>Ga0335081_10010251_pt1 | contig 15133 bp, 17 predicted proteins | sample Lox_Sample_35_FD_206713 | JGI IMG/M metagenome (GOLD analysis project Ga0335081, IMG submission 206713) | Soil microbial communities from Loxahatchee National Wildlife Refuge, Florida, United States - Lox_Sample_3.5 | ecosystem: Environmental > Terrestrial > Soil > Wetlands | place: USA...
TCGCGTTGGCGATCACGGCGGCGCTGCTGTTAGGGACGGGCTGCGGCCTGCCGTACGCGGCTTTGTTTACGCGCGCCGCCGCGCTCTACCCAGGACGCGCCGCGTCCGCCATGGGCCTGGTGAATATGCTGGGGATCGTCATGATCTTGGCCGGGGCGCCGCTGATGGGCCAGCTCGCCGATTGGACCGGCAGTCTGCAATCCAGCTTTCTGGCGCTGGGCGCCTTCTCGATCGTCGCTTGCATGGCCGTTTTTGTGATCAGTCAGGATGAACCTTCTTCAGCTCTTTGACCTCTCACTCATCGGGCGGCGCGAGATTCCGGCGTTGGATTTTCTTGCCTGCGACGGGCGGCGCGAGAGCCGGACATTCGGCGAAATCGAAGATACCAGCAATCGCATAGCGCGTGCTCTCGCGGGGCGTGAATTTGAGAGCGGCGACCGCCTGTGCGTGCACCTTGCGAATTGCGTCGAGTTCATCGAGCTGTTTCTGGCTTGTGTGAAGCTGGGTGTGATCTTCGTGCCGATCAATATTCTGTATCGGGACCGGGAGATCGAACACATCGTGCGAGACGCCGAGCCGAAGGCTGTGATCGGGGCGGGGGAGCTGACGGAGCTGGTGCACGCGGCTCGATCGGCGGATGGTCAGGCGAGAGTGCACGTAGCCGTTGATGGCGATGCGCCCGCGGCTATTGTTTACACCTCCGGTACCACCGGCGCTTCCAAAGGCGCTGTGCTCACTCACAACAATTTTGCCGCCAATGCCTTGAACCTGATAACCTGCTGGCAGATCACCCAGGCAGACCGGCTGCTGCTGCCGTTGCCGCTGTTTCACGTCCATGGCCTCGGGAACGGCTTGCACACGTGGTTGATCAGCGGCTGCCGTTTGCAGCTTCTGGAACGTTTCGAGCACCAGAAAGCCGCGGCGATTCTTACCGAATTCGGCCCGACAGTGTTTTTCGGGGTGCCGACCATCTATGTCCGGCTGCTGGAAACATCCCCGGCAGTGGCGCGCGAAGTTGGAGCAGGTATGCGGCTGTTTGTTTCCGGCTCGGCGCCGCTCGCGGCGCAAGTTCTGGAGGATTTTCGCGCGCTATTCGGCCACACCATTCTGGAACGCTACGGCATGAGTGAAACGCTCATGAATCTGAGCAATCCGTATGTTGGCGAGCGGCGCGCCGGCACGGTAGGATTCCCTCTGCCGGGAGTCTCGGTACGCCTGGTGAATGCTGATGGCGTTGAAGTCGCGGATGGAGATACCGGTGAAATTCATCTGCGCGGGCCGAACGTGTTCGCGGGCTACTGGAAGCGCCCCGATGCCACGCGCGCTGCATTTACTGACGGCTGGTTTCGAACCGGCGATCTGGCGGTCCGTTCGCCGGATGGCTACTTCACACTGGTAGGACGGCGCAGCGATGTGATCATATCGGGCGGCTTCAACATCTATCCGCGAGAGATCGAGGAGTTTCTCACGGAACAGCCGGAGATTGCCGAGGCAGCCGTGGTCGGATGGCCGGATCGCGTGCGCGGCGAAGTGCCCATGGCGTACATTGTGATGCGAACCCCGGTCGAATCGGGCGAACTGGAGATCCGGTGCCGCGCGGCACTGGCGTCCTTCAAGACGCCGAGAGCGTTCATCGCGATCGAAAAACTGCCGCGCAACGCCATGGGAAAAATCCAGAAGCACCTGCTGCCCCCGATCAATCAGCGGTAGTAGCGAATCACCCACTCGGCGACTAGCGCAGGCTTGCCGGAACCTTCGACTTCCATCGTCACCAGCCATACCACCTGGTGCCCACCCTCGACGTCCTCAACCGACAGCACGCCGAATCGCGCGCGGATGCGAGATCCTTCGAGCACAGGGGCGGGGAAACGCACGCGGTTGAGGCCGTAATTGATGCGCATGCGGAAGGCGCCGCTGATCTCGATGGCTTCGTAGCTCAGCCGGCTCAACAGCGACAACGTCAGAAATCCGTGAGCGATGGTGCGGCCGTAACGCGAATCGGCTCTCGCGCGCTGTGGCTCGGTGTGGATCCATTGGTGGTCACCCGTGACGTGAGCGAAGGCGTCGATCTTGGACTGGTCGATGACCACCCAATCGCTGGCACCAACTTCCTCGCCGACTTGCGATTTGAGTTGCTCGATGCTGAGCGTGACTGGCATTGCTCGTCGATTCTATCGAAACGTCTTCAAGTGCGGCTCCAGTAAATGCGGTGTGCCGTTGAAACTGAACAGCGTCAGGTCGTCCTCGCGGGCGCGCATGGTTGTGAGCGCGGTGTTGTAAGTGGCACCCGCGAGCCGCAGCACATGGCGGCCGTTCAGACCCAAGGCCAATCCCATCCACACGGCGATGGGTGTGGCGGAGGAGAAGATGGCCACGGAATCTTCCGCCGGCATGCGGCTCAGCGCTTCTAGGGGCGCCGAAACACGCCGTCGAAACGCCTCCCACGATTCGCTTGTGACCTCGTATTTGCCCTCCACCCACGCTCGCACCACGAGTGTGTCACAGCGGGTCCAGGTGCGGTGCACGGGTGAGTCGTGCTCCTGAAGCATGCCGCTCAACTTCTCGTGCTCCGCTCGAAAGCTGGCATCATCGGCGGCGAGGCGCGGTGCAATGCATTGATAGACCGCATCGAGGTCGAACTCGTTCCAGTGCTCATCGATTTGAAGATTCGGCGTCTCGATGCCCGCGGCGGCGATCACGCTCAGAACCTCGGTCGCCGTCTGGCGCTGGCGCTTCAGCGCTCCCGAGTAAGCCTTAGTGAAACGAATGTTCTGCGCGGCAAGATGCTCTCCCAGTAAGCGGGCTTGCGTGCGGCCGATATCGGAGAGCGTGTCGTAATCGTGGCGCAGGCCGGCCTGGCCGTGCCGGATCATATAGAGCCAACTCAACTACGTTTCCTCAACCCAGACGCTCCGCAAGCTCGATCGCCGCACCCATCAGGCCGCGCACGCGCAGATGAAAGTCGCGGAACCGCTCGTCGCGTGTCTGGCCGCGGTAATACCGGAAATAAATCTGCTGCAGAATCACGCCTAGTTTGAAGAGGCCGAACACCTCGTAGTAGCCGAGACCGGAAACCTCGCAGGCGGTCTTTTCGGCATAGCGGCGTACCAGTTCTGCGCGCTTGAGCCATCCGGGCTGGGCGGTGATGCTGCTCATGGCGCCACCGCGCATGGCGGGATCGCCGGCTTCGGTCCAATAGCAGAGCGTGCAGCCGAGATCGACCAGCGGATCGCCTACCGTGGCCATCTCCCAATCGAGCACGGCCTCGACGCGGCCGGAATCGTCTGCATCCAGCATGATGTTGTCGAGCTTGAAATCGTTGTGAACGATTGTGGGCCGCGGCGACTGCGGAAGCCGCCTGACGAGCCACGCGGCCAACCTGTCCATGCCGGGAATCTCCTCCGTTTTGGCGCGCTCCCAGCGCTCGGTCCACCCGCGCACTTGCCGGCCGAGAAAGCCTTCGGGACGACCGAGCGCGGTGAGCCCGTGGCGCTCGATTTCGATGGAATGCAGTTGCGCCAGGCAGTCGATGAAACCTTCGCTGACTTTGCGAGGGAGTTCTGGATCGCGTCCAAATTCGGCAGGAATGTGGCGGCGCAGCACCACGCCGTGCCGCCGCTCCATTAGGAAGAACGCGGCTCCGATGACCGACGGATCTTCACACAGCAGGAAAACCTTCGGCGCCGGAGGAAACAACGCGTGCACCGCCTCCAGCACGCGGAATTCCCGGGCCATGTCGTGCGCTTTGGGCGCCACAGGGCCGAGCGGCGGACGCCTGAGCACATACTCGCGATCTCCGGTGCGGATCAGATAAGTCAGGTTCGAATGGCCGCCTGGAAATTGCTTGATGGTGACACCGCGCTCCGCGCCCTCTACCTTGCCGTTTAGATACCCGCCGAGCGCGCGCGCATCAATCTCCTCGCCGGCGCGGATGGGGGCGACCTCGGGAAACATTCAGAAGTCGAGGGTAACAAAAATTCACCGCAGAGGCGCAGAGACGCGGAGAAATCTTTTGTCAGCGATTCCGTGGTTGCCGGATTTGTCCGCCAGTTTTCTGCGACGATTCACGAGGTAGGAATCGTTAGCGGGTATCGGATGTGAAGGCGACCCTGGCCCGCCGCGAAAATTCCGGAAATTGGAAATTCCCTCGCAGAGCCTGGCGCACAAGTCACGCCAGTCTTTTCCGGCGAAAAGAAGTACCGCCACACCGAATATCAACAGTAATTCCGGTAACGGCACCACGGCCACGAGTCTAGCATCCGTATGCGTGGGCCGCATCGCAGCCTTCTGCTAGATTGAAAAGACATGCGAGTGCTGCTATTAACAATGTTTGCTGGTGTGTTGTGGAGTGCGCCGAAGGTGGGACAGGCGAATTTCGACAAGCTGGTCGATCACTATTTCGACGAATACTATCGCTATCATCCATCGCAGGGCACGACGGACGGTTTCCATCAGTATGATTCGCAGCTCGAAGACTACTCGCTGGCCGCAATCGCCGCTGAGACGCGTTCGTTAGAGCAGCTTCTCGCCGAGTTCGAGCGGTTTCCGGCCGACGGACTTTCGGCGGAGAGCGCCGCCGATCGCCTGATGGTGATCTCCAAGATCCGCTCGCGGCTGCTGGGTCTTGAAAAGATCCGGGTGTGGGAGAAGAATCCCGACAAGTATTCGAGCGACCTGGCATCGAGCGCCTTCGGCATCATGAGCCGCAACTTCGCGCCTCCGGAAGCGCGGCTGAAATCGCTGGTCGCGCGCGAGAAGCAGATGCCCAACGCCCTCTCGCAAGGCCGCCGTAATCTGCGCAATCCGCCGCGCGTTTACACAGACGTCGCGCTGGAGCAATTGCCCGGGATCATCGGTTTCTTCAAGAACGATGTGCCGGCGGCGTTTCACGCGGTGGCTGATCAAACCCTGCTCAATGAGTTCCACGCGAGCAACCAGGCGGTGATCGACGCTTTGGGTGAGTATCAACGATTTGTGAAGGAGACGTTGGTACCCCATTCCAAAGGCGATTTTCGCATCGGAGCCGAGAACTACAGCAACAAGCTACTGAACGACGAGATGGTCGACACGCCGCTCGACAAGTTGCTTGAGATCGGCTATCGGAACCTGCGCCAGAACCAGCAAGCATTTCGTGATACGGCCGCGAAGATCGATCCGAAGCGCACTCCGCAGCAGATCGGGGAAGAGCTCGACAAGGATCATCCGTCGGGCGGAGCCCTGCTCCAGACCTTTCGCGATGTGCTGGGGGGCCTGCGCCAGTTTATCGTCAGCCGCAGGATCGTGACGCTTCCCACGCTCGATCCGCCGATCGTGGAAGAGACTCCGCCGTTCGCGCGCGCGCTGACCACGGCTTCCATGGATTCGCCCGGCCCGTTTGAACAGGTCGCCAAAGAGGCGTTTTTCAACGTGACTCTGCCGGAGCCTGGCTGGACCAAGGAGCACGCAGAAGATTATTTGGAGGCTTTCCACCGCGGAACCATCATCAGCACGGCCGTCCACGAAGTCTATCCGGGGCACTATACGCAGTTCCTGTGGATGAAAAGTGCGCCATCCAAGGTGCGCAAATTGATTGACGCGAACAGCAACGCCGAGGGATGGGCGCACTACACCGAGCAGATGATGCTCGACGAAGGCTACGGAAATGGCGATCTCAAATTGCGGTTGGGCCAGTTGCAGGACGCGCTGCTGCGGAACGCACGCTACATTGTCGGGATCGAGATGCACACCGGCCGGATGAGCATGGATCAGGCGGTTGATTTCTTCGTAAAGGAAGGGTATCAAAAGCACGCCATTGGTGAAGAAGAGGCCAAGCGCGGCGCTTCGGATCCGACCTATCTTTATTACACGCTAGGCAAACTGGAAATCCTAAAGCTGCGCGAAGATTACCGGAAGCTGCGCGGAGCCCAATTCAGTCTGCTCGAGTTCCACGACAAGTTCCTCGCCCAGGGATGCCCGCCCATCAAGATCGTGCGGCGCGCGATGCTGGGCAACGACAGTCCGGTTCTGTGATCCCGCGCTTTCCGGTCTATCTTTTCGATATCGACGGCACGCTCGTCGACTCTGCGCCGGATATCTGCGGAGCGCAGAGCGAAGTGCTCGCGGCAGCCGGCTTTCCGACGGTCTGTTTCGAGTTCCTCCGAGGCTATATCGGATTGGAGTTGCGTGCGCTGTTCCGCGCGGTGATTCCGAATATCAGCGACGTCGAGCTGCAGAAGCTGAGCGACGAGTATTCACGGACCTATCGCGCCAGGAAGCACGCAGGTACGCGTCCCTACCCGGGTGTGCCGGAGGCGCTGGCTGCGCTGACTGGAAGGAAATCGACCGCGACGACGAAAAGCACCGCCGGTACGAAATTGGTGCTGGAGCATTTTGGGCTGTTGCCGTATTTTGATCATGTGCAAGGCAGCGACGGGATGCGTTGCAAGCCGGCGCCTGACGTGGTTCTGGCGGCGATGGCCGGGCTGGGCGCGAATCCTGAGGATTGTCTTTTGGTCGGGGATTCACCGGCCGATATGGAAGCCGGCCGGCTGGCGGGAATCAAAATCTGCGCCGTGACTTATGGCTACGGCGATCCCACCGAGCTGGCCAAATGGCGGCCGGACTACCGGGTTTCGGACCTGCGGGAATTGGTGGGATGATGGTTCTCTAACCACCAAGCAAGGAGCACGAGATATGGCAGAAGGCTTTCCGCGCCGCGACTTTTTAAAAACCTCGGCGGCGGCTGCACTGAGCGCACCCGCTGTTTTGCGGGCTCAAAACGCCAACAGTACGCTGAACATCGGCTGGATCGGCGTCGGCACGCGCGGCTATGCCGGCCTTGACTGGCTGCACAAGGCCGTGCCCCAAGGCGTGGCCGTGACCGCCATTTGCGATACTTACACCGGCCACCTGGCGCGCGCCAAGGACCGCATTCAAACCATCTACGGCATCACGCCGAAGACCTACGACGACTATCGCGATCTGCTGGCCGACAAATCCATCGATGCGGTCTTCATCATGACGCCCGAACACCTGCATCACGACATGACCATCGCGGCTCTTCGCGCCGGCAAGAATGTCTACATCGAGAAGCCGCTGGCGCACACGATCGAAGAGGGATTCGATATCGTCAACGAGTGGAAGAAGTCGGGCAAGGTCGTGCAAGTGGGAACGCAGAACCGCAGCTCGTCGCTATACAAGAAAGCGAAAGAGATGGTGGAGCAAGGACAGATCGGCGACATCCACTACGTGCGCGCGTTCTGGTACCGCAACTCGGCGCCGAACGATCCGGCGTGGCGCTACTTCGTTCCGCCCGAGGCCAATCCCGAGAACACCGACTGGCCGAAGTTTCTCGGGCCGTCGCCGAAGCGCCCGTGGGATCCGCAGCGGTATTTTCAATGGCGGCTTTATTGGGATTACTCGGGCGGCATTTCGACCGATCTGCTGGTGCACCAGACCGACATCGTCAATTTCGTTCTCAGCAAGACCGTGCCGCTCACGTGCATGGCCTCGGGAGGCATCTATCGGTGGACTGCCAGCAACGACGACCGGGACGTGCCCGACACGCTCAGCGCCATTTACGAGTACCCCGATCGGTTCCACATCAATTACAGCTGCTACTTCGGCAACGTGCACTACGGTTACGGCGAACAGTTCTGCGGCAACGAAGGCACCATCGAAGTCCTCAACCGGCAAGATCTCCACTTTTATCCGGAGAAGTACAGGAACGTCGACCAGCGCATCGCCTCGCGTCCTGAGATCCACCTGAACGGGCTGAACGATTTCGGCGAACAGGATGGCGCCATCAACCATTTCCGCAACTTCATCGAAGCCGTCGAAGGCAAAGCCACGGTGATCGCGCCACCTACGGTGGGACAGCAGGCAGCCATCTCCGGCCACATGGCCACTCTGTCGTTCAAGAACCAGAAGAAGATCGTTTGGGACGACAAAGCGGAAAAGTATCACTTCGCGTAATTCGCCTGCCTTCAGTCGCAATCTCTCCGCCGCCGGCCGGATGTTTCTGCTACCATCGGCCTCTATGTCCGCCGTCTCCAAGGGCCGTTTGATTACTGCCGCCATTCTGGCGATTTTCGTTTATGGGATGATCGCCTCCGTCGCGGGTACCATCGTCCCGGATGTCTCCAAGCGCTTCGGCCTCACGCCTGAGCAGATCGGCAACGTGTTCCTGGCCCAGGCTATCGGACTGATCATCGCTTCGGTGTCGGTCGGACCGCTGCTCGACAACAGAGGCAAGAAAACCGGACTCCTTCTCGGGTTTGTCCTCATCGTGATCGCGTTATTCGCCGTCCCGAACTCCACCGGTTACTACATGATCATGCCGTTCATGCTGCTGCTCGGCTTGGGCGGCGGCATCATTGTGACTGCGGCCAACGCGCTGGTTAGCGACATCAGCGAGGATCGCCGCGCTTCGACTTTGAACCTTCTGAATCTTTTCTTCGGGCTTGGCGGTTTGGCGACTCCGTTCATTGGCGCAAATCTGCTGAATCACAACACCATCGCGCTTTGTTACTTGATCGCCGGTTTGACGGTGGCGACGTTGGTTTTTCACATCTCCACGGCCATGCCTCCGCCCACCGGCGAGCGGGGGTTCAAATTCTCGGAAGCCGGCCCGCTGCTGGGCAGCCCAAAACTATTTCTGCTTTCGTTACTGTTGTTCCTCTACGTTTCCTGCGAGGTGGGTGTATGGAACTGGCTGCCCAAGCACTTGGAAGCGCAGGGGATCGCACCTGCCACAGCACTGAACATCCTGTCGCTGGGCTTTGCGCTCGGTTTGTTGATCGGCCGCGTGGTGGTCTCGCGTATTCTCATCAGCGTCCCTGCCGTGACCGTCACGCTTGTGGCGGCATTTCTGATGGCTATCACGACCTACGGAATGCTGCAAACCGACAACCCCACCTTCGCCGCCATCCTCGTATTCCTCGCCGGTGTCGCGATGGCGCCGGTATTTCCAACCACGCTCGCCATGGTAGGCGACTCATTTCGGCGCATGACCAGCACGGCCATGGGCATCGCCATCACAACGGGATGGATCGGTCTCGCTGTCAGCTCCAGCATCATAGGAGCCATCGCCGGCACGGACCCGACGCGCATCAAAACCGCATTGCTGGTGCTGCCGGCGTTTTCCGTTTTGATGATCGTGGTGAACCTGGCCGTGCGGCCGATGCTGAAGGCGAAACAGAAAGCGGCGGCTTAGCGGGCCGCTCTAAACCACTCTTGCTTTGCGCGACGCTCCCGCCGTTTCCGATCTGGCGGGCTTGCGCAGCGGCAACGCGGTGAACCGCCGCACCTGATCGGTGACGCAAACCAGGAACATGGGCTGGCGCGCGCTCTTGAGCAGATCGATAACGCGCTCGGCGCTTTCTTCCAGGTAGATCGATCGCCCGTCGGTGAGCAGATGCACTTCCGAGTCGCTGGCCGTCGCCTCCCCCAACCGTTTGCCCATCTCTTTCTGCAAATACTTGAGCACGCGGCGGATTTTTTGCAGGGAGAAGCCCTTGCGCCGCAACTCGGCGATGACGGAAATCTCCACTACTTCTTCCGGCATGTAGACGCGCTTGTGGCCGTCCTGCCGCGGTGAAACCACCTTGCGCTCGTCCCACCACTGCAACTGCCGCAGGCTCACGCCGGAGATCCTGGCAACTTCGTTGCTGGTGTAGCGTTCCTCGCTCGGCAACATGACCGGCCGAATTTTTTTTGTTTTGAACATTTCGCCAAGGTCGCGCTTCGGCACTCTGTGCTACTCCGGATTGTACTGGAGAGTTGCGGGCAGGTCCAATCTTTTTCTGCCTGTGCCCGCGCCCGCAGGAGAGTATAACACGGCGCGCGGCCGGCAACGCGTTTTGTTGGCCTCGTGTTAACATGAAAAGGACCCCTTTTATCCCTGCTGAGGTTTATTGTGGCTGGAAGAATCACGCGAAAAGAGCTCAAGACCGACAAATTTGCCGTTGAAGTGGAACACACGGTCGATTTTGTCACCCAACATCGCCGTCAACTGGTGCTCTACGGCTCCATCGCGGTCGCCGTGGCCGCGATCTCGGTGGGCGCTTACTTCTACATGCGCCACCAGCACACGTTGCGTGAACAGGCCCTGGCTGACGCCATTCTGATTCAGGAAGCTGCCGTCGGGCAGCAAAATCCTAACGCTCCCGTGAATTTCGCCACCGAGGATGCCAAGCGCGCCGCGGCTACCAAAGCGTTCAGCGAGATCGCCACCAGGTATTCCGGAACCAATGAAGCCGCGATCGCCCAGTATTACTTGGCCGCCGGCATGGCCGAACAGGGCAAGTTGGCCGATGCGCAGAGGCTGTTCCAGGCAGCCGCGGAAACGGGCGACAAAAATTACGCCTCGCTCGCGCGCTTCTCACTGGCCCAGGTCTACGTTTCCGAAAACCGTCTGCCCGATGCCGAAAAGCTCCTTCGCGATCTCATCGACCATCCCACGGCGCTCGTTTCGAAGGACCAAGCGACCATAGAACTCGCCAAGATCATCGCCCCGACCAAGCCCGCCGAGGCGAAGAAGCTGCTGGATCCCCTCCGCGCGCAGACCGGTCCTGTAAGCCAGGCCGCTCTCGGCGCGCTGAACGAGCAGCCTTCCCAGTAAGCACGGGAATTGTGCTGGCTCACCTTCGCTTCCCCGTGGGGCGCAGCCACGGACGCCGCTATCCCGAGCCGGACCACCCCTATCGCAACGCCTTCCAGCGCGATCGGGACCGCATCATTCACGCGCGGGCGTTCCGCCGCCTCGAAGCCAAGACGCAAGTCTTCACACCGGGCCTCTCCGACCACTTTCGCAACCGCCTCACCCACACCATCGAGGTTTCACAGATCGCGCGGACCGCGGCCTCGGTGCTCGGTCTCGACGAAGACCTCACCGAAGCCCTGGCCTTGGTTCACGATATCGGCCATCCACCCTTCGCTCACGCCGGCGAACAGGAACTGAACCGCCAGATGCACCGTTTCGGCGATCATTTCGATCACAATCTTCACGCCCTGCGCATTGTCGAAACATTCGAGCAGCGTTACGCGCGCTTTCCGGGGTTGAACCTGACTTTTGAAGTCCGCGAGGGCATGGCCAAGCACTCTCGCGATTTCGCTCCCGGCGAGATCCCCGAGTTGGATGAGTACCTGCCCGGCAAGCGGCCGCCGCTCGAGGCGCAGCTCATCGACCTCACTGACGAAATCGCTTACAACACCGCCGATCTCGACGACGCCTTCTCCGCCCGCATCGTGGATGCTGAGCAGATTGCCGCGCAGGTGCCGGCGTACGCCGCCATCTACGAGACCGTCGAGATGCAGTTCCCCGGGGCGGCGCCCCGTGAGAAATTCCAGGAAGTGCTCCGCCAACTGATCGACGCGCTGGTCTCCGGCTTGATCGAGGGCACCGTCGAGTCAGCCCGGGCGTCGGGCGCCGGAAGCGCCGATGAAGTCCGCGAATATCCCCGGCGCCTGGCCTCTTTCACCGCGGAGTCCCATGCCGCCAGCCGCGAACTGAAGAGCTTCCTGCACCATCACGTTTACTCATCCCCCGCGCTCGACCAAGACCGCCGCCGCTCCGTCGCCATGATGGCCGAGCTCTTCCAGTTTTTCCTGGGTCATCCCGAGCGTCTTCCCGACGACTATCGCCACCGCGCTGAGGCCGAGCCTCGGCACCGCCTGGTCTGCGACTACATTGCCGGCATGACCGATTCCTTCTTTCATCGCACCTACGAGCAAATGCTCGGACCTACTCCTCCGCAGTCGTGAAGCTCGATAACTCCGCCGAGCGCACGCCGTAAACCTTCAGAATGTTCCGGCAGATTTCCGCGCTCAGTTTCTGCGGTTCCTCGCGCTTATCGTGCTCGATCTCCACCTTGATGAACAGATTCGTGACGGCCACTCGTCCTCCTCTTCTATACTAGAAAAATGTCCTGCGCGATTTGCCATGTTCGCCGGCCGCGGCGTTTCTGCCCTGGCGTTCGCGGGGACATTTGCACCCTCTGTTGCGGCACGGAGCGCGAAGTCACCGTCGATTGCCCTCTCGATTGCACCTATCTCCGCGAGGCGCATCAACACGAGAAAATCGAGCCCGCCGATCCTCAGAGTTTTCCCAATCAGGATATCCGGGTGACGGAGGAGTTCCTGCACGATCACGAGCCCTTGCTGTTGTTCCTCGCTCGCACGTTGCTGGATGCGGCGCTGGCCACCTCGGGCGCGGTCGATTACGACGTGCGGGAGGCGCTGGAAGCCCTGGTCCGCACCTATCGCACGCTCCAGAGTGGCGTCTACTATGAGACGCGCCCCGATAATCTGCTGGCCGCCAACATCTGCCGCCTGGTGCAAACCGGGATTGACGAATTCCGCAAGCAGGAACCGGAAAGAACCGGCATGACCCAGACTCGCGACGCCGACGTTCTCGGCCTGCTGGCCTTCCTCCAGCGCCTCGAGCTGGACAACAACAACGGCCGCAAACGAGGCCGGGCCTACTTGGACTTTCTGACCGGGTTTTTCCCCGATCAGCCGTTGGAGACCGCGCCGGCCAGCCCGTCCCTCATCGTCCCGTAACCTGCCGGCCTGGCGTGCCTCGCCCAGCCTGGGTACGTAATAGTCCTCTCCCACAACCCTGTCCGCTGGCTCCCGGCGCTCGTTTGTGATACTTGTAAACACCAGGAGGAGGGGGCTATGGGACGGGTGAAGGATGTCCTGGGCTATAGAGATTTGTACTCGGTCGAGCCGCACCTGACGGTGGCGGAAGTCGCTCACCGTATGGCGGAACTGCACGTGGGGGCCATTCTGGTGATCGATCGAGGCGAGCTGAAAGGGATCTTCAGCGAGCGTGATTTTATGGTGCGCGTCGTGGTGGGCGGCCGCGATCCGAACGTGACCCCCGTTGTCGAGGTCATGACATCCAACGTGTTCACGGTAGATGAGTCCGTCAGTATGGAGGAAGCCATGGAGACCATGCGCATCCACAACTGCCGCCACCTGCCGGTCACGTCCCGCGATGGTGTGGTCGGTCTGCTCTCCATGCGCGATCTCATGAACTACGCTCTGGAGCAGAAGACCGAGGAACTGCACCACATGCGTGCCTACATTCACGGTAGCGGCGGGTAGGGACCGGACGTCTTCGACGAACGGTTGGAGCCGCTGCGGTCGAAGTGGTTACGTGCGTCTGCTCAGTGTGCAGGCGCGGCTCTCGCAACACCGGCCCAGATAGCGCCTTCTCCATCTCTGCCGGCACTTGTCTTGGCGCCGGTGGATTCCCCATTGGTAACATTTGCGATACTCGAATGATAGCGATGTCCGCGACCGCCCTCGTCATCTTTGCCCACGGCTCGAGTATCGAATCCGCCAACGAGTCCGTGCGCCGCGTCGCGGAATCCGTGCAGCGCGAAGCCGAATTTGACTTGGTGGAAGCCGCCTTCCTCGGTGGCGGTTCGCCGGATCTCGACACCGCCGTCGCAACGCTGGTGCAAAAGGGCGCGACTCGCATCATCGTGGTGCCGTACTTTCTCACGCTGGGACTTCATCTGCAGCGCGATCTGCCCAGAATCATCAGCCGGCTGGCCCGAAATCATCCAGGCGTCACGATCCGCACCACTCCGCCACTCGACGGGCATCCCGCACTAAGCACCATACTCCAGGAAAGGGCGAGACAAGCTCTCGAGGCAGGTAGACTTAATTGAGAACCAGGTTGGTAGAGTCGCGCGAAATTGCGCCGGAAATCCGTCATTTCGTTTTCGAACTGCCGGAGGCCCGTGAGTTCCTGTTTGTTCCGGGCCAGTGGGTTTCCTTCGAAGAGATCGTGGACGGCCAGCCCATCACGCGCGCTTATTCCATCGCGGCGCCGCCCGCCGGCAACCGATTCGAGCTCTGTCTCAACCGCGTTCAGGACGGCCACCTCTCGCCATATCTGTTCACCCTGCACCCCGGCGATACCGTCGAGATGCGTGGACCGTTCGGCACGTTTGTCTGGCGCGATCCGCCTCATGACTCGGTCCTTGTGGCCACAGGCACCGGCATTGCTCCTTTCCGCGCCATGCTTCCACCACGCCTGGCGAAAGATCATCTGCACCGCATCACGCTCTTGTTCGGTGTGCGGCACGAGCATAGCCTGCTCTATCGCGACGAGTTCGAGGCCATGGAGCGCGCGCACTCGAATTTTCATTTCTGGCCCACCATCACCCGTCCTACCTCCGGCTGGCCCGGCCGCACAGGACGCGTACAGGAGCACTTGGAGCGCGCCATCGGTCCGAGCCGAGACATTGACGTTTACATCTGCGGCCTGCGCGAAATGGTCGATAGCGTCCGCTCCATCCTGAAAAACATGGGCTTCGAGCGCCGTCGCATCATCTACGAGAAGTACGATTGACCCATGGACCAGCTTCTGCTCAACGAGGTTGAAGCCCGCGTCCTCGGGTCGCTCGTGGAAAAAGAAACCGCCACGCCCGAGTACTATCCGCTCTCCTTGCACGCTCTCACGGCCGCTTGTAATCAGAAATCCAATCGTGAGCCGGTGATGTCGCTCGATGAAGACACGGTGCACGCCGCTCTCGAAAGCCTGCGCGCCAAAGGCCTGACAGTCGATATCAGCGGCGGCGACCATCGCGTCCACAAGTACGCCCACCGCTTGGGAGAGGTCTTCAACTTCGATCGCCGCGAGCAGACGCTGCTCTGCGTGCTGATGCTCCGCGGACCGCAGACCGTAGGCGAGCTCCGCGGCCGCAGCGAGCGCCTGCACAATTTCGACAGCCTTGAGGACGTGGAATCCACCCTGAGCCGTTTAGCGGAGCGCACGCCGCCGCTGGCCAAGAAACTGGCGCGCCGTCCCGGCGAGAAGGAAGCGCGCTTCGCCCACTTGCTGTCCGGCGACGTAGAGAGCGCCGAAGCCCCCGCCCCTCCGCCGCCCCGCCCTTCGCCGCTCGAAGCCCGCGTCGCCCAACTCGAGTCAGATCTTGCCGGCCTCAAGCGCCAGTTCGAAGACTTTCGGAAGAGTTTCGAGTAGATCCGACTCCCCCCTCTCAGGTGTAAACTGTACGTCCTATGAAACGATACCTGACCGTATTGCTTGCCTGCGCTCTGACCTTGACCGTCTGCGTCAGTCTCTATACGCAGACCGCCGACGATGGATCCCGTTGGTGGGGCCACATCGAATACC
>Ga0335081_10010252_pt1 | contig 15131 bp, 14 predicted proteins | sample Lox_Sample_35_FD_206713 | JGI IMG/M metagenome (GOLD analysis project Ga0335081, IMG submission 206713) | Soil microbial communities from Loxahatchee National Wildlife Refuge, Florida, United States - Lox_Sample_3.5 | ecosystem: Environmental > Terrestrial > Soil > Wetlands | place: USA...
GGGCCACCTCGACCGTGGGGGCGAGCATGTAGAACCCGCTGTAGAGCGCGTCGGCCGGAACGTTGCCGGTCTCGTCGATCAGCGCGTCGGGATCGAGCCGGCCCTCGCGCAGCAGCGCGACCATCGCCCCCATCTCGCTGTAGTCGACCGGAGTGGCCATCAGGATCAGATTGCGCACGCGCGCGTCCTCGTGCCCGGCCGCGTACAGCGCCGCGATCACGCCGCCCAGGCAGTAGCCGGCCAGCGTGACCTCCTCGTGGCCGCTCGTGCGTCGCGCGGCGTCGAGTGCGCGCGGCAGGTAGGAGTCGACATAGCGCTCGAGGTCGTTGTCGGCGTCGAGCTCGTCGGGCACCCCCCAATCGAGCATGTACACGTCGAGGCCGGCCTTCGTGAGGTACTCGACCGTGCTGTTGCCCGGACGCAGATCGAGGATGTAGCTCCGGCTGACCAGGCTGTGGACGATGACGACCGGCGGCCCGTACCGGCGGTCGCCGCCCTTGTAACGCCAGAGTTCCGCCTTGTCGCGCTTCCACACGACCTCCTTCGGCGTCATGCCGAGTGCCGGCCGGTGCGTGCCCCGGACGTAGCGGATGCCGTTCCGGGCGCGCAGAATCGATCGCTCGACGTCGCGGTTGACCCGGGTCAGCACATCCGCGGGATTGAGCGTGGACGGGATCCTGGGATTCATGCTTCGTCCGATCTCACTGCGGATTCGTCCAGCTCGGAGACATCGTGCGAGAGCTGGTTGAGCCGCCGCTCCATCCGCGCGAGCTGCTGGCGCATGGTGCGGATGTCCGATCCGGCCGGCAAGTTCAGCAGGTGCAGCGCGCGGCGCGAGACCCCCTCGGCCGTCCCAGTCACCTTGCGGCGCACGCGGGTCGTCGTGCTGACCAGGTCGAAGTAGGTGTCTGAGCGGACCGCGGACTCGATCGGCTCGCCGATCGCGCGTTCGAGCCGGATCACCGCGCGGAGCCACAGTGGCTGATTTGCTGGCATGGCTACCCGACGCTACCCCGGCGATGAGTTGACTTCAAGTTGTGCCTCGCGAGCCTCTTCACCGGTGCCGGCCATGCTCCACTGAGCGCCTCCGTCGACGGTCAGGATCGCACCGGTGGTGTAGGTCGAGGCGTCGCTGGCCAGGTACAGCGCGGCGCCGACGATCTCGTCGGACTGACCGGCTCGACGCATCGGAAACGTCCTCGCACGCTCGGCAAACACCTCCATGTCCCAGTTTCGCGCGATCGTGGTCAGGAACGGCCCGGGCATCACCGCGTTCACGCGGACGGTTGGGCCGAACGCGTGGGCGAGTCCGACCGTCATCGCGTTCACCCCTGCCTTGGCGGCCGCGTACGGCACGATGTCGCTGGTCGGGCGGATCGCGCCGGTGCTCGAGATGTTGATGATCGAGCCGCCGCCGGCGGCGACCATTCGTTCCCCGACGAGCGCGGCGAGACGGAACGGCCCCTTGAGGTTGACGCCCAACACCTTGTCGAACAGCTCCTCCGTGACCTCGGAGAGCTTGCCGTACAGGGGCGAGATCCCGGCGTTGTTTACGAGCACGTCGATGCGGCCGTGGTCGTCGTAGATGCGCTCGACGAGCGGCTCGAGCTCATCCCAATGCCCGACGTGGCAGGCGCAGCCGGCCGCGTTGAGGCCCTCGGCGCGCAGGGCCGCGACGACGCCCGCGCACGCGTCCGGCTTGCGGCTGACCACGACGACCTCGGCGCCCGCGGATGCGAAGGCTCTGACCATGGCCAGCCCGAGGCCGCGGGTGCCACCGGTCACGACCGCGAGGCGCCCGGTCAGGTCGAACAGATCGCGCGCGTTCCGGCGGCCGGCCGGAGCGCCAGTGCTGTCACTCGAGTTCGACAGGGCGATGACCTCCTGGATAGAGGATGGACGTTCTCGGCGCTCCGCCGTTCGGATCGCCGGCGCGGCTCGCGGCCTGCTCGCGCAGCCAGAACCATGCCTTCCCGTAGCGGCTCCCGTCATCCAGGACCTGCTCGGTGACCGCGCCCTCGTCGAGCAACAGGTCGAGGTGGCCAAGCACCTCCCAGACGACGAGCAGCGGCTGTTCGGACACCGTGCGCGCCGACCACAGGTGCTGGGCGATCCCGTACGCGTGCGCGGGACCCTCCTCGAGCGCGGCCAGGATGCGCTGGCAGCGCCGCCGGTGCTCCGCGAAACGGCGTTTGACGAGCCCCCTGTGGTCGGACACCGCGTCTCCGTGACCGGTGAGCAGCAAATCCAGCGGCATCGACGCGGTCCGCTTGAGGCTCTCCAGGTACTGAACCCGGGCCTGCGGACGCGATCCGGTGGGCTCAGCCACCGGCACGATCTCGGCGTTCGAGGAGATGCCGGCGAGCAGGTGATCGCCCACGAATGCGGTGGCGCTCCGCTCGTCGACGAGCAGGGCGTCGGTCGTGCTGTGGCCGGGTCGCGCCACGATCCGCAGATCGCGCCCGCCCGCGGCAACGACGTCTCCGTCCGAGAGCACGACATCGGTGCGGTACGGCTCGGAGCCGTCGCGGATGTAGTCCCAGAGCTCCTCGCCCGACTCGATCACGGACTCGGGCACGCCGTGATGGCGCATCAGTTCGCGCGAGAACGCGCGATCGGCATCCGAGCGCTCGACGTAGTGCGCGCCGTAGTCGGCGGCGCGGTCGAGCGCGGCGACGCGGGCGCCCGAACGAGCCACGATCGTGGCGATCAGACCGGTGTGGTCGAGGTGGTGGTGGGTGGGAATAACCTGCTCGATGTCCTCGATGCGCAGGCCTTCCCGCCGGAGACCGTCCTCGAGCGCTGTCAGCGCCGCGTCGCTCCGCGGCCCGGTGTCGATAAGCGTGATCGGGTTCCCGCCGAGCAGCCAGATGTTGACCGATTTGATGTGCGGCAGAGGTGCTTGGATCTGAACCGTGCGCTCCATGTCCCTGGGGGTCAGTCTTGCGGTCGAATTGAATCGAGTTCAGTATGTCACAACCGGGACTCGGCGTCGACCCATTCGTCAAGTCTGCCGCGTAGATGCCGCAGTAGCAGCGAAAACACGAATCACTGGCCAAATCGCCGGTTAGTCGATATGATCTGAATTCAGCTTAGGCAAATTCGAAGGAGAAGAGTGCGATGAGTGTTCAGGAGCAGGCCCCCCCAGCCACTAAGGAAGGCGCCGTCGAGTACGAGGTCAGCGGCGGCATCGCCACGATCTGGCTGAACCGGCCCCACGTCAGGAACTGCTTCAACTGGGAGCAGATCATCACGCTCGCGGCCGCCCTCGATCGCGCCGAGGAGGACGACGATGTGCAGGTCGTGGTGATCCGCGGCCGCGGCCACACGTTCTCCGCGGGCGCGGACCTGAACATGCTCGACTCCGAGTTCCTCGCCACGTCGGCTAACTCGATCAAGATCGCGCAGGTCTCGGCGCGCACCTTCGACCGAGCGTTCAACCTGGCCAAGCCGACGATCGCCGCCGTCGAGGGCTACGCGGTCGCCGGCGGCTTCGAGCTGTCGATCTCGTGTGACTTCCTGATCGCGGCCGACGACGCCAAGATCGGCGACTTCCACATCCGCCGTGCCCTGTTCGGCGGCGCCGGGCCGATCTACCGCCTCCCGCGCTACATCGGCCTGCGCAAGACCAAGGAGCTTCTGTTCACCGGCAAGCTCCTCTCGGGCCAGGAGTGCCTCGAGTGGGGTCTCGCCAATGTGTCCGTCCCGGCCGAGGAGATGGATCAGGCGATCCTCGACTTCGCTGCGCCGATGCTCGACAAGAGCCGTTTCACGATGCGGATCACCAAGATGGCTGCGAACCGCGGCCTCGACGGCGACACCGAGACGCTGATCGCGCTCGAGAGCATGACGTGCAACGTCGCGCACCAGTCTGAGGACGCGAAGGAAGGCGTGCAGGCGTTCCTCGAGAAGCGCGACCCGGTGTGGAAGCACCGCTGAATCCGGTCGGCGATCAGCGATGGATTTCGCCTACGACCAGACGACGGTTGAGCTCCAGCAGCGCCTGCTCGCTTTCATGGACGAGTGCGTCTATCCGGCCGAGCCGCGCTTTCGCGAGGAGGCGGAATCGCTCGATGACCGGTGGGGGACCCCGCCGGTCATCGAGGAGCTGAAGGCCGAGGGCCGCCGGCGCGGACTGTGGAACCTGTTCCTCCCGCGCACCCACGAGCACGGCGCGAGGCTGACCAACCTCCAGTACGCGCCGCTGGCCGAGATCACCGGTCGCAACCCGTGGATCGCTCCGGAGGCGATCAACTGCTCGGCGCCGGACACCGGCAACATGGAGCTGCTGTCGCTGTTCGGCAGCGACGAGCAGAAGGAGCGGTGGCTGGAGCCGCTGCTCGAGGGCGAGATTCGCTCGGCGTTCTCGATGACCGAGCCGGCGGTCGCGTCCTCCGACGCGACCAACATCGCGACCCGGATCGAGCGCGACGGCGACGAGTACGTGATCAACGGGCGCAAGTGGTGGACGTCGGGCGCCATGTCGCCCCGCTGCGAGCTGCTGATCGTGATGGGCGTGACCGACCCCGAGCAGCACCGGTACCGGCGCCAGAGCATGATCCTCGTGCCGAAGGACACGCCCGGCGTGAACATTCAGCGCTCGACGAGCCTGTTCGGGTATGACGACGGGCCGCATGGGGGGCACGCGGAGATCGTCTACGACAACGTCCGCGTGCCTGCAGCTAACTTGCTTGGCGACGAGGGCGACGGGTTCCGGATCGCCCAGGAGCGACTAGGCCCCGGCCGGATCCACCACGCGATGCGGGCGATCGGTATGGCCGAGCGCGCGCTCGAGATGATGTGCGAGCGGACCGCCCACCGCAGCACGTTCGGCCGGCCGATCATCGAGCACGGCGTCGTTCAGCGCTGGATCTCCGAGGCCCGCGTGCGCATCGAGCAGGTTCGCCTGCTGGTTCTGAAGACCGCGTGGCTGATGGACACCGTGGGTAACCGCGGCGCGCGGATCGAGGTGTCCGCGATCAAGGTCGCCGCCCCCGAGGTGGCGACCTGGGTCATCGACCGCTCGATCCAGGCGCACGGCGGACTCGGCGTCGCCCAGGACACCGTGCTGCCCGGGCTCTACGCCGTGGCTCGGATCCTCCAGATCGCCGACGGCCCGGACGAGGTCCATCACATGGCGATCGCCCGGCGCGAGTCGGCGCGCTACGAGCGTCAGCCCGTCGCGACGACCTGAGCCCACCGGCCCTCCCGGCTTCTCCAAGGAGGATGAAGTGGGCCGTCTTCCCGTTCGCCGGCACTCGCGGAACTGCGAGCGCGTTCCGGGCTGTAATCCCGTGATCGCGGCCGGCGAACGGGAAGACGGCCCAGATCAGACGACGCCCCTCAGCTGCTGCCGGCCGGCCTCGACCAGCGGGGCCACGAGCCGCTCGGCGTTGTCGAAGCCGCCCCCGACCATCGATCCGCCGGCGGCCCGCGCGGCGATCCCCTGACATACGACCGCGAGCTTGAAGTACGCGAACGCCTGGTACCAGTTGACGTCGGAGGTGTCGATGCCGGTCCGCCGCGCGTAGCGCTCGATGATCTCCGCGCGCGTCGGGAACCCCTCGCACGCGGTGAGTGGCGCCATGATCCGCGCCCGGCGCAGAACCTCGGAGTCGTTTGCCTCGCTCCAGTAGGCGAGCATCGCGCCCAGATCGGAGAGCGGGTCGCCGAGCGTGCTCATCTCCCAATCGAGCACCGCGACGATCGTGCCCACCTCGGTGGGGTGCAGGATCGTGTTGTCGAGCCGGTAGTCGCCGTGGACCACCGCGTTCGCCCGCTGCTCGGGCATCGCGGCGACGAGGTCGTCGCGCAGCGCATCGAGCGCCGGCACCTCGACGGTCTTCGATGCCTCCCACTGCTTCGACCAGCGGCGAAGCTGGCGCTCCATGAAGCCGGCCGGGCGACCGAACTCGCCGAGGCCGACGCTCTCGGGATCGACCGTGTTAAGACTCGCCAGCACGTCCACGAGTGCCTCCCCGATCTTGCGACACCCGTCCGGCGTGGACGCGTATCCCGGCGGCAGCGCATTGCGGCAGATGTGACCGACGACGCGCTCCATGACATAGAACGACGCACCGAGCGGGCTGTCGGCGTCACCGAGGTAGAAGGTCCGCGGCACCGGCACCGCAGTATCCGCGAGTGCGGTCATCACGCGGTACTCGCGGCCCATGTCGTGGGCGGTGGGCAGGATGTGTCCGAGTGGCGGTCGCCGCAGGATCACCTCGCCGGCATCGCAGCCCACCCGGTAGGTCAGGTTGGACTTGCCGCCCGAGATGAGCGCGACGTCGCACTCGAGCCAGCGCGGATCGTGGAGGATGTCGGCCAGCATCGGCCCGACGATCTCCGGATCGGCGCCGGTGGTGATCCGCTCCAGCCTCTGGGCGGTCGGATCGTTGAAGTTGAGCTCATCGGTGGCGCTCACACCGCCACCCGTTCCTTTAGCGCGCCCGCGGCGAGGAAGCGGCCGAGTTCGCGCTCGTGGTGCGCGGCGTCTCCGAACTGCTGCTCGCGCACGACGATCCTACGCAGGAACCGGTGGGCGGGGTGCTCCTCGGTGAACGCGATGCCGCCGAACACCTGCATCGAGCCGTGGGCTACCTCGCGCGCGGCGCGCGACACATACGCCTTGGCCACCGACGCGGTCTGGCGGGCGCCCGGCATGCCGTCGTCCAGCGCGGCCGCCGCATACAGGGTCGTCGACCATCCGCTCGCCTGCCTAACGTGGAGGTCGGCCAGCAGGTGGCGCAGGGCTTGGTTGCTTCCGATCGTCCGGCCGAACTGGCGGCGCTCGGCTGCGTATTGCCGCGCCTCGTCGAAGATGGCCCGGGCGGCACCGACCGCCTCGGCGGCGGCCAGCAGTCCGCCGACGCTGACCAGACGGTCGATGACCGGCTCGGCAAGCTCGCTATTGATGACCGCGTCGACCTCGGCGTCGGCGAATTTCGCGCGGCTGAGCGGAACGGTCTCGTCGAGGGCTGTCTGCGGCGTGAGCGCGAGCCCCGGCGTTCCCATGCGCACCAGCGCCAGGCCCAGCTCCCCGTCGACCAGCGCGACGACGGCGAGGTAGTCGACGCCGACCGCGTGCTCGACCGCGACCTTGACGGCGCTCAGCCGGTTCGACTCCACGGTTGCGCGCGTGCTCTGAACCGACCAGCCGCCTCCCGGCTCGAGCAGCGCGATCGAGAACGGCGCGTCACCTTCCAGTGCCGTCCGGAACGCGGTCGGCAGGTCTGCGGCGAAGGGCGCCAGCGCGTAGCGAATGCTGACACTGCCGAGCAACGGGACGGAAGCCAGATGAGCGCCGATCGCGCGCGCCGCGAGACACAGCTCGATCGCGCCGAGCTCGCTCCCCGCGCCGCTGAGCAGGCCGAACTCGACCAGGCTCTCCCACAGTCGCGTCCGCTCGGCATCCCCGGCCTGCCAGGCGTCCTGCGCCGGCGGCCATTGGCGCTCGAGCAGCGTGCCCAGTGACTCCTCGATCCAGACCTGCTCGTCGCTCAGCTCGAGGTCCACGTCTACTCCTTGGGAAGCGACAGGATGCGGTCGGCGATGATGTCGCGCTGGATCTGTCGCGCGCCTCCATAGACGCTCGCCGCGCGGGAGTACAGGTAGGTCTCGTACCAGAAATCGTTTTCCGGAGCCTCGTCCGGATCGCCGGAGAGCAGCGTCGGTCCGAGGACGTCGAGCACGGTGGCGGCGACGCGCTGCTCGGCCTCGGCCATCAGCAGCTTGACGCTCGAGCTCTCGGGACCGACGGCCCCGCCGCTCAGAAACTCGCCCACCGTCCGGTACGCGTGATGGCGCAGCACCTCGACGCCGATCAGCGCGCGCGCGAGCGCGGTCTGGACCTCCGGGTCCTCAAGCACGGGACGGCCGTCGAGCTCGCGGCGGGCGGCGACCGACACGGCACGATCAAGCCACGTCCGCAGCTTCACCTGGCGGGGTAGGGCCGCGGTTCCCCGCTCGTGCCCGAGCGTGTGCATGGCGATCTTCCAGCCGTCGCCGAGCTGGCCCAGCAGGTTCTCGCGCGGGACCACGACATCCTCGAGGAACAACTCGCTGAACTCGGCGTGACCGGTGATCTGGGTCATCGGCCGCACCTCGACGCCGGGCGAGGACATGTCGACGATCAGCATCGAGATCCCGCGGTGACGAGGCACCGAGTCGTCGGTCCGCGCGAGCAGACCGCAAAACGTCGCGTACTGACCCCACGACACCCATGTCTTCTGGCCGTTGATGACGTAGTGCTCGCCGTCCTGCACGGCGCGGGTGCGCAGGCTGGCCAGATCCGAGCCGGCCTCCGGCTCGGAGAAGCCCTGACACCAGATCTCGTCCGCGGCCAGGATCGGCGGTATGTAGCGGCGGCGCTGCCCGTCGTTGCCGAACCGCAGCAGCGACGGACCGAGCACGTCAAGCCCGACGACGTTCACGAATTCGGGCGCGCTGCCGGCTGCAAGCTCCTGGTCGACGATTATCTGCTCGACCGGGGGACGGCCCCCGCCGCCGAACTCCGACGGCCAGGCCCGTCCGACGAACCCGGCCTCGTAGCACGCGCTTTGCCAGCGCCGCAGCGCCTGCATCCGATCATCGAGGCCGCGCGGAAGATCCTCCGAGCGCAGGTTCGCGCGTGAAAGGAATGCGCGGACCTCATCCGCGAGGGCGCGTTCGGAAGTGGTCTCGGCGAGCTGCATCGAACTGACATCGTATCAGGAGAACGCTCGGCGGGCTATCCGTCGGCCGTGATCCGGCGCAAGTACCCGTAAAGAACGGGGAAAGGTCCGTTGCCAGGGGCCTCCGAGCCGTGATACCGTACGCCTGACGTGAGTTCGAATCAGGAAATGAATGATAGGCGTTCGCGATCGACTCGCCGGTCCCGCGACGAAGGCGTCAGGCGAGCCGAGATTCTCGCCGCGGCCGTAGAACGCTTCGGCCGCAACGGCTATGAGAGCACCCGGTGGGCCGACATCGCCGATGACGTCGGCATCGGGCCGACTGCCCTGTATCACTACTTCGATTCGAAGCAGCACTGCCTGTACGTGATCCTCGACGAGGCGCTGGCCGAGTTGCACGAGCGGTTCGACGCGATCACCGCCGAGCACGACGACCCACGCGACGCGCTGCGGGCGCTGTGCGACGACTGCTTCGCCCTGTCCGCGCACGAGGTGCTGCGCAATCGCGTACTGGTTGCCGAGCAGGCTTCGCTGGGCGGAACCAGCACCTCCCAGCGCGAGGAGCAGGCTCGAGTGGACGCGCGCGAGAAGACGCGCGCGCTCGAGCTCGCGTGGGCGAACTTCCTGGAGGACGCGATGCGCCGGGACGTGATCCCCGAGCGCGATCCCCGGATGCTCGCGCGCGCGATCCTCGGCCTCTACAACAGCATCTGGCACTGGTACCGCCCGGACCAGACGCTGCTCCTGCCCACCCTCGCCGAGTTCTTCGGCGCGCGGATGCTGGCGGTCGCCGGCGTCCAGCCAGATCGCGCGCCGGCGGTCTGAACGGACTGCCCGAGATGCCGTCCGCCCTCGAGCAGTCCCGGCGATTGGTGCTGGGCGAGATGACCAGACGGGCCGCGCGATCGCATCCCGACCGGCCGGCCATCGTGTTCGGGGATGAGGTCCGCACCCACGCCGAACTTCACGAACGTGCCGCGCGCCTCGCCTCGGTGCTCGCCGAGGGTGGGGTGAACGCGGGTGATCGCGTCGCGCTGCTGCTCCGCAACCGGATCGAGTTCGTCGAGGCGCTGCTCGCGTGTCACCGGCTGGCCGCGGTTGCCGTCCCGATCAACTTCCGCCTTGCGGCCGACGAGATCGAGTACATCCTTGGCGATTCGGGTGCGGTGGCCCTGATCTGTGACTGCGACGTCGCCGGGTCGCAAGTACGAACGGTGCTCGAGGTCGGACCGGCCTACGACGAGGCCGTCGCTTCGGCGGCGCCGTGGCGCGAGGCCGCGGAGGTCCTCGAGGACGACGTCGCCCTGATGTGTTACACGTCGGGCACGACCGGTCGGCCGAAGGGCGCGCGGCTCACCCATCGCAACCTCGTCGCGAGCACGCTCAGCTGGATTCACGAGATGCGCGCGGGCGAGGACGACGTGTGGCTGTCAGGGCAACCGTTGTTTCACATCGGCGGCATCAATGGTCTGCTGCCGTTTCTCGTGCTCGGCGCCACCGTGATCATCACCCCGAGCACGACGTTCGACGCCGAGGCGATGCTCGGGCTGATCGCGGCGCACAACGTCACGATGTGCATCTTCGTCCCGACCCAGTGGGCTGTCATTGGCGCGAGTCGTTCGGTCACCCGCGTCGATCCAGAGCAGTTGCGCGTGGCGATGTGGGGTGCCTCGCCGGCTCCGCTGCACACCCTGGAAGCGATGGCCAGAGCCTTTCCGCGCGCCGCGATCGTGAGCGCGTACGGCCAGACCGAGATGTCCGGAGCCACGACGCTGCTCAAGGGCCGCGACTCGACGAGAAAGATGGGCTCGGTCGGCAAGCCGATGCTGGGAGTCGACCTGCGGGTAGTCGACGACGATCTGCGCGACGTTCCGGTGGAAGAGGTCGGAGAGATCGTCTACCGGGGTCCCAACGTGATGGCCGGCTATCACCAGCAGCCGGAGGCGACGAGCGAGGCGTTCGCCGGAGACTGGTTCCACAGCGGGGATCTGGCGCGGTTTGATAACGAGGGTTATCTCTGGCTCGTCGACCGCAAGAAGGACATGATCGTGAGCGGCGGCGAGAACGTGTACCCGGCCGAGGTCGAGCGAGTTCTGGCCGATCACCCGGCGGTCGCCGAGGCGGCCGTGATCGGCGTACCCCATCCGCGATGGGTCGAGACGCCGGTGGCGTTCGTCGTTCCTCGTCGGGAGAGTCAGCTCGACGAAAGCGAGTTGATCGCTCACTGCCGGAAGCACCTGGCCGGCTACAAGAAGCCCTCGGCGATCGTGATGGTCGACGAGCTACCTCGGAACGCCGGCGGAAAGGTCCTCAAGCGGGTACTGCGTGACACCTACAGTGACCAGGGAGTGAGCGAATGCCATACGTCTACGCGAACGTGAAGGTGAAGTACGGGCAGTTGCCCGCCTTCTTCGAGCAGATGGTGACGATCAAGCGGGTCATGGAGCAGAACGGCTGGAAGCTGGTGGGCGCGTGGAGCACGGTGATCGGCGACATCCACGAGGTGCACGACCTGTGGGAGGTCGAAGACGCCAACACCGTGCCGACCGGCTTCGCCAGCGCGTTCGAGGATCCCGAGTTCGTGGCCGCCTCGGCCGCGCTGGCGGAGATCGCCGACCGGGAGGTCCTCTCGCTGGTCACGAAGACTCCGTACAGCCCGTGACGGCACCGCGTCCCCGACTTTCCTGACACTCCCCGCCCCTCCGGCGGTGAATGCGGATTTACTCGGTCCTGGCCCGGGTTTCCTGACACTGGGCGCCCGGAGGCTGCCGAGTGTCAGGATAACCGGGCAGGGTGCTGTAGCTCAGTACGCCTGCGACTGGCCGCCGTCGATCGGGACCACGGCCCCGTTGATGAACGACGCCTCGTCGGAGAGGAGAAATGCGACGAGGTTGGCCACTTCTTCGGGCTGGCCGAAGCGTTTCATCGGATTCACACTCACGAACTCCTGGCCGAACTCCTCCCAGCCGTCCTCGCCGGCGATCTTGACCAGCGAGCCCCTGATCATGTCGGTCATGATCGCGCCGGGGGCGATCGCGTTGGCGCGGACGCCGAACTGCCCGTAGTCGATCGCGGCCTGCTTGGTCATGCCTGCCACCGCGTGCTTGGCCGCCCCGTATCCGACCAGGTTCGGCACAGCCCGGATACCCCCGACCGACGCGGCGTTCACAATCGCGCCGGACCCCTGCTCCTTGAGGTGCGGTAACGCGTACTTCATGCCGTAGAACACGCCCTTCAGGTTGATCGAGAGCACACGGTCGAACCCTTCGCTCGAGTAATCGGCGACGGGGTTCTGCTCGCCTTCGATCCCGGCGTTGTTGTACAGCCCGTCGATCCGGCCAAACGCTTCAACCGTCTGCTCGACATACGACCGCACCTCGGTCTCCTGCGACACATCGCCGGTGACGGTCAGGAGTTCGGCGTCAGCGACCTCGGACAGGATCGTCGCTCGCGACCGCTCGAGCGCGGCCGCGTCGACATCCAGCAGTGAGAGCTTGGCTCCCTCCCGGGCGGCCCGGAGCGCGGCGGCGTGACCAAGCCCCGTGCCGGCTCCGGTGACCAGGATTACCTTCCCAGCCAGGCGCATCGCTTACGCGTGAGCCGGAGTCGCCTGCAATGCCTGAAGCACCTCCTCTGGGAACTCCTGCGACGGATCGATCGAGATGGTCTTGTCCAGCAGGTATTCATCGATCGCGTACGGGCCGTGCTCCCGGCCGATGCCGGACTCCTTGTAGCCGCCGAACGACGAGTTGAAGTCGGCCGCCATCGTGTTGACCGAGAAGGTGCCGGTGCGGATGCGCCGGGCCACCTGGAATCCGCGAGCCGGATCGCCGGTGAACACCGAACCCGACAGGCCGAAGCGGCTGTCGTTGGCGATGCGGATCGCGTCCTCCTCGTCCTCATAGGGGATCAGCGCGATGACCGGTCCGAAGATCTCGTCCTGGGCCACGGTCATGTCGTTGCTCACGTTGGTCAGCAGCGTGGCCTCGACGTACCAGCCCTTGTCGAGGTGCTCGGGGACCTTGCCGCCGGCCGCCACGGTGGCGCCCTCGTCGACCGCCTTCTGGATGTAGCCGAGGACGCGCTCGCGGTGGGCCTCGGTGACCAGCGGGCCGATCACCGTGTCGTCCTCGCGCGGGTCGCCGACCTTGAGGCTCTTGAACGCCTCGGTGAGCTTGCCGGCGATCTCGTCGTAGCGCGACTTCGGCGCCAGGATCCGGCTCATGCACACGCAACTCTCACCCTGGCTGGTGCCGGCGCTCGAGCCGACCAGGACCGGCAGGACCGCGTCGACGTCGGCATCGTCGAGGACGATCGCCGCCGACTTGCCACCGAGCTCGAGCACGCACGGCTTGATCAGCTCACCGCACGTCTTGCCGATCTGCTTCCCGACCTCGACCGAGCCCGTGAAGCTGACCATGTCGACGTCCGGGTGCGTCACCAGACGCTCGGACCCCTCGCGGGTCGCGGCGAGGATGTTGATCACGCCGGGCGGGAAGCCAGCCTCGGTGACCAGATCGGCCATCGCGAACAGCGTGAGCGGATCGGGATCGGGCGTCTTGACGACCGCGGTGCACCCCGCCACGATGGCCGGCGCGATCTTCTGGGCGATTCCGGAGATGGGGAAGTTGAATGCGGTCATCGCCGCGACCACGCCGACCGGCTCGCGCACGAGCAGGCTCTTTGACTCGTACTTCATGATCAGCCCGCCGGCGTTACCGGCCAGCGGGGAGAGGTCAGCCTCGCGGACCTCGGCGAACTTGTGCTCGCGGCCCACCTTGGCGTAGTAGTTCCAGTGCAGCGTCGGCGCGACCGAGTGGTAGACCTCGGCGGTCAACTTGGTGTGGCCGAGCTCGTCGACGATCAGGTCGCGGATCTCGGGCTGGTGCTCGGCGATGAGCGCGGCGAGCCGCTCCATGCACTCCGCGCGCTCCTCGACCGGGCGCGTCGGCCAGTCGGTCTCGTAGAAGGCCTTGCGGGCGGCCTCGACGGCGCGATCGATGTCGGCCGCGTTCGCTGCGGCGACATAGCCGATCTTCTCGCCGGTGGCCGGGGAGATGACGTCGAAGCGCTCCTTCGAGTCCGGCTCCTGCCAGCGACCGTCGATGTAGAGGTTGGGGTATTCGCGTGCCAGCATGAAAGAACTCTCCTCGAGCGCAGGTCCGTTGAGTTGAATTTGGTTCGATTATGCTAGCAGGGAACGGCTGGGTCAAGTGATGCGCTCGGGCAACGCTACGGCAACGCTCTGGCGACGCATGGCCCGGTTAGTCGCCATGTGATAGTGTGTCGACCCGAATTCAACTCAGTAAGCGAATCGACTTGTTTCCGATACCGCACGTAGGCGACGACAATCGAGACTTCTGGACGGGCGGCCGCGCGGGCGAGTTGCGAATCATCCGCTGCAACGACTGCGGGTACTACATCCATCCGCCGTCGCCGAGGTGCCCGAAGTGCCTGAGCGAGAACGTCGAGCCGACCCCGGTCAGCGGGCGCGGCACCGTCTACACGTACACGGTCAACCGGCGCGCCTGGTCTCCCGGGCTCGAGGTGCCCTACGTGATCGCGATCGTCCAACTGGACGAGCAGCCTGACCTGCGGCTGATGACGAACATCGTCGGCTGCCCGGCGGACGAGGTCGAGATCGGCATGCCGGTGAGCGTCGAGTTCCGTGAGCAGGGCGAAGCGTCTGTCCCCGTGTTCAGGCGCGCTGACGATGCCCGATAAGTTCGAAGACCGCTGCATCATCTCGGGGATCGGACAGTCCGAGGTCGGACGTCGGATGACCAAGGGCGTGCTTGCGCTGACCCTGGATGCATGCCTCGAGGCGATCGCCGACGCCGGGCTGACCCCGTCCGACATCGACGGCGTCATCTCTTGGCCCGGTGCGGTGACTCGGGCCGAGGGCCTGGCGCCGCCCGGTCCCGGCTCGTCCGGTCCCGGGCCGCACGCGGTGATCGATGGGCTGCGCCTACAGACGAACTGGCACGCGGCCGGTCCCGAGACGCCCGGCATGCTCGCCTCGGTCATCCACGGGTGCATGGCGGTCGCCTCGGGGATGTGCCGTCACGTGCTCGTGTACCGGGCGCTGAACGAAGACACGGCATGGCGCCGAAGCAGCGAACGCGTGGCCACCGACGCCGCAGGAGTGACCGGCGTGATGCAGTGGATCCTCCCGTTCGGCGCTTTCTCGGGACCGAACTGGATGGGGCTTTACGCGCGGCGGCACATGCACGAGTACGGCACGACCCGCGAGCAGATCGCCCAGATCAGCCTGAACGCCCGGCGCAACGCCAAGCTCAATCCGAAGGCGGTCCTGACCAAGGATCTGACCATGGAGGAGTACATGGAATCCACCATGATCAGCGACCCCCTGTGCCTGTACGACTGCGACATCGCGATCGACGGGGCCACCGCGATCGTGATCTCGGACGCTGCTTATGCGCCGGATACTCCGAAGCC
>Ga0335081_10010253_pt1 | contig 15131 bp, 11 predicted proteins | sample Lox_Sample_35_FD_206713 | JGI IMG/M metagenome (GOLD analysis project Ga0335081, IMG submission 206713) | Soil microbial communities from Loxahatchee National Wildlife Refuge, Florida, United States - Lox_Sample_3.5 | ecosystem: Environmental > Terrestrial > Soil > Wetlands | place: USA...
TGTGGGCCAACATACGGTTTCATGGGATTTGCAGTATCGCTCCAATTTCCGAGTAACGCTCAGCGACAAGAGCTGGATCGGATTCTCGCGAACGCCTCACTCAGACGCCGTGTTTTCCGGCGAGATCACCATGGACGGACGAAAATTCGCAGGTGATCCCTTGGGCTTCGGTGTGCAAGGGCACAACTGCGGATATCGGCATCGCAATTTCTGGCGGTGGACCCATGCATACTTTCCTCGTTCCGAGCGGACGGCTACCACGCTGGAAGCGCTGGTATATGAGATGCCGCTCGGTCTTGTGTTTCGCAAGGCCGTCCTATGGCATGACGGTCAGCCACACCTATTCCGAAATCTCCGAGAGAGCGGAGATCGCAGCGGCATGCAGTGGAGCTTTCAAGGAAAAGGGAATGGGCTCACCATCGATGCCGCCATTGACGGGCGTGGATCCAGTTTGCATCGGCTGCCGTACTTGAAGACAGACGGTTCCGGCGCCTTTGAAGTGTCGAACAACAGTTTGGCATCGGCTTCGTTGCTAATCGAGAAGAGGAATGGATACATGGAACGACTGGAGTGTACGGGCGGTGCCGTTCTGGAGATGGTTGGCTAGCCGGAGATTGCTCTGGCGAGGCGCTCAGCAACCACCGCGTACGCTGCCGCGTTGAACGCCATCCCGATGTGAGTGCCCGGCACTTCGACATCAATCTTTGGGTCCATCGTCCGGCAATAGCGCCAATCCACAATGCCGTCGTGGCGCGTGTAAATGGCTGTCTCCAGCATGGCGGGCGGAACCTTGCGCCGCAGCGAGTCGAGAAAACTACAGGTGCAGCGCCCCGTGTAGCAATCGGGTAGAACTCCTCGGCCGTGCTCTTGAAGGATTTTGAGGCGGACAGCTTCCGCGGCGTGCAGAACGGTGCGGTTCGCGACCGTGCCGCGGATCGGTGAAGCGAGCGTGATGACCGAACCAATTTCGTTCGGCCGTTGCGCCGCCACGGAGCGCGCGATGACACCTCCCAGACTGTGCCCGATGAGGTGAACTTTGCGGTCAGTCTCGCTCACGGCCTTCTCAATAGTTTGACTCAATCGCCGCTGGATGAGGAGGTTGGGGCACTCGGCATTCAAACCGATTCCCGAAAAGTAAGGCCGGTAGCCGATGCGTCCAAGCCAGGCGTGAAGCTCCATCAAGTAGAGATCTGTGCCCAGAAATCCCGGGATGACGATGACTCCCGAGCCATCGCCATGTGGCACACCAAGACCGTAGTAGATCGGCGTGGCATGCAGCATCAGAATCTCTGCTCCGATCAGGGCCTCAGTCCACAAGGGGGTGTCAATGGGAGAGTATTTGCGAAGGGAAGATGCACGGGGAGCGGAGGTACGCTTCTTCCGTTTGGCAGGAGTTGGTGATGCCTTCCGTCTGGGCCCCAAAAGTTCTTTCCGAAAACCGAATCGGCGTCGTGGCCGCATTCGGCACTGGCTACGGTCCGGTAGTATACCGTGACCTTGTCGATTCGCCAATGCTTTCGTTGTGCTTCGAGGAAGTTTGTCTAACGCCTTCTGGTCGATCGTCGCTTTGACGGGTTCTTGGACTGGGCCGGCTTCTTGAGTTGCGTTTCGAGTTCCAAGACTCGTTTGCGCAACGTTTCTACTTCTGAATCCTCACCGGTTGTAGAGGGCACGGGTACCGCTGATCCCAGGAAGCGCTTCATCATATCAACGGGCGACAGGATGGCGGTTTGCACTTCGCTGAGGCGATTCTGCACCGTATCTTGCAATTTCTGGAACGTATCGAAGGCGGATTTCAAATACCACATCAGAAACTCCTGCCGCACTTCGTCGGAGGCCATGATGAGCTGGCGCAAGAGTTCAAGGGGAAGCCCTGTGGGCTTGTCCTTCGCGTCTTCCGTAATGATCTGCGTGAGAATGACCCGCGTCAGGTCCCGCCCCGACTTGGCATCGACGACACGAACTTCTTTTCCAGCGCGAACCAGGGCGGCGAGGTCGTCGAGATTCACGTAACGGCTGCCCGCCGTGTCGTAGAGACGTCGATTGCCGTACTTCTTAATAAGGATGAGCTCGGATTTCATGAATCGGATGCTGCTGTGCACAATCTGCAATATGATCTTGACATAAGCCTATGGCATTTGTATAGTTTAGCTGATGCTGCAATGCAGCAATAGGAGGTCAGTTATGGCAGCGGCAGTTAGACATGAAACCTCCCGGCCCCATCCCAAGGAATCATCCGTATTTTCTCTTCTGTCGGGCTGGGCACAACAAGGCGCACAAACGCTGTTCGCAACCCAGAGGATTCTGATCGACTTGGCTATGCGGCAGAATGCCAGCGTGATGCACGCGGTCCGGCAACAGCTCGCAGATCCTCGTCACTCTCCCACCGCCATTCTCAGTGAAGTTGCCGGCGAAGGAATGGCTAACTTTTTCGAAGGACAAAAAGTCCTGCTCGATTTAGGCAAGGAGCAGAACAAACTACTTTCGGCCGGCGTAAAGGAACGGATTGGCGACTGGCCCGCAGCTCATGCTCTGGCCGAACTGCTGCATCGCAGCGTCGAGACGTTCATTGAATTGCAAGAGGAGTATCTGAAGACCGCAAGCAAGCAGACTCACACCTGGCTCGACGCCGCCAAGGCGGGAAAGCCGTATCAGCCCGAGCACCTGGTGGAACTGGTCCGCGAGAACATGGATAGCTTCGTCAAGGCGCAAAAGCAAATCCTCGACATCGTCTCCGAGGAGACCAACAAGGTCACCAGCGGCAAGCACGTGAACGGCGGCGTGAAGAAAGCAAAGCAGGCGGAACTGCAGGAGATCGCCAAGCAGGCCACCGAGTCGTTCATGGAAGCGCAGAAGAGGCTGCTCGAACTAGCTGGAAAGCAGATGACGGCCAACGTGAAAACCGCGGGCCGAACCATGGAACTGCTGCGGCCGTTCCCATTCGTTCCCATCAACGAAATGACGCGCGAAGCAGTAAAGAGCTATGTGGATGCGCAGAAGGCCCTGATGGACGTAATGGTCAAGACGGCGGGCGGCGCCAAAGTTGCTCCCAAGCCCGAGCGGCATGTCCGTAAGCCGGTAAAGAAGGAGAAAGCAGTCGCGGCCGTTGCGTGAGGCCAGTTCTGCGACATGTCCTAGGCTAGAAGGGTAAGCCAAGCTGTTCTGGTGGCGGTCGCCAGGGCAGCTTGGCATTTTTGTTGTTCGGCGTTGTTCCCGGAAGCTATTCGCGAGCTCTCGCCGGAGTCCTCGCTTTGGTTGACTTCTTGCGTTGCGTCCCTTCGGAACCATTGGACGCAAAAAGAAAATCTTCAATCTCATCGATTCGCGCGTCGGCGTCGTGATAGCCGATGTCGATCAGTTCGCGCGTGTACTTCGAAGTGAACAAGAGGTAGCTCATCAGGTCGGAGCTTGAAGCGATATCGCGGCCCAGGCTATTGACGAAGTACTGAATCAGATACGGCATGTCTTTGCGATGCCGCGCGGCCAGATCGGACAGGTTGACCGAGGGTGTTACGACCAGCGTCGAGACCGGTCGAATGCGCTCTTCTTCTTCCAGGTCTGGCTGAGAAATGTGGCCGCTTTCGATAAGGTGATTCAGGCGTTCGAGGTGCTCGATGTCGGTAGCCAGATGATCGAGAAACATTACGTTGAATAGAACTCCCATGACTTGCGAAAGCGACGGATTCCGGTTGCCATCGCTTACGTCGAGGCGCTCTTTGTCCTCGCAGCGAACGCCGATCACAAAGACTTTTTCCGCTCCGAGCCGAATGACCGGACTGAGTGGCTGCTGCAGCCGTACGCACCCATCTCCGAAGAACCCTGAACCCTGAGGAGTTTTCAGGAAGACTGGCTCGAACAGAAGCGGAATCGCCGCGGAAGCGCAAACGTGTTCCACCGTAATTTTCGTGGCTACCGTGACCAGTCGAATGCGATGCCACAGCGCGTGGCCTTTTGCTCCCTGAATGAAGAGGTAGCTGTTCCCGGAGTTATAGTTCGTTGCCGAAATCGCAACGGCGCGCAGGTGGCCGTTCTTGATGTTGTGCTGGATGCGGCCGCATTCCAGGTAGCGATTGAGGTAGCGCCTCAGCGGGGATGCATCTAATAAGGACCTGGCGTTGCCTCCTCCCAGAAGGGCTCCAAACGAGAGATCCATGATCCACGTGAGGGAATTGTGGGCTTGGGAGACGAAGTCACAGTGGAAAATGTCGGAAGGCTTGAGACTCCCCCAGAGTTCCGACAACATTCGGGTTGCGGCCTGATAGTCGTCGCAACCAACGGCGATCGCGCAACCGTTGACTGCTCCGGCCGAGGCGCCGCCGATGAGGGGAAAGGGATTTCCTTTGCGAACGTCGGGAAGCTCACCGATTCGCTGCAACACGCCCGCTTGATATGCTCCCCGGGCACCCCCGCCGGTCATTACTAGACCGATAGCGTCCTTCATCCGTGCCCCCTGGCTGGATGAAACCATCCCATTTCTAACTCGCGGGATTTCTTTTGACTGTGACCGGACGCACGCCTCGGCACTGGTGCCCCCGTTATCGTTCAAACGACCATTCTTGTGACTCCCGGCCATAGGCGTGCAAGCGTGATTCCACTCACAGCCTGACGTGACAGTCGACGCTGACCTGACCCCGGTCCAGAGTTCTACTTTGGGAACGAGGCTGATGCATGTTGCCCGCCGAGACCCAAAAAACCAAAACCCTCGAAACGTTTCTGCTGCGTCTGCACGAATCTCACGAAGTCTCGGTGTATGAGGCAGTCGACCGATTGGTGCAGGCCGGAGAAGCAGTAGGGCTAGACGCAGGCAAGCTGATGCGCATGCTCGATCAGGGAATGTCCTTCGAAGAGTTGTTGGAGGAAATCGAATCGCGCATGGCGTGTTTGCAAAAGACCGCGTAATCGCCTGCCGAACTAAGCTGCGTGACCGAGAGAGGAAGGGTGTCTTTATGACTCTGACACAGTGGACGGAATCGAGCGTTGGCTATGGTCGCAAGTTGGTCGACTCGGCGGTCGATGGAGCACGCGAGGCGGAAGGCGAATTTGTAAAGACCAAGCCGCTGGCGCCATTCATGGAAGAAAACGTACGCCACGCGGTCGCTCCGGCCTTGGTTGGTGCCTGCCTCGGCGCTTTGGGTGGGTTTTTTGCCCGCGGTCAGCACTCGCGCACGAGGGCGGTCGTCCGCGGTCTTCTCGGAGCAGCGTTTGGTTTTGGTGCAGGCATGGCATGGGAGAGCCGCACGCTGACTGGCAGCGTGGCGTCAGGTGCTCTGAAGGGCGTTCGCAAGACGCGCGACGAGCACTGGTTTGAGAAGAATCCCATCGACTACGCATAGGACTTCTCACCATTTCGTCAGTTTCCCGACAGGCAATGGAGGCAATGATGATTGCGACTGAATCCAGGGAGAGAACTTCGACTCCGGCAGACGCTCAAAGCCTCTCCACGGACCGCATTGCTTACTTGGAAGGCTTGGTTAGTCAGGCGAAGGCGGCTGCGATTGCGCTACGCCAGTTCACACAAGCGGACGTCGATCGCATCGTCAAGGCGATGGTGCTCACCGGGCTCGAGCAGGCGCAGCACCTTGCGCAGCTGGCTGTGGAAGAAACGCGCCTTGGAGTCATGGAAGACAAGGTCATCAAGAACATGGTGGCCAGCGAATTCGTTTACAACTACGTCAAGAACAAACGCACCGTTGGGATCATTCGTGAGATTCCAGAGCGCAATCTGATTGAGTTGGCGGAACCGATCGGGGTCCTCTTCTCCCTCACGCCGATTACCAATCCCACCTCGACCGTGATCTTCAAGTGCGTCGTTGCCATGAAGACCTGCAACGCTGTGGTGTTCAGTCCTCATCCGAAAGCATGGCGATGCTGCGCCGAAGCGGTAAAGGTCATGTATGAGGCGGCGGTGAAGCACGGTGCGCCGGAAGGTATGTTCAGTTGCCTGGAATCGCCTACTCTCCCGGACAACGCGTACCTCATGAAGCATAAAGATGTAGGCCTGATCGACGCGACCGGAGGACCCGGCGTCGTGAAAGCAGCCTACAGTTCTGGAAAGCCTGCCTTGGGTGTTGGAGCGGGAAACACGCCCGTTTATCTGGAGAAGTCAGCGGATCTGAACTCCGCCATCGTCGACATCATTATTTCCAAGACCTTTGACAACGGAACGATCTGTGCCTCCGAGCAGACCGTCGTGATCGACGACGAGATTTACGACCAAGCCCTAAAGAAGTTCGAGGATCTGGGAGCCCATATCTGCAACGAGCAGGAAACGACGAATCTCGGGCGCACGGTAATCGACCCGGAGAAGGGTTGCATGCAACCGATGGCCGTGGGGCAGCGGGCGATCGATATTGCCCGCTTTGTCGGCCTTACTGTGAAGCCTGCGACGAAGTTGCTGGTGGCCCCAATCCAGGGTGTGGGAAGAGAACATCCTCTATCGGTTGAGAAGCTGTTCCCGGTGCTCGCCGTTTATCGGGCGAAGTCTCGCGAAGAAGCGTTTCGCGTGTGCGTAGAAGTGAATCACGCCGGTGGGCTGGGGCATACGGCCGTCATTTTCTCCCGCAATGACGAAGTGATCCGCAGGTATGGCGAACTCATCAACGCCGGTCGGATCATCGTCAACTCTCCGGGATCGATCGGAGCGTTGGGTGCGGTCTACAACGATCTGGTGCCGACGTTTTCCTTTGGATGCGGTACTGGCGGCGGGAATAGCACGACCGACAACGTCAACATCTATCACTACCTCAACATCAAACGCCTCGCGAAAAGGACTCAAAACCATATGTGGTTCCGAGTTCCCAACCAAATCTATTTCAACATGAATGCTGTCGAGAACCTGGGACAGTTTCCATCCCGCTGCACCATCGTGGTCACCAACGCCGCGCTGGAACAGATTGGGCATGTCGATATTGTTCGACGGCACATCTGTCCCAAGACGCACGTGCATGTCCTGGTGATTCCCGACGCCGAGCCGGAAGTGAAGGTCATCGCGCAGGGAGTTGAGGCACTGCATTTCTATAAAGCCGATCAAATCGTGGCGCTCGGCGGCGGTTCGGTGATTGATGCGGCCAAGATTATGAAGCTGAAGTACGAGGCACCCGAGGCCGATCTGGAGTACTTGGCTGCGCCCTTCCTGGATTTACGCAAGCGCGTAGTGGAATATCCGACGGAAAAGACCAATCACGCGCGGTTGATTGCGATACCGACCACAAGTGGCACGGGTAGCGAAGTTACGCCCTTCGCCGTCTTGCTCGATAAACAGAACGGACGCAAGGTGACCCTGGCTGATTACTCGCTGAGCCCGGACGTTGCAATTGTGGATCCGCAATTTGTGATGTCGATGCCAAAGGGCCTCACCGCAGACACGGGCATTGACTGTCTGACGCACGCGTTGGAAGCCGGGGTGTCGAACTACGCCTCGCCGTATACCGATTCGAACGCCATGCAGGCCATCCGGCTGGCTTTCAAGTACCTGCCGATTGCGTATGAGAATCCTCGCGACGAGGAGGCGCGGTGCATGATGCACAACGCGGCATGCATCGCGGCCATGGCATTTTCCAACGCGTCTGTCGGAGTAAATCACGCGCTGGCGCATGCTTTCGGCGCGCGATTCGGAATCGCCCATGGACGTGCAAACGCCCTAATGCTTCCCCACGTAATCGCCTACAACGCTGCCGTTCCGGCGAAGTTTATGCCGTCGCCCTACACGCAGGGATACGTTGCGCATAAGAAATACGCGACTGTTGCCGATCTGTTAGGCCTGGGCGGTGAAACGGTAGATCAGAAGGTGCAGAACGTGATCACCGCGGTGGAGCAATTGCTCGATCGGTTGGACATTCCACGATCGATCGCGGAGCTTGGAATCTCTAAAGAGGACTTCGGAAAGGCAGTGCCAGAAATGGCCAAGGTTGCGTTCGAAGATCCCTCATGGCGTTCGAATCCGCGTATGCCGCTGATGAGTGAACTCGTGGAACTGTTCTGGAAAGCCTATGAAGGCCGGCGCGCTTCGAAGAGCCATACAGCGGAAGAGCATTTGGTCGTTTAGATAAAAATTCAGCCGGTGGTGAAGAGTGGAGATCAGTCAGCAAAGCGATCGTCTTTCGTGGGGGGATACGGTATTTCTGCACCTGGAACGGGACGGGATGCCACTCAACGTAGCCAGCGTGTGCACGTTTGAGGGGGATTTGTCACTTGCAGATTGCGTCAAGTCTGTTCAGTCGAAGCTACCGTTGATCCCACGATACCTAAAGCGTGTGGTTTCGGCACCGTTTGGTCTGGGCCTGCCAAGCTGGGAATACGATCCAGACTTTAAACTCAGGCGGCACATGCGGGAAGTGAAGCTCGAACACGGAACTGAGGCGGAGCTGAAGGATTTAGCGGGTAAGCTTTTCAGCGAAGTGATGGATCGGCAGCATCCGCTCTGGGATATGACTGTGGTGCGGGGCCTTACGAAAAAGCGCACCGCGATCATCTTTCGTTTGCATCATTGCCTGGCCGATGGAATCGCTGGCGTCGGCATCGTGAATCTCTTGCTCGATCCAAGCCCTGAATCGCCCCGCCTTCCGCGGAAAAAGATTTCGCTTCACGTGCCTCGACCGCGTGATCCACTGACCACACTAACCACCGGCTTTGTCGATTCTTACGGCGACCTGGTCAAACGACTCCTTTCCGCTTTTACCGATCTGGTGAGCATGGCAGAGCGCATGGGAGGTGCCGGTGGGAGATTTGCGAGCGAGGAAGCGGCCAAACTCTTTCCGGAGATCACGGCATTTACGCAACGTTTGAGATTTAACCAGCTGTATCGAGGTCCGCAGAAGTTCGTCTGGACAGAGATTCCGCTCGTCGAGGTGAAATCGATCCGGCACAAGTGTGGCACCAGTGTGAACGACGTCATCCTCGCCATTGTGACTGCAACCATCCGGCGTTACTGCGAACTGCACGGCGACCGTGTAAAAGGGAAGCTCCTCCGCATCATGGTCCCGGTGAATCTCCGCGGCAACGGTACTCCCACCGAGTTGGGGAATCGCATCTCCCTCGTTCCAGTCACGATTCCGCTGAGTATTCGAGAACCGCTCAACTTGCTCGCCGCGGTTCATGAACGAACGGAATTCCTGAAAAATGCGCACGCCGCCGAACTGGTGAGCCTGGCGGGTGGATTGATCGGGATGTTCCCCACCACGGTGCAAGGGCTGGCCGGACCGCTCGCCAGCCAGTTGCCCGTAACCCCGTTCAACCTGGTGTGCACGAATGTTCCGGGCCCGCAGTTTCCCCTGTATCTGCTTGGGCACAAGATGCTGGCCTGGTATCCGTATGTGCCGGTGGGCGGAGAGATGGCCATGAATTGCGCCATCTTGAGCTACAACGGAACCGTTTTCTTCGGCTTCAGCGGTGATGTGCATGCCGCACCCGATTTGAAGCGCATGGAGAGTCTGCTGCAAGAGACCTTCGGTGAATTGCGCGAGGCCGCCGGCATTGTGCCAACTAAGCCGAAGAAGAAACAGGTTCGCAAAAAGTCGCGTAGAAGAACAATCAAAGTGGCCGCCGAGACTTCACAGTCGGCCCTAGAAAATCCACCGGCGCCGTCATCGGAAATCGAGAAACGGGCGCCCAGACCGCAAAAGACCGTTGTCGACGAGCAAGCTCCGTCGATTGTTGCTTAGGTAACCAGGAAGTTGGGGAGTAGGCCGTGGTAGGTATCTATTCACCCGCATTGTTGTCAGACTGGCTCGTTCCGGGAAAGAGCCTGTTCCTTGCCATTCATATCATCGGAATCGTCCTCTTCGCCTACATCGTGGCTAGGCGGCTCGTGCCGCTGTACCGTGCGCAAGCCGATCCGCGTTTTGACCAACCGCTGGCGCGGTTGAAGAACGTAGGGAAGTACTGGTTCGGGCAATGGAAGCACCCGCGATATCCGTTTGCGGGAGTAATGCATATTCTGATTTTTGCCGGCTTCCTCTTACTGGCCACTCGTGCATTCACACTTTTGATTGTCGGGGTATCGCCGAATTTCGTGATGCCGGGACTCTCGGGCAAGACAGGGCATCTGTACAACGTCGTGACCGACTACGCCGCCACAGTTGTTTTTCTCTGCATGGTGGTTGCCGTGGTGCGGCGAGTGGTGTTCAAGCCGGCTCGTTATGATGTGCCGGCTAGGTTCGGGAAAAGTCACACTGCCGATGCAGTCTTTCTCTTGGGATTGATCGCGGTCTTGATGTTGGCCGACAGCTTCTTTGCCGCCAGCGAGGCTGCTGGTCGTGCACGAATAGATGAGTCCATGCAGTTGGCATTCTTGTCTCTTCCGTGGTTGTTGCGAGTCGGTTTCAGCTCCACGTCGCTTGCTGCGCTGTGGGTAATCAATGTAACTGCCTACCTGGTCCATGCCGTCACGTTCTATTTCCTTTTGTGTTACAGACCATTCGGCATCCAGTTCCATGTAGAGACCTCTTTGTTCAGCGTCTATTTCGCCAAGTTGGAGCGCGGCACGGTCAAGCCAGTGCGTTGGGATGTTCCCGAGGATCATCTCGACCAGGTGAAATCCTTTGGTGTGAAGAAATTCGAGGATTTCACTTGGAAGCAGATCCTCGATTTCTATTCGTGTGCGGATTGTGGCCGCTGCGCGGACAAGTGTCCGGCAAACGCGGCAGGACGGCCGCTGGCGCCGCGGTTTCTGACGATCAAAGCGAGAGATTACGCGTTTGAGCACTATCCGGTCTTTGGCAAGGCCAACAACAGCAATCCGCTGGTCGGAACAATTTATTCGGAAGACGAGATCTGGTCGTGCACTACCTGCGGCGCTTGTGAGGAAGAGTGCCCGCTGCTGGTCGAGTACATCGACAAGATTGTCGATCTGCGTCGGGGGTTGATTGACAGTGGCACCGTGCCGCAGTCGCTGCAAAAACCACTGAAAGCTCTTGAGAGTCGCGGCAATCCGTACGGCAAGATGGAGAAGAAGAGGGCGGACTGGACCAGGACTGCTGAGTTTCAGCAGGACTGCACGGTCAAGGTGCTCGATCAAAAGACGCACGCGGATGTCCTTTATTTCGTCGATAGCGTTACCTCATACGACAATCGCATGCAGTCAGTCGCACGCGCGACCTCGCGAATTCTCAGCAAAACGGGGACGGATTTTGGAGTGCTGGGCCCCACCGAGGCTGATAGTGGACATGAGGTACGCCGCTTCGGCGAGGAGATGCTCTTTCAGGCTCTGCGGGACCATAACGTCGAAGCCATTCAGAATGCCGGTGTAAAGCGAATCGTGACTTCTGATCCGCACGCGTACAACGCGTTGAAGCACGACTACAGAGACCTTCCTCCGGTAGAACACATCAGCCAAGTCATCGCCAAAGAATTGAAGGCAGGCAGCATTCAACTGGGCCCACGGGAGGTCGACGGAAAGTTCTACACCTATCACGACCCGTGCTATCTCGGCCGGCACAATCAGGTGTATGAGGATCCCCGCACCGTGCTTGATGCGATTCCAGGCCTCAAACGTGTGGAGATGAAACGGTCGCGCGACCGCTCGTTCTGTTGCGGCGGTGGGGGCCTGATGCTGTTCTACGAACCCAAAGAAGAACAGCGCATGGGCGTACTCCGGGTCCGGATGGCGGCGGACGCAGGCGCCAATGTAATCGTCACGGCTTGTCCGTTCTGCATGACGAATATTGAAGATGCGATCAAGGTCGGCGGCCTTGAAGGGCAGATGTCAGTCATCGATCTGGCGGAACTGGTGGACCAGTGCATGGTTGTCCCCGTACGTGAAGCAGAACACGAGATTGCAGCGGTAGGAGATTGACTATGGAAATTCTGGTTTGTGTGAAAAGAGTCCCGGACACCTCAGAGAACGAGATCGAACTCAATGCTGCGGGAAACGACATTGAACGCGATGAGTTGGTCTATTCCATTAACGAGCCTGACAACTACGCAGTCGAGGAAGCGCTACAGATTCGGGATCGCGTCGGCGGCAACGTCACTGTAGTCACCGTCGGAAGTGAAGATGACGAAGAGGTCTTACGGCGCCAGTTGGCTATGGGAGCGAATCAAGCCTTTCTACTCTACGACGAGGCGTTCGAAGGATCCGATGGCAGGGGAATCGCGACGATTCTGAAAGAGTTTGTGCTCAAAGGGCACTACGACCTGATCCTGACCGGTGTTCAGGCAGACGACGGCGCCGCGCAGGTCGGTGGGATGCTGGCCGCAATGCTCGACTATCCCTTTGCCTCGCTGGTGAACTCGATTGAAGTTGACAGCAGCAAGCTGAGAATTGGCCGCGAGATTGAAGGCGGCAACCGAGAAATCAGCGAGATCGATCTCCCTTGCGTTCTCTCCATCCAGACGGGAATCAACGAGCCACGCTATGTCGGCATGCGAGGAATTCGGCAGGTGGCCTCGGTGCCGATCGCAACGTTTGGAACCGGCGAGTTGAACGTGGATGAAGCTTTGGTCGGGGCTGGCGCCGCAAAGGTGAAGAGGGTGGACTATTTCGTGCCCGTGCTAGGCAAGTCCGCGGAGATTTTGTCAGGCAGCAGGGAAGCCAATGCGGAGAAAGTTCTTGAACTTATTGCCGCGAAGGGAGGGCTCAAATAATGTCTCGCATCTTCGTTTGCATCGCGCACAGAAATGGTGTCGCGGAAGACACTGCGGCTGAACTGGTATCCGCGGCGCGAGCCATTGATCCCAGTGTCGCGCCCACCGCTTTGGTTGCGGGCCATGGAAGAGATATCGACACCGTGTGTGAGTCGGTGCGTCCTCTCTTCGCGGAAGTGTGGAAACTAGGGAATGAAGCGCTTTCGTACCCGAATGCAGAGTTGATGAGACAAGCTCTCGTCCGGGCTCTGCCTCCGCAGAGCATCGTCCTGGTCCCGCACGATCATTTCGGAATCGATCTTTCTCCGGGACTGGCCGTCAAGCTGAACTCCGCATATGTTCCCGACATCGTCGCCATCGAGGGAGTCGAGCAGAACTGGCTCAAGGTCGTCCGTCAGGAGTTTGGCGGCCAGATCTATGCGCACGCACGGTGCGATGTCTCATCCGGAGCCGTAATCAACGTTCGGCCGGGAGGATTCAAGGCCGAAGCTGCGACTGCTCTGAACGGCGTCATCGTTGACAAATCACCAGACATCGGAACGCTGACTGTTCGCCGAAGGTACTTGGAAACAATTGTCGCCGAATCGGGCGCCGTCGATATCACGAAGCACAGTGTTCTGGTGTCGGTGGGCCGCGGCATGCAAGAAAAGGACAACATTGCCATCGCGGAAGAACTGGCAGAGGCCCTGGGCGCTGCCGTCAGTTGCTCGCGCCCGGTCGTCGATGCGAGGTGGCTGGAGAAATCTCGTCAGGTTGGTTCCTCCGGAAAGACCGTCAAGCCGAAGGTGTATCTGGCTTGCGGCATCAGCGGTGCATTCCAGCATCTGGCGGGAATCAAAGGCAATCCGTTCCTGATTGCGATCAACAAGAATCCCAAGGCACCGATTTTTCAGGTTGCAGATGTCGGCATCGTCGACGATGTGCTTGAGTTTCTTCCGGAACTAACCAAGAAAGTTCAGGAATTGCGCGGCGTGTCCGCCAAGTGAGGCTCTTTCTATGCTTGCCAGCAAGACGCTGAAACTGAGTTTGAAATCTTTGAAGGAGTTCGCCAAGAAGCGTCTGCCCGACGAGACGCTGATCGATTTGGATGAGCGCGATGAGTGTCCGATCGAGATCGTCCGCGACATGTGCGACCCCGACAAACTGGGGATTCAACTGCTCTTCATCCCGGAAGAATTCGGCGGCATGGGAGGAGGCACCTTCGATGTCTACCGCATCTGCGAAGAAATGGCGCGGATCGATCTGGGGATTGCCACGTCCGTTCTGGCCACTTTTCTTGGGAGCGATCCGATTACCGTCGGCGCCACGCCGGAACAAAAGAAGCTCTGGTTGAGCCGTATCGCAGAAGAGGGGCTTCTGTTTGCCTACGGTGCTACCGAGCCAGAGGCTGGCAGCGATCTGGGAGCGCTACGCACCACCGCCGATCCAGTTGAAACCGACGGCAAAGTCGTCGGCTACAAGATCAATGGCAACAAACAGTGGATCAGCAACGGCGGCATTGCCGGCGCGTACACCGTGCTGGCGAACACGCCCCAGGGACCAAGTTGGTTCATCGTCGAGAAGGATACGAAGGGTTTCACCCAAGACAAACCAGAGGACAAGCACGGCATTCGCTTAAGCAACACAGCGGCTTTGGCATTCAACGATGTGTACGTTGATGCCGAAAGGCTAGTCGGCGGGCTCCCGGGTCAAGGACTGCTTCAAGCGCAGGCGGTCTTCGGTTATACGCGCCTGATGGTAGCTGCATTCGGCTTGGGTGCAGGATGGGCAGCACTGGACCGGGCGATCCCTTATTCCACAAAGCGAATTCAAGCCGGCGCGCCACTCTCAGAGAAACAGGGCTATACCCACAAACTGATCGTCCCCCACGTCGCGAAGCTGGAAGCAGCTCGGGCTTATATCGAAGAGACGGCCGAGCGGATCGACGCGGGTGAAGGCAGTCTCAATACCGAAGGCGCGATCGCAAAATACATGGCTACCGAGGCTGGAAATCAGGCGGCCGAGGCCAGCATCCAGGCGTTGGGGGGATACGGTTACACGCATGAGTATCTCGTAGAGAAGATCAGCCGTGACGTGCGGATTACGACGATTTACGAAGGCACTTCCGAAATCATGGAGATGACCATCAGCCGTGACCGCTGGCAATCGCATTTGAAGACCCGCGGCCAGCACTACCACGACCGGGCTCGCGAACTTGAGGAATTGCACGCGAAACATCCGACAGTCGGAGCAGACGTCGCCGCGCTCGCGCTCCACGCGCTCGCCGAAATCATGGAAAGAGCACGGCTGGGACGGTTGACTCGTTACCAGCACATCCTGCTGCGTCTCGGCGAATGGATCGCCTATGCCGAGTGCTCAGGTTGCCTTGCCCGGAGAGCTGCCCGCAGCGCGGAGGAAAAGCTGCATGAGAAGGCGAGCGGCAGATTTGACGCCGACGGTGTTGCTGCACTGAGCCGCGTCTTTGCACGTGAAGCGGCGTTAAAAGTCGCAGAAGAAGGATTGCGCTGGATGATCGGCGCCGGTGGTGTCGGCGCCGGAGAAACGGTTTC
>Ga0335081_10010255_pt1 | contig 15130 bp, 14 predicted proteins | sample Lox_Sample_35_FD_206713 | JGI IMG/M metagenome (GOLD analysis project Ga0335081, IMG submission 206713) | Soil microbial communities from Loxahatchee National Wildlife Refuge, Florida, United States - Lox_Sample_3.5 | ecosystem: Environmental > Terrestrial > Soil > Wetlands | place: USA...
TTCACGGGCAGCCTCATCTCGCGACGTGAGCATCACCGGACTGCCGGAAACTGGCACTCCATTGCCGACGGCCGGGTGACCGATCTTGGGCGCCAGCTGCCTTTACAGTTTACTGCCGCCTTTGGCGCAGTCAACTATAGCGCCATCAAATGCTTTAGGAACTACAATTCCGGGGCTTTTGCATAAAGCGCGGCCGCCGTGCGCGAAATACCATTCACGGGAAAAAGGAATGCTTATCATGCTATCCCTAATCTACGGCTTCGCGCTGGTGGCCTCCTCGTTTACCATGGGCCTGTTCGGTTTCTTCGTCGGGCGCTGCGCCAGGAAGCTGCCGGTCATCGACGACCACCTGCCGTGGGCCATCCACCGCGTCCAGGTCATTCAGCCGAAGCGCCGGGCGCTCGGGTAGACCTGGCCGCCGTCCACGGCAACGTTCGCGCCGGTGACCCAGGAGGCCCGTTCCGACAGCAGGAAGGCCGCCACGTCGGCGACCTCCTTCAGGGTGCCGAGGCGGCCGGACGGGAACTGGGTGGCCAGGAAGGCGGCGAAGTCCTCGGGGTTCTCCCGCCGGAAGGTGTCCCAGCCGCCGCCGGGGAACATGATCGATCCCGGGCTGACGGCGTTCACCCGGATGCTGTCCGGCGCCAGTTCCTGGGCGGCGGTCGCGGCGAGATGGATCTCCGCCGCCTTGGCGGCGGCGTAGGCGGTCCGCGGCGCCGGGCGCATCCCGGTGATCGAGGAGATGATCACCACCGAGCCGCCGCCGGCGGCCCGCAGGTGCGGCAGCCCGGCCCGGATGAGTTCCGCGGCGTGGCCCGCGTTGAGCGCGAACGTCGCGGTGAACTCGTCGTCGCCGGCGCTGGTGAGGTTGCCGCGGCCGACCGTGCCGCCCGCGTTGGCCACCAGATGGTCCAGGCCGCCGAGCGCGGCCGCGATGTCGTCCACGGCGCGCTTGAGCGCTGGCGTGTCGGTGACGTCGGCCGCGGCGGTGGCGACCGGTATGCCCGCTGGCCTGAGGCGCTCCGCGGCGGCGGCCAGGCCCGCGGGGTCCCGGGCCACCAGGCCGACGGCCGCGCCCTCGGCGGCGAGCGCCCCGGCCACGGCGAAGCCGATGCCCCGGCTGCCCCCGGTGATCAGCGCGCGCTGGCCGCGCAGCCCCAGGTCCATGCTGGCTCCTATCGTCGGGTGCCGACTGTCCCGTCAGATCGGCCGGGGCCCGTGGGGCACGACGCCTCCGACCTCGGGCGGCGGAGGTTCCGCGCCGACCACGGGCGGAGGGGCGCCGCCGCCTCCGGGCACAGGGGCAGCGGCCCGGAAGACGACGGCAAAGGGCAGGGTGGCACCGTTGAGGACCAGCGTGCCGCCGGATGCGGTGCCGCCGAGGGTGACGGCCTGGCTGCCGCTGTTGCTCATCAGGGTCGTGATCTGGCCGGCCAGGTCCCCCAGGTCAGCAGAGGCCGGCAGCTGATATCCGGCATGTCCCACGGCCAGCCCGGCCGCGCTCGGCACGTAGATGCCCGCTGCCTGAATGTCGAGCAATTCCGGCGGGACCTGGTCCGTCTCGAAGACGGCGACGCCGGCGGCTCTCGGCGAGATCACCAGGTACCCGTTGACCGGCGAGACGATCTGGACGCTCACCGGCTGCCCCGTCAGCTGGCTGGCGGAGAACGACTCGCCAGGCCACCACTTCGTCAGGTCGCCGGCAATCTGGATGTAACTGGTCATGCGTGCTCCTTATCGTGTTGTTTCTGCTGCGGGGCTGGCGGGCAGGCCCAGGCGTGCGCCCACGGTCGCTGCTTCGGTGCGGTTCCGGACGCCGAGCTTGCCGAGAATGCGGGACACGTGCACGGCGACGGTACGGTCGCTGATGAACAGGGCGCGGGCGATCTGCCGGTTGCTGTCCCCGTTGACCAGCCGCCCCAGTATCTCGGTCTCCCGGTCGGTGAGGTCGAACCGGGCCCCGGGCTCCGCGGAGCGTGCGGGCTTGGCCGCGACGGGGGCCAGCCTGGCCCGGCGGGCCAGGTCCTCGGCCTGGGTGAGCAGGGGAACGGCCTGGAGTTCGCGGGCCGCGTCCTGGCACGCGGCCAGCGCGCGCATGGCCTGTTCGCGCCGGCCGGCCTTGACGGCGGCCGCGGCCTCACGCAGCCGGGCATAAGCCTCCGGGTAGGGCTGCCCGGCCTGGCGCCAGGCCTCGGCCACGGCCCGCCACGTCGCGCGGGTGTCGCGGCCCAGCCGGCGCGCATCCTCGGCGGCGACCGTGGCGCCGAAGGCGGCGAGATCCGGCTGCTCCGCCCCGTGCTCCGCGACGATGCGCCCGGCCCTGTCGGCGAAGGTGGCGGCCAGCTGCGCCCATCCGTCCGGGACATCCCCCGGCCGGGCCGCGTCGGGCAGCGACGCCAGATCGGCGGCGAGCCGCGCGCCTGCGGCCAGCAGCCGGATCTCCTCCTCTTCGACCGCCGCGCCGGACAGCGCCGCAAGGCCCTCGGTGACCTCGCCGGCCGCCGAGGCCAGATCGCCGGCGTACAGGGCCTGCTCGGCCAGGCAGGCGTGCAGGGGCCCGACGAGCCGGGGATCGTCGGGGGACTTGCGCAGCACCGCCGCCAGGTCCGCGGCGCGTTCACGCTCACCCCGGCCGACGGCCAGCTCCAACTGCAGGAGCTGAAGGTAGCGGGTGAAGTTCGTCGCCGACTCGGCCAGCAGCTCGGCCAGCAGCCGGTCCGCTTCCGCCCATCGGCCGCTGGCGATGAGCGCGGCCGCGGCGTTGTTGCCGATCCCGGCGGTCATCGCAGGCGAGGCGCCCATGGCGGCGACCGCGTCGCGGCCCGCGTTCGCCACGTCGACCGCTTCGGCGATACGGCCGGCGCGGTACAGCAGGTAGACACGATTTGCCGCGGCGCGGATGGTGTCCTCGGCGTTGCCGGTACGGCACGCGAGCGTGAACGCCGTCTGGAGCTCGGCCAAGCCGTCATCCAGGTGACCGTGTTCCGCCGTGACGATCCCCAAGGTGGCCAGGCCGTGAGCGCGTTCCGCGTCCGCGCCGGCCTGCTGGGCGACGGCCACCGCCCGGACCGCCAGCGGCTGCGCCGCGTCCAGCTCGCCGAGCAGCATCCGCCAGGTGGCCAGGGCGGCCAGGACGCGAGCCTGAAGCGCGGACGGCGGCTCGCCTTCGAGGATGGCCATGGCCTGCCCGGCCGCGTCGAGGGCCGCCTTGGGATCGCCCGTCTCCCATCGGTAACGCCCGAGCCGCTCCAGCCGCCTGGCCCGGTCCACGGGAGCGGCCGCGTCCGACCGGGCGAGCGCCTCCGCCGCCCAGCTGGCGGCCTGCTCTGGATCGCCGGCCCAGCTGGCCGCGCGCGCCGCCTCCTCCAGCAGGTCGGGCCCGGCTTCCGGCAGCCAGTTCGCGAGCTCGATGGCCAGTCCGTAGTTCTTGGCCGCCTCGGGGTAGGCGCGGACGGCTACCGCGTGCCGCGCCGCCAGCACGGCGGCGCCCGCCGCGCGATCCGGGCTGCCGGCCAGATGCCAGTGCCGGGCCAGCAGGCCGGGATCCGAACCGGGCCGGTCGGCCAGCGCCGCGGCGAGACGGCGGTGCAGCCGGCGCCGGTCGCCGGGGAGAATCTGGCCGTAGATGACCTGGCGGATTAACGTGTGCCCGAACGCGTACCCTTCGCCGTCCAGGACGAGAAGGCCCGAATCCACCGCGGCACGAGCCGCTTCGAGCATGTGGTCCTCGGGCAGCGTGACGGTCGCGGTGAGCAGGTCATGCGACATCCCGCCGTCGGCCACCGAGACCTGATCGATCAGCTCGCGGGCCGCGGGCGTGAGGTCGGCCGCCTTGGCCAGCACGGCGTCGGTGATCGAGGCAGGCATCATGCCGGGGCCGGCGCTGGCCAGTTCCCTGGCGTAGAGCGGGTTGCCCTCTGCGGCGGTGATCACCGCCGCCCGGGCCTCCCCGCTGGCTTCGGCGGTCATGAGATCGGCCACTACCTCGCCGATCTGGGCGGGGGTGAGCGGCGCAAGCCGTAGCCGCTGTACTCGCGGGCGGCGCTCCAGTTCCGCGAGCCAGCGCCGGGCACTGCCGCTGAGCTCGTCGTCACGCAACGTCGCTATCACCATGATCGGCTGCTCGCGCAGCCGGACCGCCAGGAAGTCCAGCAGCTCACGGGAGGATTCGTCGGCCCAGTGCAGATCCTCGAGGATCAGCAGCACCGGCGCCTCGGCGGCGAGATCGGTCAGCACCGCGAGCACGCGCAGGAACAGGCGATGCCGCCGGGTGAGCATGTCCCCTGACTGGTCCTCTTCGAGCAGCCATCCGGCCTGGTCCCGTAGCGCGGCGGCGAATGGCCCGTAGGCCAGCGCGGCCCCGGCCAGCGGCGCGGACTCCCCGGTCAGAACCTGGGCGTGCGCGACCCCGGCACACAGGTCCTCGACCAGCCGGGTCTTGCCGAGGCCGGCTTGGCCCGTGACCAGGACAAGCTGCGACTCGCCCGCCTGCGCGCGGGCATACGCGGCTGACATGGCATCCCGCTCGACGGCGCGCCCGATGATCGGCAACGCACTCACCACATGACAAAGTGTGCAGGTTGCGGGCGCGCGCTGTCGATATCGACCGGGCCTGGCCATGCGCAGCTATCGCCTCATGCGGCTCAGCCCCGGTAACGGGCCAGCCCCGGTGCCGGCCAGCCCCGGTGCCGGCCAACCCCGGTACCGGGCCGGCCCCGGCGCCGTCAGGACGCGACCCGCGTAGTCAATTCCCGCAGGCCGGCATACGTACGCCTGCCGATGTGGCAAGCCCCTGTTCTCGCGCAATGTGGATCGCATCGAGCGGCACCTTACGAAGGGCCAGCTCACAGGCCAAGACCACAGACAGATCGGACAGGAGAAGACCATGTTCTTGCACCCCGAGATCAGCAGCCGACTCGCCCGCGAGCGCCGGAGCGACACGCTGACGTCAGCCCGGAACCAGCGCCTGGCCCGGCAGCTCCGGACCGGATCCGGGACGGCCCAGCAGCCCACCCGGCACCCTCGCCTTCCCCGGCGCGTGGCTGGCCGCCTGCTTACCGCGTTCCAGGCGTGAGGGTCATCGGCGCCGGCGTAAGTTGGCCGTACGTCGGAGGTGGCGTGGCCGGGCGGCGAATTCGCCATCGGGAATGATGAGCAGTACCGTCCGGCGGGAGCGGTGGGGCGGCCGGAAGAACATATACGGCGGATTCCGGTTCCTGAACCGGAATCCGCCGTATCAGGCGGTACCCGCCCGGTGCCTCAGGTGCGGGCGTAGTTGCTGGCGCCGAACCAGTCCACCACGACGACCGGCTCGTCGCCGACCACCCAGGCGTCGTGGCCCTGGGGCAGCGCGGTGACATCCCCGGGCCTGGCGTCGAACTCGGCGCCGTCGGCCATCACGATGTGCAGGGTTCCGCTGACGTGATACTGGAAGTGCGGCGCCTCGCACAGTTCGGTGCCCGCCAGCGGCTTCACGTGCTCCGACCAGCGCCAGCCGGGCTGCAGGGTGAGCCGGCCGATCTCGGCGCCGCCGATCTGGAGCAGGTCCAGGGCGCCGTAGTCGAATGTGCGGGTCTCGTCGGGTGCCTCGAAGGTCTTCTGCTCGGCCTTGCCGGTCATGGGGGTCTCCTTTCGCAGGTGAGCTTGCCTGACCAGGGTGGCCGACCGGGGTTGCAGCCACCTTGCACCGACCCGGGCGGCCCTGCCCCTGGCGGCCCTGCCCTGACGCTGACCTGGCCGCGGGCTGGCGGCCGGGATTTAATACGTGCATGAAGTCGCTGGCCGTGCGGGTGCTTGGCGACTTCGGCGTGGACGGGATCGAGCCGCAGGCGTTGGGCAGCCGCAAGGCACGGCTCGTGCTGCACCTGCTCGCGGTGGCCGACGGGCAGGCCGTGCCGACGGACGTGATGATCGACGCGCTGTGGGATGCCGCCCCGCCCGGACGGCCCGAGGATCAGCTGGCGGTGCTGGTGAGCCGACTGCGTTCGGTGCTGGGACGCGACCGGATCGAGCACCGGGACCACGGTTACCTGCTGCGCTGCGACTGGCTGGACGCGGCCGAGCTGGCGGTGCTCACCCGCGAGGTGGAAGCGCGGCGGGAGGCCGGCCAGGCGATGGGCGCGGTCGCGGCCGCCCGGGTAGCGCTCTCGCTGATCCGCGGCGACGGCCCGCAGCCGCTGCCGGGCGAGTGGGCCCAGCTCAGGCTGGCCGAGCTGGAGCGGCTGATCAGCCGGGCCCGGCTGGTGGCGGCCACCGCGCTGCTCGAGGCCGGCGATTGGATGGCGGCGCTGGACGCCGCGGCGGCGGCGGCCGAGCGCGACCCGTACGACGAAGCGGCCCTGCGCGTGCTGCTCCGCGCCAACGTGATGGGCGGCCGGGTGGCCGGGGCGCTGGCCAGCTACGCCAGCGCCCGGGAACGGCTGGCCGACGAGCTGGGCATCGACCCCTCGCCGGAGACGACCGCGCTTTACACCGCGATCCTGCGCGGTGAGGTGACCGCGCCCGCGCGGCCCGCCCCGGCCGCGCCCGGCCTGGTCGGCCGGGACGAGGAGCTGGCCTACCTCGAGATGGCCGCGACCCGGGCCCGGGGCGATTCCGCCGAGGTGGTCGTGGTCGACGGGGAAGCCGGCATCGGGAAGACGACCCTGCTGCGGGCCTGGGCCGACCGGCGCGGGACCGGCGGGGACACCGTGCTGATGGCGTCGTGCGGGCCGCTGGACCGCTCGCTGCCGCTCGACGCGCTGCTGGCCGCCCTGGCCGCCATGCTGCGCGGGCTCGGGCCGGAGGCCACCGCCGACATCCTCGGCGCCGACGCGCCGCTGCTGGCGCCGCTGCTGAACATGGAACCGGGCCCACGGCCTCCGCCGCCGCTGGCCGACAGCATGCTCGGCCCGGCGGTGCTGTACTCGGCCCTGGTCCGGGTGCTCGGCGGCCTGGCGGAGCGGGCACCGCTCGTGGTCGTCATCGACGACGCGCACCTGGCCGGCCCCGCGCTGCCGGACTGGCTGCGGTTCGTCAGGCGCCAGGACGTGGCGGTGACGATCGTGGCCGCGATCCGGTCCGGAGAGGGAGAGCCGCTGCCCGCGACGGCGTTCCTGCACCTCGGCGCGCTCGGTCCCGATGCGGTCGCGGAGCTGGTCGGGCCGGGCCGGGCCGGCGAGCTCTACGCCCGGTCGAAGGGGCATCCGCTGTTCCTGACCGAACTGGCCCAGCAGGCCGCGGGCGCGGAGCTGCCCGCGTCGCTGGTGGAGTCGGTGTCCGCCCGGTGCGACGAGCTCGGCACGGCCGGGCTGCTGCTGCGGACCGCGGCGGTGATCGGCCCGGAACTGGATGCCGACCTGCTCGCGGCGGTGCTCGGCCGCCCGGTCATCGCGCTGCTCGACGACGCCGAGCAGGCCGTGGCCAAGCACTTCCTGGCCGAGGACGACGGGATCTTCCGGTTCCGGCACGAGCTGGTCAGGGAGGCTCTGGCGGCGAGCGCGACCGCGGGCCGGGCCGCGCTGCTGCACCGGCAGGCCGGCCGGGTGCTCGACCGGCGGCCGGGTGCCGATCCGCTGACCGTGGCCAGCCACGCGCGGCTGGGCGGGGACCTGGCGCTGGCGGCCCGCGCGCTGCGCGAGGCTTCGGCCCGGGCCGCGGAACGGTTCGACTACGGGGCGGCCGAGGCGCTGCTCGACGACGCGATGCGGCTGCATCCCGGCCCGGAAGGCGGGCTGGCGCGGGCCCGGGTCCGCACGCTGCGCGGGCGGTACGCCGAGGCCCTGCAGGACGTGGAGCAGGCCGCGTCGGCCGGCCCGGCGGCGCTAGAGGTCGGAGCGTGGGCGTCGTATTTCGGCCGCGACTTCGCCCAGGCCGCCCAGTTCGCCGAGGACGGCGCGCTCGCCGCGGAAGACGCGGCGACCCGGGCCCGGTGCCTGGCGGTCGGCGGCCGGACCCACCACGCGGCCGGCGACCTGGCCCGGGCCGAGCTGCTGCTCGGCGAGGCGTTCTCGCTGGCCGAGGGCGCGGACCGGGTCGCCGCGGCCGGTTGGCTGGGGGTGCTGCGGGCGCACCAGAGCCGCACGGAGGAGGCGCTGGCACTGCTGCGCCCGGCGGCCCGGGGGCAGATCGGGGTGGAGCATACCCGGGCCGCGCTGCACGCGCTGCTGTTCACCGGGCACGCGTACGCGCTGGCCGGCCGCCCGGCGCAGGCGCTGGCCGCGCTGGCCCGGTACACCGCCGAGGTGGAACGGCGCCAGGTCCCGCGGTTCGCCGGCCGTGCGGTGAACTTCGCCGGATGGGTACTGCGCAACCTGGGCGCCTGGCCGGAGGCGCTGGACCATCACCACGAGGCGCTGGAGGCTGGCCGGGGGCAGGGCACCGCGGACGTCACCATCGCCGCGCTCGAGGACCTGGCCGAACAGGACCTGGAGACCGGGGACCTCGACGGCGCGCGGGCCCGGCTGGCGGAGGCCGCGGCGCTGCTGCGGGGCGACCTGGTCTTCGGCTGGCGGCTGCAGCTCAAGCACCGGCTGCTTGGGGGGCGCCTGGCGCTGCTGGGCGGCGAGCCGGAGCGCGCGCTCGCCGAGGCCAGCGAACTGGCGGCCGAGGCGGCGGCGATCGGCGTGCCCCGGTACACCAGCGTCGCCCGGCTGCTGGCGCACCGGGCCGGCCACGCGCTCGGCATGCCGGTGGACCCCGAGGCGGTGACCGCGGACCTGGACCTGCTGGACGGCTGCGTGGCCATCGAGGCATGGCGGTGGACCTGCGAGGTGGCCGCCGACTTCGGCCAGCCCGCCTGGCGGGACCGGGCCGCCGACCGGGCCGCCCGGTTGGCGCGGGGCGCGGGCGACTACGCGGACGGGCTGCTGCGGGAGGCCGACCGGCGGCTGGCCGGCCAGCGGCTGGCCGGCCGGCGGCTGGCCCCCGCGGACAGCCGCAGGCCGACTGCGGCCGGCTGATCTCCGTCAGCTGATCCCGTCGGCTGGGCGACCGGGGGCTCAGCTCATGATCACGGGCAGAAACGGTCGCTATGCGGTCGAAACTGCCCGTGATCATGAAACGGCCCGCCGGGATCCGGCTGCCGTTAGGTGTCAGGTGGCGGTGAGGATCACCATCGAGACGGTGAGCGGGCCGGTATCCGCCACGGCTTGTTCGGCGGCGCGGCGGACGGCGGCCCGGGTCGGGGGATCCAGCGAGCGCAGGAACGGGGCGAAGTGGGCCATGCCCAGCCGCCACGCGGCCAGCTCGGCCGGGGCCGCGAGGCCGGTGGGAACGGCGGTGACGCGCGCCCGCACGCGGGCGAAACCCGCCACGGCCGCCGACTCGGCGAGCGCATCCGGGTCGCTGGCCCGCGATCCGGGCGAGAGCACCGTGTGCCAGGCGGGGGGGCGGTAGCCGAAGGGGCGGAGGGCGTCATCGACCGCGTCCTTGGCCGGATGGGTCCAGCCCGGCGCGAACATGCTGGCGGCCAGGGCCGCGCCGACCCGCCGGGCCTCGGCCAGGCCCGCCGCGAGGCTGTCCAGGTGGTTGAGGCAGAACGCCGCCAGTACCAGGTCGAAGCTATGGTCGCGGAACGGCAGCGCGACCGCGTCGGCCGCGACCGGGTGTCCCCCGCCGTGCCCGGTGCGGAGCATGGCCTCGGAAAGGTCGGCGCCTACCACCTGGCGCGCGCCGGCCGCCAGCGCGGCGCGGCCGGCCACGCCGGGGCCCGCGCCCAGGTCGAGCACCAGGGCCTCGGCCAGCGGCACCGGCGCGGCCGCCACCAGTGCCCCGGCCAGGGCCGCGTACACCGGCCCAGGACCGCCGGCCCAGCCCGCGGCCGCGGCGTCGTAGCCGGCCCGCAGCTCCGCGGCCAGCTCGGCGCCGGCCGGATCAGCGCCGGCCGGATCAGGGGCCGTCAGTTCAGCAGGGCCGCTGCGCGGACGGCGTGCGTCTCCCACCATGCGAGCTCCTCGTCGTAACCGCCGAGTGCCTTCTCCCAGCCGAACTGGACGAGCGCACCCAGCAGGCACAGGGCCAGCTGGCGTTCCCACCAGGGTCCGGTGTCGACGCCGCGGGCCTCCAGCGCCTCCCGGTAGGCCGTGATCGAGGCCTCCTTCGACCGGGGCAGCCGACGGCAGTTGATCGCCAGATACCAGGCCAGGTCGCTCAGCGGCGCGCCGCGCCCCGGCTGCTCCCAGTCGAGCACCACGGTGCGCTCCGCGTCGTCGGTGCCGAGGTTGTCGAGCTTCCAGTTGCTGTGCACGAACGTCTGCGGGGTCGCGGCCAGCGCCTCCACCAGCGGGCCCGGGTCGTGGGCCAGCGGGGTGACCACCGCGGCCGCGGCCGGGGCGACCTCGGCGAGGCGCGGCCAGCCCTCCGCGACCAGCCGCGGGACCAGGTGCGGCGAGCCCACGGCCGCCTCCGCCGCGGCCATCCACGGGGAGAGCTCCAGGTAGCGGTGCATCACGGGCACCACGTCGAACTCGCTGCCGCAGGCCCAGAACTCCGCGTGCAGGGCGGCCATGTGCCGCAGGAACCGGGCGTGCTGGGCCGGCGTGATCGGGGCGTCGGTGGCGGGCACCAGCCACGGCGTGACGTCCCGCATCAGCAGCGCGCAGCCGCCCGGCTCCGGGGCCGCGCCCACGATCGGCTGGTTGAAGCAGGCCGGCAGGCGGGCCAGCAGGCCGCGTTCCCAGAGCACCAGCGGCGCGCCGCGCAGGCAGCCCGAGGCCCGCATGGTCCAGTCGTCGGCCAGGTCGAGGTGCTTGAGCACGTACCCCTTCCCGCCGATCACCACCCGCTCCAAGGTGGCACCCGACTTGCCGGGGACCTCGGCCAGTTCCGTCCGCTCGGTCGCGTCCGCGAGCAGTTCGGCCAGGTCACCATACCGGCGCCAGCCGTCGGCGGCCCGGGCCTCAGGCACTGGCCGCCTCCATCTCGGCGAGCAGCGCGGCCGGCCAGCGGCCGCCGCAGAAGACCATGTCGGCCACGATACGGTCATCGCGCACCGTCAGCACGTGCAGGTGGTGCCCCGCGTGGGGCACGCCGTTCTCCGTCCAGCTGAGGGTGTACTCCACGATCTCGGTCGGCCCGCCCTCGACGGCGTAGCGGCGCAATTCGTCGAAGCGGGCGGGGTCGGCGAACCAGCGCGCGTACTCGGCGCGGATCGCTTCGGCGCCGACCGCGTGCAGCCGCCAGTTGGGCACGGTCGCGTCGAGCGTCGCGTCGGCGCTCCACACGTCGCAGCCGGAGATGGTCGCGGTCTCGATGGCCTGCAGGAACTTCTCGATCACGGGCGTGTTAGCCATGGTTACCTCCCTTGACCAGGCCATCGTGCCCGCCCCGGTTTGCAGCCAGGTTGCAGTCCCGGCCAGTCAGAGTGCTGGGCCCGATAGGCCGTTGGTCGTTCCCGGCTGGGACTTCAGTCCCTGTGGGCTGATCCGCCCGGCCCGTAGGTTCTTCAAGTATGACGGCGCACGATGATGCGCTCTCTGAGCGGGACTGCTGGGAGCTGCTAGCGAAGATGTCGGTGGGGCGGCTGGCGTTGTCGGTTCGCGCGCTGCCGATGATCTTGCCCGTCCAGTATCACCTGGACGGGCGCAGGCTGGCCGTGTGCCTGGGGCACCATGGACTGCCCGAGCGGGCGCTGGATGAGACGATCGTCGCACTCGCCGCTGATTCGATCGACCGGGTGACCAGGTCGGGCTGGTCAGTCCAGGTGCAGGGCCGGTCGGTGATCCCGCGCGGGCTCCGGGTCGATACCGCCTGCGACTGGCCCTCGCCCGCGGCTCAGGTGGTGGAGATCGAGCCGGGCAAGATCAGCGGCCACCGGATGCACCTGTGCCCGTTCATCGACACGCTGCTGGCCGCCGGCCCACCGTAAGTCCCCCGGGCAGCGGCCCCGGTGGCCTCCGTCAAGGGCACGCGGTCACCAGGCCGCCCCGCCGCCTGGGCGGCGGGACCGGAAGACATGAGCGCGGATCTCGTGGATGGTTTCGTCCAGCCGCTGCAGCGCTTCGCCGATCCGCTCCTGGGCCAGCTCTACGGGCTGGCCTGCGGCCTCATCCAGGCTGAACCCGACATGGAACAAGCTGCCGACAACCCGGTCCAGCAGCTGCTCGGCGTGCTGCGCCTGCTCCGCCAGCACGGCGTGGATCAGGCCGGTGAGGTCGTCCCGCCACTGCTCGTGCGTGGCGTCCCTGACCACGGCGAGGACAAAATGCCCGCTGGCGGTCGGGACCGGGCTCAGCGTGATCGTCACCGGGATGGTGGTGCCGTCCTTGCGCAGCCCGACCAGCCGGGCCCGGTCAGCCATCGGCCGGGCCGCGGGCTTGAGCGCATAGGCAGCCCGGTCGAGCCGGTGCGCGTCCCGCAGGCCAGCTGGCATCAGGGACTCCACCGGCTGCCCGGTCAGCTCGCCGGGCCGGTAGCCGAAGATCGCCACCGCCTGCCGGTTCGCCAGCGCGATCCGGCCGTCCGCATCGGCGAGCACGATCCCGTCGGCCAGCGCGTCAACCATCTGCCGCAGCACCAGCTGGTTCAACGGCACCTGCCCCGATCCAGCCTTCAGCCGCGCCGGCCATGGCGGTGTCAGGGCCGACGGCGCGGGATCATCGCCGGGATCAGGCCCGTCGAGTTCCCCGTCGGCGACGGCCGCCTCCAGCGAGGGGTACACCGGGACCAGCCGGTCCAGGCCGCGGGCGGCCAGCAGCCGCCGGACAGCAGGCGCGGTGGCCACTAGCCGCAGCTCCGCCTGACGGGCCGCCGCCTGCTGGACGGCGCTGGCCACCAAGTCGGCGCAGGCGCCGGCACACGACGCCGTCGCCGACATGTCCGCGATCACCACCGCCGCGCCGCGGTCGAACGCCGCCAGCAGCTGCCCACCGACCTGTGCGGCAGCGGACACGTCGACATGCTCAGGAAATACCACCACCGTCCGCTGGCCCGCCCAGCCTGCGGGCTCCGTGCCCTCCGTCATGACAGCAGCTTGGCACGGTGACGCCGGCGGCGACAGCCCGGCCCTGGATCATGCTGGGCATACGATGCGGCCGTGACGATACGACTGGCCAGCGACGGCCCGCAGACCCTGCACGCGGACACCATCGGCGCGGCCTGGCTGGCCGTGGCCGGGCGGATCCTGGCCAAGGGCGTCGCCAGCCGTTACGACGACCGGCCGGTGCGTGAGATATCCCTGGTGACACTGGTGGTGGACCGGCCCGGCCCGGACGACGAGATCATCGCCAGGCACGCCGAGCCCGAGCGGCTGGCCTGGATGCACGCCAACTTCACCGACCACGCCCGGGTCGCCACCCTCGGCCACGCGGACAGCTACGCGACCCGGCTGTTCGACTACGAGCACTCCGGCCGCGACCAGGTCGCCTGGGTGGTCGACCGGCTGCGCCGGGACCCGGCCGCCCGGTCCGCGGCCATCACCACTTTCCAGCCGCACACCGACACCAGCTACATCCCGTGCGTCAGCCTGCTCGACTTCTGGCTGCCGGACGGCGCGGTCGAGTTGATCGCCTACGCGCACAGCATCGACTTCGGCGCCAAGGGCTACGGTAACCTGGTCGAGCTCGCCGCGCTGCAACAGCAGGTGGCGGGCCAGTTGCAGCGCCCGGCCGGGCGGCTGCTGATGGTGGTCAAGTCGGCGCACGTGTACGAGACCGAGCGCGGCTACCTGCTCGGCGTGCTGGCCGGCGCCGGGGTCAGCTAGCCGGGGGGTTGGCCGCGGGGGCGGGGAGCTCGCCGTGGGCAGCGGCTTTGGCCAGGCGGCGGGCTTCCTTCAGGCCCAGGCCGCGGGCCTGCGGCGGAACCCGGAAGATGGTGGCGCCGCCCAACAGGTTGTAGGTGCGCAGCCGGATCACCGGCGCGCCGGGGCGCGGCGGGCGCTCGGAGCCGACCTCGGTGTTCCCGCCCAGCAGCGAGAAGCCGCCCACATCGACCTCGACCGAGTCCGGGATGTAGATGTTCGCGCCGCCCAAGACCGCGACCAGGTTGAGGGTGAGCTCGCCGCCCTCGATCTCCGCCTCGCGCAGGTCGATGTCATCGCCGCCCAGGATCGCGACGGCGTTGATGCTGCCGACCGCGCGGAACCGGCCGCGCCGGTGCGAGCCGGCCAAGATGGCGACCATCCAGCGCACCGGCTTCCTGGCCCGGACCGGCGCGGGCTGCCCCTGGTCCCCCTCCCGCGGGAGGTCGCTGGTCAGTGCGGCGAGCTCGCCGCGCGTCTTGGCCGCCAGGGCCTGGCCGGACCGCTGCTCGAGCTCGTCCAGGGTGAGCCGGCCGACGGCGGCGTGGTCGCCGAGCGTGCGGAGCGTGGCGTCCCGCTCGGCGTCCGAGACCCGGAGGGCATCGTCAGGGTCGGTCACAGCAGGTCCCTTTCCTCGGCGAGCCGCTCGGCCAGGGTACGCCCGGCCCGGGCCGGGCTCCAAGCGGTGCCCGAGGGCGCCGCAAAGGCCCGTTTCCATACCGAGACGGGGAAAGCCCGCGCGCGAACTACCAGGGGCGATACCATACGCTGCGTATTTGATGATTCAAATGGGACGTATGTGTCCCATGTGGCCAGGGGGACGGCACTCTCATGATTCACGTCAACAACTTCGCTAACGGCGCCCTGAATCCAGTGCTCGCCTACCTGGTGTCGTGCGTGGGCTGCTTCCTCGGGCTGCGGTGCACCACCCGGGCGCGGGCCTACCAGGGCGCGGCGCGGGCCCGCTGGCTGACCCTGGCGGCGCTGGCCATCGCCACCACGGGGATCTGGGTGATGCACTTCATCGCCATGCTGGGGTTCGCCATCCCGGGCGAATCCATCCGTTACAACGTGCCCATCACCATCGCGTCCATGCTGATCGCGGTGATCGTGGTGGCGATCGGGACGTTCATCGTCGGCTTCAGCCGGAGTGGGACCCGCCCGCTGCTGCTCGGCGGGCTGATCATCGGGATCGGCGTGGCCAGCATGCACTATCTCGGCATGGCGGCCATCCGGGTCCCGGACTCGCTGAGCTACAACCTGGCGCTGGTGGCCGCCTCGGTGGTCATCGCGGTGATCGCCGGGACCGCGGCGCTGTGGGCGGCGCTGCGGCTGGATACCTTGTGGGCCACGCTGGTCGCGTCCCTGATCATGGGCGTGGCGGTCAGCGGCATGCACTACACCGGCATGGCGGCG
>Ga0335081_10010256_pt1 | contig 15129 bp, 8 predicted proteins | sample Lox_Sample_35_FD_206713 | JGI IMG/M metagenome (GOLD analysis project Ga0335081, IMG submission 206713) | Soil microbial communities from Loxahatchee National Wildlife Refuge, Florida, United States - Lox_Sample_3.5 | ecosystem: Environmental > Terrestrial > Soil > Wetlands | place: USA: Florida...
CCAACCGCAAGAGACACTTCACTTCACGGCGCGGGTGCGCGTGAGCCAACAGCCGGCCGGCGCCATGACCGGCGCGCCTCCGCGCTTGACGGCGGAAGCCATCGTTGCTGCCGCGCAAATCTATCGCATCTACTTCCACGGCCCGGCGTATCAGGTTGTGGATCGTGCCTGGTGGGACGGGCAGCGGATGATCGGCGAGCTGGCGGCCAACCTCCCCGTCAATCATCGACCTCCGGAGCGTCCGACCCTGATGTCGCCGCGGCTGATCGAGCTCTGCTTCCAGACTGCAGGTCTTTGGGAGATGGGCGCGCAAAGCCGCATGGGTCTGCCTCTGCACGTGGAGCAGGTCTCCTGGCTGCGCGAGCCGAAGTCGGCGCAAAGCCGGCTCTATGCTCTGGTGACGCCGCATCCGGAGCTGGGAAGCTTCGATGCCGAGGTGGTGGACGCCAGCGGCAACTGCTATCTGACCCTGGGCGGCTATCGCACGGTGGCAATGCCGAGCGGACTCGATGCCGAGTCGCTGAAGGCGATGCACTCGCTACTCCTGGCCGAACCTGCGGCTGTGTCATAGGGAACGAACTGCGCTTCGGTGGTGGATTATGCAGCATGAATTTCGACGTGTCGCTATCGTCAATCGTGGCGAAGCCGCAATGCGCTTCATCCATGCGGCGCGCGAGTTCAACCAGCAGCACGGTGCTTCACTGTGCACCATCGCGCTGTTTACCGACCCCGATCGGCACGCGATGTTTGTGCGTGAGGCGGACGAGGCGGTCTCGCTCGGCCCGGCGCATACGGTTGATCCCAACAGCCATCATCTGAAGAGCAGTTATGTCGATTACGGCCTCCTGGAACGTGTTCTGGCGGAAGCGCGGGCCGAGGCGGCCTGGGTTGGTTGGGGTTTTGTTGCCGAGCACGCGCAGTTTGCCGATTTGTGTCATGGCATGGGCATCGTCTTCATCGGACCGGAAGGTGATGTCATGCGGCGGCTGGGCGACAAGATCTCCTCCAAGCTGCTGGCCGAAGGGGCACAGACCCCGGTCGCCCCCTGGAGCGGTGGTCCGGTAGAAACCATCGCGGATGCCTGGCACCACGCGGAGCGCCTGGGATACCCCCTCTTCATCAAGGCAACTGCCGGGGGGGGCGGTCATGGCATTCGGCGGGTGCAATCGGCGGCCGATTTGGAGAAGGCCTTCGAGAGCGCTCGCGCGGAAGCATTCAAGGCGTTTGGCGATCCAACCGTCTTCATGGAGCAACTGATTAGCGGGGCGCGACACGTCGAAGTCCAGATCATTGCCGATCACCAGGGCACGACGTGGGCCGTCGGGGTCCGCGACTGCACCATCCAGCGGCGGCATCAGAAGGTTTTGGAAGAAGCTCCCTCTCCGGCTCTAACGCGCGAGCAGGACGAGTGGCTGCGTCAGGCAGCAATCCGCATCAGCCAGGCGGCCGGTTATCACAATGCCGGCACGGTCGAGTTCCTATACGAGCCCCACAGCCGGCGTTTTCTCTTCATGGAGATGAACACCCGCTTGCAGGTGGAACATCCGGTCACCGAGTGCACCACCGGCATCGATCTGGTGAAACTGCAAATCCGCGTGGCGCAGGGTGGACGGCTCGAAGGAGAGCCGCCGCGGACCTCGGGTCATGCGATTGAAGTGCGCCTCAACGCTGAGGACCCGGACAACGGTTTCGCACCCGCACCCGGCGCGGTGGAGCGCTTTCGCATGCTGACCGGACCGGGCGTCCGCATCGACACCGGCGTCGAAGAAGGCGACCACATCCCTTCCGATTTCGATTCCATGATCGCCAAGATCATCGCCTATGGCCAGAGCCGCGCGGAAGCGCTGGCTCGGCTGCAGCGGGTTCTGCGCGAGAGCGTCGTTGTGATCCGCGGCGGCGTCAGCAACCGCGCATTTCTCATGGAGTTGCTCGATCGCGAAGAAGTACGCCGCAGCGAAGTCGATATTGCCTGGCTGGACCGTCTCGCGGCCAAAGGCGAACACTTGTCGCACCGGCATGTCGACGTTGCCCTGGTACAGGCCGCCATTGAAGCCTGTGATGGCGAGTGCAAAGTCGAGCAGACGCAGTTCTATGAGTCGGCGTTGCGCGGCCGCCCGCAGGTGCGCAGCGAAGTTGGTCGCACCGTCGAGCTGCGGTATCGCGACCATTCTTACTTGATCAAGGTCTATCGCCTCGGGCTTCACAAGTACCGCCTCGATGTGGATGGCACGCGCCTTGAAGCCGAGATCGAGCGGCGCGGTCCCTTTGAGTACTGGCTTACCGTCTTCGGAAGCTGTTTTCACGTGGTCTCGGTGGTGCAGGGATCGAGCTATCGCATCGAGGTAGGAGGAGTTTCACATCGCATTGATCGCGATGACGGCGGCGTCGTGCGGGCGCCCTCGCCCGCCGTGGTGGTTTCCATTGCCGTCAAGCCCGGCGAGGCGGTCTCGACCGGGGACCGCCTCGTGGTGCTGGAGGCGATGAAGATGGAGACCCAGGTGGTCGCGCCGTTTGCCGGTAAAGTGCGGCAAATCATGGCGACGCCCAACGTGCAAGTCAGCAGCGGCGCGCCGCTGCTACAGATTGAGCCCGCAGCCGACAAGAAATCGAGCGGATCGAGCGAACGTGTAACCTTCCATGCGGCAACGCCGTCGTCTGGCACTGCGCACGAGCAGCCAACGCCCTGGCGCCAGACCCTGGAAGAATTGCAACAACTGATGCTCGGTTTCGAGGTGGACCCCGACCGTATGTCCCACCTGCTGAAGCAGTGGAAGCAGTTTCGAAAAAAGGAAGCCGACACCGAGGAAGTACGGCGCGGCGAAGATAAGATCCTCTCCATCTTTGTGGACATCTGCTCGCTGTTCCGGCGCAACCCCAAGACGCGGGACCAAATCGTCGGCGAGGTGCCCAGTACTGAGGCGTATCTGTTCTCCTACCTCCGCATGCTGGACCCTCATGCCGACGGAGTGCCGGCAGAATTTGCAGCCGCCCTGGCACGAGCACTGGCGCATTATGGTTTGGCAACTTTGGATCGCTCGCCCGAGCTCGAAGAATGTCTGCTTTGGATTTACAAATCGCACCAGCGCCTGGTACAGCAGGCTGCAGTAGTTCGCGAGGTACTGCAACGCCGTCTGTCCGAGGACACGGCCGCTTTCGCCGACGAGACATTTCGTGCGGTGTTAGACCGCATGGTCTCGATCACCCGCGGGGTATTTCCCAGCGTCAGCGATCTGGCGCGCGAGCTGCGCTACCGCAGTTTCGATAAACCATTGTTCGAAGAGGCCCGCCGGAAAACCTATGCCGAAGCCGAAGCCCATCTGGCAGAATTGGAGGCCCATGCTGACACCGCCGACCGGCAAAAACACATACGCGCGCTGATCGAATGTCCGCAGCCGCTGGCCAGCATTCTCGCCAGCCGGTTTGCCACTGCTGCGCCTCCCATGCAGCAGTTGATGCTCGAGGTTGTGCTCTCGCGCTATTACTACTCCGTGCACGAACTGGCCAACTTCCGTCCCTTGTCGGTGAACGGTTGCAGCTGCGTCTCGGCGGAGTACGACGAGAAGGGAAAGCATGTCCATGTCCTGGCGGCTCATTCCCAATATCCTCAGCTGGCCAAGGCAATGCAGGACATAGCGTCATTGGTCTCCCAGATTCCCAGCCAGGATGATGTTGTCCTGGACTTCTTCACCTGGAGTAATGGTCCGGTAGCTGAACCCGAGGAAACGGAGCGAGAAATTTGCACGGCTATTAATCGGGCCGGCTTGCCACGTCCGGTTCGGCACATCGTCGTAGCGGTGTCAGGGGCGGGGCGTGATCCCGGGCTCGGCGCCATGCAGCACTTCACCTATGAACCTGGTGCTGCAGGTTATGAGGAAGCGCGGCTTTTCCGTGGGGTTCACCCCATGATGGCCGAGCGTCTGCATCTCTGGCGTCTAAAGAACTTCAAGATCGAGCGGCTGCCGTCGGCGGAGGATCTCTACCTGCTGCATGCCGTAGCGACCGAGAACCCAAAGGATGAACGGCTCATTGCCGTTGCCGAGGTACGAGATCTGACGCCGGTTCACAACAAGGCTGGCCGAATCGAGCAACTGCCGCAACTGGAGCGCATGTTGGCTGAGGCGATTGCCGCCATCCGCCAGTACCAGGCGCAACGCCCGCCCAACAAGCGGCTCTACTGGAACCGGATCTTTCTCTACGTATGGCCGCCGCTCAATCTCAAGCCGGATGAGGTTAATGACATCGTGCGGCGTCTCGCGCCCTCCACCGATGGTCTGGGGCTGGAACAGGTGGTGGTGCGGGCGCGCATCCCCAATCCGCGCACCGGAGAATTGCGCGACACCATCATGCGCATCTCGGCTCCCGGCGATGCTGGTTTGCTGATGACCTTCCGCCCGGCCGCCAAGCTGCAACCCATGCGGCCGCTCACCGCCTACGACCAGAAGGTCGTCAAAATGCGGCAGCGCGGGCTTCTGTATCCCTACGAGATCGTGAAGCTACTTACGCCCGCGCCTGAGGATACGCGCGCCGACCTGCCGCCAGGCGAATTTGTCGAGTTGGATCTGGATGAGAAAGGCCGTCTGGTGCCGGTCGATCGCCCCTACGGCGAGAACAAGGCCAACATCATCGTCGGCATCATCCGCAACTTCACCGCGAAGCATCCGGAAGGCATGCCACGCGTGCTGCTGCTGGGCGATCCAAGTAAGGATCTCGGGGCCCTGGCGGAGCCGGAATGCCGCCGCATCCTGGCAGCTTTGGATCGGGCCCGCGACAAGAAAGTTCCGGTGGAATGGTTCACTCTGTCGGCGGGCGCGAAGATCTCCATGGACAGCGGCGTGGAGAACATGGACTGGATCGCGCGCGTGCTGCGCAGCCTGGTGGAATTCACGCAAGCCGGCGGTGAGGTGAACCTGGTGGTGAACGGCATCAACGTCGGCGCGCAGCCCTATTGGAATGCTGAGGCGACGATGCTAATGCACACGCGTGGCGTGTTGATCATGACGCCCAGGGGTGCGATGGTGCTGACCGGCAAACGCGCTCTCGACTATTCCGGCAGCGTCTCCGCGGAAGACAATCAGGGCATCGGCGGCTATGACCGGATTATGGGCCTCAACGGCCAAGCGCAATACTTCGCCCGCGACGTAGACGAAGCTTGCCGCATTCTCATGCGGCATTACGAGCACACCTACGTTGCTCCGGGCGAGAAATCGCCGCGGCGCGCCGTAACCAACGACCCCATTGATCGCGATGTCTGTCTTTCTCCGCACCGCGACGGTGATGGTGAGGGCTTTAGCCTGGTGGGCGAGATTTTCTCCGATGAAACCAATGCCGGCCGGAAAAAGTCATTCGAGATCCGCAAAGTGATGCGGGCCGTTGTTGACCAGGATCGTCCCCATCTCGAACGCTGGTCCGGCATGCGCGCCGCCGAGATGGCCGTCGTGTGGGATGCCCACCTCGGAGGTTATCCCGTCTGCGTCATTGGCATCGAGTCCAAGCCGGTGCCGCGCTTCGGATTTGTTCCAGCCGACGGGCCGGACCAGTGGACTGCCGGAACGCTCTTTCCGGAGTCGTCGAAAAAAGTGGCCCGCGCCATCAACGCGGCGAGCAACAATCGCCCGGTGGTCATTCTGGCGAACCTCTCCGGCTTCGACGGCTCGCCTGAATCGATGCGCCGGCTGCAATTGGAGTACGGCGCCGAGATTGGAAGGGCAGTGGTTAACTTCAAAGGGCCAATGGTCTTTTGCGTGATCTCGCGGTATCACGGCGGGGCCTATGTCGTCTTCTCGCGATCCTTGAACGAGCAGCTCAAAGTTGTTGCTTTGGAAGGTGCTTACGCGTCGGTCATCGGAGGCGCACCGGCGGCGGCCGTGGTCTTCGCCGCCGAGGTGGAGGGCCGTGCCCAAAAGGATCCGCGCGTTCAAGCGCTGAATCAGTCGTTGGCTCAGGCGGATGGCGCCGACAGGGGGCGCATTCGCGCGGAATTGGATGAGCTCTTCAAAATCGTACATTCGGAGAAGCTGGGGGAAGTGGCTGCCGAGTTCGATCGCATTCACAGCGTGCATCGCGCGATGGAGGTCGGAGCGCTGCACAGAATTCTTCCTCCCAAGAACCTTCGGCCTTACCTCATCCATGCCATCGAGCGCGGGCTTACCAATGCCGAGGGCACAGACGTTGCGGTTGCACACGAGGATGAGGCAGAAACTGTTCTGCAGGCGCAGTGATGGAAATTCGCTGGTTGGAACAAGTCACCGCTGACGTACCATCCGGCAACGAGTGGTTCAGCGCTGATGAACACCTGATCTTGAGGGGAATGAAAATCCCAAAGCGCCGCTCCGATTGGCAGCTCGGGCGCTGGGCCGCGAAACAGGCCGTTGCGGCCTATCTCCAGCTCTCGTCGAAGAGCTATGATCTGGCCACGATTGAACTCCGTCCAGCCGCAACGGGCGCGCCTGACGTTTACGTCAGCGGTGGACCCGCCAATATTTCCATTTCCTTAAGTCACCGAGATGGCACCGCAGCGTGCGCCGTCGTTTCAGCTGAGGGAGTCGTCGGCTGCGATCTGGAGCTCATCGAGCCGCGCAGCGACGTTTTCATCACAGACTACTTCACGCCGGAAGAACAAGAGATCATCGCCCACTCGGAAGGTGCGCAGCGCGACCGCCTTGTGACCATTCTCTGGAGCGCAAAAGAAAGCGCACTGAAGGCCTTGCGCACGGGACTTCGAGTGGATACCCGCAGTGTGTGCGCATGCTTGGCCGACCCGTGCGCTCTCAAATCAGATGCGCACGCGGGCGACGAGAGCAACGAGTGGTTTCCGCTCCGCGTGCGCGAGGCAGCGACCGGCCAGCTGTTTGCCGGCTGGTGGCGTTGTCTCGGCAGTCTGGTACGAACTGTCGTCAGCCAGCCTGCCGCAGATCCGCCGATTCCTTTGCTCCAACAACGGCTTGCCAGCACTCGGTAAAGAGCTGCAGACTCCTAGCCCAGGCACCTTGCAAAATTGACTTCCGTTTTTGAAAACAACGTTGAAGCCTTACCCCACGTCTAATGTTGGCAGTAGAGGAGAAACGTTGTGGTAGCTGACCGGCCAAGAACCAAGATCCTGCTCGACGGTGGAGACCCGGACGAAACCCTGCGCATCAAGCAGCGCCTGGAACTTCTGGATGGTCAAACCACCAATCCGACCTATGTAGCGAAAAATCCTTCCGTTCAGAAGCGCACCTCAGCCGGGCACCGGTTTACGCCCCAGGAGCAGTTTCAGGCGTACCGCAAGATCGTGCAGCAGATCTCGCCGCTGGTGGGCGATGCAGGCGTCTCCATTGAAGTCTTTGCTGATTTCCACACCACCGCCAGAGAAATGCTGGAGCAGGGCGAAGAGATGTTCTCCTGGATTCCTAACGCCTACATCAAGTATCCGTGTTTGCCGGAAGGCTTGCGTGCGGCGCAGATGTCGGTCCAGCGCGGACTGCGCGTGAACATGACGCTCTGCTTCAGTCAGGAGCAGGCGGCAGCGGTCTACGCTGCAACGCTTGGTGCAACCGACCCGGTTTATGTCTCTCCCTTTGTCGGCAGACTGGATGATCACGGCGAGAATGGAATGGACCTGGTCTGGAACATAAAGAAGATGTATGCGCACGGAGACGGTCACGTCCATGTTCTGGCGGCCAGTCTCCGCCGGCTGGAACACTTGTTGTGCGCTTTTTCGGTTGGAGCGGAGTTGGCCACAGCTCCCGCCAAGCTCCTGGAGCAGTGGGCCGAAGCAGGTATGCCCCAGCCGGACTCGCACTTTACCTATCAGCCGGTGGATGCCAACAGCAAGCACCTCAAACCCATTCCCTATAAGGAAATCGACCTGAACGCGTCGTGGGAGAGCCTCGACATTCGCCACGAGCTCACGACCAAAGGTATTGAGCGTTTCGTCGCCGATTACAAAAGCACGCTCCAGTCAGCAGCATAACTCTTCTCTCCGATACGGCACCTGCCTTGCACAGCTTCCCCGCGCAACTCTGCGATAAAATGTGCTGTGTTTTGCGGACCTGCCAGGGTTCCTTCCATGGCAGGTCTTACAGGATTAATGCCGACGAGTGCAGACGCGCTGAAGGTACGGATCTCTTCTTCCATGAGCCTGGAGCAGGCGATGGCTGAGGTGCGCCGATACCTGGATGCGAAGGCAGTGTCTGCTACTGCAGCACTGGGCAGCACCGACGCTGCCTCGATTGCGATCGATACGTCACAACTCGCCTTGCAAGCGGCGCTGCTTGGCCGGCTGTCGGAGATCGCGACCCGCTTGGGTCAGGTTGAACCGAACAGTAAGCTGGGGCCGCCCGGCGTGTTCTTGAAGCGCGTCGTACGCAAGCTCATCGGCTGGTACTCGCGGCCGGTGCATGAATTCGACCGCGCGGTCATTGAACTGCTGCAACAGATTCGCCTGGACATGCTCGGACTGCAACAGCAGATTTCCGTCATCCAGCAGGCGATGACAAAGCGGAACCCTGCCACACTCACGCTCGCCCGGCCGAAGCCTGGATCGGCTCAAACTCGGGTGCAAGCGTCCGAGCAGCCTGAAACGCTGGCTCTAATGATCGAGCTATTTAAGAACATCGTCGCGGTCGAGGCCCTTCGCCAGGCGTTGCGCCAGGAATGCCCGGAATTGCTGCTCGAATGTGAGGAACTGCTGGCGCAGGTTGATGAGGAATCGCAGGTGTTGAAAACGGCTTTGCTGCGCCGCCTGGAAGTTCCAGAATCCTCTCCATGATGAGCTGACTCAAGAGCTTTAAGCAGGTTTCCGCTTCAGCACGTAAACATAAAGTTGCGAGGCCAACTGGTGGTCCCTCGCCTCCACGCCCCAGTAGTACTTCGTCTTGTCGCCCCTCTCGGCCAGACCATCCACGACATAGTGCTGACGTATGTAACCGTTGGCCCAAGCCAGGATTTCATCCGTCGGCGCCGTCTTGTTCCAGGCGACCCAGGATTTAGGGTTGTTGACCAGCACCAGTACCTCGGGACGCGCCTTTTCGATCTCAGCTTCCATTTCTTTCTGCATCGTTAAGGCGTATTTCTGCGGTTCGAGCAGAGGGTAGGTGTAGATGTATCCGCTGGCCGAGCGCCGCTGCGTGTAGAAGTAGATCTCGGGTTCCGAACCAATCACCGCTATCTTCGCGTTCGGGGAGGCGTTGCTGTTGATGTAGTTGGATATTTCCAGCGCTTCTGGAAAGGGATTGGGCCGATAGATGTGCTCGCAGGCTTGAATCGCGGCCATCTGAAACAGGAATTCTCTCTGCTGATAAACGGCCATGCCAAACGCTAGCAGGAATATCACCACTGGAATCGCGCTCACGGTGCGAGATCCCTTCCAACGCTGCAAGCCCTCCACACCGCAACTCACCGCGAGCCCGGCCAACATCGAAACTGCGGGCAAGAAAAGGATGAAGTAATGCGGACGAAAATACAGTCCGGCGCTGAGGGCGAGAAAGGAGAATAGAGTGAAGGAAGTCGCAAAGAAGACACTGGAGCGCACTCGTCCGCACCAGATAAACGTGCTCAGTCCCACAACTGCGAGCGCCCAGACCCACACCGCTGGTTCCGTTACATGCACGGTCTCGCGGCCAAGAAAGGTAAGCCCCTCCGCACCCGTTACATTCGTTCCATATTCCCGTGCGTAGCGAAACGTCCAGAACCAGAACTTACCAAAGCTGCCCGAGCGCCATATCCACAGGCAGGTCGCTGCGAAGGGCAGTACACCTCCGACGAGAAGCGCTGCCGCCCACCTGGCGAACCTGTTCCACTTCGCACTCTGTCGGAATGTGATCCAGGCGAGATACACCAGCGCCCAGCAGAGGAAAGCAGCTCCCGGCTGCTTCATGAGAAAAGCAATTCCGAAGGACAGTCCGGCCCAGAAAAATAGCCGGTTTCTTTCGGAGTCCACCGCCTTCAGCAGTACTAAAACTCCGCTGAGCGCAAAGAAAACGACGAAGTGGGTGGCGTGTCCGGCGAAGCCGGCCACCGATGGACTCGTTGAGAGCAGCGCGTAACTCGCAGCCGCGACAATGCCGGCCAAGGATCCGAACAGCCGGCGACAAAGGAAAAAGACGAGGAGCGTGGTTGCGGCGTTCACCACGAGCAAGCCAACATGGATGCGTCCTTGCGTTTGCCCAAGAACCCCCATAAGAAGCGCGTAGGCCGCATGCGTACCCGGCAGTTTCACGGTATAGACGAACTCATAGAGGGACGCGCCTTGCAACAGCAACTGTCCTCCATAGGCGAACTCGCCTTCGTCCCGTTCTAACGGCATGTCGCGTAAACGGAAACGAATGAACCCGAAGAAGACGACAATCAGCAGGAGCAAGGCGTAATAGAGATATCGCGACTTCGAGGAAGAGCCGCTGAGGGATGACTTGACGTTGGTCTGCAAAGGAATGTTATTGGCGGGAACACTCGCCTGACTACGACTCACTCACGAACCTCGCGCCGTGCGAAGCTGACAAAGTCTCTCTTCTTCGAGACGTAGAACTGCAACAGCAGAACATCAGTTCGCCTGTTCGGTTGCCTCGCCCGTATCGGCGGTGACCCAGGTCTTGTCCGGATTGTAGGATGTCATTTCAGCGGCGATTTTTTCGGTATTCGCTCCCAGATCTTTCTGGTAGACGGCGCCGCTTTGATCAACCAGGAAAGTCATGACCCCGGAATTGCGATACTCCGCAGGATAAGCTACAAACGCGAAGCCTCCGGTCATCTTGCCGTCAACCACATAATTCTTGTTCCCGCCGGGCGCATTCGGACCTTGCTGGGTCAGGACGCGATAGTAATAACCATAGAAGGGCTGTGGGGAATCGTGCTGTCCACCGTATCCTTTGGCCGTCGCGAAAGCGACCAGGGGCCCGATTGGACTTTCTGGCTGACCCTCCGGGGTTTTCCAGTAAAGACCATCCTGCTTGTCCGGGTCGCTGATGAATTTCTGCGCATACCGATGCGTGCTGTCCCCGTCATGAGTCTGCTGGAAATATTCCTGCTGAGCCTGCACCAGCGCCTGGCAGACCCGAATCGTGGCCAATTCATTCTTGCCGATGCGCCGGAACAGAATCTCCTGCAATCCGGCCTTGGTGTCGAAGTACCATTGTCCGCTCGAAGCTTTCTTTAGCGGAATAGGGAATGGCCAGTTGTCAGCGCCGAGATATAAAACCTGCTCACCGGTCGCGACGCCCTCCCAACGATTCATCTGCTCAAAGTTCTTCAGGAACGACGCCCGATTGTTCTTATCTTGTACGTCATCCCCCGACTCGATAATGCCGGACGCAGAAGACCCCAGGACTGCCAGCATGGCGGATTTGTCGTCAGCCTTGACCGCTGCATAGAGCGCTTGTCCCGCATCTTTACACGAGGCAAATGTTTTTTCACCCGCTTCCTGAGCTAAAGCCGGAACGAGCGATAACAGCCACGTCAGCATCGCGAGCGAGGCGAGCGTCAGAAACCGGTAAGATCTCGTCGAGCATTTCGTCCCATCGCTTGCTGCCATGAAGAACCTCCGCGCCAGATTCGATTAGAGGAGTCGGGCCCTTATTGCCATCCCCGCTTAGCGCCTGCGACCACCGCGATTGCCTCCGCCACCACCGAAGCTGGCCCGGCCTCGGTTGCTGTCAACACGAGAGTTGCCTCCAGCACCATATCCGCTGAATGCGCCGCTCTTGGTCCCAGTTTGCTGGGTTTGGCCATATCCGCGGTACTGTGAGTTCGACGGACGGCTGGCATTGCCTTGCCCCAGGTTGTTTTGCACATTCTGGCGATTGGTGTTGTTGGTATTGCGATTAATGTTGTTGGTGTTGATGTTGTTGCGGTCGATCGTATTCGTGCGATTGCCATTGTTGGCATTGATGTTATTGGTCCGATTTCCGCCGGTGTTGATGTTTACGGTATTACCGCTGATGTTGGTGTTGCGGTTGCCGGAACGGTTGTAATTGTTGGCATTGTAAGGCGTAGGCCGTGCCCAGTTTCCGTTGTAATAACGATTGCCGTTGGCATAGACGTTGCTGCGCGAAACATAAACATTCCGGTTATAGACCACGGTACCACCGTGCCAGCCGCAGCCCCAGCTGTTCCATCCCCAGCCGCAACAACCGCCGCTCATGGCCGCACCTACCGCCATGCCGACGCCGAAGGAAATAAGCCCGGTGGCGACCAAATCGGCCGTGCTGTACCCGGGCGGATAATAAGGCGTGCCGTAAACCACCGTCGGGTTATAAGTCGGCACGTACACCACTTGCGGGCTCGCCGGCTGAATGACGATGACTTGTTGTCCGCCTTGCGCCTCTGTCGTGACAGTTTGCTGGGACGTGGTCTTCAGGTTGCCTGCCGCTTGCGCCTGTTGGCGCAGTCGTTGCACGGCCGCCATCACATCCGCCTGCTGGTTGTAAAACGCGCTGCCCAAGGCCGAGGTCCAGGACAGATTGTTGGCCATGTTGTCTAGCACAGAAGGGAACTGCGTCAGCGCCTGCACGCTCGCATCCCAAGGCTGCCCATTGACCGCCTCGGCCAGGGCGGTCCCTTGTAGATTCTGATGGTCTTTCAGCCATTGGTCGGCTTCCACCACTTCGTTGGGGAAAGTCGATGCCGCCAGCACCTGTGCCACCAAAGCATCCGGGTATAGCGCGATCGGCGCCACCAGCGCGTCGATCTGGCTGGAACTCAAATTCGCCGGCGGTGCCTCTTGCGGCAAATACAGACTGGTCGCCTCGAGCGGCGCCGTTGCGACAACCATTCCCCAAGTGACAAGAAGCGCCAGGAACTGCTTCAGGCGAGCCATGGATGCGCTCCAATCTATGGCGCCGACTTGAACGACGCCATGCCAAAACTACACAGCAGATGCGGTGCGGATCCGCGTGATCATTCCCATACCGGGGGCAAGCCTCGTGTGCTGAAACGAAGCAAGGCCGTTACAACCCGGCGGATCGACTGGAATTACAAGTGGTTCGAGACGGCTCTCATTGTAGTGACCAGAGCCGGATTGGGGAAGTTCTTTGTCGTTGTGAAATTCCTCGTCGTGCGAGGAGGCTTTGCGCTCCGGATGTGAATGACCTCACGCGCGCAAAACTTCGGCTGTTATTTCCGGTAGAGATGGGCACGGATAGCGGACCAACAACCTGTTCGCGTCGGCCGCATCGTGTTCGCACGGTCTACCGGACTGTTCTGGGCATATTTCCGCAGCGCTGCCTTGCTTGTATAATCAAGCAGTCCGCGAGTAGCAGGAGCCCAAAAGTGGGTTTTCCCCCGCCATTTCTGTTGTGGGGCTATAGCTCAGCTGGGAGAGCGCATCGTTCGCAACGATGAGGTCGTCGGTTCGATCCCGACTAGCTCCACCAAATAAAATACCATAAAATCAATAAGTTACAGACAGCGCATTGAAAATGTACCTAAATTGTACCCATCACGGTACAATGACCCCGCTGTTGTTCAAGACCCCAGGGAGGCTCAGTGCTGTTTGTTTACACCCGCCACACGCCAAATTGCGACCATCGCGACGACCCTAAATACCGCCGTTGCCGCTGCCCCAAGTGGATTGACGGGTACCTGGACAACCAGCGCGTACGCCAGTCTGCGAAGACGAGAAGCTGGGAAAAAGCCGAACTAACGGCTCGCTCAATTCAGGATGCGGCCGATCCGATGAAGGCCGCTCAGCCAGTCATCACGACGATTGAAGATGCCGTCGCCGCATATCAAGCCGACGAGAAGGGGCGGAATCTTTCCAAGGAGACAACGAAGCAATCGAAGACGCTGTTCGAACAGCAACTGCTTCCCTGGGCGAAGCACCGCGGCTTGATCCGCGTGCATGATCTTACCGTTCCCGAGCTCGTGGCCTTCCGCGCGACATGGGGCAACAACGGGCTGACAACAAATCGTAAGCTCTCCCGTCTCGCGGGACTTTTTTCCTTCTGCATTCAGAACGGCTGGCTCAACGACAACCCTGCGCTGAAGATCAAGCGTGCGACCGTTACTTCGATTCCAACCGGTTGGTTTCCTAAGTCTGAATTTCAACGGATCGTTGATGCGACGTTTGCCTACGGCGATTGGCAAGGAGGCCACGACTTCTATGCGCGAGCCGATCGACTTCGCGCTCTGGTCCTGCTGATGCGCTGGTCAGGGCTGTCCATTCAAGATGCAGTCACGTTGGAACGCGAGAGATTGAGCGAAGATGACAAGCTCTTTCTCTACCGTGCCAAGACGGGCGTGCCGGTGTTCGTCCCCGTTCCGCCCGACGTTGCTGCAACGCTCCGTGCGCTGCCGAGCGGCAACCCGCGGTACTTCTTCTGGTCAGGAAACGGCGATCCTCAGACCGCCTGCAAGGGATGTGCCAAGCGAACACTTAACGGTCTGCGGATCCTCTTGAGCCAAGCTCAACAATGCGATGTAAGCGTTCTCCCCGAATTGCTCGCCGAAGAGATGTAGGGATACAGGGATTTCATCGTAAATTTTTCGCACCTGAGATATCGCTGCCGCGCGCTTTTTCAGCGACTCTAGGATCTTCTCCATGCTCTTGCCGACTTCGGCTTCGGACGACCCTAACGGGACAGATTCGACCGAGCTCGCATCTCCGAACCGCACTTGCATCTCGCTCATGCAATCTTGGAAACGGCGCACATACTTGGGCATTATCTGCCGTATCGTGGCGATCCGGTCGTGCATGTGACCTCGTGCGAGGGTGACAATGTCGCCGACCCGTTTATTGAGAAGCTCAGCGGCCAACGCCGAATCTGCCGCCAACTCTTCAAACTCTGCATGGGGATCATCGGTTTCTTCCAAGACGAACCAGCGAAAAGCACCGTTCAGCTCTTCCTGAACACAAACAGCAGCACCGGTTTGAACAACTTCAAGCGAGGGAGGGATGTCGATTGACGCGTCACCAGGCATCAAGCTGAGAATCACGGCCTGATGAGCACGAATGTCATCGAAATGGAGCCGGAGGTAACGGTAGGCGTAATCGACTGTGTCGTTACCGGCACCAGAAAAACGAAGAATGTGGACAGCCGGGATGATGTTTTCGCCTGACAACTCTTCCACTGACGGTAGGTCGATTACTCTCCCCTTCACAATCTCCGGTCGCTTCGATTGCACCCCAATCAAGGACTTCATCAGGGCGGCCAGCTT
>Ga0335081_10010257_pt1 | contig 15126 bp, 13 predicted proteins | sample Lox_Sample_35_FD_206713 | JGI IMG/M metagenome (GOLD analysis project Ga0335081, IMG submission 206713) | Soil microbial communities from Loxahatchee National Wildlife Refuge, Florida, United States - Lox_Sample_3.5 | ecosystem: Environmental > Terrestrial > Soil > Wetlands | place: USA...
GTGTTGGTTGCTGGTAGACAGTGCCGAGGCCCGCACATCGAATCCTCAGCGCCAAGCTCGATTGCGAGAATCGGGAGCGCCCGAACAACCAAGCCACTGCCGCCGCAATCATCGCAATGAGAAACAGCATAGAAGTACATTCAACATGCGCGTAATGTGAGCCAATAGGCGACGACCAACAGCAGCAGCAAGAGGAGAACAAGTTTCTCGGCGTTGATCTCTCTCGTCGGCCGGACGATGACGCGGCCATGGTGCTCGTGATAGGCGGTGCCGGCCTGTCTCCTTTCGATCTGCAGAAGGGAGGGCTGAGTGTTCCGGTTCGCCAAATACCAGGCTCTTCGGCAGAAGCACCAGTCCCCGATCTCGGATGCGCGAATTGAGTCTCGATTCGACATGCTGGGTCCCCCGGTCAACTTGCCGGGATAATGCTATTTTCAGCGGAAATGGCCCGAGGCGTCGGCATTCACGCAAATCGAATCGGCGACAGCGAACGGGCGAAAATCAGCTCTTTTTTGGATTCGCCTTGTCTTCGCCATACGCGCTATACTGCTTTCCGTGGGCAGATGGTGTACCGTGGGCGCGGCGAGTCCTTGCGGAAATGCACTCGCGATTCGATGCCCGAGCAGACGCATACAGGGCGCAACTGGCCCGGCTGATGACGAGAACCACAGTGTTTCCTGACGAAAATGCGCGCATCAGGTCGGCCGTCGCTAGCCTTGAGGAATTTGTCACTTTCACGGAACCTGGTTCCGATCATCCGACATCTCAACTCGAAGGTAGTCAAGACGCAACAGACCCTCGCGAATGCAAGGCGCCTCTTGCGCCGCCGAGGTGGTCATTCGTTCAATCGTCCCAGTCAACGCGTCCAGGCGCCGGAGCGCCTCCTTCTCCAGGGCGTGCAGGCTCCCGTTCACGATTTCTTCCCACTGGGACGCTGGTCGTGAGAGGTTCATGAAGACCGTATCGGCAACCTTGCGTTCAAAGTGTTTTCTAACTAAGCGCTTGAATATGGTCATCGGAAGCAGAAAAGACAGCAGTTCCCAGTTGTGGTCGAAGATCTTCCCAACACGCACATCCGGCGAGCTCCGTAAATCTTTGGGTCCGTCCGAATTACTTGCTCTTCAGGCGGGCAAGCACCGTCGATCCCAGATAAGCGGATTCCGGAACAGGAGTACTGATCTTGTGCTCCCCGAGTAGAAAATCATTGGTCTGCTTCCAGGCGGCTTGCCAGTAATACTGCGACGACGGATTCTCGAACAGATCGTACGCCTCGGATGCGGTCTTCGGATAGACATTGAAAGTCCAGGCGATTGCATATTGCTCGGGAGTGTAGTGCGTGCTTGCCTTTCCGGCGAGATAGTCGAGAACGAAATGCGAATTGGCTGTGAGGTCCGTTTCCATGAAGCCGATCGTCCGGTACCAGATACGAACAAGTTGATCCAGTTCATCAGAATGCTCTCGCGCAAATTTCTCAGTGGTCACAAGGCCATCGATTGACGGTTGCCCAATGTCGGCGGCCGTGAGCAACTCCACGCCGCCGTGACGACGCGCCTCTGTCCTCTCGGTCAGGCCCGCCCCGAAAGCGTCGATGTTTCCCGAGAGAAATGCGGCCAAGGCGTCGTCGGGCGTTGCATGGATCAGGGTCACGTCTTTCTGAGGATTGAGCCCCGCCATCCCCAGGACCGTCAGAACGATCTGCTCGTATTCCGTCCCCTGTGTCACGGCGATTCTCTTGCCGCGGAGTTGAGCCGCCGTTTCCGCGACCTGACGGTTACGGTCTCCGACCGACTCGCCCGGCTGAAGCTTCAGCGGTCTGAGCCCGGAATTCGCGTGCACCATGATTGCCGTGCCCTTGAATACATAAAGAGGGCAGTAGAATACCGGTTTCGTGCCGCTCGACGCTGCTGATGTGTAGGCTGGCTCAAACGCGTTGACCGTATAGATCGATACGTCAACTGATCCGCTGGCGAGCGCTAGCATCAGATCGCCCCACGCCAGCGGAACAAATGTCACGTTGAGGCCGTCCGCCTTGTACCATCCCATTCCGTCAGCCACCACCGGCAACGCCGTGTCCTGGTACGGTGTGATGCCGTAGCGGATCACGGCGTGGGGCCGCGCGCACTGTTCCAGAAGCAGACCTGCGGCCGCAGTCAGGACAACAATCAGCGCCAGCAGCGTCCACCGCGCGCGTCCCTCCTGCCGCGGGCGCCGTTTCCGGCATCGCAAATGCATCATCTCAAAGCTCCTCTGGCACGGAGATCCCACGCTGATGCCCGGTCGAACATGCCGCGCAGAATCTGGTCGAGACCCCAACTGACCCATCCTAAAAGAATCACCGACAAGACGAGGGTTGGCGTCGTCAAAGTGACCTTGGCCACATTGATGAGATATCCGAGCCCGTAAGTCGCTCCCATGAATTCCGATACGATGACCAGCGTAACGGCAACCGCAAGGGCAACGCGAAAGCCGGCGCGCAGCTCAGGAATAGCGGCCGGCAGAATGACGCGACGGAACAGCTTCGGTCGCGGCAACCCGAGCACCAGGCCCCAGCGAAGAACTCCAGCCGGAACGCGCTCTATCGCCTCCACCGTCGCCACGACGACAACCAGGCTCGTGCCTACCGTGACCAGCAAAATCTTTCCGATCTCCGCGAAGCCGAATACCAGGAGGAAAAAGGGAACCAGAGCGACCGCTGGCAACGGTCTTGAGGTCTCGACGATGCCGTCGAGCAGGATAAAGACCTTGCGGCTGTATTGCATGGACAAGCCGATTCCCGTGCCGAGAACGCCTCCCAGCACGAAGCCGCTCACGATCCTGAAAACTGTAGCCGCCAGATGATAACCCAAGGTCGGGCCGATATCGCGCGCTGCTAGGACTACACTCAGAGGGGAAGGCAGGAGCAAGGGGTTTATGATCCCCGTGCGTGCGACGAGACCCCAGAGGATCAGCAACGCGCAGACCGTAAGGGTCGGCACCATCGTCCAGCCGCCCGACGAACCGAGCACACCTTGTTGAGGGACATCTTTCGATAGAGTCATGACCGCTCCGCAAGCGCGTTGAGGATGTCTTCCTTTATTTTCGACAATTCCTCGCTGTGTTCAGTGACGCTCAACTGGTGGACGGCGTCGGGAACAGTGAACAGCCTTCCGATCGACGAAGGAGCTGCCGAACGAAGCACGGCGACAACATCGCACAGCCTGACTGCTTCTTCGGGATCATGCGTCGAGAGCAGCCCGGTGCGCGGCTCAGCCTTTCGCAAGTCGATCCACAACTCCCACAGGTCCCGTCGCGTGAGGGCATCGACCGTGCCGAAGGGTTCGTCCGCCAGCATGTACTCCTGATCGGCAAGCAGCGCCCGCGCGAACTCAAGCCGCTTCCGCATGCCCGTCGACAACTCCTGCGGCATGGTTCGCCTTGCGCCTTCGAGTCCGACGGCCGATAGGAGCGACTCCGCTTTCGCGCGCAAGGCCGCAGGCGGATTATGATCCAAAGGAAACAGCATGTTGTCCATCGCCGACAACCATCCCAAGAGGGAGTCTTCCTGAAAAACGACTCCCCTAATGCGGCCCGCGCCACCGAGGGGCCGCCCGGCGACAGTTATTTTTCCCGAGGACGGAGTGAACAATCCGGCAACGGTGTTAAGCAGGGTCGTCTTGCCGGTTCCTGACCGGCCCACCAAGGCCCAGATTTCCCCTTTCGGAACGCACAGAGTAACCGATTGCAGAACGGCCTGCGTTCCGTAAGAGAAGCTGACATCCTCCAGACACAGGCCACCACTATTCACGCCCTTGCCCTCGGCTTCGGCACGACGGCAAGCTTGGAACGGCGGGATGGCCGCCCTGCGGTGCTGCCAGGGTCGACATCCTTCAGGTCTTTTGTGTCGAATAGATTGTCATGGCCCAACAATACCCGAAGATCGTCCGGGTCGCTCACAAAAGCCCATTTTGTGCGGTTATCATCGCCCTGCGAGTCCGCCTCTGCCAGAATCGCCGTGAGATGCCCCAGGAAACTTTCAGCCTGCGGTTCCTGAGCCTTGACGGCTGCCGTAAGCAGGGAGGCAATTCCTTTGTAAAGCCTGGTCAACGCGAGCCGAAAAGGCCTGTACTTCTTCTTGCGAAGTTCATCTTTGAACAGAAGTCCGTTCCGTGTCACTTTGTTCCCGCTAAGCGTACGGATATCGGCCGGATTGAGAACCTCAATGGCCCGCGGAACTTCCTCTGAACACCACCAGCGTTGAATCAACCGCGCCTGCACAGCTCCGCCCAGGAAGACATCAGATTGCCCTGAGATAAATCGCTCAAATTCCTTTGCGACGGTTTTCTCTGCGAAAGCGCCCCCCGGTGCCTCCGCTACATCGTTCAGGTCAAGGCCGACCTTGTTCTTAACGAGCCATGCCCGATCATCGATAGCGGCTCGGGACGCCGGCTTGCCGGTGCGAGGCTTCAGGATGCTCTGTGCTATTTTTCGGTCCTTCGTCTTACCGGATGAAGCAAGCGACTCCAACCAGGCCCTTCGCGCGAAAACGTAATAGCCGAGAAATCGATAGATCGATGGAAACGAGTCTCCGGCAAAGAGATGAGAGACGCTCTCGTCGTTGAACTCACTGACAAATCCGAAGTCGACCTCCCGCGTGAGGGTAAACAGCGTACCCCAATCGGCGGGGACAAATTCAAGGCCGTAATAGCCGGCGCGAGCCAGAAGGACTTTCAAGAGCGCCGCAAAAATCTGGTCTTCATGGAAGAGGCTCGTGGCCACGAAGAGTTTGTCGCGGGGCACGGTCTCTTTGACCTTTTTGGCTTCAGGGCTCAAGTCACGGAGACCGTAGATGCACTGGAAGAGTTTTTCATCGGTGAGTTTCAACTTGGCAGATGCGTAGCTGCAGACCTCCAGCCGCATGCAATGAAACGGGAACAGATCGCCCACATGAACGTGGCTGTGTTCGCTCGAATTCACCAATGCCGGCCACAGGTGCTTTTCGATGTCGCGGTCCCCGAGTTTGTGTTCGATCTTGATCGCGGATATTTCCTTCCCGAGCCGGATCGCCGTCGGCAATGCCTGATCCGAAGGAACTTTCGCCAGTTCGAAGCTCAGCTTTTCCTCAATATCGGTCGAGGCTTTTTCTCTGATGGAACCGTTGATTGCCCTGAGATAGTGGGCGATGTTGGGGACAACAATGTCGAATTCATAATCCGCCGCCGACTCAAGCGGCAGCCCCATTCTTTTTACATATTGCTCGGCCGGTGTCAGCGGAGTCTGTAGAGGAATTCCGCCAACCGAGTCAACGACGAAGCGCAGCACTTTGCCTAGCGGTTCCGAAGCCTCTCTCATGGCTTCAACCAACTCCACCCGGCCGTCATGCGTAACGAGAAGCTTGTCGACAGCCAGCTGGATTGGATACTGAAGCATGGCGGCTGCGGCTTCATTCGCGGCAGATCCGGCAACCGCGATCGCTTCGGCTGGCGCATATTCGCTTAACGCGATCACGACCGCCGGCAGCAAAAAAGGATTGCTTCTAACGTCAAGTTGCCGCCAGAAGTGTGGCGGTACGGCATCAGCATGATTGGTCAGGGCGTTTGCCGCCCGTTCCCGAACATCGGAAGGTGCGTCGCTGAGTACAAGCGATCTGAGGAACGAGAGCGTTGATGGGTCACCAAAGAGACCAGCGAGGAGCAGTGCGTTGTAAACAACGCTCATCTCCTCTTTCTGTAGAGCCAGATTGGTGACGCGTTCGAGCGCACGGGCGGGGAGTCTCCGGTCATTCGAACCAAGTCTGTCGATCAGCGCCGCGGCATAACTTAGCAACTGCTCTCCGCGCGGTGGACGAAATACGCCGTATGCGGGAGGACTGTCGGTTAGAACCAGCCGCAGGAGGTCGCACCATTCGGCCTCATTCAAGCTGGCGAGAGTTCCCAGGAATTCGATTTCGGAGAGCGCGATGACTCCTTCGGTCGGCACAAATCTCGAAAGGTATGCCTGCGGATTCATCGAATATCTCGCGTAAGTGTCCGTTCCAGCGTGCTCATCGGGGCTGGTGCATGCACAGACTCGGGCCGCGGTATCGGGGCATGTGTTTCCGCCGGGAAATGCCAGACCTTCGTCAGCCCGTATTTGTCTTCGGGTGGCGTCGGCGGCTCAAAATAGGCGTGCAACTCCGCATCGGCGATTGTCGGCCGGAACAGAATCACGGTACCTCCGGGCGCATACACGAGAAGGACAAGCCGCTTGCCGCTCCACCAGTTTTCCGGATTCAACCCGAGAGATGCTCTGATGTGGTCTGCCTCTTTGCCAAAGCGGAAGGGGTCGGCAGCGGAGTCGTCGAGATCCCAAGTTGCCCACGCCGAATACACCGACAGCGGTAGCGCCATCTCGGCGGCTGTAAGCGGACGACCGGTGAGCAGTTTGTCGATAAACAGGTCAACAATGTGCTCATTGTTGTAGAACAGTGCCTTGTAGGTGTCACCCCGCAATCGCCACCGCAAAGCCTCCAACTCGATGGCGCAGCCGACGAGAACCGGATGCACCTTCACCGGGCCGCCGCGGCGGACATAATTGCGGCATTCCGTTTGGTACGCCGTCTCCAAATCCTTGGCGGGGGTCCCGCGGCATGCCAGGACGGTCTTAAGTAATGCCTCCATGCAATCGACTGGCAGGAAGCTCTCTAATACCCGAATGTTGCGAACGATTTCGCGGCCTAAACCACAGAGGCTCCACTGCTCAAGGATATCCCCGATGTCCTTCCAGTCAGCGCTGGAGAACCGGCCGGCTGTGTCGTCGAATGTCGCCATCGCTCATGCGGCGTGTGCCAGTACGGATGCACCGTTTAACCGTTCAGTATAGCTAAGAATGCATCTCGCAACGCTCTGTCACCAGCCCCTCGGTCTCGGGCAGCTTCTGAATTCTAAAGTGCAGTGGGGTTTTCACGTTAATCTCAGCGTCGCCGGTTAGCAGACCGCAAGCACGCGCTCCATAACCGAGGTCGCCAAGGTGCTCCTAATCCGCCGACACGCGTGCCCGATGCGCGACCAGCCATAAAGATTGAGGGTCGTCGCGGTCCGAGAAGGTGCAAGCCTCTTACAATCGATGATTCTCGATAGGTGTCTCGGTCGACATAAGGTGAAAACCCGCCTCGTGGAGTCCCAGATTGAACCGTTCGTCCAGGCCGAATTCCAGGTAGCCACCAAAATCGCCTGCGCTCGTGATCGCCGTACCGAGGGTAGCGGACCTGATCAAATCAAAGGTACACGGCTCCATTTCGATATTCTTGCGACACTGAGGCGTCGATTGGACCAGAGGCGGCTTCAGTTCGTCATCACAGCCGTATTCAATGCGGGCTCGACTGAACTTCACGAACTGCCCGCCAGAAAGCCTCGCCACTGTCGCGCCAGGAACGGCCCACAGGTCTTCGACACGGTGGCCGCCTATCGTCTGGTACATCTCCCCAAATGACGACGGCCATCCGTTTGGCTGCAGGACGTAACGGCCATCCAGCTCTGCCTCCTGATGACCTTCGAAGTCGGCCACCAGCCGGTACACAAATTCAAAGAATGCCGGAGGCACTTTCAGGTCGTCGAAGCGGAGTTGAACGCGCGCGTGCAGAGCCTTCAGCGTACGCTCGAACATGCGAAATACGGTCTCCTCGGCAAAGGCGAGCCTTCTCCCCTTCAATGGAGGCATGATGCCGAGGTTGTGCGACGTTGCCCAGGCTTCACAACCGGCTGTGAAGCCCGTGGGCGAGATGACTAACCCGAAGTACAGTCTGCCGTCGGAATACTTGTTCATCGTCTGGACGACCGCACCCCACTCCTGCACATGGCCAGGCTCCGCAGACCGCGAGAGCATTTTGCAGCTCACGAGGAGGACGACCTTTGGCCGATCAAGTAATTCCGCCACGAGAACATCAATCTCCTTCGCGGGCGGCCCCTTGAAAGACGCAACCTCAGGGAAGAGAGCCGACTCGATCTGGATTGTCTTGTTGTGCTCGATGCTCACGCCGGCGCCCAACGTACGCTGCGCGATTTCAAAGCACCGGCGCTCCAATTCGTTCTTAAAGCTCATCGATAGACTTTCTCCCCGGACGCCAGCACCATTCCTGGTTCGAGTTTCTCCGCCCGGACCTTCTTCAGTGTGTTGCCGTCTCTCACGACAAACACCGCGTCCGCTGTGACTGAGAGGACCGTAGCGCCAATCTGCTTCCGCAGCATGCGGGTCGAAAATCGGGGCCGTGAAATCTCAGACACTGGCTGCGCAAGGAACGCGCCACTGTCTGTAGGCTTCAGGCTGTAGAGGCCCAGATCACCGGTATAAAGCACGAGGCCGACCTCGTCGTCGGCGAGGACCCGCGCCGGCTCGCGCCGGAGCTTGTCGACCAGGGCATCAACGTCCAGACGCCGACCTTCGCTATCCACCAGCAGCAGGTGCTCGGCCGGTACCGCCATGTCTATTTGTCCTGCTTCCCAAACCGCTCTTTGATCTTCGACAGGATGGCATCTCGCTCTGCGGCGGATAACTGGCTTGGATGCGGCTTAGAGCTACCCTGGACCGGCAGGAGCGTCGGCGAGCCGTCGGGATCGGCGCCGATAATATATCCCGGATCGCCTCCGATCATGAGCATCCTTATCCGCGACTCGCATCCTGGACAGACGACGTATTCATCCTGGAACGGCGGCATTATGGTAATGACTTTCCCGCAATTGCATTCCAAAGGGAACGGCGCACCACCTTGTAGAGCGGCTTCCGCCACGAACGTGTACAAATCGAACTGGTCTCGCTTCTCCGGCATGTCGTGTCCTCCGCCTCGGCTTGAAATTACAATTCCCTCTCGACGTTGCCCCCTGGCTCGGTGATTGCCCGAAGATTGGAGATTACGGTTGCCGCAAGCTGCTCTGTCGTGCTTGATCGGGCGGACGCGAGCTGTTGCAAGACGACGGACACGTCGCTTGGACGCGACGGACGACCGTGAAACTGGGTAAAAGGACCGTCCGTTTCCGTGAGCAGCCGGTCAGAAGGAATCACGGCCACAACTGCACGCGCCCTCTCGCTGCTCAGCATCGCCGCATTCACGGAAAAGTAGCAGCCGAGATCGACGGCTCTGGCGACTTCCGCTTTCGTGCCCGTGAACCAATGAAGGACAACCTTGCCTCGGGACGATGGAAGATGAGCTTCTATCAGGTCCAATACCGCTTTCGCGGCCCGGACACTGTGCACGCTCAGGATTTTCCCACCTGCCTGCGCACACGCGGTCAGTATTCGCTCGAAGATCTGCTTCTGTAGATCGAGCGAACGAAAGTACCTGGGTCCGGCATCGAGACCAACTTCTCCGACGTACCGCGCCTGTGACAAATACTGCTCCCACAATGTCAGTTCGTTCGCATGAGCGGCCACCAACTGGGGGTGTAGCCCCAAGGCAGGACGGATGCAATCTGTCGTCTCGGTCAGCTTTGCGTTCCGGGGCCAGGCACGGGGCGTGGTTGTCATGGTCAGTGCGTAGACCTTCGCCGCAGCAGCTTCAGAAATCGCTGCAGCGGGGTCCGGATAGAGGTCCAGGTGACAGTGGAAATCAACGAGCCGCATCTGATTCAACTCGGCCGGGTTCGAACATTGGCGAGAAGCGCCGCGACCTCGTCGAGGCCACGCCTGTAGACTTCCGCCAGAGCTGTCTGTTCGGCTGCCGTCGCATCCAGAAGCGGACCTGACTTATGGATCAGCAGTCGCGCGAGACCCGGTCTCTGACTAAGCCGGTCGATCGCCACTTGGAATGATCGCGCCTGCTGTCCTTCGGCTTGCCGGGTATCGAGTACGTGCCCTGCCAGGTTTGCCACGGTGTACGTGGTCGGGTCCTTCCCGAGACCGTGTCGGATGGCTGCGCGCCGGATCAGGCATGGCAGGCAATATCCGCAGTGTTCAATGCCATGCCCCTGCCACCGCCCCTTGGTGGGCGATGAGCACGACATCGACTTTGGAATCAACTTCGCAAGTACGGGCGGGTTCGCGCACTCGGTAACCATCTCTCCCTTTGTTTTGACATGGTACGGATTTTCTGCTTTTGCGGAGATCCCGAGAAGGTGGACCAGCTTGTTCCAGCATGAGAGGTAAAACGGATGCGTCGTGCGTGTGCTGAGTGATCCAAGACGCAGGGGGTCGAGCGGCACATTCAGGGCGATCAGGCCATTCTCGGGAACCCGAAGCGTGCAACCTCCGCTGAGTCCCGAACCTGCAAAAACGCCACATGCGAGAAACAGAAACGAGCGGCTGCGCGTTGATTCCTCGACAGCGGAGTCGGCGACCAGCCCCTTAGGAAAACTCATCCAGACTCGTAGCCGCTCGAAAGGGATAGAGCTATATTGCTTCTTGAGCGCGTCGAAAAGCGCATTCTGAGCATCGCTCGTCGCCCCTTCTCCGGCGTGGCTGATCAGCAGCGGGACTCTGCCCTGCGCGAGCAGGTCGATTGCGCCGATCAAGCTGTCGAGACCGCCGGAGAACAGGCTCAGCTCCGTATAAGGCAGGGATTTCGGTTTGGCGAGCGGCTTTCTCACAGCCGAAACGAAGCGCTTCGGGCGCGCCCGGAACCCGACCGTCCAACGATCGCCGGTCAGGAAATTCAGCATGCGTTGGAGTAACTGCGTTACGCTGGTCCACCGTGCCAGATCGCTGACCGGGACGACAAGGCGGATTTCGCGAGTCCACGTGTCTTGCGATTCTGTAACACGGGAGATACGAGTGTCGGCCGCATGGATGTGAGCTGCGAGGACGAGCAGATCGAGCCCGACTTCCGACGGGAATATCCCAATGGTGTTTAGGTCATCGAGCGCATGTCCGATACCGTGGTCGAAGCTCGTGTTGGACGCGACCAGTTGAAGGTAGGTCGCGGTCTCATCGCCGGCCACTGGTATCGCTAGCTTGTCGTCCGGTCCCATGCGACCAATGATTACGTGCCGCCTCATCTCTAGCCGCCCTCCGCTTCGCCGAAAGTTTGCAGGATACCGAAGGCTTGTTCATACACCCGCGTCACGAAGCCCAGTACGTTTTGCGGCGTGAGGGCCTGCATCTCGGCGCGCGCAGCGCTTAACGCGTCCGCGACGCCACGGGAGATGAAATCGCGCAACTGCGACTGGATCTTCATGGCCTCGTGCGCGTCCGCAGGAAGCGTTATTCCATTGGAGCCAATGTCATTGAAGATGCGGGCTTCGATCGCGTTCGTCGCATAGAGTTCGAAAATCGTTTGCATCTGGTCTGCATTCAGGGAGTCCAGATCGGTGACACCGGCTTCGGCTAAATCCGCGATGGTCTCGATGAAGGCTTCCCGTGCGATTCCTTCGTCGACCGTGCCGCCATCCGGGCAGATATAATCGGCGAGGCCGAGAAAGATCTCCTCAATCGGATGCCCGGCGAGACCTTCCAGCCGAAGCATCCTGAGCGCCTGTTGTGCACCCCCGCTGACGGCCGAATTGAGAAAGTTAAGAAGTCCCGCCGCAGTCGCCCGCGACGAACCCATCCGCTGCGCAGCTTGTCGCGCGCTGCCGGATGAGGTTGAGACGTAGCGCGACAACGCGCGGCCGAGACTGGCCCGGTCATTCCCGCCCGACGAAACAAAGCGCGTGAAATTATTACGCGCGCCGCTGAAACGATTTGGCGGCGCGACAGGCGGCAGCGCCGGACGCACGGGCACGGGCGGCACAGGCGCTACTGCGGGTCCATTTGGATTCGCGGGCTGCGGGCCGCCATTCGGGGGCACTGCCGGGCCGCCTCCATCGGGACCTAACCAACTCGGTATCAGCGGTGTGCCGCCGCCCGGACCTCCATATGAGCTTGAGGTTCCCATATCAGTTGACCTTTTGGCGGGTCTTGAGCACTGCTCGCGCCGCCCCTTTCAACAATGCGGAGCCGTCCTTCACCCATTTTTCGAGGAGGCGGTCGAAACGCTGATTGGCATCCGCGTCCTTTATTACACCCTCCCAGCCGCCACAAACCCATGGACCAACACGCTGGCTCGGCAGGTTTTCAAGAAAGTCCACCAGGCTTGATTGCAGGCTCGGTTGCGCTTTCACGAGCACAGCCAATCCCGCCGCGCCGGCCGGTTCCGTATCGAAACTGTCGCTTCCAACGATCCGGCCGCGGACGGCGTCGAAAACCTGGGCTGCTTCTGCGATTACCAGTTTCCGGAGGCTCGATTCGAGCCCTTGTACTGCGATCTTGGGTCCGAGGAGCTTTTCCGCGACATTCGCCAGATGCCCCAGAACCGTCGCAGAACCGAAGTAGTCCTTCCTGTCCTTCGCGACGAATAAATAAGGCCGAAGGTCCAGTTCGCCAACGAGCGGCTGAACCTGGGCCCATGACCGGATCGCCGGCGACGAGAGCCACTCCCGCAGGCGGCTCGTCGGTTGAATTGCCTTGGCCGCCTCTCCGGTCATGACAGTTTCGGCTGTGGAGTCGGCCTTGACCTCCGGGCTGAGAGCTTCCAAATGCACAAGGTCCGGGCATTTCCCATCGGTGGACGAAGCAGCAGCGGCACCGATCTGATCAAAAAAGCCTGGGAGAAAGCGCTCTGCCAGCATCAGCTTTGCCAACACCGGCAGCTTGACCTCTTCGCCGAAGCCTCGTGCCTGCGCCGTGCGCTGGCGTAAGATCATAGCGTTCAAGAAGCGCTTGATCTGGCGTGGATTCCCGTTGGTGCCGCTGGCGAGCGTCGGGCCGATCTGCTCACTCAGGAGAAGCTCATTCTGCACCGACACGTAATGCTCCCCCAGTGCACTCTTGGCCGCGGCCGCGTCGAAGGGAGCGCTCGTCCATGGCCGCTTCAGGCGTTCACGCGCAGCCGCGGTGAGACCGGTAAAGGCGGAGTCATCCTCTCCCAGTCGCGTTCCGACGAGCAACAGGGTGACGTATAAGCGAGTCTCGATGTCGCCGAGCGCCGGAATGCGAAAGGGTACCTGAATCAATTTCTCAAGATACTTACGCGAATATGTTTGTGGCCCGGTCGTGTCCGGCAAGTCGGGGAAATGTTTGCGAACTGCGTATTCGATCATTGCTTCGTCGGCGGCGACGACAAATGCCGTTCGCGACGTGAATACAAAGAGCCGGACCGCTTCCAGGGTTTCAATGGCGGTATCAGGCAGGCATCGGTCAAGGTCGTCGATGAGCACGACGAGCTGTTCGACAGCGGCGGCTTTTAAGAGCTTCTCAAACGCTTTCCTAAACTCTTCGATCTCTTTCGGGGCGCTCTTGCTATGCGTATCGGGCTTTATGAGACCTTTCAGGCCGCTGACCGCCGAATGCAGACCCTCCTTCACTTTCGTCGGGTCCGAAAGGAGCGCCTCCGCCGAGTGGACAACGCTCTCGATCTGATCGGGCATCGGGATGCCAGTGTGCACCGTCAGCGCGAGCCCTCCCGCCTTTTTCGCCACCTTCAGCCAATCGATGCGCTGAAGCACGTCTTTCACTGCATCCATCGTCTTGTTCAGTAGCGGCCGCTTTTCAAGCAGTCCGGTAACGATGCCCTCGATGAGCGCGATTTTCGCATCCTCGAATCCCTGAAACCGCCACCCGTTGAACTTCAGACATAGGACCTTTTCTTCCTTCTCAAGCCCGGCTTCGATCATTTCCAGGACGCTCGACTTCCCTGCGCCCCAGTCGCCGTGGACACCGACCGTCATCGGCTGATCCGGCCTCTGGCGCAGCAGCTCGACGATCGTCTTGGCGATCGCCTCGTAGTTCAGCAGGTCGATCTTGGTTTCGTTGTCTGAGAGGGTCATTGTTCGCTTACCGCATTAACATTCACGTTGAGCAATTCGGACCGAAGAACTACCCAAGACATCAAAATGTGCTTGAAATCAGTTCTAACGGTACCGAATTTCACTTTTCCTTGCCACTGTCGCGTTTAGGCTGCGTGCCCGACCTCCTTGCTCGACGCCACCCAAATGTTGACTGACTGGTGGTCAGCCCAATATGCGTCACTTCAAGCGATTAAGATCACGGTGAGCCCCATCGATGTGCTAATTGAGTGCGGCCTACAAAAGCGGAGATAGCATTTCAGAACATCGAATCGAACTTTGCGATCGCCCGCGTGTACTGGACAAGTCACCCTGGATTTGAGGCGCTATGCCTGGCGGGAACTGTGCCGCACGTAGGCCGAAAAAGGCGGTCACCCCAGAAGCTGTCTCGTAGCCTCCGTGGCGCCGCCGGCCCAGTGCACGGGTCCTCGCCCAGCTCAACCTGCGAACGACCGCCAGCAATGCGTGCCAGCGACGATATTCTGGCTGCCCATCGCGTCAACGTATGTCGATCTATTTGATTTGGTGCCCATAATGTTGCCGAAACGGCAACTTTATGGGTCCAGGCACAACAACAATTCGGCGATCTCAGGAGTCTTCATGTCACGCCTCGCCGCGAAAGTTCGCTGCAACTATTACCCTTTGCCGCTTAGAGAAGCGGAAAGAATGCGGAACCTAGTTCAATTTCCCTCCGAGCCGTTCTCCGCTCTGGACCCGTGCGTGGGCGAAGGTATCGCGTTTGCTACCGTTACCAGGGATTCCAGTGCCCGGCGCTACGGCATTGAGCTGGACGCTTACCGTGCGGAGCAAGCCGCTCTCGCGCTGACGAAGGTCATTCAGGGCAACTGCCTCGAAACCCATTGCCTGGTTGAATCCTTTTCACTTATCTACGAGAATCCCCCCTACGATTGGGCGCTTTCACCAAATGCTCGGGAACGGCTGGAGGCGGTCTTCCTGAATCAAACGTTTCGATGGCTCATTCCCGGCGGCGTGCTGCTCTTCGTTATTCCGGCAGAGCGGGCGGCGGACTGTGCCCAGGCTCTGGGCTCCCATTTCAAGCGTTGCCGGATTTTTCGTCTCGGCAGTCCGGAATCGGTCCGTTATAGCCAGGTCCTGATTGCTGGCGTCCGTCGCACTCGCCGCGAGCGCGAGCAACTCCGCGACCGCGAAATCAGTGAGGGGCGTGCTCTCTTCACGACGCTCGGACGTGAATACGAACGTCTTGCAGAGCTGCCCGAGTTCTGCGACGATCCATACTCCGTTCCGCCAACCGGGCCGGCGACACTGACGTTCAAAGGACTGCCGCTCGACGAACTAGAGGACTTGATTCCGACGTCGCTGGCGTCCCGTCAAGCCGCAA
>Ga0335081_10010258_pt1 | contig 15125 bp, 15 predicted proteins | sample Lox_Sample_35_FD_206713 | JGI IMG/M metagenome (GOLD analysis project Ga0335081, IMG submission 206713) | Soil microbial communities from Loxahatchee National Wildlife Refuge, Florida, United States - Lox_Sample_3.5 | ecosystem: Environmental > Terrestrial > Soil > Wetlands | place: USA...
ATGCCGTCGATGATGGCGAGAAAATCCTCGCGCTGAAGATCGAAGTCGCGCACCGCGCGGGCAAGCCCTGCAAGCCGCGCCGGCGCGGCGCCGGCATAGAGCGCAGCGATATCGCCGCGCCAGGTCTCTAATGCCGCAAGGCGCCCCTCGCGCGGCCCCGGATCGTCGGCGATATCGTCGACGGCGCGGCAGAATGCATAGATTTCGAACATCGCCTCGCGCTGGCCGCGCGGGAGGATGCGCATGCCGGTATAAAACGAGCTGCCCGAGGCGCGCTCGGGGGCCTGTGTGGATTGTTGCACTCACGCACCCCGCGGCTTGTGCGCGCCGGCGGCGAGCCGCCGGCCGATGCGATGCGAGGCGCCGTGCAAAATTCCAAATGCCGTGCCGCCGGCAACGCCGGCAAGGCCGAGATGCACTTTCTCGCTTAGCGGATCGCGCCGGCGCAGAATACGCGTGAGCCGATGCGCGAGCGTATTGATGACCGAGACTTCGAGTGAAAGCCGCCAGTCGGCGATCGCGGCGGCAAAACCGTCGCTTTCGGTGAGCAACGTCTCGGTGCGGGCCGCGAGCTGAAGCAGGCAATCGCGCAGCGCCGGCGAAGCGCGCGCTTCGCCGAGCGCTTCGACATTTGCGCCGCTCGCGCGAAGCGCATCCTGCGGGACGTAGACGCGATTGAGATTGAGATAGTCCTGCTTGCAGTCCTGCAGATGATTGATGACCTGCAAGGCCGCGCAGAGTGCATCATTGGCCGGCCACACGGCGCGGCTCTCGCCGTGAACGTCGCAGACGAAACGGCCGACCGGCATTGCCGAAACCGCGCAATAGGACATCAGGTCGTCCCAATCGCGGTAACGCAGCTTGGTGACGTCGAGACGAAACGCGGTTAGCAGATCCTGCGCGTGCTTGGGCGAGAGCCCGCGTGCGTTTAATGCCCGGCGCAGCCGCACTGCCACTGCGTCGTCGTCATTGGCGCCGGTAAGACCACCATCCAGCCGATCGAGCAGTTTGAGCTTCTCCGGCGCCGCGAGCACGGTATGGTCGGCGATATCGTCGGCGGTGCGAACGAAATTGTAGAATGCCAGGATGGGCTCGCGATGGCGCGGGTGAATAAGAAAGGACGCCACCGGGAAATTTTCATCCCGGTGCCCCTTGCCCGAACGTAAGGTGCTGGTGTCCATCATCCAATCTTCAAGAAACTCGCCTAGGGTCAAAACTCATTGCCCGGCGCCGCGGCCGCGCAAATAATGAGTTTGACCCTAAATATTAGCTTGGGCGCGGCCTTTCCACATGCCGCCGCGGCCGCGGGCATGCTGATAGGCGGAATCGAGGGTGAAGGCCATATACATTGCGGCGATTACCGGCAGCGCCGCCGCCCACAGCCAGGAGCGCAACCGGGACATGCTGTAAAACCGCAGGATTGGCTGGAAGGCACAGGCCATCAGGGCCCAGGCGAAGAGTCCGGTGAATTGCGCAAAGCCGTCGGCAAACAGCGCAAGCGCGACCGGCGCCAAGTAGGTGAGCACGAGACCGAGAACCGTGCCGGCAAGAAGCCGCGGCGAATAACCAAGCTGCGCATAAGCGGTGCGCGCAACCATGCGGCGAATGTCGCCGACGGACGGATAAGCACGCAGGCTGTGTGCGTTGTCGGTGAGTGCGAGCGCGATTGCGCCCTCCCCCTTGAGCAGCTTCGCCAGCGCGCAATCGTCGATCAGCGCGCCGCGGATCGAGGCAAGCCCGCCGGCCGCCTGCAGCGCTTCGCGCTTGACCAGCATACAGCCGCCCGCCGCTGCCGCGGCGGCGCGGCGCCGATCGTTCACCCAGGCGAACGGGTAAAGCATCTGGAAGAAAAAGACGAAGGCGGGCACGAACATGCGCTCGGCAAAACTGTCACAGCGCAATTTCACCATCAGCGAATTGAGGACGAGTCCTTGTTTTTCGGTCCGCGCGACCAGGGACGACAATGCGCCGGGCGCAAACACGATATCGGCGTCGGTCAGGAGCAAATATTCCGGCCGATTCGGCGCCTGCACTGCAAACTCGACACCTTGGCTCTGCGCCCACAGTTTGCCGGTCCAGCCGGCCGGCAGCGGCCGTCCCGAAATCACATTCAGCCGGTCGCCGCCGCCAAGCGCCGCCGCAGCCTCGCGGGCGACGCGCGCGGTGGCGTCGCCGCTTTGGTCGTCGACCAGGATCACGTTGAACGGTCCGCGATAGTCTTGTTGCAACAGCGAGGCGATGGTCTCGCCGACGGTCTCGGCTTCATCCCGCGCCGGCACCACAGCAGTGACTGGCGGCCATTGCGGAGGTGGCGCGGCCAGGAGCGCGGCATCGTCGTCGCGTTCGGCCGCGCGCCAAAATCCCCCGCGCGCCGCGACCAGGTACAGCCAGATCGCCAGCGCGATTGCCGCTATAATGTCTTGCGCCACAGTTGGCCTCTTTTTCGCCCGCCGGGCTTTAAACCTTAGGACCTGATATAGGAACTCAGTTAGGAACCCGGGTAAGACGCCGGGCATTAAGCTCCGGCTAGGCTGAGCGGGCGATCTCTAAAATGAGCGGTAAAACCAGCCCTTTTCTGGCGCGGCTCGATGCGGTAGCGGCCGAAACCGAGGCGCTGCTCGACCGGCTCCTGGCCGCCGCGCCGGCGCCCGGTGAACTGGCGCGCCCGGTGCGCCTCATTGAGGCCATGCGCTATGCGAGCCTCGGTGGCGGTAAAAGGTTCCGCCCGTTTCTCGTGGTCGAATCCGCAAGCCTCTTCAGGGTGCCGCGACACAACGCCTTGATGGCCGGCGCCGCGCTCGAATGCATCCATTGCTATTCGCTGGTCCACGACGATCTGCCGGCGATGGACAATGACCAATTGCGGCGCGGACAACCGACCGCACACCGCAAATTCGACGAGGCGACGGCGATCCTCGCCGGCGACGGGCTTTTGACCTTTGCCTTCGATGTGCTCTCGCGCGAGGACACGCACGCGGATGCCGCGGTCCGCGCCGAACTCGTCAGCGCCTTATCGCGCGCCGCCGGCGTCGGCGGCATGGCCGGGGGTCAGATGCTCGATCTAGCCGCCGAGGGTCGCTTCGGCCCGGTCAGTCACCGCGCCAACGAGGTGCGGCTTCTTCAGGCGATGAAGACCGGCGCACTCCTTCGCTTCGCCTGCCAGGCCGGCGGCATTCTCGGACGCGCCAGCGCGGCGGAGCGCGGGGCGCTCACGCGCTATGGCGCGGCAGTCGGCGAGGCGTTTCAGATCGCCGACGATCTACTGGATATCGAAGGCGATCCGGCCTTGGTGGGCAAATCGACCGGCAAGGACAGCGCCGCCGGAAAAGCCACATTTGCCAGCGTCCTCGGCCTTGCCGGCGCCAAAAAGCGGCTGGCAGAACTTGTTGCCGCAGCCGAGACCGCGCTCGCGCCGTTCGGGGCTGCGGCGGCTATGCTCATTGAGGGCGCGCATTTTGTCGCCGAGCGGCAGGCGTGATCGCGCTTGCATCGGCGCGACACCAGGGCAATCGGGCCGCATGCGAAGAGATGATATGACGCTGACAAAGCATGGTGCACAATGAAGCATTCTCTCCGCCGGACGATTGGCGCCGGCGCTGCAGCTCTGATTTTGTTGATGGCCGGCGCGCAGGTGGCCGGCGTCGCCGCGCAGGATGCCGGCAAATCGCATAAAGTGCGCGCCAACGCGAAAGCAGTTCCGGCGCCCCCGCCCGCGGCGCAGCTGCAAAAATTGCCGCCGCGCATTCCGTTCACCGCTGCCGATGACGCGGTGGCCGGCGTGCCCGGCATGCCTGATGCGCGGTTTTGGGCGGATTCCGAAACCGACTTCGAAAAGGCGCTGCCGCCGCAGCGCGGCCCAGAGCGCGGCCCTTGGCTCATTCTCTCGACCGGCGGCGCCGACGGTGCGTTCGGCGCCGGACTGCTCAACGGCTTGAGCGCCGCCGGCAAGCGTCCGGATTACGCCGTCGTCACCGGCGTGAGCACCGGCGCGCTGATGGCGCCGTTCGTTTTCGCAGGTCCCCGCTACGATGACGCGCTCCGGGCGGTTTACACCCACACCTCGGCGGCCGACATTTTCGAGGTCGGCGGCACCGGCGAGAGCTTCCTCGACACCTGGCCGCTGAAGGATCTGATTGCAAAGCAGATCACGCCGGCGCTCCTTGCCGACATTGCCGCCGCGCACCAGGCCGGCCGGCGGCTCTTCATCGTCACGACCGATCTCGACGCCGGACGCTCGGTGGTCTGGAACATGGGCGCGATCGCAGTCCATTCCACCACGCATTCCACGAACCCTGGCGGCGGTGACGCCATCAAACTGTTCCGCAATATCCTGCTCGCATCCGGCAGCGTTCCCGGCGCCTTCCCGCCGGTGCTGATCGATGTCGAGGGCAACGGCAAGCGTTTTGCCGAAATGCACGTCGATGGCGGGGTCGGCGGACAATTCTTCGTGACGCCGCCGGCGCTGATGCAAAGCACCAGCAGTTATAAGATTCCCGCCGACGCACTTTACATTGTCGTCAATAGCGGCTTGGCGCCCGAATTCCAGGTAGTGGAGCGCAGTACGCCGACGATTCTGGCGCAAACGGTGTCGATGGCGATCAAGGCCGACTTACGGGTGTTGCTCGATCGGGCCTATGTCGCCGCCAAAAACAGCGGCATCGGTTTTAATGTCGCCACCATTCCGCCAAGGTTCAACGCGCCCAGCCGCGGCGCCTTCGATCCGAACTACATGAAAGCGTTATTCAATGTGGGGTATGATCAGGGCAAAAGCGAAAATCCCTTCGCCGCCGAACCGCCGGCTTTTCCGGGTTCGCCGCCAAACGGAATGAGCGATCCAGAACCGGGAGCGAACCGATGAACAGGCATGGCATTGTGACGACGATCGCGGTGGGAGGAGCGGTGGCATGGGGATCGATTGCATTCTTGGCGGCGCCGGCGGAGGCAGCGCCTAAACAACGCACCCATTACGCCTCATCACGCGCCTATGACGGGCTGTGGAGCGTGTCCATTCACACCGCCTACGGCCCGTGCGATCCGGCCTATCGCTATCCGGCGCGGATCGTCGGCGGCCGCGTGCTGCAGGCCGACAATAATTTCAGCTATCAGATTTCCGGCGCCGTGGTGGCGAGCGGCGCCATCGGCGTGACGGTGTATCGCGGCGGCCAGAGCGCGACCGGCTATGGGCGGCTGCGCGGCTCAAGCGGCTACGGGCGTTGGAGCGCCGGCAATATGTGCTCCGGCACCTGGAGCGCCATGCGCCGCGCCGCGAATTGAGCGCGGCTGCAATCAATCGCTTCAGCGAAAACGGAGCGAATAACTACCGCTCAATTGTGCCTTGAGCGCTGGGACGTTCGCGTTCCTCCATAACCGCGCGGAAGTGACGCGCACATGAATTGTCGTTCATCACGTTGTCCGGTTCGTGGCCGAACCGTCCGTACATGATCCGTCTCGTCGATTGCGAAATTTGATTCGTCGTTCATGGAATAATTCAACTTGCCTGTACCTCGTTGCGTAGGGCGACGTTGTCTTGGGAGCACGCATGAGTAACGGGAAATTGGCTTGTCTCGCAGCGGCGATCGCAATCGGCGCTGCATTGATCGAAGCTCCGGCACAGGCGCGAGGATCGCACGGCAGCGGATGGCACGGTCCGGCAGTTCACAGTCCCGCAGCGCATGCGACTTGGCACGGCGCAGCTTGGCATGGTGCATGGCACGGCCGCTTCTTTCCACATCACCGATTCGCGTTTTTCCACCGCCGCCGCTTTGGACCCTTCTTCGGCGCTTACGCCAGCGTCTATCCGTCGTGTTGGAGCTCGGTGCCAACGGCCTTTGGCTGGCGGCAGGTTTGGGTCTGCGGCCCGTACGGCTAGGCTACTACTGAGTGACCTGCTACGATCTTGGCGACGCGCCGCGTCGCGGGCGCCTTCGGCAAGGTGAGTTGTTGCGCCTGGATACCACCGCTTCCCTCCCCCTGGAGGAGGGAGGTTGGAGCGAAGCGAGCGGGAGGGGTGACAGCAAAGGTGCCGCTGTGATGCACGGCTCGTTCACCCCACCCCGCGCACCTCCGGTGCGCGCCTCTCCCCCTCCAGGGGATGGTGCGTACAGCAATCGCCGGTTACGCTAATCTTTCGGCACTTTCTTTTTTCCGCCGGCCTCCGGAAAAATCCACATGGCGATGATCATGAAGGCTGCCGTCGCGAGGACGAAATTTCCGAATTCCGGCCGGACAGGCGAACCGCTCCAATAGGCGAGAATGATCGCAACGAGAGCGACCGCGGTTGAAACACAAGCCTTGACGTCATTCGGCATGCGATTGCGCCTGCTGCTTAACCGCCACAAGCGTCACACCGGCCGCATTATCAAAAATTTCCAACCGGGATTGCGGCAGCTTGATCTGGCGGCTTCGGAACCCCTCGCAAGTTTTTCTTCAGGTACCGCGCGTCGTAGCCATTGAACAGGTGCCCGATGACTCCGCGATTGAGGTCGGACGTGCCAAACAACCAGTCGGCGATCGGGAATGTCAGGTTCATGTTGACTTCCATCATCAGCCGCGCGTTGTGGTGAGCGGTGTGATGCCGGCGCAGCGTATTGACGAACGGGCAGTGCCGCACGAACCAGTTTTCATCGACATGACAACAGAAATGCATGAACTCATAGATGAGGTACATGCCCGTGGTCACGCACATGAACAGCCATCCGACATTTGGCGTCGCGACAAGGCCCAGCACAACAGCCGGCGGAACCGACATCAGGACGAAAACGACAAGCGCATGGGGCGGAAAAACTGTGACGCGCCAGTCTTTGGAGTCTCGGAACCGCATTTCCTCATCAGTAAAAAACTGATGATGATTGAGCGTATGTCGTTCATAGATCGCGCGGAGCCCCTTGATATTGACCGGACGATGCATGATGAACCGATGTACCGCCCATTCGAAGATATTTGTGAACAAAAAAGTAAGCGGCAGGGTCAGCCATTCCAGCCAAGTGACGTTGTGGATGTGCGCAACATAGATATAAAACGCTGCGGCACCCATCGCGTAGATGATCAGGATATGCATGTAACCGTCATACCAGCCGACGATGCGCGAGCGATATTCCTGACGGAACGCTTTTTGCCGATCGGTGATCATGTCATTCTCCCGTAACCTTCACGTCGCTGCGGCGGCAGCACAGGCTCAGTGCATGTCCGTGATGGCGCGCTGAATCTCCTCTGCCGTCAGCGTCCAGTCGTTATCGAGATCGGCGATCACCTTTCTCATGAAGGGTTCGGAGAGCTTGATTGCGCGATCCTTATCGCCGAGATGGTCGTAGAGAATAGCAAAAGCCAATTGCTGCGGGCTGGCGCCTTCATAGGTCCACTCGAAGCCCCAGTTGGTGAATTGCTTGATTTCGTAATGCTCGCGGAGCCGACGGCCATCGACTGTGACTTTAAGACCGTCGATGTCTCGTGTTCCTTGATAGGTCTTCACGGATCTCGCCGGCACGGGATGATCACCGAACTTCAGCCAGTCCTTCTCGCCTGGACGTTGGCGTTCCACCACGGACAAACATCGGCCGCGCGCACATAATTGCCGTCCATGACATTGACCGGCTCGCGGCCGCCGGCCTCGGCGGTGCGGATGCGAAGCTGGCGCGCTTCGTCGCGGCCCTCGGGCGTGAGCCACATGCGATCGTGGCCCCACAGGCTTGGGCCTTCGACGCGCTCGTGCGGCGTCCAGTTCGCGGTGTCGATGCTGCGGCCGCCCCAGCCATATTCGACCAGGAATTGCGACGGCGAATAAGAATAGAACGAGGTGACGTGATCGTTGACGTGGCGTCCGAGCGTGGTCCCGATCATCTCCGGCTTTTGCAGCGCCAGATCGTAGGCCTGTCCGACATCGTCGAGATAACACAGCTCCACCATCATGTGATGGATGCCGTTTTTGCCGGTATCGATGAAGGCAAGGCTGTGATGGCGCGGATTGATGTGGAAGAAATAGGCCTTGAACGGTTTGAGGATGTAATCGGTCGGCTTGAAGTTGAGGATCCCGGTATAGAACGGCAGCACGTCGTCGAGCCGTTCGGCGGTGAGCACGGCATGGCCCATGCCGAGCGGGCCGGTGCGGAAGCCGGAGATCGAGCGGCCGGGCTTGAACGGATCGCTCGCCACTTCGGCGCCGTGAAACGCTTCGAGCCGATTGCCGATCGGATCGGAAAACACGATCAGGTCCTTGACGCGGCGCTCCTCGGCGAGCGCCCGCGATCCGCGCGCCAGTTTGACGCCGGATTTTTCCAAATGCGCGGCGAGCGCATCGAGCGCGGCGGCGCCGGCGACTTCCCAGCCGTAGAATGACGGCCCCTCGTTCGCGTCGGTATGAACGACGATGCGCTGCTTGCGATCGTCCATGCGCAGCGCCAGCGTGCCGCGGCTCCTATCGACGAGCTGCATGCCGAGGAAGCGCGTGCCGTAGGCCGCCCAGTCCTCGAGATTGCGGGTGCGGATACCGATATAACCGAGCGCATTGAGGTTCATGGCTTATCCTCGGTCATAGTCTCGGGCAAATCGCGCCGCCGCCGTTTTCGCTCGTCACCGCGGCGCCGCGTTACGCCAATGACACATGACATATCATATGGAACGCTGCCGATGAACCCGTGAGACGCGATCGGCGCCCGGCGGATTAGCGCCCAGCCGGTGGCGCGCTCGGCAGTAATCCGTTCGCTCTTTGCACAATGGTGCCGCCCTGATCGTCGACGGCGGGTTCGAAATTCGCAGCAGGAGCCCGTGTCGGCGACGACCCGGGTTTGATGTCGGGCGGCAGCGTTGCCGGATTGACCGGCGTGAACGCCGCACCTTGCGTCGATCTGCCGGTAAACGCCAACAGCCCTTCATTGGTCGAGACAAGGTCCCCGGGTCGCAAAGTCGGATCGCGCTTGACATCGAATGAGGTCAGGCCAAACGCGTCTCTGCCGTTGCAGGTGCAATTAGCCACAAGTTGCTTGCGGTACAGGAACGCCGTGTCGAGCGCGGCGTAACGCTGGCCATCCTGGGCGACGGCCGCGCCGATTTCGCTGCCGACGAACACCTTGGTTTTGCTGTAAGGGCAAATCGCCCGGCAGGTTTCCGCCGGAGTGCCATTGACTATTTGCTCCACCGGGAAATGCTGCCCGTCACATAGGCGTACGCAGTACGCCACCGCATGCCCGGTACTGCCGGCGCTCTCGTTCACGCTTTCCTGCCCCAACGGCGCCGGCGCGACGCGGCCGATGCCGGGCGCCGGCGGCGCCGGATAAGTTTCCTGTTGCGGCGGACGTTGTTGAAAGCCGCCGAACAGGAAATCAAACAGACCCTGGGCAAATGCCGGGCACGGCAGCGCCATCGCGGCCGCAAGCGCGCCGCTCAGTATCGTCACCCGCCAAGCGGAATGACTGCCGTGTCGCTCACTGAACATGACGCCGTTTCGACCCCCGGCGATAGGTGCTGCGAATATGTTAGCGAACATTATCCCGAATTGGGGCGCCTTGCAGGCAAATAAAAGCGAAAGCCTCGCAAGGCCGAGATTTTTTCCTGTCCCCGCGCAGCGCTGGGGAGGGCAGTGAGGCGCACCGCTAGTCTGAGCAAAGCGGCAAGGCCTGCTCATTCCGCCCTCTCCCCGCAAGCGGGGAGAAGGAGCCCCACTGTCCCGCTCAGTCGAAACCAAAGAAGCGGCAGAACTCCTCAGGGCCGGCGCGCGGCGAACGGAAACTGTTCGCCGGATGACTGCGGTCGCCATAGCCGATCGAGACCGCGCAAAACAGCATCTGTTCCGGCGGCATTTTCACGAACGGCCCGACGATGCGATGCATGCGCGCCCAGGATTCCTGCGCGCAGGTGTCGAGCCCATGCCCGCGCGCGAGATACATCAACGCATGAATATAGCCGCCGAGATCGGCCCACTGGCCGGGGCCGAGTCGGCGATCGATGGCGATGAACAACGCGACCGGCGCGTTGAAGAACTCGTAATTGCGCTTGAACTGGTTAAGCCGCGCCGCGGCGTCGTTGCGATCGATGTCGAGCGCGCCGTAAAGTTGCACGCCATGATGGTCACGCCGCGATTGGTACGGCTCCCACATCGTCTTCGGATAAATCGGATATTCCGCATCTACCTGGCGTGGGTCGCGGTCGGCAATCGCGGCGGCGACCTCCCGCTTGAGCGCGGCCAGCGCCGCACCGGTCAGCGCGTAGACCTGCCAGGGTTGCAGATTGCCACCGGAGGCCGCGCGCGCCGCGGCGGCGATCAAAGTGCGCACCAATTTGGGCGCGACCGGCCGGTCGAGAAACCAGCGGCAGGAAATGCGGGAATCGACGGCTTCGAACACATCCATGGCGCAGGCGTTCCTGGGGAGCTTGATCGAGGGTAAGGTCGTATACTATCGGACAAAAGAGCGCGAATACGCAGGCACATGCTGGGGGAATAACATGGCCAAAGATGCTGCGGTCACGATAGCGGCGCGGCTCGATCGGCTGCCGCCGTCGCGCCACACCCGCAGACTGGTGACGCTGTTGTCGCTCGGCGGCTGGTTCGAATTCTACGATCTGTTCTTCACCGCCTATGTCGCCATTGGCCTGTTCAAGGCCGGCATCTTCACGCCGACCACGCAGGGCTTGTTCGACCTGAAGGGCTTTGCCAGTTTCGTGGCTGCGCTGTTCTTGGGCCTGTTCATCGGCACGCTCGCCTTCAGCTGGCTGTCCGACCGGTTCGGCCGGCGCTCGATATTCACCTTCGCGCTGCTCTGGTACTCGATCGGCGCCTTCGTCATGGCGTTTCAGAACACGCCAGAGAGCGTCAATCTGTGGCGGCTCATTGCCAGCATCGGGCTTGGCGTCGAGCTGGTGAATGTCGATGCCTATGTGTCCGAACTGGTGCCGAAGGAACAGCGCGGGCCGGCTTTCGCCTATAACCAGTTCGTCATGTTCACCGCGGTGCCGGTGGTGGCGTTCCTGGCCTGGCAGCTGGTGCCGCAGACAATCCTCGGACTCGACGGCTGGCGCTGGGTCGTGATCATCGGCTCGATCGGCGCCGCCGTTGTTTGGTGGATTCGCAGAAATTTGCCGGAATCGCCGCGCTGGCTCGAGCAGCACGGCCGGGCGGCGGAGGCCGAGAGCATCGTCGCCGAGCTGGAACGCCGCATTCGCGCCGACGGCGTCGAGCTCGCGCCGGCGGAAATCGTCGCCGGCGAGGCAGAGCGCAAGGCCGGCGCCTGGGCCGAGATGTGGAACGCGACTTATCGCGGCCGCACCATCATGCTGGTGATCTACAATCTGTTTCAAACCATCGGCTATTACGGTTTTTCGAGCTGGGTGCCGACGCTGTTGATTTCCCAAGGCGTCGAAGTGACGAAGTCGCTGACCTATACCTTCATCATCGCCATCGCCGCGCCGATCGGACCGCTGATCGGGGTGTTCTTTGCCGACCGCTTCGAGCGAAAATGGCAGATCGCCTGGGCTGCGGCGGGCATTGCGGCGTTCGGACTTTTGTTCGCGCAGCAGACAAGCGCAGCCGGCGTCATCGTGTGCGGATTGTTGATCACGCTGTGCAATAATTGGATGTCATTTTCGTTTCACGCCTATCAGGCGGAGCTCTATCCGACCCGCATCCGCGCCCAGGCCGTCGGCTTCGTCTATTCGTGGAGCCGGTTCTCCGCGATCTTCTCGGGCTTCATCATCGCGTTCTTTCTCAGCCGTTACGGCACCATCGGCGTGTTCAGCTTCATCGCCGGCGCGATGGCGATCGTCTTTGTCGTTATTGCCGTGTTCGGGCCGCCGGTAACCAAGCGCCGGCTCGAAGCGATCGCGGCGTAGTCAGTTCTCTGGATTGCCGCTTGCGCGGGAATGAGCAACAACAGCGCCAGCCCGGTTGCCGGCCTTACTTCCCTTCCAGCGTGTTGACGGGGTCCCAATCGGGCGCCGGCGGATGCGCCAGGAATTTCTTGGCCCGCTGCAACAGGATCGCCGATGGCGGATCGGCGGCTGCGACCGGCGCGAGCACCTCGGCGCAGCGGGCAAAATCGCGACGGCGCCAGCACGCCAATGCATGCCCATAGGCGGCCGCTACGACTTTCTGCTCGGGAGTTTCTTCGCCATGACGCGCCAGTGGCTCATAAATGCCGACCGGTTCGTCGCGGCCCTGGACGCGGACGCTGTCCAGCTCGCGCCAGGCGAAGCCTGTCGCCGCGCGTTCGAACGTGCTTTTGGCGGCCATGATCGTGGTGCCGAAATATTTATTGGCGCCTTCGAGCCGGGACGCCACGTTCACGGCGTCGCCCATCACGGTATAATTGAAGCGCTGGCGTGAGCCGATATTGCCGACGAGCGCGTCGCCGGAATTAAGCCCGATGCGCTGATGCAAGGTAAAACGCTGCCATTCGGCCGGTTCGCGGTTGAGTTTGTGCAACCGGTCGCGACAGCGCAAGGCGGCGCTGACCGCGCTTTCCGCATGGTTGGGATCGTCGAGCGGTGCGCCAAATACGGCAACGATGGCGTCGCCGATATATTTGTCGACGAAGCCGCCCTGCTCCTGGATGATATCGGTCATCGCCGAGAGATATTCGTTCATGAAGTGGACCAGATCAGTCGGGGCGAGCGCCTCGGAAATCGACGAGAACCCGGCGAGGTCGGAAAAAAAGATCGTGACGTTACGGGTTTCGCCGCCCAGCGCCGGCGGCTTATTGGCAGTGACCATTTTCTCGATCACGCTGGGCGCGAGATAAAGCCCGAAGCTCTTGCGCAAGAATCGCCGGTCCTTGTCGGCGACCAAAAACCGGAAACCGGTCGTCACGCCAAGGCTGACGACGCCCGCGAGCAAAGGCTCGATCAGCGGGAGCGCCAGCGGGGAATATGTGAAAGCGAGCACGGCGCCGAACGTCCACAGCACGGCCGCGGCCAGATAAGCGGGCACTGCGGCGAGTAACGGCAGCGTCAACGTTGCGCCCGCTATTATCGCGGCGAATGCAAAGGCAATCGCGCCGCGGCCGATGGTCCCAAGCCCGACCAGTGCATCGCCGCGTATGAGATTATTGACAGCGGTGGCATGCGTGTAGACGCCGGGCGTCGAGTCGCGGGCAAAAGCCATACTCAGCGGCGGGGGCGGCAGCGCGCAGCGCAGGCCGGTCGGGTTTTCCGGCGACGTGGCAAAACGCTTCGATGTCACCTGGCGGTCTTCGACGTCGAGCACGGTCGCGATGAGCACGACTTTGTGTGCGAAGTTGCGGCGGAAGAACTCGCTGTCGCCCTTATCAATACAGGCGCGCAGATCGGCGAGCGAATAGGTCGGGATCGGATCGGCGCGGCTGTCGAAATTGAGTGTCATCGTGTTCGGCACGAGGGCCGGAATCCGGTAGCCGGAAAGAGCCACGGTCCCGTCGGCCGCGGTTTCGGGAGCGCTGCCAAGCGCGCGGGACGCCAGCTCGACCGCCATGGACCATTGGGGATTGCCGTCGATCGTCACGCTCAGCGGAATGCGGCGAACCACGTCGTCCGGATCGTTATAGACGTTCAGGGAGCGGATATTGGCGCTCTGGCCGACCGCAATGCGCTGACCCGGCGACGGCATGATCGGAAAGTCGCGATGCTGCGCCTCGCCCAGCACCACTTTACCTTCATGCGCACCGAGCGCGAGGGTGCGGAGGAAGTCGCGATCAAAACCGCGCAATCGGGCACCGAGCGTGCCGTCGTCAAACGAAATCTCGGATTGCTCGATCGAGGTCGGAAACACGATGTCGAAGCCGACCACCTTGGCGCCGCCGGCAATGATTGCGGTCAGAACCCGCGCGATTTCCGGCGTCCAGGTTATCGCCGGCGTACCGGCGAACGGAGGCGTTCGATAGGTTTCTTCATCCAGCGCGACGACAACCGTCGGCGATCCCGTTGCGTGCTGCGTTTCGATGTTGGCGCGCCAGCGCAGCCACATCAGTACGTCGATCGACAAACCGCGAAATCGATCGAGCGGCGGCGCGAGGATTAGCGCGCTCGACACGACCGCGATGGCGAGAACAGCAATCGCATCCCGAAGCCGTCGCGATACCCTGACCATGCGCGCGATTCGCTGCGACTAGGGCCGCGCCTGCAGGCGGGCCAGCCGGCCGACGAGCGGCGCGTCGCCCGGCTTGGCGTCGGGATCGATTTTGAACACGATCTCCTGGTCGGCGAGTTTAGCCCGGTAGATTCCGCCGGGAGCGAGCGCCACACCCGACTTGGCAAAATCCAAGAACGCGCCGCGCACGAGCTGGTGCTCGGTGACGGCAATCTCATGGCGTTCGCCCGGCTGATCCAAGCGTTCGACCACGAGCTTGCCGGGCGGCCGCACTTCGAAGACCGGCGACAGTCCATACAGCGTGAATTCCGGATGCGGAGTAGCGGCAGCCTGCGGCTTCGGCGCTTGGCGGAACACCATGGCGCCGCTTTTGCCGGCGAGCTCGGCGGAGAGCATCATCTTACCGCCTTCGCACGCCACCTTCGCTCGCGCCACTTCGCCCCCGGCGACTTCGCTTTGCTCGGCGCCGACTGTCACTGTTCCACCGCTGATGGTTTCGCGCCAGCACGATTTCAAATAACCGAGCACGATCCGGTCATGGGCGCCGAGACGGATGACCCGGCCCGGATCGACATAGTCCATGAACTGAATGCCCGGCACGCTGCCCTGCATCTCCTCGACAACGGCCGCCGGCGACTGCGCTGAAGCGGTCAAGATCAGTGCCCCGGCGCCCTGAAGCAAAATGTCGAAAATGGCGTTCATCGAATTTGCCCCTCGACCATCATCGCCGTCCGGGAGAATTCAGTACGGCGTCTTGTCGATCTCTCCCGAGCCAGCGACATACCAATGCTCGCTGACGAACGGCTTGCCGGCGAGTCGATCGGCTAGCCAGTCGGCAAGCAGAATCGGTGGAAACGGTCCAAGATTGGCAGCCGGCACGTTGCCGACGGAATGGCGCGATTCCTGATAGACGACCATCTGCTTCGGTCCTCTGAGCGCGGCCATCAGACGTTCGGAATGTTCCAGCGGACTGAGCTCTTCCGCTTCGCCGGCGACGCAAAGATAGGGTACCCGAATCTTGTCGGCGTGTCCTTCCCAAGTGATGGTCTTGCGGAACGCGTCGAACTCGTCCTCGTCG
>Ga0335081_10010260_pt1 | contig 15125 bp, 12 predicted proteins | sample Lox_Sample_35_FD_206713 | JGI IMG/M metagenome (GOLD analysis project Ga0335081, IMG submission 206713) | Soil microbial communities from Loxahatchee National Wildlife Refuge, Florida, United States - Lox_Sample_3.5 | ecosystem: Environmental > Terrestrial > Soil > Wetlands | place: USA...
AGCAGCTCACGCGCGAGGGGCGCGCGCAGCCGGCGATCGAGGCGGGCGCCCGGGGCCGTCCGAACCCAGTGCACGCTCGCGGCCAGCGCTCGCGTCAGCTCGGCCAGCTCCTCGGGAGCGGCGAGGCCCCGCTTCTCAGCGTCCAACGACACGCGCTCCGCGGCCGCTCGAAGGATCCGCTGAGCCACGACCGATGATCCCGTCGTAGGCCCGGCGTGTCCCACGTGAGCGGTAACAGCAGTGCTCGTTCCTCGAAAAGCCGCGCGCTCCTGTGCCATCATGCAGAGGAAAAGGGCGAGGAAATGTATCCCTCACTCGCCGTTACGCTAGGTGTCTTGCTAGGCCGGCGCAGGGGCATTTCCTAGGTGTGGCTCGCCGCTCCGTGGCCGTTTCCGTGGTAGCGCTCGATGCGGCTCGCGTTGCGAGCGACCCGGGCCTGCTCGAGCGCCGCCCGCGCGTGGCGCAGGAGGTCGGCGGGTTGGGGAGGGGAGCCGAACTCATCGAGGACCTCAAATCCGGCGTGCACCGAGACGCGCGGCAGTGGAACGGACGTGACGAGCGGGGTGGTTTCGACCACGCCGGTGAGCCGCTCGAACAGCTTGAGAGCGCCCTCGGCATTGGTCGCGGGAGCGAGCACGGCGAACTCGTTTTCGCCAAACCGGCCGATCGAATCGGACAGCCGTCCGCGACTGTGCAACAGTCCCGCCACGCGATCGCCTACTTCGGGAGCGCCTGAGGTCGACGCCGCACTGTCTTCGAGCTGCGGATCCGCCGCGAGCACGACGCAGGTGAGGGGAGCCCGGCGGCGCACCGCGTCGGCGAGCAGCTCTTCGACGCGGCGCTCGATGCCGCGGCGGCTGTACAGTCCGCTCTTGGGGTCGAGAAGCGCGGCGTCACGCGCCTGATCGAATTCGCGCTTCGACAGCACGAACGATTCGAGCTTGAGGAGCAGTTCTTCGGCGTCGAATGGAAACGGAACGACGTCCCACGCTCCGGCCCGCAGCGCGTCGAGCCGTTCCGCGCGTAACAGCGGCGCTGCGCCCATCACGAGGATCGGCGTGCTGCGCGAGACGGCGCGAGAATCGAGCAGCTCACGACAGATGTCGGCGGGAGATCCATCGGGCAGCTTGGACCAAATCCAGCACACGTCCGGCGCAAGCCGCCGAGCAGTCACGACCGCAGCCGCGCCGGTGCGCACGAGCACCACCTGGTATCCCGCGGGCTGGAGCACGCTGTGCAGCGCGGTAGCGGGCCAGTGATCAGCGCACGCCACCAAGGCAAGTCGCTCTTGCGTCGGTGCGCTCAGTGATCCCTCGGGTCGAGCAGCAACACTTGGGTCAGCGCCGCGGAGCACCTAGTCTCCCCCGGAAACAATTCCGGGACAAGGGCGATGTTCGTCACAACATGCTGCACAAGAGTACGACAAGAATGGAACGCGAAACCGCTGGGGCGATACTGGGCATAACCCCGGGCGCGACCCCGGAATCACCCGGGGAGACATTATGCCGAGATCAGACCCTCCCGGATTGCGTATCGCACCAGCCCGGCCGTGTTGTGAATCTGCAGCTTCTCCATTACGCGTCCCCGATGGAACTCGGCCGTCTTCACACTGATTCCCAGCTGTTCCCCGATTTCCTTGTTCGACCGTCCTTCGGCCACGAGCTGGACGACCTCGCGCTCACGCGGGGAAAGTGATTTGCGTCCCTCGGCATCCTCGGTGACACACGCTTCGACCATGGCTTTGGAGGCGGTGGGCGTGAGATACAATCCGCCGCGCGACACCGCGCGAATCGCCTCGAGCAGCTCTTCGTAGCGCTGCATCTTCATGACGAAGCCGCGCACGCCGGCGCGCACCGCCTGGAGCGCGAAGCGAGTGTCGGTGATTCCGCTGAGGAGAATGATTGCCGTTCCGGGAGCGGCGGCGGTAATCTCGCGCGCCGCCTCGACGCCGTTCAGTCCCGGCATGGCGAAATCGAGGATCACGACATCGACGGAAAGTTCGAGCGCGGCGCGAACGGCATCCTTGCCGTCGGCGGCTTCCGCAACGACCTCGATCCCCTCGCGCTCGAGCAGTGCCTTCAGACCCTCGCGGACGGCGAGATGGTCGTCGGCGAGCAAAATTCGGAGGCGGTCGGTTTTCGGATCGGTCACATGGCCTGCTGCAGCGGCATGGCTTGGCATAAGTCCCCTCCCTGCGCCACTACGGTATCCGCCGGGCGCCCTTCCGGCAAGACGGCGGCATGGGGCAGGGTGAGGATTTCCCTGCGCTCAGGTTCGAACCTGGGCTGTCTCGGGGTGAGGCTCGTCACGTCGTAGCCGCGGCACCAGCGCCTGCGCCGCCTCGAGAACTGTGCAAAATGCAAGGTCGGCGATCGCGCTGATTTCTTCGAGAAACGTCTCGACCTTGCCATACAGCGCATCCACGTCCGCCTTTCCGGGGGTAAAGGGGGACAGCCCGGGTTGGAGACTCGGGCTGTGCCACGTCAGATGAAGATGCTCCAGTCCTTCCGCAACGATCCGCCGGCCCAGGGTCACCATTTCTGACGCGGATTGCAGTTCGGGACTCAGGATGATGCGCTGCACGACTCCGAGGCGGGCCAGGGCGCCGGTCAAATGCAAGCGTCGTAGCATCGGAGCTTGAAGGGTACGGTACAGCGGAGCCCAGAAGGACCACGGGCGATGGCTGAAGCCGCATGAGATCGGCACTTCGATCAATGGGCCGCACGGTGATGCGCGCGTGACGTCGTGGGGATCGAGCCGGTAGACCGAAATTGGTGCGCCCACAAACGATGGCCCGTCGTCGTACTCGCGCCAGCTGATGTACGGCGTGACACTTGAATCCACGGTATATCCGCACTCCGTCAGCGCCGCGACCGTGTCCCGCCCGATACCGTACCGCCCGGTGCGGAAACTCTTCGGTGGCGCGCCGAGCGGAGCGGTCAGCGCTTCAGTGAGCGTGCGCAGCTTCTCGAACTGCAGGTCGCCCGGCAGATTCTTGGTCATCGTGTTGCGCGGAGTGAACGGTTCCCGAAGCGGCGGAGTGTTCCAGGGATGGAGGTGTCCACCAACCTCCACGCGATCCGACGCCGCGAGACCGGCGATCAGATCCCGCGCCCATGCCGTCGTCATCACCTGATAGCTGGCGAAGTACGTGCCGCGGATGCCGAGCCGTTCGAAGAAGCGGTCGAGCCGCGGCAACTCGCGGATGTTCTCGACCGTAACGCCCGACCGCGCCGGTTCCCAGTTATCCTCTTCGGTGTCGATCGATACGACGACTGACACTCGCCGTGTCATCGCACTTCACATCGATTCACACGCTTCCCTGCGTGACGACCGTATGCCGGAGCGCGGGACGGGGCAGCACCGTGCGACGGCCGGCGAGCTGCCGCTCGACGGCCGCCGCCACGCGGCGTGATGCCGCCGGGCACCCGGCCACGAACCGATACAGCGGGCCGAAGGTGCGGATTGAGCTGAAGCCGATGAAGTACAGCCCCGGAACGGAGCTTTCGAACCAGTGCGAGAGCAGCGGGCTGCCCCGGTAGGTCTGAATCGCCTCGCGCAAGGGCGGATTGATCCACCCGAGGCGGGTGAGATCGGGACGGAAGCCCGTGGCGAGCACCACATGTTCGACGTCCACCGCATCGCCGTTCGAGAGCGTCGCGCGCACCATGCCGAACCCCAGCGGTTCGAAGCGCAGCACTGTGCACGCCTCATGGAGGGCGACCTTGCCGATGACGCGATGGCGCAACCAATCGCTCGCGCCCGAGAAATAGCGCGCGTTGTAGCGGTCCTTCCCTGACTGCGGGAAGCGGTAAAACAAGTATGGAAGGTGGTCGAGGCCCCAGTTGACCCATCCGGGAGCGATCCCTGCCTTGGGCGCGAGCATTTTCTCCCACAGGCTCCGCTCCAGCACGTGGTCCGGTTCGAGCCACGCGATCGGTCGCCGGGCCACGAGATGCGCCTGCGCTCCGCCCTCGGCGAGCAACGCCGCGTATTCGACGGCGCTCTGGCCGCCGCCGACGATCATGACGCGCTTGCCGCGGAACCGTTCGAAGTCGGCATGTTCGCTCGAATGGGACACGAGGTCCGGTGGCAGCTCCGCGAACTCGGCCGGACGGTGCGCGTACCCGGTCAGGCCCGTCGCCATCACGACGGCCTGAGCCCCGAGCTCGCGTCCATCCTCGAGCACCAGACGGAAATGGCCGTTCCCTCGTTCGACAGTCGCGACCAGCGTCTCATCCACATCGGGCACCACGTTGCGTTGGAACCAGAGACCGTAGTCCACGAACGCCTGGCGCGGCATGGGGTAGCCGGCCTTGTAGGGAGAGACGTCGAAGAAGCGCGCGAAGCTGTACCGGCCACGCGGATCGGACAGGTTTGTCGCCCACCAGTGTGAGCGCAGGACCATTCCCTTGGGCATGTGCGTGCGCCACGAATCAAGCGTCTTTCCAAACACCCCGACGGAGAGACCGCGACCGGCGAGGTGCGCGGCGGTCGAGAGGCCGTAGGGTCCCGCACCGACGACCACCGCGTCGAACATCTGGCTCATGCGAAGCTTTTCCTTACCCGGGTGACGATGCGATCGAGCGCGTACCGGGTGAAGTTCGCGCTCGCGCGAAGTGCAGGTCGCGGATCGCGATGATCCGCGTAGTCATAGCTCATGGGCGTGAAGAAGCTGGCGCCGAAGTCCAGCAGGGCGCGAAACGGCGAGGTGACCCCCGGGCGGCCGCGCTCGCCGATCGTCTCGATGGTCGTCATTATGTCGCCACCGAGATGCCGCATCCACCGGCCCTGCGCGTATCCTGCGGCTTTGGGGAGCGCGGCGCCCGACGCCCACTGATAGAGGAGATAGGGAAAATCCACCCCGCTGCGCACCGCGACCTCCACAGATGCCGAGAGCCGCGGATTGATTTCCATCAGGTAAGGGACACCGAGCGCATCACGGCGGAACTCGACCTCGGAATATCCGTCCAGTCCGATCGCTTGCACGAGCGACTCGGCGAACCCGCCGATATCGTCCGGAATCGCAATGCTTTGCCTGATGATCGATTCGCCGCCCAGCGGCGGCCGTGTTCGCCGAGCCCACTGCGCAAAGCGGGCGTGGACAACGCCCTTCGAAAGGAGGAAGCTCACCGCCTCGCGTCGGCCCGTAAGGAACTGCTGGAATAGTGCCGTCCCCCCGCCGCCCGTCATAGCCGCGGCCACGTACCGGGCCTCATCGGCCGTCGTCGCGAGCCGCGGGCCCATCCACGTCCCAGTGGTCCCTCGGCCCGAAGATACCCATGACTCATCAGGCTTGAGCACAGCCGGCAGACCGATCTCTCTCAACGCAGTGGAAACATCCGCGTCCCCGCGGATCGTGACCGCGCGGGGGATAGGGATCCCGAGCTGCCGCGCCACGGCCAGCGTGCGCTCTTTACTGACGGCAATTGCGAGCGCAGGCTCCGGAGCAAGCGCCACCTGTGCCAGCGCGTCCAGTCGCGCGCGGTGCCGCCGCAGCAGGGCGATCGTGCCGTCGTGAGACGTGATCACCACCGGCCGGTCGGTGGAGCGCAGCACTTCCTCCAGATGGACGAGATAGGCTTCCGTTCCCTCCGACGCCGAAAACACCAGCGCTTCACGACACCAGCGCGATGCAAACGTCGGGACGCGATCTTCGGTATCCACGGCCGCAACGTGGAACCCACGACGACCGAGCGAGCGGACTGCGACTAGCGATTGCCTGAGCCGCGCGTTGAGTATCAGCGCATCACAAGGTCGTCTCGTCGCTGCTCCAGCGCCGAGGATCGGAGAGGCCGCCATGGTCGATGTTTCCATGTTCACTCTCGCGCCTCGGCAAGAGGCGGGCTATGCCTACGCTATCGATCAGTACCGCGTTATCCCCATGAAATCAAAAGGGATTGCCCCCGGTTTGAACATGCGTGCCTGACGGCCTGTTGCGAGCCTGCTACAGGTGGCGATCGAACTTTCCAGCTATTTGGCCGGACCGGTCAGGATAGACCGGACCACGGGTAGCAGGCAGCCCGCGACCGCGGCATTTCCGCTCGGCGCATAGTGGGGATGTCCTGGAATGAAGAGCTGCGCACCCCCTGCCGTGCCAAGGCAACTCGTCAGGTTTTCGAACAAAATTCCCCCCCGCTCGAGCTGGCGAAGGACGCTGTCTTTCTCGGACCGGTCCCAACCGATGTAGTCACCGCGCGACGGGAGATACACGATCAGTGGCACTGTCCCGTCACGGGGCGCTTCGTGAGCAAAACGCGTCAGCAGAGCCAAGTTGACGCGCAATTCCGTCGGGAGGTCCGCGAGCGGATTGTCCGCGTAGTACGGGGGGAAACGCGACAAGACAAAGCGAATAAGCCGCGAACGATCGTACCACTGCCACGTCCATTCGGACCTGTGGAAGGCGGGTTCGAATTCGAGGTACGGCAAGTCCGCCACCGTTGGCTCGCGGGCGATGGCGCCAGGGCTCGGAATTGGCACGTTGAGAAGCGCCAGCGAGTCACCAATATAGGCGAAGCGGGGTTTCGAGAACGGAAATCCCCATTCGGGGAACGTGATGAAGTTGTGGATGGACATGGACCGATACAGGTCGTGCTCGATGAACCCAAAAATCACCAGCGTCGGGTGCCACGGGCGAACGTCACGCGCATATCGCAAGTACGCCTGGTCCACGCCGTACCCGTCGACGCCGAAATTGAGGACTCGGAAATCCTGGCCGAGCTCGTGCTCCAGCCGAGCCGCCCAGGAATCCGCGAACGGGACCTCGAGCCCGAACGTGTACGAATCGCCGATGACGGCGATCGTGTGCCGAGCGCGCTGCCGGGAATACGCGATGCCCGGAACCGGGCTCCGAATCGCCTCCGCGCTGCTGGCGTACATGCCGTCGGTGCTGCGGCGACTCGCGCCCACTGACCATCCGAGCAGCGTATCGGCGACGAAATACGAAATCTTCGCGGGGGCCCGTTCGAGCAGCGCCAAATTTCGAGCCCGCATCGCCTGCCAGCTTTTGGGAAGCAGTACGACCCCGCGGATCATGGGGCCGAGTGCGGTCGGTACCGTGAGCAAGCGGGTAGTGAGCTCTCCGCCACAGAACGCGATTCCCAAGGGGCCCGCATTGAGCGCCGCGGTGAGAATGAGCGTCCGCCGGTCCGCGGCCCATGTGTGTCCCACCCATCGAGCGATGGAGATCAGCGACACCACGAGGACCACCGCCGGTATGACAACATAAGCAACGTGTTTTCGGTTGAGGCTGCCGAGAATGAACTGGTAGCGGTGCCACGTCAGTCCCAGCGCACACGCCGCCACCTCGGCGAGACATAGGGCGAGAAGGAGCGGCCGGTGCACCTCTCTCACGTCGGCCGTATGTGCCGCGTTCAGCACCCCGCTGTGCCGTTCCGCATTTGCCGTTTCAGTTCCCGCCATAATTCGACCCGCTCTCGCACGGTCTTCTCGTAACCCGAATCCGTCGGCTCATACCACGTGCTCCCGCGTAACACGTCGGGCAGGTACTCCTGGGGCGCGTACGCGTTCTCGTATGCGTGGGCGTACTTATAGCCCTCCCCGTAGCCCAGCTCTTTCATGAGCGGCGTCGGAGCGTTCCGGATGTGCAGCGGCACGCCTTCAGCGGGATGCTCGCGCGCCGCGTTCATGGCCTGAGTGAAGGCCGCGTACACCTTGTTGGATTTCGGGGCGGTGGCGAGATAAATCGCCGCCTCCGCGAGCGCCAGCTCGCCTTCAGGCGTGCCGAGGAAGTGATAGGCGTCCTTGGCCGCCAGCGCAATGGACAAAGCGCGCGGATCGGCGAGACCGACGTCTTCCGCGGCCATTCGCACGAGGCGCCGGGCGATATAGAGCGGGTCCTGCCCACCGACGAGCATCCGCGCAAGCCAGTACAGCGCGCCCTCGACATCGCTCCCGCGCACGGCCTTGTGGAGCGCGGAAATCAGATTGTAATGCTCGTCGCCGCTCTTATCCGACTTCGCAAAGCGCCGCTGTAAAGCGTCGGTAATCACAGACAGCGTGATGCGGGATGCGGGATGCGGCGTCTCGGAGCCGTCGTTACGCTTCCCGCTTCCCACCTCTCGCTTCCCGCCGAGGTACTCCGCGGCCGCTTCGAGCGCCTGCAATGCTCGTCGCGCATCGCCGTCGACTTCGCGCGTGAGAACCGCCAGGGCGTCGTCGTCGATGGACAAACCCAAGGCGCCCAAGCCGCGCTCGCGATCCGCCAGCGCCCGCTCCACCAGTGCTCCGATGTGCTCCTCGCGCAGCGGCTCCAACACGAAGACCCGACACCGCGACAACAGCGCGCCGGTCAGCTCGAAGCTCGGGTTCTCGGTCGTGGCCCCGATCAGCGTGACGATCCCGTTCTCCACCCAGGGGAGAAAGGCGTCCTGCTGGGCCCGGTTGAACCGGTGTATCTCATCGCAGAACAGAATCGTGCCGCGGCCTTCGAATTTCAGCCGCTCTTCGGCGGCCTTGATGATTTCCCGCACCCGCCCCACACCCTCGGTGACCGCGGAAAAGGGTTCGAAATACCGCGCGGTATATCGGGCGACGATGCGGGCGAGCGTGGTCTTGCCCGATCCGGGAGGTCCCCAGAAGATGCACGAGCTGATTTCGCCCCGGCGGATCAGCTCGCCTAACGCCTTTCCGGGGCCGAGCAGATGCTCCTGCCCCAGGAACTCCTCGAGCGTGCGCGGGCGCATACGGGCAGCGAGGGGTTCAGCAGAGCGGGAGAAGAGCGTGGGCTCCGTCATGATCATTGATCCCGCGCCGACATCGCATGCTTCAGCAGATACTCCTTCGTATTCCGACGCGGATCGTCGAGTACCTGGTCCAGAAGCTGGTGGAGCGTGGTACCGATCTCTGGCCCCGGTCTTACACCCGCCGACAGGAGATCATCTCCATTGACGGCCAGGTCTCCGAGCCTGAGCGGATCCCGCGCGGCGCGAATCGACTCGACAACCTTCCGGAGCGCCGGAGGCGCCAGGGGAAGTCGCAACAGGTCGTCCGCGTGCTCGCCCAGCTGCGACAACCAGCGCCGCACGTCTGCGATGTGCTTCTGATCGGGATACTTGTCCCGCCATTCACCGATCGCCCGTCCACGCTCGATCTCCCGATTCGAGAATTTCAGTCGAGTCAACGCGGGCGCGGGATCGGACGCGAGGAATGACAGCAGCAGCACGGGATCTCGAGCGAGCAGGTTTACGCTCCTCACCTTCCGCTGCGCGCTTCCCCGAATCTCGGGCAACCAGATGCGCGCGGCTCCGACGTCCTCCCACAAGCCGACCAGCTTGGAAACCCGCCTGGCGGTCAACACGCCTTTCACCCATTCGTCCCTCACCCGTTCCGCCGACAATTGCGCCAGGCCGGACGCATTGGCTTTGGCGGCGGCGAACGTGGCGGGATGGATGCGAAAGTCGAACCGCGCGCTGAAGCGGATCCCCCGCAGAATGCGCAGATAATCCTCCTGGAAGCGCCAGTTCGGATCTCCCACCGACCTGATGAGCTCCGCTTCGAGGTCCGCCGCTCCGTTGAAGGGATCCCGCCACTCATGGCGCAGGGGGTGGTACGCGATCGCGTTGATCGTAAAGTCGCGGCGCGCCAGGTCGTCGTTCAGGGAGACGCCGAATTCGACGACCGCATGCCGGCCGTCGGTCTTCACATCGCGGCGGAACGTGGTGACCTCGTGCGGGCGGTTGTCGCCATCGAGGACCGCGACGGTCCCGTGCTCGACGCCCACGGGAATCGACCGCGGAAACAGCTTTCGCGTCGCGTCGGGCGTCGCGGCGGTGGCGAGGTCGAAATCGTGGTTCTCGACGCCCAACAGATTGTCGCGGATCGCGCCGCCGACACACCAGGTCTCGTAGCCGCGCGTTTCGAGCTTTTCGGCAATCTCGAGAACCGGAGCCGGGATGGGGAGCGTGGACGGGAATTCCATGCTAGCTCGGAACGCCGCATGCGGAACGCCGAGCGTCAACGCAGGGCTCATGCCGCTGAACCATTAGCCGCACAAGACGGAACCACCATTGACGTTCAGAAGCTCGCCGGTGATGTGCGTCGCAAGCTCGGAGCAGAGATCAATCACGCTACCGGCCCAGTGCCCATCTCCTCTTCCACGATTTCACAGATCAGGTGCTCGATCGCCAGGTGGATCTCCTGGATTCTCGCGGTGTCGTCGGAGGGGATCACGAGCGCGTGATCGACCTCGGCGCGCAGCGGGCCGCCGCCCTTGCCCAGCAGGGCCACCGTCACCGCTTTGCGAGCGCGTGCGGCCCGAGCGGCATTGAGCAGATTCGGACTCTCGCCGCTCGTGGAATGGAGCATGAGCAGGTCACCCGGCGCGACCAGCGCCTCGACCTGGCGCGCGAACACCTCGGCGAACCCCAGATCGTTTCCGCACGCGGTCAACAGCGAGGTGTCGGTGGTGAGCGCCAGGGCCGGGAGCGCGCGGCGATTCTGCCGATAGCGCACGACGTACTCGGTCGTGATGTGCTGTGCATCAGCGGCACTGCCACCGTTTCCGGCGAAGAACAGGGTCCCGCCACCTCGCAGGGTACGGATGTAGCGGTCCGCGAGCTGCGCGATGCTCTCGGCATGATCGCTCGCTACCTGGAGCGCCAAGTCGCTCAGCCGGGTCAGACCGTCACGAATCCGCTCGGCGCCGCTCACCACGCCCCCTCGGCGATGTGAACGGAGAGCCTCGCGAGCCCCGCCACATCGAACAGGGCCTGCGCCTCGAACGCGTACGTGACGAAGGCGTCCGCGGCGAGCAGGTCCAGCGCCAGCTCGCGTCCACCGTCCTCCTGGCGCCCCATGACACGTTCAAGCGCCACGCGCCCCAGCCGAGCGAGATGCTGCGGCATCGGTTCCGGCCCATCGTCCACAAACCGTTCGAGATGCACACGCAATACGGCGGGGGGAATCGGCTCGCGAGTTGCGAGCCAGTCTAGGACTTCCTTGCGTGTCACGGCTGTTTGAGGTAATCGCCTACGAGCGTCGGCAATTGCTTACGCGTGGACGGAACCAATCCGGGATCACCGATGCTACCGGATGCAAAGTGCGGCCGTCCACCGCCCTTGCCGCCGGTGGAGGAGGCGATGATCCTGGCCAGGTCACCGGCTTTCAGACCCCGCTGAACGAGATCATCCGTAAGTCCCACGTGCACAGCCGGCTTCGAGGTCGCGATGCCAGACACGATCACCGAAACAGCACGTGAGTTATTCGTGCGGAACGTGTCCATCATCAGTCCGATTTGTCGCGGGTCCTCGACTGGGCTCATGGTGATGTGGAGATCGACGTCTCCGATCTTCTCTACGCTTCCCGATTCCCCCTTTCCGCCTCCCGCTTTGAGCAGTTCTTCGACTCGCTTGTCGAGCTTGCGGTTGTCTTCCACCAGCTGCTCGATGCGCTTGACGAGATGGTCCGGCTGTGTCTTCAGGGTCGCAGAGGCTTGATCGAGTTGCTCCGCGAGCTTGCGAATCAGCTCGTAGGCCACGGGACCCGTAACCGCCTCGATCCGGCGCACACCAGCCGCCGCCCCCGTCTCGTGCGTGAAGCGGAACAGCGCGATTTGCCCGGTCGAGGGCACGTGGGTGCCGCCGCACAATTCGAGCGAAACGCCGGGAACATCCACCACCCGCACGATATCGCCGTACTTCTCCGTGAAAAACGCCATCGCACCGCGGGCAAGCGCATCGCGGTAATTCATCTCTTGCGTGGTTACCGGGAGATTTTCCCAGATGTGCGCATTGACTTCTTCTTCTACGCGCGCGAGCGTCGCGGCATCGAGCGGCCCATGATGGGCGAAGTCGAAGCGCAGCCGCTCCGGCGCGACCACCGAACCCTGCTGGCGGACGTGCGGGCCGAGGATCTTCCGCAGCGCGGCGTGCACCAGGTGGGTGGCCGTGTGATTGCGCTCGATGTTTTGACGTCGCAGCTCATCTACCTCTGCCAGTACGGGAGCGGGCTCGAACTCGTGCTCGAACCGGCCCACCACAGCCGACCCGCCGTCGGCCTTTTCGACGTCCGTCACGTCGAGCGTCCAGCCGGCGCCTTTGACCTGCCCCGTATCGCTGACCTGACCCCCGGACTCCACATAAAACGGATTGGCCTCGAGCACCACTTCGACCCGGTCGCCCTGCTGGCGAAACCTGAGCACATCGGTCTCGGCGTGCGTCGTGTCGTAGCCCACCCACACCTGCTTGCCGGCCGGTTTGACCGTGCGCCACTCGCCCGTGCGCGCGACCTGAACCGCGGGACCGCCTCGCCCCTTCGCGGCGTCCTGGGATCGTGCGCGCTGCGCCTCGAGCTGCCGCTCGAACCCCGCGAGATCGACGGTCTGCCCGCGCTCGGCCGCAATCAGCTGCGTCAAATCGATTGGAAAGCCGAACGTGTCGTATAGCCGGAACGCATCCTCGCCCGCGATCGTCTTCAGGTGGCGCAACTCATCGAGTCGCGTCAATCCACCCTCGATCGTATCGAAGAAGCGCTCTTCTTCCTTGCGCGTCCAATCCTCGATGGTACCGCGCCTCTTTTCGAGCTCAGGATAGACCGCGCTCAGGAGCCCGATCACCGTCGGGACGAGCTGAACGAGGGTCGGCTCGCGCCGTCCGAGCAGCCAGGCGTGGCGCACCGCACGCCGGAGAATGCGGCGCAGCACGTACCCGCGGCCTTCGTTCGAGGGATACAGGCCATCGGCCAGCAGAAAGGTGACCGCGCGGGCATGATCCGCGAGCACGCGATACGAGGCTCCGGCGGGCCCACGATCGTAGCGCTGTCCGACGATTTCCACCGCACGCTCGATGATCGGCACAAACAGGTCGGTGTCGAAATTCGACGTGACGCCCTGCATGACCGCGGTAATCCGCTCGAGGCCGGCGCCCGTGTCCACCGAAGGCGCGGGTAGCGGCAACCGCGAGCCGTCTTTCTGGAGGTCGTACTGCATGAATACGAGATTCCAGATCTCGAGCAGCGTGCCTTGCTCCTGGAGCGCCACGAACTCATCGAGTGTGAGGTCCTTCCCCTTTTCCCTTCCCGCCTCCCCCGTCCCTCTGAGATCGACGTAGATCTCCGTATTCGGTCCCGCCGGGCCGGTGTCCGCCATCTGCCAGAAATTGTCCTTGTCGCCCAGGCCGTAAATCCGCTTGTCGGGCACGCAGCGTTGCCACAGGCGGCGGGCTTCGTCATCCGTATGGTGCACAGTCACGTACAGCCGTTCGGGCGCGAGTCCGAGCCACGCCTTGGCCGTCACCCACTCCCAGGCGTACTCGATCGCCTCGCGCTTGAAGTAGTCGCCGAAGGAGAAGTTGCCGAGCATCTCGAAGAACGTGTGGTGGCGGGCAGTGTGCCCCACCTCTTCGAGATCGTTATGCTTGCCGCCGGCCCGGACGCATTTCTGGCAGGTCACGGCGCGGGTGTAGTCACGCCGTTCCAACCCCTGAAACACGCGCTTGAATTGCACCATCCCCGCGTTCGTGAACAGCAACGTTGGGTCATCCGCGGGGATGAGGGACGAACTCCCGACCTCGGTGTGGCCCCGAGCGGGAGTTTTGAAATACTCCAGGAATTTCCGGCGGATATCGGCGGACTTCATGGCGGAAAATATAGCGCGCGGGCGCTCCCCGACTGGCACGACGTTGTCTCCGCGCGGAGCACGCCGGCTCTATTCCGTCAGCAACTCTTCCACGAGCTCGCGCACCGCCGCCCCCGGGTACCCGCGACGGGCGAGAAAGGCATACAGCCGCCGTTTGCGCGTGACCCCTGGCAGGCTCTTGAGCTGAGCCGCACGGCGCATGGCGACCGCGCGCAGCACTTCCGCCGGATCGACGCCTTCGAAAGCGAGGCCGGCCTCCACAGCCGCTTCGGCGGCTGGCCGTTCGATCCCCTGGGCCACGAGATCGCCCACCAGGCGCGCGGGCCCGCGCCCGCTCGCGGCCCGCCGGGCGACGTATTCCCGGGCAAACTGGGCATCATCGAGCAGCCCCTGATGCACCAGCCGATCGAGCGCCTGCGCCACGGCGTGTGGCGGATGCTGCTTTCGGACCAGCCGCCGTTCCAGGTCTCCACGCGCCCGGCCCCGAGCCGCCAGCGCCTTGAGCGCCGCGCGGTAGGCCGCCTCGACATCGGCCAGCTCGTGCAGTCGTTCAAGCACCGGCACGGAGAGCTCCTGCCCGACGCGGAGTCCCGCCGTCTCGATGGCCTCCGCGGGCAGAGATGCGAATCGCCCCCGATCCACCTCGACGAACCGGTAGCCGGGCCGTCTGGGATCGGGGGCGATCGTGGTGAGGATGGGCACGCGCTCACTCTTCCGGCGCCGCCGCCTCCTCATCGGTGGCGACGGTCGCCCGCATGCCGAGGTGTTCCTTGACCTTGGCCTCGATCTCGAGACTCAGCTCGGGATGATCCTTGAGGAAGAGCTTGGCATTCTCGCGGCCCTGACCGATGCGTTCCTTGCCGTAGGCGTACCAGGCGCCCGACTTCTCGATGATGCCGACTTCGGCGGCGATGTCGACCAACAGCGATTCGTGACTGATCCCTTCGTCGAACATGATGTCGAACTCGGCCTGCCGGAACGGCGGCGCCACCTTGTTCTTGACGACCTTTACGCGGACATGATTGCCGATGACCACTTCGCGCTCTTTCACGGGCGCGATGCGCCGCACGTCGAGCCGGACTGACGCATAGAATTTCAGCGCGCGGCCACCCGAAGTCGTCTCGGGATTGCCGAACATGACGCCGATCTTTTCGCGCAACTGGTTGATAAAGACGACCGCCGTCCGCGACCGGTTGATGGCACCCGCCAGCTTGCGCAGCGCCTGACTCATGAGCCGCGCTTGCAGCCCCGGAAGCGAGTCGCCCATTTCGCCTTCGATTTCAGCCTTGGGCACGAGCGCCGCGACCGAGTCGACCACGATGACGTCGACCGCGCCGGAGCGCACGAGAATCTCGGTGATCTCGAGCGCCTGCTCACCGGTATCGGGTTGAGAAACGAGCAGGTTGTCGATATCCACACCGAGCTTTTTCGCATACTCGACGTCGAGCGCGTGCTCCGCATCGATGTAGGCCGCCGCGCCCCCGAGACGCTGGGCATGAGCGACCACGTGCAGCGCCAGCGTGGTCTTGCC
>Ga0335081_10010261_pt1 | contig 15124 bp, 11 predicted proteins | sample Lox_Sample_35_FD_206713 | JGI IMG/M metagenome (GOLD analysis project Ga0335081, IMG submission 206713) | Soil microbial communities from Loxahatchee National Wildlife Refuge, Florida, United States - Lox_Sample_3.5 | ecosystem: Environmental > Terrestrial > Soil > Wetlands | place: USA...
GTGGCAGCGTGCCGGCCCGAGCAACGGTCGTGGAGATGGACACCACCCAATGGACCGCCATGCAGCACCTGGCTGCTGCGGACACCCTCTGGCGCCCGGCTCCCAACGCCACGACCGCCCTGTACCGCGTGGTGGCGTTCTCGTCGGAGCCAATGGGGCCGGAGAAGCGGCGTGAGCGAGGCCTTCGGGTGGAGGTGGAGTACGTAAGCAACTGAGCGATCGAGGGGCCGTTGCTGACCTGGCGATTGCTAGGGTTAGACGCTAAACACGAACGGCGCCCCGTATGAGACGCCGCTGGAGAGTTGTATAAAGTGGAGGCGGAGGGAATCGAACCCTCGTCCGAGAATGCTTCCAGAACCACCCCTACGTGCGTAGGCGCATCTCTTTGCGTCGACCCGGGCCGGCGGTGCGCCAGCCTTCCCGGACTCTATCTCCTGAGTCTTGCCCTCACCGTTGGAGCACCGGCGAGCGCCAGTCCGGCTTTGCGACCCGATGCAAGCGCCCCGGACGGGCTCTCCTCATCGGTGGTGCGTTAAGCGAGCGCGAAGCTCAGCTTACGCAGCCATTGCCATTTGAGTGTTGGCAGTTGAATCGTTCCAAGCGCTTTTACCAGGAGCCTGGACCTGGGCACGCAGCAATTCCTTCATCAGACCCGTCGAAACCAGTCGCCCCCGACGTGTCACAAATATAACCACTCGCGGGCCCCAATGCCTCTCCGGGGCACCGGCCCTACCACCGCGGCGCCAGCCAGATCCCCAGCAGTGAGCCAGCGCCCAGCAGCGCGAGCCCGGCACCCGCCCAGCGCCGGAACGGCCCCCGCCCGATCACCAGCACCACGCCGAGCTTGAGAACCGCGTTGGCGGTCACCCCGATCGCGATCGCCAGCGCCGCGATCCCGACCCAGTCGGGATCGGCCCCCAGCCGGCTCATCGAGAAGGTGAGCGCATCCATGTCGGTCAGGCCGAGGATCCCGGCGGACGTGAGCACTCCCGGCTCGCCGAACAGACCGCGAATCGCCTGAACGGCCATCAGCACCGCCTGGAAGCCCAGCGCCATGAGGACCGCCGTTCCGAGGCGGAGGGGGCTCCGCTCATCCGCCGACCCCGCCGCCCCGTCCTTCCAGTCGCGATAGCGATAGAGGCCAGATCCGACCAGCCCGACCCCGATCACGAGCGGCGGAACAAAGAAGGGAATCAGCGCCAGCGTCACCGGAGGCCGCAAGACCAGGGTCAGCACCGTGAGCCGGAGCAGCAACACGGTGGACGCGCTGATCACGCCCAGCGCGAGCGGACCGCTCTCGTCGGGATGGCGACGGCTCTGCCGCGAGAAGACCAGACTGGCCAGCGTCGAAGAGATCATCCCGGCGAGAACCCCCGCCGCGGCTGCTCCGCGCACCACCCCGATGGATCGCCGCGCCAGATAGCCCACGAAGTTCAGACCCGATACCAGCAGCACCACGCCCCACAATTCGCGTGGCCGCACTCCGCCCAGCGGTCCGTACGGGCCCGGCGGGAGAATGGGAAGGAAGACGAGCGCCAGGACCGCGAACTGGAGCGCGGCCCGCAGCTCGGTCTCGTCGAGCCGGGCAACGAAGTTGTGGATCGCGCTCTTTTCACGAAGTGCCAGCACGATGACGGCACCCACCGCTGCGGCAATCCCGAGATGACCGAGCCCGGCGAGCAGGCCAAGCCCCAGCACCGCGAGGGCGGCGGCTTCGGTCGTGCCGTCGATGGCCTCCGGCCCCGGCCGGCGCGCCGCCATCGCGTAGGCCACGACCGCGAGGCCGCTCGCGGCGAGCACCAACGCGCCCGCCGGCAGGACCAGCCCCAGCGACGCCAGGATCCCCGCGGCCCCACCCACCAGGCCGAGCAGGAGAAAGGTGCGCGCCCCCGCGAAGCGGGCGGCTGGGCCGGTGGCATGACCGGACCACTCCCGCTCGATCCCCACCGCCAGGCCGATCAGGCCGGAGACGGCCAGTGCCGCCGCGAGCTCGAGATCAGTATCGATGGTGGCCTCTCACGACTTCAGGAAAGGGGCCGCGCGGTCTCTACCCGGTCCCGGCCCTGGCGCTTGGCCTCGAGGAGCGCCGCGTCGGCCTGCGCGGGCAGGTTGTCGAGGCTCCGGCTCGTATCCGGCATGGCCGCGACACCGAAGCTGGCGCTGAGCGGCCAGCTTCTGCCCTGCCAGTCCCACGCCGTCGTCCCCAGGCGGACCCTGATCCGGTCGGCCACCTTCACCCCGTACACCAGCGAGGCACCTGGAAGCCAGATGGCGAACTCCTCTCCGCCAATTCGAGCGGCGGTGTCGCCGCCACGGATCATGTCGTGCACCAGGCGGGCAAAGTGCACCAGTGCGGCGTCTCCCGCCGGGTGGCCCAACGTGTCGTTGAGCAACTTGAACTTGTCGAAGTCCGAGTAGATGAGCGTCCCCTGCGAGATGCCGAGCCGCCGCATCGCCTCCTCGAGCCCCCGGCGGTTGCGGAGCCCCGTCAGCGGGTCGGTGACGGCGGCCGCCCCGATCTCCTCCAGCTTGCGGGCCCGCACGATCCGCGGGCCGGCGTTCCGGAGCGCCTCCTGCACCTCCGCGATGACCGGACCGATCGGCGCCCCGTTATCGTCGGGCCACAGGGCCACCGCTCCCAGCGGCTCGTCGCGATAGCGGAGCGGGTAGACGATGGCGGGAGTGATGTGACTCCGACGATCATGGACGATCCCGCCCAGCGGGTCCGCGATACTGGTCAGCGAGGCGACCTCACCCCGGGCGACCTGGTACAGCGGGCTCCCCGGCTGAGCGACGGCGTCGAGCAGGCGCCGGTCCGCCCGGCCCGACGTCCCCACGACCCGTACGCTGCCCTGGATATCCACCCCCACGATGACCTCGGCGCTCAGAATGCGCTCCAGCTGGTAGGCGAGCCGGAGCCCAATGCTGCCGAGCGACTCCGCTGGGCCGTCCTCCTCGGCATCGGACCGCTCGAACAGCGGCCGCCGGGCCAACCCGTCGAGGAGCGCCACCAGGTCGTCGCCCGCCTCGCGCAGCGTCTCGGCCGGCGTATCGGTCGGCAGCAGCAGCCCCGCAATGATGCCGCTGGCCGAGGCGTAGAGCAGTGCCCCATCCTCCAGCCGCTCGGCGCCGGAGGCCGCCTGATCCCGGAGCGCGTTGAGGCGTTGGTCGACGGCCAGGATCGCGGTGGGGGAAAGCCGTCCGCCGGGGATCACCCGATGCCACCGGGTCGTTCCGCTCTCCTCCCTGGCCACCGAGGAGACCCAGGCGCCCAGGGCGGAGCGCGCCTGCGCCAGCCACCGCAACGCCGGGTCGGGGAGCAGCACGGGGTCGACCCCCGGCTGAGGTTGGTAAGCCTGGGGCCGGCGGGTCCAGATCACCACGCCAGCCGCGCCCGCGAGCATGCCGCCGAGAAGCCAGAGGAGCGCGCTCATGCGAGTCACCTTGAGATGGATGTGAGAACGCCACTAACGACCAGACCGTGCGTTACGTCAGGCGCTCTTCCGCCCCGTCAGGATCCGTACCGCCGCCATCGCGGCGCCAAACCCGTTGTCGATGTTCACCACGGTGATGCCCGCGGCACAGGAGTTGAGCATCGCCAGCAGGGCGGCCAGGCCGTTGAATGCCGCCCCGTAGCCCACACTGGTCGGGACGGCAATGACCGGCACGCCGACCAGCCCGCCAACCACGCTCGGCAGCGCGCCCTCCATTCCGGCCACGACGATCAGCACTTCGGCGAGCGTCAGCAGGTCGCGCGCGTTGAGCAGCCGATGGAGCCCCGCCACGCCAACATCGATGAGCCGCTCGACCCGGCAGCCCATCGCCGCCGCGGTGACCGCCGCCTCTTCCGCCACCGGCAAGTCGCTGGTCCCCGCCGACGCCACCAGTACCGTGCCGAGCCGCGAGGCGCCTCGCACCGGGGCTCGGTGCACGGTCCGCGCGACTGGATCCCACTCGAGATCGGGGAAGCGGGCGGCCAGGGCGCGGGCCTGCTCCGCCGTGGCGCGCGTGCCGAGGAAGCCACCAGACGCGGCGGCCAGGCGCTCGCAGATTGTGACCACCTGCTCGATGCTTTTCCCCTCGCAGAACACCACCTCGGGGTGGCCCTGCCGGAGGGTGCGATGATGATCGAGTTGTGCGTAGGAGAGAAGTTCAGTCGGAAAATGCCGCAGTTGCTCCAGCGCGGCCGCCACTTCAAGCCGGCCAGCCGCGACCTCGGCGAGCAGGGTCTCGAGCTGCTGGGGATTCACACCGCTCCGGCGACCACGCCCCGGGCCGCCAGGTAGCCGTCGAACAGCTCTTCAGCTTGAGCCATGGATTCCACCTCGAACAGCCGGGCCCGGAGCTCGTTGGAGCCGGGCAGACCCTTGGTATACCAGCCGAAGTGCTTCCGAAACTCGATGACGGTCTTCCGGGTATCGCCCTGCAGCCGGATGGCGAGACGCGCGTGCTCCAGCGCCACCTCGAACCGCTCCGCCGCGCCAGGGGCCGGCGGCTTGGGTTGTCCGGCCAGGAGCGCCCGCGCGTCCCGGAAGAGCCACGGATTGCCGAAAGCGCCCCGCCCCACCATCACCCCGGCGCAGCGAGTGTGCGCTGCCATGCGTAGCACGTCCTCGCCCGAACGGATGTCGCCGTTTCCGATCACCGGGATCTCCAGCGCCTCCACCACCCGGGCGATCTCGTCCCAATTCGCCTGGCCACCGAACATCTGGGTGCGGGTGCGGGCGTGGAGGGTGAAGGCGCGCGCCCCCGCATCCTGCATCCTGAGCGCGATCCCCACCGGGTCCCGGGTCTGCTCGCTCCACCCGCTCCGCGTCTTCACGGTCACGGGCAGGTGCGTGGCCGCGACGCAGGCCCGGATGATCCCCTCCACCAGGTCCAGGTCCCGGAGGCAGCCCGAGCCCCCGTTCCGCTGCACCACTTTCTTGACCGGGCAGCCGAAGTTGATGTCGATGAATTCCGGCTGATAGTGCGTGGTCACGAGCGCCGTCGCTTCGGCCATTGCCCTGGCGTCCGACCCGTAGATCTGAATCCCGATGGGGCGCTCGCACGCCTCGAATTCCGCGCCTTCGAGCGTCCTCGTAATCCGCCGCCGGATCGCCTCGGAGCTCAGGAACTCGGACAGGACGACATCCGCCCCCAGCAGCCGGCAGAGCTGGCGGAAGGGCGCCTCGGAGACGCCGGCCATGGGAGCGAGGAGCAAGGTCGGCCCCGGCCCCGAGTGGTACGGTAAACGCATGGCGGAAAGTTACTTATCGGTAGCAGGGCCGGCAACGGATTGGCCCGCCCACCACGCTTTGACAGGAAGAGTGACTCGCCCTAATCTTCCGGCCCCATGCACCTCCGCGAATTCTTCGATTCCACGGCGCTGGCACTGCCGCTCAAGGCCGCGACTGCGGATGAGGTCCTGCCGGAGCTGGTCGGACTCCTCCGTCTGGACGATGCGTCCGCCACGACCCTGCTCCGCATCCTCAGGCGACGCGAGGAGCTGGGCTCGACCGGCGTCGGACGCGGCATCGCCATCCCGCACGGCCGCTCACTGGTGGTGAGCCGAGTCCGGCTGGCCTACGCCTATTCTCCCGGCGGCGTCCCCTGGCGCGCCGTGGACGACCAGCCGGTTCACCACTTCTTTCTGATCGTCGCCCCGCCCATCGAGGTCAACAACCAGTACCTGCCGATTCTCGGCAAGGTGGCGAGCTTCGCCAAGGAGGCGGACGTGCCCGACCGCCTCTCCCACGTCACCACCCCGGATCAGTTTTTCGGTCTGTTGGAAGAAAAGGGAGTCTGAAGGCTATTCCCACTCGATCGTCGCGGGCGGCTTCGAGCTCACGTCGTAGACCACGCGGTTGACCCCTTCCACTTCGTTCGCGATGCGGTTCGAGATCCGCGCCAGCACGTCGGGCGGGAACGGGTACCAGTCCGCGGTCATCCCGTCGCGGCTGGTCACCGCGCGCAGCGCGATCACCTGGTCGTAGCTCCGACCGTCTCCCTGCACCCCGACCGACCGGATGGGAAGCAGCACCGAGAACGCCTGCCAGATCTCGTCGTACAGCCCCGCCGCGCGGATCTCCTCGATATAGATGTGGTCCGCCCGGCGCAGCACGTCGAGCTGCGCCCGGGTGACCTCCCCGAGTATCCGGATCGCGAGCCCCGGCCCCGGGAACGGGTGGCGCCCCACCATCTCCTCGGGCAGTCCCAGCTCGCGGCCCACCTGCCGCACCTCGTCCTTGAACAGCTCGCGAAGCGGTTCGATCAGCTGGAACGGCAGGCGCTCCGGCAGGCCCCCGACGTTGTGATGAGTCTTGATCGTGACCGAGGGCCCGCCCAGCGGAGACATCGACTCGATCACGTCGGGATAGAGCGTCCCCTGCACCAGGAACCCCACGTCGGCGCCCACCTTGGCCGCCTCCGCGGCAAAGACGTCGATGAAGCGGTGCCCGATCCGCCTGCGCTTGGTCTCCGGGTCGGTCACCCCGGCCAGGTCGGCGAGAAAGGCCTCGCTTGCGTCCACCACGCGCAGGTCGATCCCGTAATGCCGGCGGAAGGTGTGCTCTACCTGGTCGCGTTCGTGGAGGCGCAGGAGCCCGTGATCGACGAAGATGCAGGTGAGGCGGTCGCCCACCGCCTGGTGGACCAGGACCGCCGCTACCGAGCTGTCCACGCCACCGGAGAGGCCGCAGATCACCCGCGCGGTCGGACCGACCAGCCCCCGGATCCGCGCCACCTCGCCTTCGATGAAGTTGCCGGGCGTCCAGTCCGGCCGGCAGCCGCACACCTCGAACAGGAACGTGTGCAGGATCTCCCCGCCCCGCGGGGTGTGAGCCACTTCCGGATGGAACTGCACCCCGAAGAGCGGGCGCGTCTGGTGCTCGAACGCGGCCACCGGGGCATTGCGGCTCGAGGCGGTCACCCGGAACCCTTCCGGCGCGGTGTCCACGTGGTCTCCGTGGCTCATCCAGACCGGGGTCTCTTCGCCCTGGCCAAACCCGTGAAAGAGCCGCCCGCCCCGGATCTCCACCATCGCCCGCCCGTACTCGCGTCGATCGGCCCGCTCCACCTTCCCACCGGACAGCTGCGCCAGAAGTTGCATCCCGTAGCACAGCCCCAGCACCGGCGTGCCCAGCTGCAGCAGCCCCGGCTCCGCGGTCGGCACGTTCTCTCCATACACCGAATTGGGGCCGCCGGAGAGTATGATGCCCTTGGGCTTCCAGTTCCGGATCCACTCCACGGACCTCGACGGCGGGTGGATCTCGCAGTAGACGTGGGCTTCCCGGACCCGCCGCGCGATCAGCTGCGTGTATTGTGATCCGAAATCGATGATGAGGATGCCGTCGTGATGCTCGGTCACGCCATCCACCGCGGTTCGGGCGTCTCGCCCTGGAAGAGCTCCTCCAGCCGCTCCCGTGGGCGCACTACCGCCCATCGGCCGCCGTCCACCAGCACCTCGGCCGGCCGCCGGCGGCTGTTGTAGTTCGAGGCCATCACGAAGCCGTAGGCGCCGGCGCAGAGCACGGCGAGCCGCTCCCCCGCGGCAAGCCCGGGGAGCAGCCGGTCCCGCGCCAGGAAATCTCCCGTCTCGCAGACCGGCCCGACCACGTCAACGGCGCCCTCAGCGCGATGCCGGGCCTCGAGCTCCACCATCTCGTGGTAGGCCATGTAGTGACTGGGCCGCACCAGATCGTTCATCGCCGAGTCGACGAGCACCAGCTCCTTCCCGCCCGAGTGCTTCCGCGAGAGCACGGTCGTTAGCAGGATGCCGGCGCTCCCTACCAGGTAGCGCCCCGGTTCGAGAACCAGGGTCAGGCCGGTTTCCCGGGCCACCGGCGCCACGGCCTCGACAAACCGCTTGGGCTCGAGTGGCACTTCATCGCGGTACCGGATTCCGAGCCCGCCGCCGATGTCGAGGTTCTTGAGGGTATCGATTCCCAGCGCGCGGAGCCGGCGGACCAGGTCCCCCAACCGTGCCAGGCCCTCCAGGTATGGACCGGTATCGAGGATCTGGCTGCCGATGTGCATCGCTATGCTGTCGAGGACCAGAACCGGATCGCGGTGGACGATCTCCGCCACCTCGATGACCTGATCATAGGGGATCCCGAACTTGATCCCACCCTGCCCCGTTGCGATGTAGGGATGGGTCTCGGCCGTCACGTCCGGGTTCACCCGGATCCCGATCGAAACGCGGCGTCCTCCGCCCAGACGCGCCGCGATCGATCGTAACTGGGTCAGCTCGTCCGCGGACTCCAAGTGGATGTGTCCTACTCCAGCGCCGATGGCGGCCTCCAACTCCTCGGGCGATTTCCCGACCCCGCTGAAGACGATGCGCTCCGCCGGGAACCCCGCGGCGAGCGAGCGGCGCAGCTCCCCGCCCGAGACGATGTCCGCCCCCGCCCCGAGATCGCGGAACAGCCGCAGCACGGCGAGGTTCGCGTTCGCCTTGACGGCGTAACAGATGCGGTGCGGGATTGCGCCCAGCGCCAGGTCGAGGCGCTGATACTGGCGGCGAATCACATCGGCGTGGTACACATAGACCGGAGTGCCCACGGCATCCGCGATGGTAGTGAGCGGCACTCCGCCGAGGACCAGGGTGTCTCCGCGGCGCTCGAGACCGGCGTCGGCGAAGAGGGCGGATTGATCCGCCACGCGACCTCCCGTCAGTACGCCCTGGCCCATACCGCCTCGGCGACCGCCTTGCGCCCGCACCACATGCAGGTGGTCGGAGATTCAGGCGACCGGAACTCCTCGTCAGGCAGGCAGCGGATCGTCGCCTTGGTCTGCTCCTTGATGTCGGCCTCGCACTTGGCGTCACCGCACCAGCCCCCGTAGGCGAACCCGCCCTCTTTGGCCATATAGTCCACGAACTGGGCCCGGGTGACGCCCCGGATGCTGTTCTGCTCCCGGCGCGCCTTGCCCGCATCCAACAGTTCCTGCTGCATCGCGTCCATCTCGATCCGCAGCGAGTGGGCCAGTCCCTGGGTGGGGAACGGGGTCTTCCGCCCCCCGGTCCGCCGCGCGAGCATCACCTGCCCGCCGGCGACATCGCGCGGGCCGATCTCGATGCGGAAGGGAACGCCCCGCCCTTCCCACTCGTAGTACTTCGCTCCCGGCTTGAGTCCGTCCCGGTCATCGAGGTGGGTCCGGATGCCGCCGCTCCGCAGCTCTCGGAGCACATGGTTCGAGGCCTCGAGCACCGTGGCACGCTCGGCGTCGGACTTGTAGATGGGCACGATCACCACCTGATACTGGGCCAGCCGCGGCGGGGTGACCACGCCGGCATCGTCTCCGTGCATCATCACCAGCGCGCCGACCAGCCGGGTCGACACCCCCCAGGAGGTGTTCCAGACGTAGTCCAGCTCCCCGCGGTCGTTCTGGAAGGTCACCTGGAACGCCTTGGCGAAATTCTGGCCCAGGTTGTGGCTGGTGCCCGCCTGCAAGGCCTTGTTATCCTGCATCAACGCCTCGATGCAGTAGGTCCGAAGCGCCCCCGCGAACCGCTCGCTGTCCGTCTTTCGTCCCGTCACGACCGGCATCGCCATCCACTCCTCCGCGAAGGTCCGGTAGATCCGGAGGATGGCGAGCGTGAACCGTTCCGCGTCGGCTTCGTCGACGTGGGCCGTGTGCCCTTCCTGCCACAGGAACTCCGCCGTCCGGAGAAAGAGGCGGGTCCGCATCTCCCAGCGGACCACGTTGCACCACTGGTTCATGAGCAGCGGCAGGTCGCGGTAACTCTGGATCCACTTCGCGTACATCGAGTAAATGATCGTCTCAGAGGTGGGCCGGATCACCAGCGGCTCCTCCAGCTCCTTGCCGCCACCGTGGGTGACGACCGCCAGCTCTGGCGCGAACCCCTCGACGTGCTCGGCTTCTTTCGACAGGAAGCTCTGGGGAATGAGGAGGGGGAAGTACGCATTCTGCACGCCCAGTTCCTTGAACATTCCGTCCAGACCGCGCTGCATCTCCTCCCAGATGGCAAACCCATTGGGCCGGATGACCATGCAGCCGCGCACCGGGCTGTAGTCCGCCAGCTGGGCGCGCATGATGACCTCGTTGTACCAGGCGCTGAAGTCCTGCGCGCGGGGAGTAAGAGCCTTTTCCTCTGCCATCGGCGTCAGTCGTCGTCAGTTGTTGGAGTTCACGTACTTGACCCGAGCTGTCTGGTCAGTTCCCCCACCAGCGCCGCGGCCGCCACGGCGCGCTGGGTCTTCGCGGCCAGGTCCTTGAGCTGCACCTCGCTCCGGGCACGATCGTCGGGGCCGATCACGACCGCGAACCGCGCGCCGCGGGTGTCGGCCAGCTTGAGCTGCTTCCCCAGGGCTTCGTTCCGCAGCGAATACTCCACCCTCACCTCCGCCTCCCGAAGCTCGTGAACCGTCCGCAGCACCTGGGGTCTATCCTCGATCGTGACGCCCGCAACGAACACATCGATGGCCGGGCGCGCGGCGGGGCCGCGGCCGGAGCTTCGCAGCAGCTCGCCCAGCACGACATCGCCGACCGCGAACCCCACCGCCGGCAGGTCCACGCCTCCCAGCATCTCCAGGAGCTTGTCATACCGCCCGCCACCGGCGATCGCGCGCAGCGAGCCACTCGCGTCGAAAACCTCAAACACCGTCCCCGTATAGTAGGCGAGGCCCCGAACGATGGTGACATCGACGTCGATGAACCGGTCGAGCCCTGCGTCGCGCAGGCACCCCAGGACATTGGCGAACCGGTCACGGGCCCCGGCGGCGTTCGGCGTCTTCCCCAGTGCCTGGACCACGTCCGACCAGCTCTTGAGCTTCGCGAGCTCCAACACCCCCGCGCCGCGAGGCCCCAACCGCGGGTCCTTCCCCTGACGAATCTCGTCCCGCTGCTCCGGCCGCATGCGGTGCACCTTGTCGAGCACCGCGTACGCGGCCGGCACCTGATCTTCTGTCAGGCCGATGCCCTCCAGGAGCGCGCCGAGGAGCGCGCGGTCCGAGACCCGAATCCGCACCTGGGTCTCGTCGAATCCGAAGGCGCGGATCAGGTCGATTGCCAGCGCGATGATCTCGGCGTCCGCCGGGTACTGATCCTCTCCGATCAGATCGCAGTTGAGCTGGTAGAACTCCCGCAACCGGCCCTTCTGTTGCCGCTCGTAGCGGAACATCTGGCCAATGGAAAACCACCGGATCGGCTTCTTCATCCCCCCGGCGTGGGCCGCGACCATCCGCGCCACCGTGGGCGTCAGCTCCGGCCGGAGCGCCACCTCCCGCCCCCCCTTGTCGACGAAATTGTAGAGCTGGCCCACGATCTCCTCGCCGCTCTTGGCGGTGTAGAGTTCGAGCGGCTCGAGGGGCGGGCCGTCGAACTCCTCGAAGCCGTACCCTCGACAGACTTTGCGCCAGGTGTCGAAGAGGTAGTTCCGAAACGCCAGATCCGCGGGGTAGAAGTCCCGAAAGCCCGGCAGGGGCTGGGGTTGCATAGGGCGGGAAAATAGCCGGGGGCTGGCCCCCTGACGAGGCCTAGGGCGTGATCCCCAAGGCAGACATCACGTCGCCAACGGTGTGGAATGACCCCGTCACGAGCACGGTCCCGGCTCCCTCCTCCACCTCCGCGAGCGCCTTCCCGAAGCTCGGCTGGAGCGACCAATGGGCTCGCGCCGGTGGACGGTTCGGGCTCCGGAGCCACTGCTCGAGCCAGTCGAGGTTCCACTTCCGGCCCGCCGTGGTGGGAGCCACGGTGAGCACTCCCCGATCCACCGCGCGGTCCAACCGCACCAGCATCTCGGGCCAGGCCTTGTCGCCGAGGATGGAGACGAGCGCGTACACCGGCCGCGGCAGGCTGGTGCTGCCCAGGGCGTCGACCAAGGCGCGCATGCCGTCCGGGTTGTGCGCCACATCGAACAGCCATTTCCCTCGCCGATCGAAGCGCCCCGGGATGCGCGCGGTCGCAAAGCCGCGTTCAATGGCCCCCGCGTCCGGGCGATACGGCGCCGGCAACGCCATCAACACGCCGTGCGCCACCGCTGCGTTCCGTCGCTGGAAGGGGCCCTCGAGTCCGAGCGGGCCGCGCCATAGATACTCGGCGGGCAGAACCCGTACATCCGTGGCCCCGCCCTTTCGCCGCGCGGCGGACCAGGCTTCGCGCCGAAGCACCTCGATCAGGCGGGGACGGGTTTCCCCGATGACGAAGGGGACCCCCGGCTTGGCGATCCCGGCCTTCTCCCGGGCAATGCGCTCCAGGGTATCGCCCAGATACTTCATATGGTCCTTCTCGATCTTGGTGACCGCGCTGGCCAGGGGCGTCAGCACGTTGGTACTGTCGAGTCGGCCACCCAGCCCCACCTCCACGACGCCGATGTCCACTCCGCGGGCCGCGAAGTCGGCCAGCGCGATGGCGGTGGTAGCCTCGAAGAAGGTCGCATGCCGCGACCGGATCAGCGGCTCGAGTCGGGAGGTCCATGCGGCCACCGCCTCCGCCGAAATCGGAACCCCGTCGACCTGGATGCGCTCGCGGAAGGAGACCAGATGCGGCGAGGTATACAACCCGACCCGGCAGCCCTGTTCCCGAAGCGCCGCGGCGACTAGGGTCGACACGCTCCCCTTACCGTTGGTCCCGCCAATATGGACCGTGGGAAAGACCTGGTGCGGGTCGCCAACCTCGGCCAGCAGCGCTCGGGTGGTCTGGAGCCCGAACTTGATGGTCGTGGTCCGGGGGAAGAGAAAGTCCAGTGCCTCAGCGTAGGCCAGGGCCACGGGGAATCGGGTGCGCGCGTGTGGGGGTGGGTGTAACTTTGGAGCCGTCGAGCAACCTACCCGCTTGTGCCATGAGCCGCTATACGGCCCTGCCGGACCCGTTCGTCCGTACCCTGCTTCGCCTCCCCGGATTCCGAGAGTTCACCGAGGGATTTACCCTCTGCCCCGAATGCGAGCGCTGCGAGCGGAGCCTGGTCTACCTGAGCCCGCACGAACAACGCGCGAGCCGTCAGGTCGGGCTCCGGCTGTACGGGCACGGCGCCGCCGCGCGCCTTAACCGGAAGGGGTGCCGCTGCCCATTCTATGAGGGCCCGGCCAACGGGTGCGCGGTCTACGAAGACCGTCCCCTGATCTGTCGTCTCTTCCCTCTCGATGTGATCGAGCGGGAAGAGGACGGGACCTACTGGTGGGTGCTCTTCGGAGCGTGTGAGGAGGTGGCCCGCGGCCGCCTGCGGGACCGGGTGGAGGAGGCGCGAGCCCTGGCGGCCGCCATCGACCAGCTCCTGCCCGATGGGCTCCGCCGCTCGTTCATGGCCGATGCCGACGCGGCAGTCTTCGAGCCGGGCTTCTACGACCATCCGATCCATTATCTGCTGCCGCTATCGGGGGCGACTCCGGCTGCCGCAGTGCCCCCAGAGTCGTTGGCCGAGTTGACCCTCCATCCAACCCTCCCCGCATATGTGCACTCCAGCTCGGCCCTAGGTAAGGCGGAGGTAGTACCGCCCCCGCCACCTCCCTGCTCTGAGCTTCGCCTAGTATGCACGAGTTCGTCATTTGAGTTGAGCGACGGCGATGCTAAACGAGGCGGAAAGGGCTTGAATGAGGACAAGGTAAGCTCCGTCGGGAGACACTCGGAGCACATTGGGACTGATGGAAGGCAAGAACCGCTGCAGCACCGCGCCATCACTGACCCGCGAATCAACGATCCCTCGGGCGCCCAACGGCCAATAGAGGGATTGACCATCGGCTGAAAGCGCGGAGGCTGAAGTGCCGGCCCAGCCTAACTGGGCCTGACCGGTCTCATGAAGGGACCGGTCAAAGATCTGGGTGCCGAGGGCAATGTGCTGCCCTGCGCTGTCGACAGACGGCATCGCCGAAGGCAGGCCAGAGACCGGAGGCCCAAAGCTGTCGCTGGCTGCCGTAAAGACCTGAGTCGTGAAAAGGCCCAGCAGAACAACCAGACCATGGTCGCCGGACCGCACCAGCGCTTCGACGCCCGCGCCGCCAAGCGCCTCTGGACGCCACCGTTCGTCGCCCGTGAGTAGGTTCTTTTCCATCAGGGACCCAAGGCCCCCTCCGCCCAAGACGCCAATCAGGACCGATCCGCCCGGGAGCGCTACGATCGGCCCCAGCAGGCCTCCAGTTGGCAGCGAGGTCAGGGAGATAGACCCGACTGCCTGCTGCGGATCCGCGAGATTGATGACACCGAGCGGACCGTCCCAATAGGCCACGATCAGCGAATCGCCCCCGGGACTCAGGTCGAATCCGGAGACGGCATCCGGCAGCTGGATGGTCCTGACCAGGGCCAAAGGGTGGAGCGACACGACGCCAATCTCACCGGAATAGAGCACATAGATCATGCCGCGTCGTGAATCGATAACCACATTGGAAGCCTGCCCAATCAGTGACACAACCTGCGTCGGCACGGTGACGGTGGGATACACGAGCAGGCTATCGGTCGATGTAGCAAAGACCGGACTGACAAGGCCCGCGCGATCGGTCGCGTAGAACTGGAGCTGCGTGGTCGGTCCCCATCCTGCTGACACGGGAAGACGGCCACTAACGCCAGACACATAAGTGCCGTTGACCGACGCGGAGTCCCTGTAATTCCCAGGCTGAACTCCCCAGCTGAGGGAGCGGAGAGCATTGTTGTCGTAGGCCTGAAGGAAAACGCCGATCGACTCGCCAACGAAGAAGCTGCCGGTGAGGACCGAGTTCTGGTAGAGTGCTGGGCCCTGGAAGGACACTCCGACGACCGGCGGCTCGACGTCGACAAACGTCAGTGGTCCCCCCGACGCCGCCTGCAGACTCGACTGGAGTGCCGCGTCAATCTCCGTTACGTCGACCTTGAGAGCGGCGCCCGGAGCGCACCCAGTGGGGATGGTGAGCCGTACCGTGTGGCGCGCGGTCGCGGCGGCATCCTCCGCCAGAAAGACGGCGGTATCGCAGGCCCCGCTCAGCACCACCGCCGCTTGCCAGAGGCCCGCCGCTGCCGCGGCGCTGAAGCTCACGGAGAGAGTGTCACCGTTGTGCACCGCGCCCGAGGCCGGCGCGACCGTGAGCCCGGTGATCGTGGGAAGCGTAGAGTGGGCTGGAAGGGACGGGGAGCACTCCGCGAGCACGGGAGGAGTAAGCTGTGTGCCGCCATCGGCCTGACTGAGGCGATACTGCACCTCCACCGTGAACGGGACGGT
>Ga0335081_10010262_pt1 | contig 15122 bp, 17 predicted proteins | sample Lox_Sample_35_FD_206713 | JGI IMG/M metagenome (GOLD analysis project Ga0335081, IMG submission 206713) | Soil microbial communities from Loxahatchee National Wildlife Refuge, Florida, United States - Lox_Sample_3.5 | ecosystem: Environmental > Terrestrial > Soil > Wetlands | place: USA...
AGTGCAAAAGTGAACACATATGAAAAAAATCCGGGTAATGGTTGTCGATGATTCTGCGCTCATGCGCAAACTCATCAGTGAAATACTAATGAAGGATCCTGAGCTCGAAGTGGTGAATACCGCCATGGATGGCATGTTTGCCCTTAAAAAAATACCGCTGTCAAGACCAGATGTCATAACGCTCGATCTGGACATGCCGCGGATGGACGGCCTCACTGCGCTACGTTATATCGTGAACGATTATCAGATTCCTGTTGTCCTTGTCAGCTCACTCGCAACCGATGGCGGAAATCTCACATTCGAAGGTCTTGCGCTTGGTGCTGTAGACTTCGTCACAAAACCGAAGGACGCAATTTCGGTCCATATTCACGAGGTCGCGCGTGAGCTGGTTCTGAAAGTAAAACTTGCCAGCCGAACAACAGTAAAGAAACGATCGCGTTTAGAGGCAGCGGAACCTGTGCAGCAGCAGATATGCCAGAGCAAAAAAACATCGCTGAGGGGACCGCTGAAAAAAATAATAGCCATCGGTATTTCTACCGGGGGGCCAAATGCGATAAGCTATTTACTTCCTCAGCTACCGGAGGACATTGCCGCCGCCATCCTTATTGTTCAGCATATGCCCGAAGGATTCACCGAAATGTTCGCCACCCGGCTGGATCAGGTCTGCAAGATCCGGGTAAAAGAAGCGAAGGAAGGAGACCCGTTGGTATCAGGGACTGCTTTCATCGCTCCGGGCAATAAACACCTTAAGGTTGCCAAGATCGGCATGACTGGCGTCGCCGTAATTTCTGCAGGTCCTCCGATGAACGGGCATCGCCCGTCAGTCGACGTCCTCTTTGACTCGGTCTCACAGGAATATGGCTCCGCTACCATCGGGCTCCTCATGACGGGCATGGGTGAAGACGGTGCGCGCGGACTCGGCTCGATTAAGGCCTCGGGAGGTTATACGATGGCACAGGATGAAGCCAGTTGCGTCGTCTTTGGAATGCCGAAGGCAGCTCTAGATAGGGGACACGTGCATGAAGTCGTTTCTCTCGATGCCATACCAAAAAGGCTGACAGCTCTTCTTAAAGAGGTGAACCTAATATGAAGACCGGCCAGAACATACCCTTTAAATTTCTTGTAGCGGACGACTCCGAATTTGCAAGAAAATCGCTCATCATGGCGCTCTCCAGAATCGGGGGCAACCTTGCAGGTGAGGCCTTTTCCGGTCAAGATGCGGTGCAGAAATATCGGTGCTTGAAACCCGATATTGTGTTCATGGACATCACCATGCCGGGAATGGAAGGCATTGATGCCTTGGAGAGGATCCTCCAGGACGACAGCTCTGCAAAGGTCGTCATCGTTTCGTCGCTCAGTCACCGGGAGATTGTGAAGAACGCATTGAAGAAGGGCGCCAAGCATTACATTACCAAACCGATACAGATCGCGCCTCTGGCCGATATTATACAGTTCGTGCTTTCTCGATAATAACGATACGGTACTTACTCATGCGCCTTGATCATATAAACCCAATCGTCGATTCCGCAATAACGGTTCTTGCCGAGTTTACCGGATCCCCGGTGAATCGAGGGGACATGAAGCTGCGACGTCGACCGTCGACGAGCAGGGATGTCGCCACGATCATCCGTCTTAAGGGGAACGTAGACGGCCGCATCATCATCGAGATGGACGGCAGCACGGCGCTTGCCATGGCCGGGCTTATGAACAATGACCTGTTCAGGGAACTCGACCGCCTCGCACTGGACACTCTGATGGAGCTCGCAAACATCATCGTTGCGAGGGCTGTCTCAAGCCTGAATGAACTTGAATTTGCGCTCCGTCTGGCCCCGCCGCTCATATTTACCGGGACCAACGTTTCATGTTTCAGCAGCCTGGACACCGAGACGCTCGTTGTGCCACTTCACACAAATGTCGGTGATATGAACTTGTCCCTTGCATTGAGAATGAAGACTTTGTAACAGCATTTCGAATGATTGATTTGACAGCCAAGCTATTTTGTAGCTGAATTTAACTTATGAATTGCGAATCCACAGAATTTAATCTTCAGGATGTCCTGCTTCTTATCGGTCTTAAGGAATGCACCGGTGAACTGACGCTGGAGTCAGGTAATAACATCGGACATATGCTATTTTACCGGGGGAAAATTCTCCGATCACTGTCACCGTATTCACGTGCTATCGGCGATCTGCTTGTTGAGGAGGGCCTCATTACCGAGACGGAGCTCATAGAAATACTGAAACTGCAGAAGAAGAATTCCATATCACCAATCGGTTCGCTTCTCCTCAATACCGGCAAGGTCAGCTTCGAGGTTCTTGAGGCAAGGGTTCACGAACAGATCAGACAGTCGGTGAAGGAGTTTAAAAAGTGGGAGAACATCAGCCTCAGCTTCCGCGAAAAAGACATCAAGCCGGCAGATGGGATCCACCTTATGATCCATGAATTCTTGACAGCAGAAACCCTTCAGAACGCGTTTTATTTTCTCTCGGTAGGATGCACTCAGCAGGATCGGTCTGCTGCCTCGGCTCCGTCGACAAGCAAGTCCTGACGTATTATCTATCGACCCTTGCAGCAGAGAGTTGCCCGCAGCATCTCTCGCGCTTTGTTGAAAAGATCCAGGGATTCCTTTTTCCGGAAATCCGGATAAGTGTGTTCGAACGACAAGAACGATTTTTCTCTGGTCGAATAATGAAGTGTTACTTCGGCATAAATACCCTGGCCCTGGTAAACGCGATGAGAAAAATCCTTGGTCGATGCGAGGACGACCTTCGCCTCGGTGACATATCCGGGATCAAGGTTGATCCTGCGGCGCACAGCCTTGCCGCTTGTGAGCGAGAACCGCGCTTCAATGCTATTCGTAAGATGTTTCACGCTTGGGAGCATGCCGGGATCGATCAATCGCTTGAAGAAAATGAACTTACGGAGGATGCCGGAACCCATCTCTTCGCGATAATAATCTGTGAAATCCCACCGTACAATTTCACTCTGATAATCGATTGGGCCGTGTTCTGCGCAGAGAAGTTGGGTGCAGGTATCGAAAAGTCCGACGTCGGGTGAAAGCATGCCTACGAACAGCTTGACGGGTATAGGGCTTTTTGGGTTTCCCATATCTCGATAGGAGCGAGATACTACTCTGTAAGATGATTGAAGCTCCCTTAATTTTTAAAATTATATCATAAAAACTGTGATGTTCGACACCACTACCGCATCCGCGGCCGTATCACGGGATAGCCTCCAATTATGACTTGACAAGGTCGTATGGTTTGCTTATAGTTGTATATATGCAAATTACACGTGAAGGGGATTACGGGATACGGAGTGTTCTGTATCTTGCCCGCCAGCCGTTCAAAAAAATCAGCTACGTAAACGAAATTTCTGAAGATTATAAGATCCCGCGCAGTTTTCTTGCCAAGATACTCCAAAAACTTGTCAAGGCAAAGATTGTACGGTCTTATAGGGGTGTGAAAGGCGGTTTTTCGCTCGCTAGGCAGGCCCGAGACATTTCCATGCTCGATGTCGTCGAGGCAATTGAGGGGAAACTTCAGCTAAACATCTGCATCGCCGACAAAAAGAAATGTTTATTTTCTAAACACTGCCCCAGCCACTCTGTATGGATAATGGCCCAGTCAAAAGTTATAGAAGTTCTGAAAAAAGCGAATTTCGAAGATCTTGCCAGGCAAAAGGTTTAATAATCAGTATTTTAAATTTAACACATGGGGGACAACCGCATGGCTCCGGGGAATACCCATACAAGGACGCACTAAAAGGGTTCGCGATTTTCTCTTTTTCGGGGAGCTGAATATCGGCATTCAGATATCAATCCAGCTTGTTCATCCGCAGCCAAACTTCACGTCATGACATACCTACGGGAGCCAGAGGCCACTCCACTTGAACTGCAGCTTTGCCTGACTAACAAACATGCTATAGAACTCTTTTCCCCTGCGAGAATGTCTGCTCCGTAACATGGTTCTTCCCGCTTGCGTCCTCTACCGCCTGACCATTGCTTAAGAGAATTCCAGTCTCTCTAATCGTCCCGCTGATCCGTTCGGGAGTAAATCCTTTTTTCCTATATAGGTGATTGCTCTCTTTTCTTCTTTATGCTACCATAAGCCTGTCGCTCCGGGCGGCACGGTCTGTAGGTGCCAGGCCAACCCTGATGCGCAAACACTGATATCGCTTCGTAATAATATTTCTTAAAATGAGCATTCCGACGACGTATTCTCCGATTAGGAAGTTATGGAATATAGAGTAATTGCTTTGATGGTGCTGATTGTAACCGTGTCATGTTCTTCCGTCTGCCATGCCTGGAACGATAGGTGTTATCAGTATGCGGAACAAAAAAAATATGATGACGCTATCAAGGAATGTACGAAGCAGATTAATGCGAATGCGGGTGTAATAAGCAATGTCGAGTACTCTTACATGAACCGTGGGATTGCGTATGAGGCTAAGGGCCTACTCGACCAGGCCATCGCCGATTACAGTAAGGCCATTGAAATAAAGCCTCGATATGACGGGGCTTACGTTAACCGTGGGAATGCCTATAAGGCTAAGGGCCTGCTTGTCCGGGCCATCGCGGATTACAACAAGGCTATTGAATTAAATATAAAAAATGACAAGGCGTACTATAACCGTGGGAGTGCTTATAAGGCTAAGGGTCTGTTTGAACAGGCCATAGATGATTTCAACAAAACGATAGAGCTAAATCCAAATAAAAATTTTACATACTATAATATTGCTTGTCTGTACTCACTTAGAAAAAAAGCGGAAGAATCCTGTTTATGGCTGCAAAAAGCCATCCATGCCGGATTTAACGATTGGAAACTTATGAAGAATGACGCAGACCTTTCTAATATTCGTGATACTGCATGCTATAGGGAAATTATTGACGGGAAATGACTTTTACGCCCCATTTCTAAGAACGAGTACCGTGGGAAAGGATCTCAATGTGAAGAGCTGCGTCAAAAAGAAACGAATGAACGTGAATTCGTGAATGCTGGATAAAACACACACTAAACATACGGGAGAACAACAGGACCGAATCATGCTGAGACTGGGTCATATCATATATTCAAATTGCTTCCCTCCTCATGCCGGGATCGTCACAGGAGAGATTAAATTCCCATTCAAAATCGTGGAGGGCATTCCTACGGAATTAAACCGCCTTCTTTACGAGGGCAAGATTGACGTCTCACCGTCATCGTCAATAGAGTACGCTGTTAAAGCGGGGCGGTACATACTCCTGCCGAACCTGTCCATAACATCAAGAAAGTTGGTCATGAGCATTATTCTCCAGAGCCGCGTACCGATCGCGGAGCTCGACAAGAAGTCCGTGGCCCTGACCACGGCTTCAGCAACGTCAGTCGTGCTGCTCCGGATCCTGCTTGAGCTTCAACAAGATGTCCGTCCCCGCTTCACAACGTTTAAACAGGGCATGGAAGACCCGTTCAGAAAAGCGGATGCAGCGCTTTTCATAGGTGACCTTGCGATCAAGCTCAAGCCTTCCCCCTCTCATCCCTATCTGTACGATCTTGGAGCGCTCTGGCATGAATTCACCGGCCTGCCCTTCGTGTTCGCCCTCTGGCAGGTGAACTATAAAAAAGATATTGATAAGGACCTCGCCGTGCTTTATGATATACTTATGCAGTCAAAATCGTACGGTCTAGAGAACATCCCGGTGCTGGCCCGAACGCACGCGGAACAGTTCGGCATACGGCCGCAGGTCCTCATCGATTACTGGACATCGTTCAGCTACAACTTCGGCGAAGAGGAAAAAAAGGGACTCCTGACCTTCTATAGATACGCCGCCGAAATCGGAACAATCAAACCGGTGACGGACCTTAAGATCTGGAGCAACGGGTAGCATACACGGGGATTTCAGCGAATATGACTTCTCAACGGAGACATGATGACCATCACAATCATGGTCATGCCGATGATCATGAACACGGTCATGAGCATGCAAACGGCCTGAGGCAACAGTCGAGGGGAGGGAAGAGAGACCTCCTGATTGCGCTCTCGATAACGCTCCTGATGATGATTGTCGAGGCGATCGGCGGACTGCTCTCGAATAGCCTTGCGCTCATTTCTGACGCGGGGCATATGCTGACTGACAATCTCGCTCTCCTGCTCTCGTTCTTTGCCATGAAGTTCGCCACATTGCCGGCAACCGAGAAAAGGACATTCGGCTTTTACCGGCTCGAGATTCTGGCGGCACTCATCAACGGTATCATTCTTGTCGTCATTTCTCTGTATATCATTTATCAGTCATATCTCCGGATGATACATCCACAGCGCGTCGAGGGGATGCTGATGCTTATTGTGGCCGTTATTGGCCTCGTCGCGAACATCAGTGGTGCCGTCGTTCTCATGAAGCACAGCCATTCCAATCTCAATATCCGCGGCGCCTATCTCCATATCGTTGGAGATGCTTTTTCCTCCATAGGGGTGGTCGTTGGCGGCATCATCATCCTGTACACGGGCTGGTACTTGATTGACCCGATCCTCAGCATACTGATTTCGTTCGTGATCATCTACGGCGCGTGGGCGCTCGTCAAGGAATCGGTAAGTATCCTTCTTGAATCCGTGCCCTCCCATATCGATATCGAGACCGTGGCAACAGCGATCAGCCAGATCAGAGGCGTGCGCGAAGCTTACCACATCCATGTTTGGACGATCACGTCCGGTGTTCATGCCATGAGCGCCCATGTCCTCATAGACGATCAACTCGTCAGCCGGAGCAGGGACCTGATAAACGATATCAAATCACTCCTTGCCGAAAAGTTCAAGATACTGCACAGTACAATTCAGCTCGAATGCGAGCGGTGCGATATGAATCCCATATGCAGCCTTCCGAACAATGTTCAAATGAAGCGATGATCTATGGTCCACGACCATACATTACGCATGTCCCTTGACATTCCAGCGTAATTTGATTAAACTACCACAAAATTTTGTTACTTCACCTGCGGAGGCGATGGGGCGGTCACTCCAAAAAAGGGTTCTGGTCACCGGCGGCACGGGTTTCGTGGGGAGTCACCTGGTGGAAAGTCTTTTCCAGAGAGGCTATACCATTACCTGCCTTGTCAGAGACCCTGACAGGCTCCGGTGGCTCACGGGAGTGGATGTCCATCTGGTAAAAGGCGACTGCTCTCTTCCCGAATCGCTGATCCCCGCAGTGCAAAACGTTTCCGTCGTTATCCACGCCGCGGGACTCACGAAGGCCAAACGAGCCCGCGATTACTATCAAGTGAATCACATCGGGACCAGGAACATCCTTGAAGCATGTGTTCGACATAATCCCGGTATTGAAAAGTTCATCCTGATATCCAGCCTTGCGGCTGCGGGCCCGAGCACAGATGGCAGGCCAGTCACGGATGCCGATGCACCACGGCCGGTATCGGATTATGGCAAGAGCAAGCTCTTCGGAGAGAACGAGGCGCTTGGGAACAAGGATAGAATTCCCGTTGTCATACTACGGCCATCAGCCGTGTACGGACCCCGGGACCGTGACATGTTTGAGCTCTTCCGCTGGGCCGTGCGGGGGCTGACCGTGGAGATCGCAGGGGGCGACAGGTATATCAGTCCGTGTTATGTGCAAGACCTTGTAACGGCAATAATTCTCGCCGTCGAAAAAAAGACCGTGAGCGGGAGCATATATTTCGTTGCTGAGAACAAAGCATACTCCTGGTCCGAGTTTAGGCAGGTGCTGCTCACGACAGGAGGTATAAAGGCCCGGAACATAAAAATTCCTTATCCCGTGGCGTACCTCATCGGGCTTTTTTCAGAATTAGGCAGCCTGTTCACGTCCCGACCAACCGTGACGAGCAGGCAAAAAATAGATGAGGCTGTTCAGAGGTATTGGACATGTGACCTCGGGAAAATCGAAAAAGAACTCGGTTTCAGACCTGAATTTTCTCTTCAGAAGGGCCTGGAAGTAACCTGGCAATGGTACCGGAACAACGGTTGGTTGTAATTATGCAAAGCTGTAAACATTTGAACGCTGGAGGCAAACTTGGATCTTTTTGAGAAATGCAGAAAGTATACGGCCGCAAAAGAAGTGATGGCTGCTGGATTTTATCCTTACTTCCGTGTTGTGGAATCCGAACAGAACCCAGAAGTGATCGTGCAGGGCAAAAAAATGATCATGCTCGGATCGAACAACTATCTCGGTTTGACCAGCCACCCAAAGGTCAAAGAGGCCGCAATCGAAGCCATCAAGAAGTACGGCAGCGGCTGCGCGGGTTCCCGGTTTCTTAATGGCACGCTCGACATTCACGTGAAGCTCGAGGATAAACTGGCAAAATTCTTCAGGAAGGATGCCGCCCTTACGTTTTCTACAGGATATCAGACAAACCTCGGCATCATCTCGTCCATCGCAGGTAAGGACGACATGGTGGTGATCGATAAGCTGGACCACGCCAGCATTATCGACGCCTGCAGGCTGTCGTTTGCGGAGGTCAAGAAGTTCAAACACAACGACATGGGCAGCCTTGAGTTCGTCCTCAAGGGGTGCGGGGATAGGTGCAAGCTCGTCGTTGTTGACGGCGTATACAGCATGGAAGGGGACATTGCTCAGCTTCCGAGCATTGTGAAGCTTTGCAAAAAGTACGGTGCCAGGCTCATGGTGGATGACGCGCACGGTGTTGGCGTACTAGGTAAGACAGGACGCGGCACGGCAGAGCACTTCGGACTTGAGAAAGAAGTGGACATCATTATGGGAACCTACAGCAAGTCCATGGCGTCCATCGGCGGATTCGTGACCGCGAACGAGGACGTAATCCATTATATCAAGCATACCTCCCGGCCGCTCATCTTTTCGGCGAGTCCGCCGCCAGCCTCAGTGGCGTCTGTCATAGCCGCCCTCGACGTCATAGACCAGGAACCGGAGCGCAGGGAGCGGCTCTGGCACAACACCGATAAGATGATGAAGGCCTTCAAACAGATGGGCTTCGATACTGGTACCACCGAGACACCCATTATCCCGCTGCTCATGGGTGAGATGGAACGGGCATTCACGATGTGGAAGATCCTGAGCGATGAGGGCGTGTTCGTAAACCCGGTTGCCCCCCCGGCAACACCGCCCGGACGCTGCCTCATCCGGACGAGCTACATGGCGACCCATACCGATGAAATGCTCGACAGAGTACTGGTGATTCTTGAGAAAGCGGGAAAGAAGCTGGGGATCATTTAGAGCAATAGCATGTCTCATGAGCAGCACATCATTCTTGGACGCACGAAGGTCACGGGAAAATAGGTGTGGGGTTTTATTCAGTGCTCTCTGTGTCTTTGTGATTGTCCAGATTCCTTTCAGTCGGCCCGTATTTGATAAAGGTCTCCATGCAAATTGAACAAGTCTCAGATAAGAATGGGCTGGACCAGTTTATCCTCTTTCCCTGGAAGGTATATCAGGGAAACCCGAACTGGGTGCCTCCGCTCATCAGTGAAATGAAGTTCATCCTGGGAGACAAGAACCCATTCTTTCATCACGCTGAAGCAGCCTATTTTCTTGCCAGAAGGGACGGGATTGTCGTCGGGCGGATCGCTGCCATCGTGGACCGCAATCACATCAACGTTCATAAGGAACAGGCTGGTTTCTTCGGATTTTTCGAATGCCTCAGTGATGTCGCAATTGCTCAAGGCCTTTTAGACGCAGCGGCCGCATGGCTCAGAGAACGCGATATCGAGATCATGCGGGGCCCCATAAACCCGTCTGTGAACGATGAGTGCGGCTTCCTGCTTGATGGTTTCGACTCGCCACCCATGATCATGATGACTTATACCCCGCCGTATTATCTCGATTTCATGGAGAGCTGCGGCCTGACCAAGTCCAAGGACCTGTTCGCATACATTTCCGTCATCAAGGACGTTTCTGCAGGCGGCAGGCTTGAAAAACTTGCCTCGGGAGTGAGAGCGCGGGTCCCCGGACTTACCGTGCGCCCTGCAAACATGAAACAGTTCCAGAGGGAACTGGAGACGGTGAAGGACATTTATAATTCCGCGTGGAGCCACAACTGGGGGTACGTTCCTATGACTGATGAAGAGATAGAGGCCATGGCAAAACGTCTCAAGCCGCTCATCGTGCCCGAACTGCTCATCATGGCAGAGGTGAACGGAAGCCCCGCCGCGTTCTTTATGGCCGTGCCGGACTACAATCACGCCTTGAGCAAGCTTAACGGCAGGATGGGGCCCGTAGGGATCATAAAGTTTTTGTGGTATTCACGGAAGATCAGAGACATCCGCGTCCTGACTCTGGGAGTAAAAGAGGAATACCGGAAAAGGGGAATCGAGGGCCTGCTCTATCTCGAGTCCTTCAAGGCCGCCATGAAAAAAGGCTACGAACGCGCCGAGATGTCGTGGATCCTTGAGGACAACGTCCTGATGCAGCGGGGCTGCGAACTCATGGGCGGGAAGCTTTACAAAAAATATCGAATCTACGAGATGAGGCTGTAAGACAGCAAATCCCCATCATATTCAAATTACCAACCCCAATATGCACACCGCGGAATCGGACAGTCGTCCCCCAGCTTTGACAGAAGGAGCGTAGTCATTGAGATGAAGGACATCGGTCGCAAGCTTTACCATCTCTTAGGCGGTATCGGTCTTCTATCACTGTACTACATCCTCGGCAGGGAGCATGCGCTCATGTTCTATGCCGTGTTCTTCCTCATCGCCCTGGGGCTTGATCTTACACGGCTGAAGATTCCTGCGGTCAACCAATTTATCCTCACTCGGTTCAGAAGCTTCATCCGAAAAAACGAAGAGCATAAACTGACCGGCACGGTGCCGTATATTCTCGGCATTGGACTGTCACTGTACGCCTATTCTCCGGAGGTCGCGACCGCAGCGGTCTGTTTTCTCGCCTTTGGAGATGTTGCCGCAACCACGACGGGTGAACGTTACGGTAAAACCAAGATAGGTGACAAGAGCTTGGAAGGTTCAGCGGCTTTCATCATCGCGTCACTTGTGTCGGGATTGTTTTTGCAAATCATAGGGATATATCTTGCTACGGGGGTGATGATCCTTGGAGCTTTCGTTGCCGCAGGTGTAGAGATCATGCCGCTTCCGGTTAACGACAATCTGTTGATCCCGATTGTGGCGGGCGGGGTCATGGAATTAACCATGAGATTGATCCGATGATGGGGAGAGCGCTTTATACATCCGGGGTGCAATATATATCGTGATAGCGTTGAGCAGAAAACCTGCGATCACGTCTATGACGTAGTGATATCGCAGGTATACGGTCGAAATAACCAGCGCCGAGACAACAGGGAGCAATATCCAGAATAACACCTTCTCCCGGCTTTTCCAGGCGTAATAGAGTGTCACAAGGGCTACGGCAGTGTGTCCGCTCGGAAAGGCATCGGTTTTGGTGTTTTCAAGCCGATTGAGGGCATTCTGGATCGCGAGGGCCAGAGGGCTGGCCTGAAAGCCTGTTGTCTGCAGATGATCAAGCGTAAAGCGGGGACCGATGGCAGGAAAGAGCATGTACCCGATATAGGAGAGATAAAAGCAGAGGACGATGCCAAAAACAGCCTCATCGAAATTCTTCCATTTCTTTTTTGCGGCAAGAACGATCCCGAGGGAGATGGGGATAAAATAATAGCTGATATAGGCAAGCTGGAGGACATTTGTCAGCAACGGATGGATGAACCGCTCCATCCATACTGTTGGATTAACGCCAAACAGCCTATGGTCAATGTGTATCAAGATGTCATCGTGATACCGCGGCCATATCAGGGGTATCAGGTCGCCGAGGCTGTCAAAGATGATGGGAATAATGAGCACCGGAAGAAAGGCGTGAACAAAGAGAGCAAGCCTCCCTCTTTGAGATCCAGTGGCGTACAAGGCCACCGAAACAATCACGAGTGCGATCAGGGCATACCTGGCAATGAGCCAGCCCCACGAGGGAAGGGAGCGGTTGAATACGACCGCGACCACTGAAAGCAGTGCGATCAAGGAAAGGGATAGAAGGTCGATCGGTTTGAGCGGGCTGCGCATGAAAACTTATACAATACCTCCCGCGAAAATGCAAGGCCAACGTGGCACTGTGATATAATTAAATGGGTGAAGGTATGCACCGGTTCATCGTGATGGCAGTCCTGTCCATACTTGTTATTGCCCCATCCCCAATCCATGCCGAGACGCCGAAATTCAGTCTGCATGACTGTATTGACATCGCGCTCAAGAATCAGCCTGCGATCAGGGCCGCGCAGGAGAATGTGAATGCGGGGCTGGGCCGCGAGACGCAGGCGGTATCTCCCTTCTTACCTCAGGTCAATGCGAGCACAGGATATTCCGAGAACTACGCTCTCGGAGGAGCTTTCGGGAACAGCATAACAAAGAGCTATACCACGACACTCTCCGTGAACCAGATTCTCTATGACTTTGGAAAGACCGGAAACGCGCTCGATGCGGCTCGATGGGACACCCGCTCATACCAACGGAACATGGATCGTACGATTCAGGACGTCGTTCTGAACGTGAAGCAGGCATATTACGCATTGCTTGCAGCCAAAAAGCTGGTTCTTGTGGCGCAGAAGACGATTGAGCAGACCGAAAGTCACCTTAAGCAGGCGATGGCATTCTATCGGGCTGGATCGAAGCCACGATATGACGTAACGCGCGCCGAGGTGGAAGTGAACAATGCCAAGCTGGGAATGATCAACGCGAAGAACGGCGTGCGGATACGCACTATCTCCCTGAACAATGCTATAGGTCTCGAACCAGGAAAGGAGACCGAGATCGACGACACGCTTCCCCCCGCGTCCGCAGTGCCGACCCTCGAAATGGCCCAGGAGGAGACGCTCAGAAACAGGCCCGAAATGCTGAAGGCAGAGGCCGATATTGAGGCAGCCAAGTACCGGGTCCAGGCGGAAGCGTCTAATTATTACCCGACGGTCTCGGCGAACGGTGCGTATAACTGGGCGACAGGGACCGCGGAGATGGGGCCGTTCAAGGGAGATCTGCAAAACAGCTGGAATGCAGGAGTGATGTTGACGGTACCTCTATTCCAGGGCGGTCTTACGCGCGGGAAGGTAAGCGAAGCGCGGGCAAACATGCTCGCCGCGGAGGCGCAGCGGGACGCCACAAGGCAATCCATCCTTCTTGAGGTTAACCAGTCCTATGCAGACATGGAAAGTGCGAAGATACGCATTGACGTGATGGAAAGCTCGCTACAAAAGGCCCGGGAGAACCTCGAGATCGCACAAGGCAGGTATGAGGCTGGTTTCGGCCCCTATATCGAAGTTACGGATGCTCAGCTCTCTGCGGTCAATGCCGAGACAGATTATATTCAAGCGAAATATGACTACTATCTCGCCATAGCGAGGCTTCTGAAGGCAATGGGTCGCGCGGAGCCATAGCGACATGCGAAGGGAGGAAAGATGCCGACAAGGGAGGTAATATTCACCGTGAAGCTGCCGATCAGGAGCGTATGGTCTTTCATGATCGATCGGAAAGAGGTTGGCTGTCTTTTTCCCGGATGCAAAGGTGTTGAGATACTCAACGATCTGGATTCCATCTGGAAGATCAAGATGTCCCTCGGACCCTTCAGCAAGACCATCGAAATGCATGCGCACACTAACGAGATGATCGAGCATAAGCGGATAGCGTGGACAGCGACGCATGAGCACCTTATCACATCGGGGACCATAACCTTTCGCAAAGTCTCCGAAGATGAGACAGAGATCACCTATCATCTCGAAGGGCACGTGACCGGTCACTTTACTTTTCTTCAGGATATTGTCGTTGCCGAGAAGCTGGGTGAAGTGACCCGCGGATTCATGAAGGCCATCAAAGAGCGTCTCGAGTGGACCGCTTCTAACGAACCATAAGGACAGGGAATGGCACTCATCAAAAGCAAGATAATCTTATGGATCGTCATCGTAGCAGCCGCAGTCGTCCTCGTCGTATTTCTTACCGGGAAAAAACCGGTCGTTGTAAGAGCACAAGCCGTCAAGCCTGATGATCTCCGCGTCGTCGTGAACGCCACAACCACCTCCACCGTAAAATCCGAGACCGAAGTGACCCTTTCCGCCCAGCGGACGGGACGGGTCATCGTTCTCCCGGTACAAGAAGGGGACATCGTAAAGAAAGGCGACCTGATCGCCAGGCTCGACCTGACCGAGGAGAAGGTGCAGACCGAAAGCACCCTTGCCCAGAGCAAAGCCACGTACGAGGAATCACAGAAGAACCTTAACAGAATAAAGGACCTGTTCGACAAGGGTATGATCGCCCAGCAGGACCTCGACGCCGCCAGCCGGACTTATGAAGTGGCGAGATCGCAGTATGATGCGGCCCGGGACGATCTCACGGTAAAGAAGAACTATTCCGTCATTAATGCGCCCTTTGACGGCGTGGTATCCAAGAAATATGCAGAGGTCGGAGAGCTTCTGTTGCCGGGAAAGCAGATCGTCACCATCGTGAACCCTGACAAGATCTATGTACTTGCCACCATAGACGAAGTGGACGTGGGCAGGCTCCGCCTGAATGAGCCGGTGACGATCACGGTGGACGCTTTCCCAGGCGAAAAATTCGACGGCACGATCAAGCGCATATCTCCCATCGTGAGCGGCGGCAAGCTCGAGACCCGCACTGCCGACGTGTGGATCTACTTTTCAAAAAAAGACAAAAGAATAAAACCGGGGATGTCGGCCGATGTGGAGATACTCGTCATGACTCTTCACGACGTTCTGTCGGTTCCGTCTCAGGCGGTTATAGAGCGCGAAGGTAAAAAACAGGTATACGAGGTGATTGGAAAGAACATCGGACCCGGAGCAACGGCTGTTGTTAGGCTCAAACCTGTCGAGATAGGCGAGACCAACTGGAGCTTTACGCAGATAACAAAGGGTCTCGCTGCGGGAGAATTCGTCGTCACCACTCCGGAAGCCGAAGGGTTGAAGGACGGGGCAAAGGTGAGGATAGAAGGGGAGACGTAAAAAAGTTCATAGCATCGTGGTATTCTGTATTTGCATTAGGTATCCTGTATCATGCGTCGTCCACCGTTTCATCATGATCGAACTTTCCAAAATAACCAAGATCTACCGCATGGGCGAAATGGACATCACCGTGCTCTCCGGTATTTTCCTGAAAGTACAGAGCGGAGAGCTCATCGCCATTAT
>Ga0335081_10010263_pt1 | contig 15122 bp, 12 predicted proteins | sample Lox_Sample_35_FD_206713 | JGI IMG/M metagenome (GOLD analysis project Ga0335081, IMG submission 206713) | Soil microbial communities from Loxahatchee National Wildlife Refuge, Florida, United States - Lox_Sample_3.5 | ecosystem: Environmental > Terrestrial > Soil > Wetlands | place: USA...
CCGGAGGACCGAGAGTTTGAAACGATTCTCAATGCCCTCGACCGAATACGGAAGGAGACAGCCCTTGACCTCGACTGTTCTCTGGGAACCTTGAGTGAGGAAAGGGCGAGGTCTTTAAAAAAAGCCGGTGTCACTCGATATAACCACAATCTGGAAACGGCGGAAAGCCACTTTTCCCAAGTTTGCTCCACCCATTCTTTCAAGGATCGCGTGAAGACGGTTGAGGTCTTGAAAGATCAAGGGCTCTCTATCTGTTGCGGTGGAATCATCGGTCTGGGAGAATCCCCTCAACAGCGATTGGAGCTTGCCTTTTCCCTTCGGCAACTGGGGATCGACTGCATTCCTATTAATATTCTCAACCCCAGGCCGGGGACCCCGTTGGAACATTCCAAACCCATTCCTCCTCTCGAGGTCATTAAGACGATCTCTCTCTTTCGGCTCATTCTGCCGAAAGGGACGATCAAAGTTGCGGGGGGGAGAGAGGTCCATCTGAGAGACCTGCAATCCCTGGCCCTCCTGGCGGGCGCAAACGGCCTCATCGTCGGGAATTATCTCACGACCCCCGGTCGTAACGCAGAGGACGATTTCAGAATGGTCAAAGATCTTGGGTTTGAATTGAAGAGAAAGTCCTGAACCCTATCGCGGAGGGGACAGCGGGCTGCTCTCCGCGGTCTTTAGGCAGGAGAGAAACGGCAGACGGCATTCGTCCATGAGGCTAAAAAACATCTCGATCAGTAACCTTCGAAGGCGAAAGGGCAAGGTTCTCTTTCTGATTTTGGGCCTGACGATTGGGATGACCACGGTCGTGACCCTCATCTCCATTACCCGAATGATGAATGAGGATATCTCCGCCAAGCTGGATGAGTTCGGCGCGAACATCCTTGTAGTTCCCCGGTCCGATGACCTCTTCCTCTCCTACGGAGGGCTGAATATCGGCGGGGTATCCGTTGATGCTCAAACGCTCCAGAGTTCGGATCTTCCCAAAATTCGACAGATCGAGGTCAAGGAAAACATCAGCACCGTCTCGCCGAAATTGATCGGAGTGGTAGAGCTCGAAGGGAGGAAGATTCTCCTCACCGGCGTTCTTTTCCAGGAAGAGATCCGGCTGAAGAAATGGTGGAAAGTTCATGGTGATCTTCCCAAAAACAGGGATGAAATCCTGCTGGGAAACGAGGTCGCGGTAAGACTCTTCAAGAGTACGAACGACCATTTGACCGTCCACGGGAAAACCGTCAGGATTTCGGGGATCCTGGATGAGACGGGATCTCAGGATGACTTTCTCATCTTTGGCGACCTGGCTTTTGTGCAGGAGGCATTGAAGAAGCCGGGGGCCTTGAGTTTGATTGAAGTCTCCGCCTTTTGCACCTCCTGCCCGATCGAAGAGATCGTTCGTCAGATCTCTCAGGCGTTGCCCCATGCCAAGGTGACGGCGATTAAGCAGACCCTCCAGACTAAAATGGAGGCTTTAGACCACTTCAAGAAGTTTTCCGTCGGGATCTCCGTGATCGTTCTGCTCATCGGAGGCTTGATCGTCTTCACGAACATGATGGCCTCGGTCAATGAGCGGAAAAGGGAGATCGGAATCTTCCGCGCGATTGGCTTTCGGAAGTCGCATATTATCAAGATCGTTATTTCGGAAGCCTTCATCGTCGGCCTCATCGGAGGGGTGACGGGGTATTTTTTGGGGATCGGATTGTCTCACGCCCTGGGTCCAATCCTTACGGGAATAAAAGGCGGAGGTCTCTGGGTCGATCCTGTCCTGGCGGTCACGGTCGTTTTTCTCTCTGTGACCATGGGGATCCTTTCGAGCCTCTATCCGGCTATTCATGCTTCAAAGATGGATCCGACCACCGCGCTCAGGGCGTTATAAAGACCGCGGGAGATCGAGGATCGTCGTTGGTGAGGAGTGAGGCGCTAAAGATAAGAAAAGAGGTTTTACGCCGAACCAATCCTATCTCCAGTCTTAGACCAAAGCGCTCCTGTCAAGGCTTCAAAAATGAGTTTAATTGAAATCCGGAACCTGAGCAAGATTTATGAGAGCGGAGAAGAACGCGTGACTGCCCTTGGGAAGGTAAACTTGAGCATCGAACGAGGAGAATTCATTTCCATTATGGGTCCTTCCGGCTCGGGGAAATCGACCCTCTTAAGCATTCTGGGGGGACTCAGCCACCCTACCGGAGGGGAAGTCGTCGTGGACGAGATTCCCCTCTATCACCTTCCCTTGGAGAGTCTTGCCGACTTCAGAAGAGAATATCTTGGTTTCATCTTTCAGTCCTTTCAGCTCATTCCCTACCTCACCGTCATCGAAAATGCCATGCTTCCTCTTGCGATTACCGAAAAGTCGAACCGGGAACAGTTGAGGTTGGCGGATGAGATTTTGAAGAAAGTCGGCCTGGAAGGGAAACGGAACAGACTTCCGGATCAACTTTCAGGAGGAGAGCAAGAGAGGGTGGCCATTGCCAGGGCCTTGGTGAATTCGCCTCCCATTCTCCTTGCCGACGAACCCACGGGAAATTTGGATTCAAAAACGGGAAAGGAAATCATGGGACTGTTCAAATCCCTGAATGAAGAAGGACAAACCATCATTATGGTCACCCACAATCCAGAGGGCGCCGTTTTTTCTTCCCGCACGGTCCACCTTCGAGATGGAAGGGTAGTGAATGGCGATCTTTATCAGGAGAAGGAGATAGGCTCAGGGGCCTAAGGGCTTTATCTCCATGATCGTACATTTCGACCCATCGACGATGATCTCGTCCCCGTCGCACACATCGCTTTTGATAAGCTGGATTTTCGATGTGGGTTGGACGATGCAATCCAAGACATCAAATCGTGCGACAAGCATGGACCCGGCATAAAGGATAACCGTGTTGGTCCCTTCCAAAGAGAAACTGCTGAACCCTCCAATGTTCGTGCATTCTGCCAGGCTCAGACTCGGAACCACAAGAAAGATGCCAAAACAGAGAGCCAACCCTATCTTCATCTTCCTATCCATTCCCGTGCCCTCCTTAAAGTCGATGAACCCTTGACCATGCCATGATTCCATTATACTCCAGCGAAGCCTATTTGGAAAAGGCATAAGTAGACATAAAAGTAAGGACCTCTGGAGTTGCAAAAAATGGAGGGAAGCATCACTTTAGCATCAATCGTTACGGCGAAAGACGTGCTGTGTCTCGGCGATTTTGTCAACTGGCGGATGAGTCACCGAAGCCTTGGCGCCTGCGTGCCGTAACATTGTTCTATGCGAGAAACCTTGCGGAGGGCAGGCCTCCGGGTAGGGCGGACACTTCGGTGGACAGGCTCCATGGCGAGCCGGGGGTTAATCCATTATAATGCTTAAACTCTTATGCGCTATCTTTTCTTTATCGGTATCGTTCAATCGATCCTCTTTCTGGCGCACTGGTTCTTGTACAGGACGCTAGTTTCATTTCTAGGAGTGTCGAGTCCTGCAAAGCTCTTGACCTTGAAGATTGTCTTCGTGCTTCTCTCGGTGAGCCTTATTTCGACTTCCTTTCTTGCCTTCCGTTATTCAAATCTCCCGATCCAATGTCTTTACACGGCTGCGGCCTCATGGCTTGGGATTCTTTACCTTTTCATTCTCGCGGCCATTCTTTCGTGGATCTTCTACAGTTTGACCAGATTATTTCACCTTCCTCTGAACCGAAGTATGTGGATTGAGATTTTGATGGGAATCGCTCTGGCGGCGAGCCTGTATGGATTCATCAATGCAGGTGCGACTCGGATCACGCGGATCAGGGTCCAACTTCCTCATTTGCCAAGCCATTGGAGGGGAAAGACTGCGGTTTGGGTAAGTGATACACATTTAGGCCAAGTAAGAAACCGCGGATTTGCCCGGCAGATCGCCGCCAAGGTAAGGGATTTGCAGCCGGACATCGTCTTCATCGGAGGCGACCTCTACGATGGGGTGGCGGTCGATGTCGATGAGACGATCGAGCCTTTTTCCAAGATCTCTGCTCCCTATGGTACGTATTTCGTTACGGGGAATCATGAAGAGTTTTCCGATCCCCTCCCGTACCTGGAGGCGGTTCGGCGTGCCGGCATCCATGTTTTGGTCAACGAGAAGATTGATCTGGACGGCCTGCAGATTATCGGAGTCGACTACAGGGATTCGAGAAGAGGAGAGGATTTGAGGGCGATCTTACGAAAGCTCGAAATCAACCCTCATCAACCCAGCATCTTGTTGAAACACACCCCTCTTCATCTGGAAGTTGCCGAAGAACAGCGAATTTCGTTTCAGCTTTCGGGGCACACCCACCAGGGCCAGGTTTTTCTCTTCCGTTGGATTACTTCGAAGGTCTACCGGGGTTACGATTACGGGCTAAACTGGTTCAACGACCTTTTGGTCTACACGTCCTCTGGTGCAGGCACCTGGGGACCTCCCATGCGCCTCGACACAAAACCGGAGATTGTCGCTATAAAGTTTATTTGAAGTCTCTTTGAGGGATTTCTTCGCTCCGCCCCTGGTTTTGGGAACGGTGTTCGATTCGGAGGCCATTGGCCAGTGAAGCCTCTCCGAGGGACCGTCTAGATCCACGCAGGAGTTCGTCTTTCGAGGCGACCTGCCCCATAAACTACGATGTCCCCCTGACCTGCGTAGGTCGTTTCTCCCTGAGGCCTGCCAGAAATAATAAGCGTGAGTAAGAATAGATTTCCTATTGACCCTCCCAACTCAATTTAGTAGACTTTTATTGGTTTAAACCCATGCCCGTTTCCGCCGACAGGGGACTCCAAGATGCTGCCGGATTTCATCCCCCATTCAAGCATTGGTCCTCTTTGCGGGTTAACCGCGAATGCCATCCTTGCCATCCTCTGTCTGGTTATTTCGGCCATTTACTTCCATTATCGCCCCCTGCGGAGCCTGTTCTTCTTTTACATTTTTATAACCTTTGCCTTCGCGGGATGGTTTTTTTGGGGGCGTCAAGGATCGCCGGAATCCGTCCTGTTGGGTTACAGGATTCTTTACGCCTCCTTAGCTCTTTTGCCAGCAACCTGGTTCTGGTTCTTTTTGGGACTCTTTGATGAGAAACCGGGTCCCCTCACCTGGGTAATGACGGGAATAGGGATCCTGCTTGCGGTTTCAGCGATTTTGGGTAAAGGCTCCTTATTCTTCGGGCTTCCCCTTGAACCGGACCCGATCTCAATCGATTTCTGGAGACCCCAATCCAGGCTCCTTAAAGTCATCATTCAGGCTTTCTGCCTTGGGGCGTGTATTCTGTACATCTCACTCATCCTTGTAAGACCGGCGCGGTTCAAGGAGAGGAGACAGGTCCTCCTCCCCGTCATCATGGGGCTATCGATCTGGTTCTTAGGAGGACTTAACGATTCGTTGCTCGCCGCCGGTTTGATCTTCCTGACGGAGGAGCGCATTCTGTGGTTTGCCTCCGTTTGGCTCTCGATTTTCTTGACCATCGCCATCGCCCTTCATTTCCGTTCCTTGGAACAGGCGATCTATGAGGCCAAGAACATGTTTGAGCGATTCGTTCCTCCGGCTTATCTTCGCCGGATCGCCAGCAACGGGTTGGGCGCGATACGGTTGGGCGAAGCGGATCAACAGTGGGTCACCATTCTCTGTTGCGACCTTCGGGGATTTACCGCCTGGTCTGAGCGATTCACTCCGAGTCAGTTGATCGCCTTCATGAATCGGCTCTACGAGGGGATGACGCGTGTCGTCGATGAGCGGCAAGGAGTGATTGACAAATTTCTTGGCGATGCCATCCTCTGTATTTTTGAAGGAACGGATTCACCCGAAAGGGCGGTGGCTTGTGGGGTGAAGATGTTGGCTGTGGTTGATTCTTTCAATACCGAGAGGGGCCAACCCGCCGAACACAGGGTTCAAATCAGCATCGGTCTCCATACGGGACCCGTCATTTTAGGGACCATCGGCACTTATGATCGGATGGATTCCACCGTGTTAGGCCTGACCGTTAACTTAGCCAAACGCCTCGAACAAGTGACGAGGTTGTTAGGCGTGGATATGCTTATCACAGACCAGGTGGCCAGCCGACTCCCAAGGGGACACGGCCACCGGTTGCGGAAACTCAGCGAGGCGTCCCTGAAGGGCTGTTCAAGTCCCCTGGGTATTATCGAAGTGTACGATCGAGACCCGCCGGAGATGCAACGTCTCAAGAACTGGACCGAACCGCTCGTCGAAGAAGGGATCGAACTTTTCAAGGCTGGCCGTCTTGAGGCGGCCCTGTCCAAATTCCGGGTCGCCCAAGGCATCTTCCCCGAGGACCTGCCCCTTCAGTTCCTCATCACCTCTGTCAAGGGCGCCCTGGATAAGGGAGGAGTCGTTCAAGGGACCCCATTGCTCGATTTTAGATAGAGGATGAGAGCCCCCTTGTTGAATACTCCTTGCTGAATAGAGGTACGTAAAAAAGGAGAAAACCACCGAATGCCAAAGGTTTAGAATGCGCATGTTTCATATCCGAGGATATTCTCGTCGCCGCATGAAACGTCTACCTGCGTCGTTTTTCAGAAATGGTCCTGATCCTCCCTATCGCGGCACAGTCTCTGGGCAGGATGGGGGATGGCTCGGTACTCCTTCGGTCCACTTCTTTGCCGAAGAGCGGGGGAGGGCGGGGAGGAATGCATTGGAACGAAGTTCTTAGCAGAACAAGCATCGATGGGGTATAATAAACTTCGGACGGAGGTTGTATGTCGATCTTGTTTGCCGCTCTCGGTATGGCCGTCGTGCTGATCGTCCTAGGAGATGCCTTCGAGACGGTCGTTCTCCCCCGGCGGGTGACACGGCAGGCGAGCCTTGCCCGTATCTACTATCGATTCACTTGGATGTTCTGGGCACGGGTGGTTCGTTCTGTTATCTCGCGTAAACAGCAAGCGACCTATTTGAGTTTTTACGGCCCCCTTTCTTTGATTGTTTTGTTGATGCTTTGGGCAACCGGCCTGATCGTGGGATTTGGGCTTGTTCATTGGGCATCGGGCTCGACGATCAAAACGCCGGAGGGGATAGAGAGTTTTTGGTCTTACCTTTATCTGAGTGGAACCACCTTTTTTACGCTTGGGATCGGAGATATCACTCCGGCAACGGTACTGGGACAAGGCATTTGTGCCTTTGAGGCGGGCATGGGATTTGGTTTCCTAGCATTGGTCATCGGTTACCTCCCGGTTTTGAATCAATCTTTTTCTCGGCGGGAAGTAAACATTTCGCTGCTTGACGCGCGGGCGGGTTCGCCGCCTACCGCGGGTGAATTGCTGCGCCGGCACAGTCATGACCAAGGGGTGGAAGAACTCCGGCAGCTTTTCCATGAATGGGAGCGGTGGTCGGCGGATTTACTCGAAAGCCATCTCTCCTACCCGGTGCTTGCTTATTTTCGCTCCCAGCACGACAACCTGTCCTGGCTCGAGGCCCTTACGGCGATTCTGGATGCGAGCGCCTTTGTCATCGCGAATCTCGAAGGTCCTTGCAATCGGCAGGCCCAACTCACCTTTGCAATCACGCGCCACGCGATTGTGGACCTCGCTCAAATCTTCAACTGCCGCCCCCGAAACCCGGAGCGGGATCGGCTTCCTCCGGATACATTGGAGGCCCTTCGCTCCACGCTCACCTCAGCCGGCATGAGGCTTCAAGAAGGAGAGGCCGTTGCACAAAAACTTTCGGAGCTTCGAAAGATGTACGAACCCTATGCCTACTCTCTTTCGAAGCACATGCATATCGTCATTCCTCCGTGGGTGGCGGAATCACGTCATGCAGACGATTGGCAGACGAGTGCATGGGGGCGTAGTAAGGGCTTTCAAATAGAGGGCCCGTCGGACACGGGCCGAGAGGAACATTTCTAAAAAGAGTCAGGATTTTTGAAAGGAGGGAGTTCCATCCCCCCGCTCCAAGGGGAACGAACCGTTTAAGAAAGGGCGGTCGACCACTTTTTGAAACAGGCGTGAATGATCCTTGACGACATCCATTTCTAACGGCAGGTTTTTTTGAGAAGCCAGGCCATGTTCTGACCCAACGTTTTCATCGTCTGAATACCTTCGGCATCATCTCTTACTTCTCCGGGGTTTCGACCGATTCCCATATTCCAATAACTGGAGCCCGGGATGATCATCTGGTTGATCAAAAAAAAGTAGTTCATCGAACTGAGGACATGGGTGGAACCTGCGCGACGGACGGCGATGACTGCTGCCCCCACTTTCCGTTTGAGGAAGTCTCCGTTGGAGCGGGACACCATTGTGCTCCGCTCGATAAGGGCTTTCATACTTGCGGTCATGTCGGAAATATAGGTTGGAGAGCCGAGCAGGATTCCATCAACCCGTTGCATCTTGGCGATGTATTCGTTGACCCGATCTTTCGCTACCGCGCATCTCTGATTCTTGTTCTCCGCACATTTGTAACAGGCAATACAACCGGAGAGAGGTTCTCCGGCCAGTTGAATCAGCTCTGTCTCGATCCCTTCCCTATCCAGTTCATCCAGAACCACACCCAAAAGGATAGCTGTGTTGCCATCCTTCCGTGAACTTCCATTGAACGCTACCACCTGCGTCATTTTTGTCCTCCCTTCCCTGGACCATCTCTAAGACCAGAAAGCCCATCCTTTTTAAAGCTCCAACATTGGGTTCGTCTAGAACCCCCCGTCTCTTTAAGGTCTTCGTTTTGACTGCGTTAGCCCTGCCGACAAGAACCGGTGTAAAAGGGCAGCCCAGGGCATTCTGGAGGAAGCTGTAGCCTTTGTGCCAGCCGTCGGAGAGTTGGCGTAACCAGCAAGGTGAAGATAGACGATCAAATCTATTATAGACGAAAAAAGATTGAGTTCAAGCTAGAGGATGGAAAATTGAGACCTGCCTGCAGTGCCAAGGATTTTAAATTTTGTGACAAAATTTGTCTATTTCTTCTTTATCGAGGGGGTGGTCTTATTGAAAAATGACGGAATAATAGTAAGTTACGACGGTTTCCTCCGCTTGGCACTAAATATGCACAATTTGACACCTGGATGGAAAATCATTATTCACCCCCGGACGATTATAAAGATTTCTTCTCCTGTCTCCTAAACCGGGAGGAGAATCAAGAACCCCCATCTAAACAGGAACCAAATCCGAACGGTCAGAATGGTTTTTCACTCTCCTTTCATTATGTCGAGCTGTTCAATCGAATTAAAGCAAGTCTTGCTGCCATGCAGGCCTACGCGTTCATATTGCGGGACAATTCCAAGGACAAGGAATTGGGAGAGCATTTTTACAGGATTGTGAACGCCGATATCGAGAAGACCGTCTCCTTGCTGAACTGTTTCAACGATTATATCAATTTCAGCACCCCCATGGTCAAAAGCAACACGGTGAACATCGTCGTTGAAGAACTCATTAACAAGTATGCGAGCCAATTGGAAGAGAAGAAGGTCAAAATCATCAAGAAGCAGTTTGAAAAAGATCTTCCGGAGACGATTCTTCCCGACGAACAATTGAGATATATCATGAATTCCGTCATCGAATCGATTCTCCTCTCTATTCCTGTCAGCGGGAACCTTGGATTTCTGACCCGATCCTTCGACTTCGAAGCCTTGACAAGTGAGGAAAAAGCACAGATACAAAAGGATGGAAAGTATCTTGAGATTCTAGTTGTTTCTACAAACTGTGAGAAGTCGGGTGAACCGACCGAGGTTGTCCCGGGAATTCCGTCCCATCCTCAACCGGGAGAGGCGACAGAGTTGATACTGAAGTTGGCCAAGGAGATTCTTAAGAAGAACAAGGGGATGATGAGGCAACGAGTGTATGAGGATAAGAAGATAAATTTCATTTCTCTGATCTTGCCCATTGAACGAAGGAACGTCGTTCGGTATCCTTCCTCGGAAGAGCGACTTAAGAAGACGATGGGGGTTGAGAGATAGACTTTGGCTTGGAGGATTCTATGGAGAATTCCAATGAGTTTAAGGAAAGAAGAAGGTATCCCCGCTCGCTTGTGGACCTCCCTTTTGAATATCGGATGAAAGACCTTCCTGATGCCTATGGGGGGCTTGTGGTCAATGCGAGTGAGGGAGGGTTGCTCATTCATTCTGTCAAGGACATGCCCGTGGGCCTGGAATTAAGAATGGTGATCCTGTTCCCGAATGGGTATGAATTAGCTCATTTCGAAGTATTGGCTCAAATCATCTGGAAGGGTGCTCATTCTTACAATAATTCCGAGGGATTTCAATACGGGTTAAAATTCGTCCAGATCTTGGATGGAGATCGCTGGAAGCTAATGCAACTCCTCAGCAGCCTGGGCCGGGCGAGATCGACTGTCACCTTCAGTGCGCAACCCAACAACCCTCCCCCTGAATAAGCCCCCTTAACTGTTCCGGGGAGTCAACCTTCTCCTCCCATCGCCGCAGCAAGGTGTCGCACCATCTGCCGATACACGTCGAGAAATATTTCGGGAGAGAGGAAATAATGGGGGTTTTGCTCATAGAAGGAAGTGCGAAGTCTCCGGGCCGCCGCATCGATATCCCGGGTCGAACGATAAACCGCTTCCATGGCGGCGCGGTCCTTCTTTGCCATTTCGATCGATTTTGAGATGAATGCGTTGGCTTCCGGTCCGAGGACATATCCGTAATGGTCCGCGCAAAGGTAATCCACCTCAAGGGCCTTTAGCCTCTCAAGGCTTTGTTGATACTTGGTATAATTAGAATTCCCCGAGCTGACAATCGTTTCGCGAAACGGAATCCCTCCCCCGTCTGTGGGGAACAGGGCCTTAAACTCGGGGACATAAGCTGCAATGCAACAAGAGGAATGGCCCGGGATCTCCAGGATAACGACCTCCAAACCTCCTAAGTCAATCCGGTCTCCGTCACGGACGGTATTGCCGGAGACATCCTTCCTCCATTCTAGGTCATAGGTGGAATAGACCTCCTCTTTCTCCATCCTTCGCGCCACACTTCTCCCGAATTCATTGATCGTCATGACGGCCTTGTCCATCTGAACGACCTCCCATGCCCTTGGCGAGGCATAGACTTCCATTGCTGGGAGACGGCGCTTGAAAAAAGGGACGATGCCCACGTGGTCAAAATGGGAGTGCAGGATCAAGAGTTTCTTGATTCGGTTTTCATCCCTTCCAAATTCCTTGAGTTGCTGGAGCACGTCCGGAACGATATAGCTCATGCCCCCGCTGATCATCATAGTGCTCCGGTTTCCTTCGAGTAGATAGACCCCGGATTCCTCGCGGCCAAAATACCAGATTCCCTCACGCACTTTTCCCGGTTCTCGAATTCTCATCGTGGTCCTTCGTCGAGATTTATTCTCGTGTCCTTTCTTCTATCGTCCCTCACCCATGTTAGGCCGTAAGAATAGAGTCTTGGCCAACAGGAGGATGGAGATGGCAGAGCAGATCCAAGCAAAAATATCTCCGTAGAGGGTATAGAAAGTTTTCTGACTCGATAGTCGAATGGTTCCAGCCATCGCCACCTCCGCAAAAATCGGCCCTTTTTTTTGGATCTTTCCTCTGGGATCGATGATTCCAGTAATTCCAGTATTGGCCGCCCTAGCGACGAAGACTCGGTTCTCGACAGCCCGGAAGGTGACCATGGAGAAATGTTGATAAGGGGCAGAGGTTCTCCCAAACCAGGCGTCGTTGGTGATCGTAACAAGAAAGTTCGCCCCCTTCTTAACAAACTTTCGGCAGAGGTCCGGAAAAATGATTTCAAAACAAATGAGGACGCCAAATCGTGCTTGGGGCAAAGAGAAAGTACGGACTTCTCCTCCAGATTTGAAGTCGCCAATCCCTTCCCCCAGAGATCCGATAAAAAAGAGAAGATCTTGCAGGGGGACATACTCACCGAAGGGGACGAGATGGATCTTGTCATATCTCCCTGTCACTTCTCCCGATGGGGAGACCAGGTAGGCACTGTTGTAATAGCTCACCTTTCCCTGCTGAATTTTATAAGAAGGGGATCCAAAGAGGAGATAGGCGTTCGTCTTCTTCGGAATGTCCAGGATCAACGGTTGGTAGTCTTTGGCCTCCTGAAAAAAGAACGGAGTGGCTGTCTCGGGCCAGACGATGAGATCGGGTTTTTCCTGGGCGACTTGGTAGGAAAGATTCTCGTAAATGTGCAGGGTCTCTTTCTGAAACGATTCGTCCCATTTGATCGATTGGTCGATGTTTCCCTGGACCAATCCAACCTTCAACGGAGCGTTTCGGACCGTTCGGCGGTTTACCGCTTCCATCCGCAGATATCCATAACTCAAAGAACTCAACAGGACTACAACGACGAGGACGGCTCCTCTGAAAGGGAAAGTTCTGCCTTTCCATGAGTGAACGATCCCAAACAGCACGGCGTTGACCAGGAGGAGAACGAACGAAGGGCCATAGACCCCGGTCAGGTCCGCTATCTGGATAAGAGGAAGGTTGAGATATTGGGAGTAACCCAAGGTTGCCCACGGGAATCCCGTGAGAAAGAAGGAGCGAAGGTATTCCAAGGCTATCCAGAGAAAGGGGGTAAATAGAATCGTCTGGCGTCCTGAACGAATCTGGATGAATCGCGTCAGGAATGTGAAGGCCCCGATGAAAAGGCTCAGGTAGGCGACCAGGAGCAAAAGAATTGCACCGCTCAGAATGAGAGGCACATTGCCGTACGTGTGGACCGCTACAATGATCCAATAGAGAATTCCAAGAAATGCGATGAGGCCTGTCAAGAACCCCAGGGCAAAACTGTGATACAGCCCTTTTCCCTCGATGGAATAGAAAAGAGGAACCAAAGCAAACCAGGCCAGGAATTCCAGATCAAAATGGGGGAAAGAGAGGACGAGGAGTATTCCGGAAAGGAGACTCAGAAGGATGTCCCTTTTTTTCATGGTCTCCATCATAAGCAATCAGGGGTTGATTTTCAAGATGCCCCTCTGTCTGGGTGCAATCGAGTCGGAATCCCCTCCCTCTGAAACCTTGAAAAGCGAGTCACTGCGAAAGGAAAAAATCCGAGGGAGGGCTAAGGCAAAGAATTTGGAGAACCCTTTGTTTTGGCCCTTCGCTTAAGAGCCCAGCTTCAATTTTTTTCAGGAAAGATCACTTCGGCCCAGGGTGAGGATATCCGGCTACCAGGCAGGCTGTTTTTGGAGAGCGATTTAAATTCCCGGAAGAATTTGTTAGAATAAAATCCCATGAGAATTTTATTGGTTGAAGATGACAAAGGCATTGTTCGATTCGTCAGGAAAGGGCTGTCGGAAAATTCATTTTCCGTGGACGTGGCTGCTGACGGAGAAGAGGGGTTGAATTCTCTCCTCCGCATGAAATTCGACCTGATCGTCCTCGATATTCTGCTTCCCAAAATCGACGGAAGGGAAATTCTGAAAAGGATCCGATCGGTGAATATTCAAACGCCCGTGATCTTTTTGACCGCCAAGGATTCAGAAAGTGATATTGTCCACGGTCTGAATTTAGGGGCAGACGACTACCTTACCAAGCCCTTCTCCTTTAATGAATTGTTGGCCAGGATTCAGGCCATCCTTCGAAGGGGGAAAATCGTCCTTTGCCCTTCACGCCTCCAAATCGCGAACCTGATTTTGGAATCTGAGGGACATCGCGTTTTCCGGGAAAAGACAAAAGTCGAACTCACGCCGAAGGAATACGCCCTTCTTGAATTCTTTATGAGACACTCGGGCGAAATCATTACGCGGACCATGATTTCCGAGAAGGTCTGGGATGTCCACTTTGATACTTCCACGAATATCGTCGATGTCCACGTTTCCCACCTCCGGAACAAAATCGACAAGGATTTCGAGCCAAAGCTTCTTCATACGGTGAAAGGAGTTGGCTATGTCCTGGAAGATCGTGGGTAAGCTTTACCGGAGGACCGATGTGAAAATGACCCTCTGGTACATCTTCACATTTCTGATCTCTGCCGTTGTCATTTGCGGATTTCTCTACCTGCGCCTGAGGCATCAGCTCCTCAATGAGATCGACCAATTTCTTCTTGATGAGACCAAGGAGATGGAGAAGGCTCTATCCAAAGAACCCCGAGAGGTCTATCTTCTGATGAGATTCGAAGATGAGGTCATGGCCCGGAAGTATTATCCATTCTTCTTCCAAATTCTGGATAAAGACGGAAAGGCGCTCTTCGTTTCGAGGGAGTTTCGAGAGACCGTATGTGCTGTTGATGGACAGGCGTTTGTCAATGCTAGGAACGGGAAGGAGACCCGGGAAGAGGTTTACTGTCCCGGGAGAGAAGGTTCCTTTCGTATTGTCACCACGCCCATTTATAGAGATGGAAAGCTCATTGAAATTATCCAGTTGGGGACCCATCTTCGTTTTGTGAGAAAGAACTTGGCGCACTTCAGGGGTAATTTATTGGCTGCCCTCCCTATTCTTTTAATCTTGGGATCATTCGGAGGCTGGGTGTTGGCCAGAAGATCGCTAGCCCCCATCGGCTACATCGCCTCGAAGGCTGAAAGCATTTCGTCCCAAAACCTGAGCGAACGCTTGACTCCGAGAGGGACGAGCGACGAGATGGATGAGCTGATCCATACGATCAACGAAATGATATCCCGTTTGGAGGGTTCCTTTAAACGAATGGCTGAATTTACTGCGGATGCTTCCCACGAATTGAAGACACCTATCTGTGCCATGAGGGGAGAAGCGGAAGTCTTACTGCTCAAAGAGAGAAATCCGGAAGAATATCAAGAAGGCTTGGCCCATTTTATAGAACAATTTGACCATCTGAATCAGATGATCAACGACCTGATCCTCCTGTCGAAGTTCGATACGACCCAGATCGAGTTGAAAACCGGTCCTCTTCGACTGGATCTTCTGATGGAGGACTTATGCCACTTTTTCCGGGTTCTTGCCGAGCAGAAGAATATTGCTCTAGAGATAGGCTTTACAGAAAACGTCACGGTCATGGGAGATAAGACGCGCCTTCAGCAGCTCTTTACCAACCTGATTGACAATGCGATCAAATATACGTCAAAAGGGTCCATTCGTATTACAGTAGAAAGACGGGAAGCTGTCGGTTTGGTTAGGATAAAGGACACCGGAATCGGCATTTCCAAAGAGGAACAAGAGAAAATCTTCAAACGTTTCTACCGGACGGACAAATCACGGTCGAGAGAAACCGGTGGGGTTGGGCTGGGGCTGAGTATTGCGGAATGGATCGTCCGTGCCCACCATGGAAGAATTGAAGTCGATA
>Ga0335081_10010264_pt1 | contig 15121 bp, 14 predicted proteins | sample Lox_Sample_35_FD_206713 | JGI IMG/M metagenome (GOLD analysis project Ga0335081, IMG submission 206713) | Soil microbial communities from Loxahatchee National Wildlife Refuge, Florida, United States - Lox_Sample_3.5 | ecosystem: Environmental > Terrestrial > Soil > Wetlands | place: USA...
CCGGGACCGAACCGACCGGACGCGAACTCGGGCCCGGCGCTCCCCCGCTCGACGAACCCGAGGTCCTCGAGGCCGACGAGCGCGGCGATCGAGTACGAGTCGTCGATCTCGGCGACCTGGACGTCCGCCGGAGCGCGCCGCGCCTGACGGAACGCGCGCTCCGCGGCGGCGGACGTCGCCGCGAGGCGCGTCACCTCGGCCCGGTGCTGGAGCGCCATCGTGTCGCACGCCACCTGGCTCGCGGCGATGCGGATCGGCGTGTCGGTGTGCTTCCGCGCGGTCTCGAGCGGGCCGAGGACGACGGCCGCCGCCCCGTCCGACAGCGGCGAGCAGTCGAACACTCCGAGGGGCTCGGCGACAGGCCCCGCACCCAGGACCTGCTCGAGGGTCACCTTGTTGCGGAAGTGGGCGTTCGGGTTCTTCGACCCCATCTGGTGGGCGTGCACCGCGACGCGGGCGAGCTGCTCGCGGGTCGTGCCGTGAAGGTGCATGTGGCGGCGCGCGACGAGCGCCCAGAGCGCGGGGAGCGTCGCCCCGAAGACGATCTCCCATTCGTGGTCGGCGGTCGCGCTCGTGATCTGGCTCGCCGTCGCGTCGGCGACGTCCGTCAGCTTCTCGGCACCGCCGACGACGACGTAGTCGTACAGTCCGCTCGCGACGGCGAGGTACCCCTGATGGAGGGCGAGCGCGCCGGACGCCCCTCCGCCCTCGGCCCGGATCGCCGGCAGATGACGGCCGGCGAGCCCGGCGTAATCGAGGATCAGCGGCGCGATGTGCTCCTGCTCGAGGAGCGAGCCGCTCGCCATGTTGCCAAGGAACAGCCCGCCGAGCTCGCCCGAGGAGAGCTTGGCGTCGACGAGCGACTGGAGCCCGGCCTCGATGCCGATCTCGCGGAACGAGCGGTCCCAGAGCTCGCCGAACTTCGTCTGGCCGACGCCGAGGACGGCGACCTCGCGCATCGCTAGCTTCCCCCCATGTGGATCTTCCCGCGGAACTTCGCGTAGACCGCGTACGGGATCTCGACCCCGCTGTCGAGGTACCATTGCACCGGCCGGCCGATCGAGCGGTCGTACCGGGCGAGCTCCTCGGTCGTCTCGAGGTCGAAGGCGTCCGACCCGGCGCCGGAGCCGTAGCCGACCATCAGGATCCGCTCCCCCGCCCCCGCGTGGTCGAGGACGTTCGCGAGCCCCAGGAGCGCGGCCCCCGAGTACGTGTTCCCGATCGACGGGGTGACAAGCCCGTAGCGCATCTGCTCCTCGGAGAAACCGAGCTGCTTTCCGACCCGCTGCGGGAACTTCCCGTTCGGCTGGTGGAAGACGACGTGCCGGTACGAGGCCGGCGTCGTGCCGGCGCTCTCCATCATCCGGCGGGCGCACTCGGTGACATGGCGGAAGTACGCCGGTTCCCCGGTGAACCGCCCCCCGTGGCTCGGGTAGCGCTGGCCCTCGCGCCGCCAGAAGTCGGGCGTGTCGGTCGTGTAGGAGAGCGTCCCGAGCACGCGGCAGATGATCCGCTCCTGGCCGATGACGAAGGCGGCGCCCCCGGCGCTCGCCGAGTACTCGAGGGCGTCGCCGGGCGCCCCCTGGGAGGTGTCGGTGCCGATCGCGACCCCGTACCGGATCATGTCGGCACCGACGAGGCCGAGGCACGTCTGGATCGCGGCCGTCCCGGCCTTGCAGGCGAACTCGAAGTCCGCCGCCGTCAGGTTGGGCGTCGCGCCGACCGCCTGGGCGACGACCGTCGCCGTCGGCTTCACGGCGTACGGATGCGACTCCGAGCCGACGTAGACGGCGCCGATCTGCTGGGGGTCGATCGCCCCCCGCAGGAGGGCGGTCCGCAGCGCTTCGGTGGAGATCGTGATCGTATCCTCGTCCGGCGCCGGCACGCTCTTCCGCCGCACGTTCAGCGATTCGCCCGTGCTCTCCCCGTCGGCCCCCCAGACCCGGCCGATCTCGGTCGGGGTGATCCGGTACCGCGGAACGTACGCGCCGTAGCTCACGATCCCCGCTTTCATCCGGTTCCTCCGTTCACAGCTCCTCGAGCTTCTCGAGCACCGTCGGCGCGGTCAGCGCCGTCGTGAGGAGCGGGATGTTCTCGACCTCCGACAGCCGGACGGCCAGCGGGTCGATCCGGCCCGGGTTCGAGAAGAACACCGCGGCGGGCTTCAGCGGATGGGCGCGGATCGCGACCATCGGCGAGCGGCCGTAGCGCACGTTCGAGAAGATCAGCGCGCGCTGGGTCGACCAGCCGTACACCTCCACGAACCGGGAGGCGTCGATCGAGAGGATCGCGCGCGGGGCGTCGAGGACGGTGAAGCCGTGGACGTCGCGGTGGAGATCGACCCGGCTCACCGGTCGGGCGTCCAGCGTGTCGGCGAGGGTCTTCAGCGGGATCGCGACCGCGAACTCGCTCATCCCCAGGATGCCGTCCGAGTGCGGGCGGAGCCCGAGCCGTTGGCCGACGCGGCCGCCGTGCTCCGAGTCGAGCGCGACGAGCCCGCCTACGTACTTCCGGATGAATCCCGCGCCCGGGTTCATCCGGCGCTCGGATTCGTAGTCGCTGATCACCGACGGGACGGTCGCGAGGTGCTTCGCGAGGTCGCGCTGCGAGACGCCGAAATCCTCCCGCCACTTCCGCAGGGTGCGGCCCGGGTGGGGCGAGAGAACGACCTCGCCCGCGATCTTCTCCCGGATCTCGGCCTCCACGGAACCGCTCGAGCCCGCCGACGTATAAATCGGTAAGCTTCCTGTCGGCCGGGGGCATCGACATCTGCCGAGCGGACGCGGTCGGCCGGTCGGAGTGGACCGGGCGAGAATCTCCGGCCGGGAGGAACCCTCCGCGTCCGTTTGAACTCGCGACCTCTACCTTGCCAAGGTAGCGATCTTCCGCTGATCTACCGGCCCACCGCGCCCGCCGAGGCGGGCGGCAGGATAAGTCCTTCTGCGCCGAAGTCGCGGGGGGCCTCCGCGGGCGGCGTCCGTCGCACGGCGCCCGGCGCCGCGGCGCTCCGACCAAACCCTTAAGCCGATTCCCCGACTCGAGCCGCCGATGGCCGACGACGGCTCCCCCGGCGAACCGATCGACGCGCTGCTGCGCGGGACCCGCGACCTCCTCCGGCCGGAGGAGCTCGTCCGCGAGGCGACGCGCGACCTCGTCAAGGAGGAGATCCGGCGCCACCTCGAGAAGACGCTTCACGACGACCCGAAGCTCGCGCAGGCGCTGAAGGACGCGGTGCGCGACCTCCTCGCCGCCCGGGCGAACGAGTACGCGGCGGTCGTCCGGATCGGCACGGCGACCGCGCGCCTCGGGTTGTCGGCGCTGCCCCCCGAGATCCGGCGGGCCCTGACGAGCGACCTCGTGGAGCTGATCTCCAAGGAGCTCGGCCAGATCGTCGAGAGGTCGCTGTGACCCAGCGCCTCGCGCCGGACGAGGTCCGGATCTACGAGGTGAAGCGGGTCGACGTCGAGGGCGCGATCGTCATCGACGGCTTTCCGTCCGTCGGGCTCGTCAGCTCGATCGTCGCCAACTACCTCATCGACACGCTCAAGATGGAGCAGATCGGGATCGTGGAGTCGCCGGCGTTCCCGACGGTCTCCCTCGTCCGCAACGGCGTGCCCCAGCACCCGGTCCGGATCTACGCCGGTCGTCCTCCGGCGGACCGCGCCGGCCGGGGCGCCGACAAGATCGTCGCGTTCGTCTCGGAGTTCCACCCGGCCCCTGCGATCATCCACCCGCTCGCGACGACGATCCTCGACTGGGTCCAGGAGCAGCGCTGCTCGCTGCTCGTCTCTCCGGAGGGCCTCGTCGTCGAGGCCGAGCCGCACGGGCGCGGACCGAAGTCGGCCCGGCTCGGCGACGTGAAGGTCTACGGGATCGCGAGCACGCCGAAGGCCCGGGAGCTGTACATCGAACCGAACACGATCCCGTTCCTCGAGGGCGTGATCACGGGGATCGCGGGGGTGCTGCTCAACGAGGGCCGGCGGCGCGGGTTCGACGTGCTGACGTTCCTCGCCGAGGCGCAGTCCGACTACCCGGACGCCCGGGCGGCGGCGAAGGTGATCGAGGCGATCAACCGGATCCTGCTGCGGACCCCGCTCGACGCCGTCCCGCTGTACGCCGAGGCGGAGCGGATCGAGCAGCAGCTGCTCTCGATCCAGCGCCGCGCGGAGCGGAACCGGCCCGAGCCGACGCCGCCCCAGTCGCCGCCGATGTACCGGTAGTCCCCGGTAAGCGCGAGAGCAGTTCCTCGACCCCGCGGACGAGCGCCGTGCCGTCGTCGAGCGAGTTGTACAGGTAGAACGACGCCCGCACGTTCCCCGTCAGCCCGCGGCGGGCGTAGTAGGAGTGCGCGCAGTGCATCCCCGAGCGCACGAGCACGCGGTGGCCCTCGTCGAGGAACACGGCGGCGTCGTGCGGGTCGACCCCGTCGAGAGCGAACGCGAACACGCTCGGCCGGTCCGCCGGGTCGGACGGCCCGAGCCGACGGAGCCGTCGCTCCCCCGCCAGAGCCCGGCTCACCCGATCGTTGACCGCCCGCTGCTGCGCCTCGACCGCGTCGAGCCCGATCCGCGTCAGGTAGTCGACCCCGGCCGCCGCCCCGAGCACCCCGGCGTAGTTCTGGAGCCCCGCCTCGAACCGGTAGGGGGGCGGTCGGAGGGCGTGGGCATCCAGCGTCGTCCACTCGACCGTCTCGCCGCCGAGCAGCAGGGGCCGCAGCTCGCCGAGCCGATCGGTCGCGCCGGCGAGGACCCCGGTCCCGGTCGGGCCGAGCATCTTGTGGCCGGAGACCGCGTAGAAATCCACGCCCCACCGGTCGGTTTCGACGCGTCGGTGCGGGGCGGCCTGGCAGCCGTCGATCAACGTCAGCGCTCCGTGCGCCCGGGCGCGCTCGGCGATCGCCGCGACCGGCAGGGTCCGTCCGTCGACGTTGGAGGTGTGGAACAGGCTCACGAGGCGCACGCGGCGCGCGACGATCGTCTCGAACCGCTCGAGGTCGAAGCCGCCGTCGTCCGGGAGCGGCAGCACTTCGATGCGGATCCCGGCCTCGGCGGCCAAGCGCTGCCAGACGACGAGGTTCGAGTTGTGCTCCTGGTCGGAGATGAGCACCCGGTCGCCGCGCTTCCACGGCAGGCCCTGCGCGACGAGGTTGATCGCCTCGGTCGCATTCCGAAGGAAGACGACGCCGGCCGGGTCCGCCCGCCCCAGGAACCGGGCGAACGTCTCCCGGGCGCCCTCGTACCGGGCGCCGACCTCCTGGGCGAACCGGTGGAGGCTGCGACCCCCGCACCCGGGGTAGTCCGCGTAGTACTCCTCCATCGCCGCGAGCACCGGCCGGGGGACGAGGGACATGCACGCCGAGTCGAGGTAGACCGGCGGGCCACCGGGTCGGTCGCGGAGCGCCGGAAAGTCGCGACGCACCGCCGGTACGTTCACCGGGCGGCTCCCTGGAGCCCGATCGCCGCCGCCGCGAGCGTCGCCGCCCCGACCACGAGCGCCCGATCGTCGGGGGCGAACGTGGCGCTGTGGAGGCTCGCCGGTCGTCCGACCACGCCGACCCCGAGCCTCAGGAACGTCCCCGGCACTCGCTCGAGGTACCGGGAGAAATCCTCGGCCCCCATCAGCGGCCGGTCGACCTCGATCAGGTTCTCCCGCCCCAGCTCGATCTCGAGGGCGCGGACGACCGTCCGGGTCGCCCCGTCGGGGTTGACGAGCGTCGGATACCCGCGGACGTACGAGACGCTCACCCTCGCCCCGAGGCTCGCGGCGATCGACCGGACGCGTCGCCGGAGCGAGCGCTCGATCAGGTCCCGGGTCTCCGGGCGCAGCGTGCGGACGGTCCCCTCCAGACGGACCTCGTCCGGGAGGATGTTGTGCCGCGTCCCGCCGTGGATCGACCCGATGCTGACGACGACCGGGTCGAACGGATCGCGGACCCGGCTGACGAGCGCCTGGAGCCCGGCGACGATCTCCGCGGCGACGAGGATCGCGTCCGGTCCCTGGTGGGGGGTCGAGGCATGGCCCCCGCGGCCCCGGACGACGATCGTGACCGTGTCGGCGGCCGCCATGAACGGTCCGCTCTTCCAGCCGATCCGGCCGAGCGGGATGCTCGGGTCGACGTGCTGCCCCACCACGAAGTCGACTGATGGTCGGTCGAGGCAGCCGCGTTCGATCATCGGGAGGGCGCCGCCGGTCGTCCCTTCCTCCTCCGCCGGCTGGAACAGCAGCTTCACGGGCCCGCGGAGGTCGCGGGAGTTCCTCGCGAGGATCGCCCCGGCCCCGAGCAACGACGCCATGTGGACGTCGTGGCCGCAGGCGTGCATCACCCCCGGGGTGCGCGAGCGGAACGGAAGCCCCGTCGCCTCCGTCAGGGGGAGGGCGTCGAGGTCCGCGCGCAGCGCGACGACCGGTCCGGGCCGGTCGGCGCCGATCAGTCCGACGACGGCGGGCAGGTCGTCGTACGCGCGGTACGGGATCCCGAGCTCGGAGAGCGCGGCCACGATCTTGTCGCGGGTCCTCGACTCGTGTCCGGTGAGCTCCGGCTCCCGATGCAGCGCGACCCGCCAGGCGCGCATCGCGGGCAGAATCTCGCGGGCGCGGGGCGTCCACGCGACCGACGCCGGGCTCATCGGCGTTGCACGGGACCGCGCGTTATAATGCGAGCGGACGCGACCGAGTCCCGGCCGGCGTGCGACAGCATCCGCTCGACGCGGGCGAGCGGCCGGAACGACCGGATCTCCTCGACCCGCGTGCTCACCGGGGGCGGAACCCCGAGTCGATTCAGCCAGATCGGCCGGATGCCGGCGCGGAGGGCCCCCTCGACATCGCTCTCCCAGGAGTCTCCGATCATGACGGCCGACGTCGGCGCGGCCCCGGCGGCGCGGAGCGCCAACCGGAAGATCCGCGGATCGGGCTTGTCCCACCCCGCCTCCCGGGACGTGATCAGGACGTCGACCGACCTTTCCAGGCCAAGGAACCGAAGCTTGCGCGACTGCTCGCGCGCCGTGTTGTTCGTGACGACGCCGACGGTCGTCCGGTCGGCGAGCCAGCGGACGAGCTCGACGGCCCCGGGGACCGGCCGACCGACGCGCTCGTACTCCGCCCGGTACCGGCGTCCCAACGAGATCGCCTTTCGCATCGAGCACGCGCCGGCGTAGCGGGCGATCAGGCGCTGCCAGCGGATCGCCCGACCTTCCGAGGTCGTGGTCCGTCCCCGGAGGACATGGACGTGCGTCGCCCAGAGGAGACGCGAGTAGACGTCGACCAGCTCCTCGAGCGGGACCTCCGCCAGGGCCGGCTCGTCCCCGCGCACGCGGCCGATCGCCGCTCGGCATGTCGCGGTGTGGTCGAAGATCGTGTCGTCCATGTCCAGCAGGACGGCCCGCGGCAGCGGGCGGTCCCGCGCGGCCCGACCCGGCACGACCGCCCGAATCGGGGGCAGGGGAAGACCCTTCGCGGCGATCCCCGATCCGGCGCCCGCCGCCCCGCTCACCGACGCCCCGCTCGAGGTTCGAAGACGCCTGTCCTTTTATATGAGTGCTTTCTTACTAAATCGCGTAGACGGCCGTCGGCGACGGGCTCCTCGTCGAGGGCGGCCGCACCGGAACCGATCATGGGGAAGATCATAGGCATCGACCTGGGAACGAGCAACTCGGCGGCCGCGCTCCTGGAGGCCGGCCGCCCGACAATCATCCCGAGCGCGGAAGGGACGACGGTGGGCGGCGGGAAGGCGTTCCCGTCGTACGTCGCGTTCACCAAGGACGGCCAGCTGATCGTCGGCGAGCCCGCGCGGCGCCAGGCGATCTCGAACCCCGAAGGGACGGTCACCGCGTTCAAGCGGAAGATGGGGACCGACTACCAGTACACCCTCCACGGCAAGAAATACACCCCGCAGCAGCTGTCGGCGTTCCTGCTCCAGAAGATCAAGCGCGACAGCGAGGCGTTCGTCGGCGAGAAGGTCGACAAGGCCGTGATCACGGTCCCCGCGTACTTCAACGACAACCAGCGCCAGGCGACGAAGGACGCCGGGGCGATCGCGGGACTGGAGGTCGTCCGGATCATCAACGAGCCGACGGCGGCGTCGCTCGCCTACGGCCTCGACAAGGGTGGGAAGAACCAGAAGATCCTCGTCTTCGACCTGGGCGGCGGGACGCTCGACGTCACCGTGATGGAGTTCGGCGACGGCGTCTTCGAGGTCCTGTCGACCAGCGGCGACACCCAGCTCGGCGGCACCGACATGGACAACGCGATCACCGAGTGGATCGCCGGCGAGTTCCAGAAGGAGTCCGGGGTCGACGTCCGCTCGGACAAGATGGCGATGCAGCGCGTCCGGGACGCGGCGGAGAAGGCGAAGATCGAGCTGTCGTCCACCGCCGAGACCCAGGTGAACCTGCCGTTCCTGACCGCGACCCAGGACGGGCCGAAGCACCTCGCCCTGCAGATATCGCGCGCGAAGCTGGAGGAGCTGATCCGCCCGATCGTCGAGCGGTGCCGCGCGCCGGTCCAGCAGGCGGTCCGGGACGCCAAGCTCTCGAACGATCAGATCGCCCGGGTCGTCCTCGTCGGCGGCCCGACGCGGATGCCGATCGTCCAGAAGTTCCTCGAGCAGTCGATCGGCCGGCCGATCGAGCGCGGCGTCGATCCGATGGAGTGCGTCGCGCTGGGCGCGGCGATCCAGGGCGGCGTCCTCGCCGGGGAGGTCAAGGACGTCCTGCTGCTCGACGTCACGCCGCTGTCGCTCGGGCTCGAGACGATGGGTGGGGTGTTCACGCACCTGATCGAGCGCAACACTACGATCCCGACCCGCAAGAGCCAGATCTTCACGACCGCCTCCGACAGCCAGTCGACGGTCGAGATCAAGGTCTTCCAGGGCGAGCGGCCGATCGCCTCCGACAACGTCGCGCTCGGCAGCTTCCTCCTGACCGGGATCCCCCCGGCCCCGCGCGGGGTGCCGCAGATCGAGGTCGGTTTCGACATCGACGCGAACGGGATCCTGAACGTTTCGGCGAAGGACCTCGCGACGGGCCGCAAGCAGGGCCTCACGATCAGCGCCTCGAACAAGCTGTCGAAGGACGAGGTCGCCCGGATGGTGAAGCAGGCCGAGGAGTTCGCGGACAAGGACCGCGTCCGGGCCGCGCAGATCGAGGCCCGGAACCACGCCGAGTCGCTCGCCTACGAGGCCGAGCGGGTCCTCTCCGAGCAGAAGGAGAAGATCGACGCGGGCGAGGCCGAGCACGTCCGATCGCTGGTCAAGGAGCTCCGGGAGACGCTCGGGCAGAAGGACGCGACGACCGCGTCGATCCAGTCGAAGGCCGACGAGCTCACGAAGGCGCTCCACGGGATCGCCCAGAAGATGTACCAGTCGGCGGGCGCCGGCGGGACTCCCGGCGAGGCGCCGCCGCCTCCCCCCGGCGCGAGCGGCGACGCCGCGGGCGGGAGCGGCCCGGTCGACGCCGACTTCAAGGTCGTCGACGACCCGGGCTCCGAGAAGGGCGCCTCGTAGCGTCCCGACCGGCTACGCCCCGCCCCGGGCGCGCGGCCACGCGAGCCCCTTCGCCGGGCCCACGTAGTCGACGTCCGGCCGGATCAGGCGGTTGTCGCTCGCCTGCTCGATGGCGTGGGCCGTCCAGCCGGCGGTCCGGGCGACGGCGAACGTCGGCGTGAACATCGCCCGCGGGAGCCCGATCGCCTCCAGGACGAGGGCGCTGTAGTACTCGACGTTCGTGAACAGGCGCGCGTTCGGGTGCGCGGCGCGCAGGAGCGCGAGGGCGGTCCGTTCGACCGACTCCGCCAGGCGCAGCCGTTCCGGCTCGGCGACCGCGCGCGCGATCTCGTGCAGCTTGGTCGCGCGCGGATCGTCGGTCTTGTACGCCCGATGCCCGAATCCGTACAGCACCTGGCGGTCGCGCAGCCGCCCCTCGATCCACCCCTCCGCCCGCTCGGGGCGACCGATCGCATCGAGCATGTCCGAGACGCGGCTCGGGGCGCCGCCGTGGACCGGCCCCTTGAGCGCCCCGAGCGCCGCGGTCGCGGCGCTAAAGAGGTCCGACTCGGTCGAGACGACGATCCGCAGCACGAACGTCGACGCGTTCATCCCGTGGTCGGCGAGCAGGTCGAGGTAGCCTTCGAGGGCGGCGACGTGCGCCGGGGCGGGCGGCTCGCCGCGGAGCATCCAGAGATAGTTCGCCGCGTGGCCGAGGTCGTCGCGGGGCGCGACCGGCCGTTCGCCCCGGGACCGGCGGACGTACCGGGCGAGCAGCTCGGGCGTCTGCGCGATCAGCCGGAACCCCTCCTCGCGGGTCGGCGGGTAGCCCGCGGTGCCGTCCCCCTGGAGCGAGATCAGCGAACGGAGCGCTTCGAGCGGCGGGAGGCCGGCGGGCAGCGCGTCGGCCGCCGCGAGGACGCCCGGCGGGATGTTCCGGGACGCGCGGAGCGCCCGGGTCACTTCGGGCGACGGGTCCGCGTCGGGCGCTTCACCGAACAGCAGGAGGTGGACGACCGACTCGTACGGTACCCCCGGCACGAGGTCGCGGACGTCGTACCCCCGGTACACGAGGTCGCCGGTCTCGCCGCCGACCCAGGAGATCGACGAGCGGCCGACGACGGTCCCGTCGAGCCCCTTCGAAACGCGGATCGGCGCCTCCATCGGCGCTCGGAGCAGGCGGTCGGGGCTTAGCGTCAGCGGTCCCGCTCGGCGTAAAGCCTTAAGGGCGTCCCCCGGTCGCACGCGCGATGCCGGACGGGGTCGCCCACCTCCTCGAACGCTTCCTCGACCAGCGGGTCACGCTCCTCCTCAAGGACCAGCGGGAGCTCGCGGGCACCCTCGTCGGGATCGACGACCACATGAACGTCGTCCTGGACGACGCCACCGAGACGACCGAGTCGGTGAGCCGCCACCTGGGACGGGTGGTCCTGCGGGGCTCGAACGTCGTGACCCTGAACGGCCCGGCGCCCGGCCCCGGGCACGCCCGCTGACCGTGCCCGCCGCCTCGGCGACCGCGCCCGCCGCCTCCCCGCGGGCCCGCGGCGAGACGCTCGCGGTCCTCAAGCTCCTCGCCCAGTCCGGCGCGGACCACACGCCGGTCGTCGTCACCTCCCGCGAGGTCGGCGCGAAGATCGGGGTCAGCCAGCAGGCGGCCGACCGGTACCTGGTCGCGCTCGAGCGCCGCGGGATGATCGTCCGGACCCTCGCCCAGCGCCGCCAGCGGGTCCAGCTGACCCCCGCGGCGATGGAACTGCTCCGGGGCGAGTACCACGTCTACCGACGGATCTTCGAGGGCCCGGCCCGCATCACGATCGAGGGAACGGTCGCCTCCGGCCTCGGCGAGGGGCGCTACTACCTGAGCCAGCCCGGCTACGTCGTCCAGTTCACCGAACGGCTTGGCTACACCCCGTACCCCGGCACGCTGAACGTCCGGGTCGACGGCACCGCCCTGCGGACCCTCTCGGTCGTCGGCGGCTGGAGCGGGATCCGGATCGACGGCTTCCAGGCGAGCGGGCGGACGTTCGGGGGCGCGAGCTGCTTCGCGGCGCGGATCGGGGGCCGGCCCGGCCACCTGATCCGCCCCGACCGGACCCACCACCGCGACGTCGTGGAGTTCGTCGCGCCGGAGCGCCTCCGGGACGCCCTCCGCCTCAAGGACGCCGACCCGATCCGGGTCGACATCGAGGAGCCGTGACCGCCCCGTCCGTCGCCCGCGCGATCGCCCACGACCGCCGGCCGGAGCCGGCGGGGCCGGACGCGGCGAGCCGCTACGTCAACCTCTGGACGGAGGAGGAAGCGATCGGGACGCGCCGGGTCACCGCGTTCGTCGTGATCCTCCGGACCCGGGGGTGCTACTGGGCCGACGTGAAGGGCTGCTCGATGTGCGGCTACTCGAAGGACACGCTCGGCCGATCGGCGACGCCCGGCGAACTCGCCGAGCAGCTGCGGCACGCGCTGCAGCGCTACCGCGGGGAGCCGTACGTGAAGTTCTACACGTCGGGCAGCTTCCTCGACGACCGCGAGGTCGACCCCGAGAGCCGGCGCGCGATCGTCGCCGCGTTCTCGGGCCGGGCCGAGCGGTTCCTCCTGGAGACGCTGCCCGAGTTCGCGACCGCGGCGACGCTCGACCCCCTGCGCGCCGCCTTCGCCGGGGAGCTCGAGGTCGCGCTCGGCCTGGAGTCGACCGACCCGACCGTCCTCGGGAAGTTCGTGCACAAGAGCGCGCCGCCGTCCGACTACCTGGCCGCCGGCGACCGGGTCCGCGCGCTCGGGGCGCGCGCGAAGGCGTACCTGCTGCTCAAGCCGCCGTACCTCACGGAGGGGGAGGCGATCGACGACGTCGTTCGGTCGACCGGGGTCGCCGCCGCCCACTTCGACACCCTTTCGGTGAACCCGGTCCATATCCAGAACGGGACGGTCGTCGAGTGGCTCTACCACCGCGGCCGGTTCCGACCCCCGTGGCTCTGGTCGGTCGTCGAGGCGCTCCGGCAGGGCGCCACCGTCCGCGGGACGAGCCGGCTCGTCTCGTTCCCGACCGCGGGCGGCCTCCGCCGCGGGCCGCACAACTGCGGCACGTGCGACGCGCGGGTCCTCCGCGCGATCGAGGAGGCGTCCCTCGATCAGGCGTTCGAGGCGCTGGACGGGCTCGCGTGCGCCTGCCGGACGACGTGGGCGAGCGAGCGGCGGCTGGAACCGCTGGGGGTCGAGGCGTGAGCGCGCTCCTCCCGAGGCTCCCGGCCCACGCTCGGTCGACGATCGAGATCTTTCTCCGGGCCCACGCGCTCGGCGACGGCCGCGACGGGGTGGTCGTCGGGCTGTCGGGAGGGATCGACAGCGCCGTGACGGCGCGTCTCGCGCGCGACGCCCTCGGTCCCGCCCACGTCCTCGGCGTGATGATGCCCGACGCCGCCTTCCCGTCGGCGCTCCTCGCCGAGACCGCCGACTACGCGCGCACCCTCGGGATCGAGGTCCGGACCGTCCCGATCGACCCGATCGAGCGGGCGTTCGCCCAGGCGGTGCCCGGCGGGACGGACGTGGTCTCCGTGGGGAACACGAAGGCGCGGATCCGCATGGTCATCGCCTACTCGATCGCCCGGCAGCACCGACGGCTCGTCGCCGGGACCGGCAACAAGTCGGAGCTGCTGCTCGGCTACTTCACGAAGTACGGGGACGGCGGCGTCGATCTCTTGCCGATCGGCGACCTGTACAAGACGGAGGTGCGCGCGCTCGCCGCCGAGCTCGGGCTGCCCGAGGCGATCCGGTCGCGCCCGCCGACCGCCGGGCTCTGGGAGGGCCAGACCGACGAGGCCGAGCTCGGGGCCCCGTACGAGGTGGTCGACCGGGTGCTGAAGGGGCTCGAGGAGCTCCGCTCGGAGGCGGAGATCGTCGCGGCGACCGGGATCGACCCCGCGCGGGTCCGCGACATCGCCCGTCGGCTCGCCGACAGCCGGCACAAGCGGCGCCCGCCGCCGATCCCGAAGGTCGGCCTCCGGACCGTCGGCATCGACTGGCGCGAGTAGCCGGCCGCCCGCCGCGTAACGTTTTACCCGTCCACGACTCGACCGCCGGCGAACCGACCCCTGTCCATGGACCACGCGACCTACCAGCGCCTCTACGAGCAGCTTCAGACGTACGACGACGTCCGCCGCCTGGCGCACGCCGAGCACCTGGACGAGGAGGTGCTGTTCATCATCCACACCCACCGCGTCACGCGCGACGCGACCCGACGGTTCTACGTCGTGAAGCGCCAGCTGCCGCGGCTCGTCGGCCAGTGGAAGCACGGCCGGTCGATCCTCGACATCGCGACCGAGTGGAAGTTCCCCCCCGTGCTGATGGGCCAGCAGATGCTGGGCGAGCTCGGCATCCCGCGGAAGAAGGTCTGGCAGGTGTTCCTGCACCCCGAGACCGCTCCGGACGAGCGGATCCGGACCGAGGTCGACCAGCTGCTCCGCGCCGACATGATCTACTCGCCCCGCGGGATGGACCTCCAGCGCGAGCGCGGCCGCCGGGGCGAAGAGCGCCTCGAGGCGTGGCTGAAGAAGCACGGGATCGGCTACCGGACGGAGAAGGACCTGCGGGGCAAGTACGCGAAGACGCCGGACGCCCTGCTCGACGAGCCGATCATCTTCTACGGGCAGAAGCTCACCTGGATCGAGTCGAAGGCGAACTTCGGGGACGAGGTCGAGCTCCGGAAGAACCTCCGCCGCCAGCTCGGCCCGTACACCGAGATCTTCGGCGAGGGCGCGGTCGTCTACTGGTACGGCTACGAGGAGGGGGCCGTGTCGCCGCCCGGGATCCTGCTGTGGGACGGCCCGACGTTCGAGAAGATCACGCCCGTGGTGCCGCCGCCGCATCCCGAGCGAGCTCACGCTGCGCACCCGTCGCGAGATCACGCTCGACCAGCGCACCCGGGGACGCCTCCTTCAGGCCCAGGATCAACGCACGGCGGCTCCGCCGGCGCGCCGCCTCCCTGAGCTGGCGGGACATCGACCGGCCGAGCAGGTCGGCGTCGGCGGAGGTGCCGCCGCGGCGGAGCTCGTCCACGAGCGCGAGGGCGTCCGGCGTGAACTTCGCGTCCGCCACGACGACGTACGTGTCGAGGGCGGGCTCGCCCTCCGGCCAGCGGCCGGCCGCCTTGAGCAGGAGCTCGAGGGTCTGGTCGCCGATCGCGAGCCCCGCGGCGGGCGTCGCCGGGCCGTCGAACAGCTCGATCAGGTGGTCGTACCGGCCCCCGCCGAAGATCGACCGCCCCTCGCCGCGCCGGGCGAACGCCTCGAAGACGGTCGACGTGTAGTAGGCGAGCCCCCGCACGACCGTCGGGTCGAGGACGATCCGGTCGGCGATCGCCGTCCGCCCGAGGAGCCCGAACAGCGTGCGAAGGCGCCCCGCGCCCGCCCGGGCGGCGTCGTCGATCCCGCGGCGTTCGAGGTCGGAGAGGAACGCGTCGAGCCCGTCGGGCCCGACCCCGGGTCCGGCGGCCCGGAAGATCTCGCCGAGCTCCCGCGACTTCGTGCGCGAGACGCCCGCGGCCTCGAGCTCCCCCTCGAACTCGGCCGGGGGGACCTTGCGGTACCGATCGACGGCCCGGAAGTAGCGCGTCCGGTCGGTCGCGCCGAACAGCCGGCCGACCCCTTCCGCGAG
>Ga0335081_10010265_pt1 | contig 15121 bp, 16 predicted proteins | sample Lox_Sample_35_FD_206713 | JGI IMG/M metagenome (GOLD analysis project Ga0335081, IMG submission 206713) | Soil microbial communities from Loxahatchee National Wildlife Refuge, Florida, United States - Lox_Sample_3.5 | ecosystem: Environmental > Terrestrial > Soil > Wetlands | place: USA...
TCGCCCCGCTTCGGCTGTGGAGGAGTCACCTCGAAAAAGTAACCAAAGCTGCTCGTATCTAAACCCCCCGGACAGCTAGGGGTTCGTCACGGTCACGGTGACCGTCGAGCGGGCAGCCGGCTCGAGCGGGAGCGGCTGCAGCGTGCGCACGAGCGTCTGCGTCCCACCCGTCGACGAGTTGTCGTGCAGCGACTCGCCGAGGGCGATGCCGACCACGAACGCCACCAGCAGGCCCGCCAGGACGAGCGCCCACGACGGGATGCGGCGCCTCCGGCGTTCACGCCGGCGCGGACGTGCGGGCGAGACGGTCACGGTCGGTAGTCCGAGGCGCCGCGCGCATAGTGGTGGAACGCCGCGTCGGCGACCGTGCCGGCCTCGACGACCGCGCGCCCATCCGGGTCGGCATCGTCGAGGAGATCATGCACCCAGCCGTCGGCCCCGTCGTAGACCTCCGCGAGCTCCTCGAGCGTGAACGTCTGCCCCACGCGGCCCCGGAGCGCGTCGAGGACGACGTCGATCTCGCCGACGAGCGTCTCGTAGCGGCGACGGTCGGCCCGTCGCGTCTCCTCGATGCGGCGCCGGCCGTCCTCCCACTGGTGCCGCGCGAGCTCGACCTCCACGGGTCAATCAGTACAGCAGGTCGACGGCCACGGTGACGGCAGCTCGGCGAGGATGCGCTCGCCGAGCTCGTAGCCGGGCCGCGCGAGTGCGAAGGCCGCGTGCGCGTGCAGGCACTTCAGACTGCCGGCGCGGGTCGATCCGCCGATCCCCGCATCGAGCTCGGGCCGGATCGCCCGCTGCTCGGCGTCGGCCCGGGCGAGGCTGTCGGCAAGTGCCGGCTCGTCGCGGGCGGCCTGCGTGAACCGCTCGACGCCGCCGGCGGCCTCCAGCCGCGAGATCGCGGCGACGAGGCTACGGCACGTCACCCAGAACTGAGTCGGGAACGGCCGTCCGTCCTCGTCGCGCGCGAACTGCTCGGTCACCGCCGGCCGCCCGAACGGGCAGCGGACGACGACCTGCCTGAACGCGCGCGGCTCGCGGCCGAGCTGCTTCGCCACCAGCTCCCGGTCGGTCACGACGCTGAGGCTAGTGCTGCTTGCGCCAGGCGGCGATGCCCTTGACGATGAACAGCCGCTCTCCGGGCTTGACGAGACCGAGCCGTCTCGCCTCGGCGACGAACTGGTCGCCGGTGGCCGCCTGGGCGATGCGCTGCTGCAGGCGCGTGCGCTCCGCCTTCAGCGACTGCACGTCGGCGCGGTTGCTCTCGAGCTCCCGCTTCGCGCGCAGGTACGCGTGCGCCGGCTTCCAGTAGAGGAACGCGACGAGCGCGAGCCCGCCGATCGCGAGCAGCCGGATCCCGCTGAGGCGCGGCACTGCGGAGTGGTTCGGCGGCGGCAGCCGGATCCCTACGAGGATCCTCGAGCGGCCGTGAGGTCAGGCGACGTCGACCTTGATCACGTTCGTCGAGCCGGGCAGGTTGACGGCCGTTCCGGCGGTCAGCACGATCCGGTCGCCGGCGTCCACCGTGCCCGACGCGAGCGCAGCCTGGATCGACCGCGCCCACAGGTCTTCCACGTCGTGCGTCTGCGGCATCAGCACGGGCGTCACCCCCCACTCGAGCGCCATCTGCTGCACGGACGTCTGGTGGTGGGAGAGCGCGACGATCGGGCGGCGTGGCCGGAGCCGTGCGACCGCCGACGCCGTCCGTCCCGTGAACGTCGGGACGAGGATCGCGCGGGCGCCGAGCGCTTCGGCGAGGTCGCAGGCGGCGTTCGACATCGCGGTGCCGACGGTGGTCTCGTCGCCCGGCTCGGGCATCTGATGGCGGTAGCCCATCGAGGGCTCGACCGCGCGCGCGATGCGGTCCATCGTCTGCACCGCCTCGACCGGGTAGTTGCCCGTGGCAGTCTCCGCGGACAGCATCACCGCCGACGTGCCGTCGAGGACGGCGTTCGCGACGTCGCTCGCCTCGGCGCGCGTCGGCTCGGCGTGCTCGATCATCGACTCGAGCATCTGCGTGGCGGTGATCACGGGCTTCCCCGCCTCGAGGCAGCGCAGGATGATCCGCTTCTGCAGCAGCGGCACCGTCGCGGCGCCGATCTCGACACCGAGATCGCCGCGGGCGACCATGACCGCGTCGGCCTCACGCATGACCTCGTCGAGCACCTCGATCGCCTCCGCCTTCTCGATCTTCGCGATCACCCGCGCCGCCGAGCCGTGCTGCCTGATGATCTCGTGCAGGTCGCGGACGTCGGCGGCGGCGCGTACGAATGACAGCGCCACGTAGTCGACGCTGAGGGAGAGGGCGAACTCGAGGTCGTCCAGGTCCTTCGCCGTCAGCGATGGGATCGGGATCGGCACGCCCGGCAGGTTGACGCCCTTGTGGGACTTCACCTCGCCGCCGACGAGCACCCGGCAGCGGGCCCGCCCGTCCGCCACCTCCTCGACGCTCAGCCGGACGAGGCCGTCGTCGATGAGCACGTCGTGGCCCGGGCTCAGCACCTCGCCGATCACCGCCGGCGCCACGGGAAGCTCGCCGTTGACGGCGCGCTGGTCGCCGACGACCACGACCTCTTCGTCCTTCAGGAGGATCCGCGGTGCCGGAAGGTCGCCGATCCGGAGCTTCGGGCCCTGCAGGTCGGCGATCACGGCGAGCGGCTTGCCCGTCTCCGCCTGGACGGCGCGGACGACCTCGGCACTCGCAGCGTGGTCGTCGTGCGTCCCGTGCGAGAGGTTGAGCCGCACGGCATCGACGCCGGCGTCGACGAGCGTCGTCAGCATGTCGTGGCTCGACGACGCCGGGCCGATCGTGGCCACGATCTTCGTCCTCCGGCGCTCAACCGACATCCGTCAAGCAGAGTAGATGAACCGGCGAGTGCGCTCGTTCTCCGGAACGACACGAAGATCGTCCCGGCCGACGACGACGCGGCGCCGGCGCCGGTCTACCGTTCCGGCCGTGTTCATCTCGATCGGCAGCCCCGCCCCGAAGCTCGAGGCCGATGCGTTCGCCCGTGGCGAGCAGCGCCGGCGGATCGCCCTCGGCGAGTTTCGCGGCAGCTGGACGGTCGTCGCGTTCGGCGTCCGCCGGTTCGACGCGATCGAGCTTGCCGAGCTGGAGGAGGCGTTCGCAGCGGACGGGGCGGTCGTGCTCGCGACCACGCCGAGCGACTGGCACGAGGCCGAGAGCCTCTACCGCGGCACGTCCGTGCGCTTTCCGCTGCTCACCGAGGTCGGGGAGACGCGGCGGATCACGATGATCGTCGACCCGTACGGCGTCGTCCGGCACGTCGGCCTGCGCCGGACCGCGCGCGAGACGCTCCGGTCGCTGGAGCGCCTCCTCGGGGCGTCGACGATCCGCTCAGCCGCGTAGCCCGGGGCTGCGCGGGAACGCGTCCCAGCCCGGGTAGCGGGCGCCCGAGCCGAGCTGCTCTTCGATCCGGAGGAGCTGGTTGTACTTCGCCACGCGGTCGGTGCGCGCCGGCGCCCCGGTCTTGATCTGGCCGGTGCCGAGCGCGACCGCGAGGTCGGCGATCGTCGCGTCCTCGGTCTCGCCCGACCGGTGCGACATGACGGCCGTGTACCCGGCCTCGTGCGCGAGCCGCACGGCGTCCATCGTCTCGGTCAGCGTCCCGATCTGGTTCACCTTGACGAGGATCGAGTTCGCGACGCCGCGCGCGATCCCGTCGCGGAGGCGGTCGGGATTGGTCACGAAGACGTCGTCGCCGACGAGCTGCAGCCGCCCGCCGAGCTCGGCGGTCAGCGTCGCCCAGGCGTCCCAGTCGTCCTCGGCGCACCCGTCCTCGAGCGAGACCACCGGGTAGCGGTCGACGATGCCGGCCCAGAAGCCGGCGAGCGTCTCGCCGGTCTCGACGCGCCCCTCGAAGCGATAGGCGCCGTCGCGGTACACCTCACTCGTCGCGGGGTCGAGCGCGATCGCGACGCGATCGCGGTGCCCGGCCCGCTCGGCCGCCTCGAGGATCACCTCGATCGCCGCCTCGCTCGACTCCAGGTCGGGCGCAAAACCGCCCTCGTCGCCGACGGCGGTCTGCAGGCCGCGCTCGTGCAGCAGGCTCTTCAGCGCGTGGTACACCTCGGCGCCGAGCCGGAGCCCTTCGCCGAACGTCGCCGCGCCGACCGGCACGACCATGAACTCCTGGAGGTCGATCGAGTTGTCGGCGTGCACCCCGCCGTTGATCACGTTCATCATCGGGACCGGCAGGGTCACGGCGGCCTCGCCGCCGAGGTAGCGCCAGAGCGGCTGGCCCGCGTCGGCGGCGGCGGCCTTCGCCGTCGCGAGCGACACGCCGAGGATCGCGTTCGCGCCGAGCCTGCCCTTGTTCGGGGTGCCGTCGAGCTCGATCAGCTGACGGTCGAGCTCTCCCTGCTCGCGCGCGTCGAGGCCGCGCACCGCGGCGGCGATCTCGTTGTTGACGTTGGCGACGGCGCCGGTGACCCCCTTGCCGCCCCACGCCGTGCCGCCGTCGCGGAGCTCGACCGCCTCGTGCACGCCGGTCGAGGCGCCCGAGGGGACCGTGGCCCGGCCGTGCGCCCCCGTCTCGAGGAAGACATCCACCTCGACCGTCGGATTGCCGCGCGAGTCGAGGACCTGCCGACCCGCGACCGTCGTGATCTTCGTCACGCGTCCGCCTCCTTCAGCTTTGCCTTGTCGTAGTAGCCGTCCTGCTCGTCGAGCGGCAGCGACTTCCAGTCCGAGCCGTCTACTGCCGCGATCCGCTCAGCGAGCTCGACCCGCGACCTGAACCGCTTCGAAGCAGCACGCAGCTCGAGCTCGGGATCGACGTTCACGCGGCGCGCGACGTTCACGAGCGCGAACAGGACGTCGCCGAGCTCCGCCGCGACGCGCGGCGACGGCTCGCGCTCGGCGGGCGGGTCGGCGTCCGGCAGCTCGGCGCGCAGCTCGCGCAGCTCGTCGTCGAGATCGGCGAGCGCGCCGTCGAGGTCCGGGTACTCGAACCCGACGCTCATCGCGCGGCGCTGCACCTTGCGCGCGTACAGCAGCGCGGGGAGGCTCTCGGGCACGTCGTGGAAGATCCCGGCCCGGCCCTCCTGCTCGACCTTCAGCTCCTCCCAGCGCGACCGCACGCCGCCGGCCGTCAGCAGGGCCTCGTCCCCGAAGACGTGCGGATGGCGCTGGACGAGCTTCGCGTGGACCTCGCGGATCACCTGCTCGAGATCGCCGTGGCCGCGCTCCTGGAGGAGCAGCGAGAGGAAGACGCACTGGAAGAGCAGGTCGCCCAGCTCGCCGAGGAGCTTCGCGTCGTCGTCCGCCATCGCGGCGTCGGCGACCTCGTAGGCCTCCTCGACCGTGTGCGGGACGATCGTCCGCGCGGTCTGCTCGCGGTCCCAGGGGCATTCGCGGCGCAGCCGCTCGGTCAGCTCTTGCAGCTCGACGAGCGCGCCTGCGAGGGACACGCCGGGGACGTTAGCCCGTCGTCGTCGCGTTCGTCGTCGTGACCGTGCAGGGATCCGGGCTCGGCGCGTAGCCGTTCTGGTACTTGATCTTCCCGGAGCAGTAGCTCTTCTGCAGGCTCGAGGCGAAGTTCTGGACGGCCGTCTGCTTCTGCGTCTGCAGCAGCGACTGGCGGATCGTCGCGGCGACCTTGGCCTCCGGCGTGACGCTGCTCGGCTTGATCGCCGACGTCGGCTCGATCACGAACCAGCCGTACTGGGCGTTGTGGATCGGCGCCTGGACCTTGTTGGTCGGGGCCGAGAAGAGCACCTTGTCGAACTGGGGGACGGTCTGGCCCTTGGTGAAACTGCCCTGCCCGCACATGTTCTTCGAGCCCGGGTCGAGCGAGTACTTCTTCGCCAGCGTGCACCAGGTCTGCTTGCTGCCGCTCTGCAGCTGCTTGTAGAGCTGCTCGGCCGACGCCTGCGTCTTGACGAGGATGTAGCGCACGTCGCGCGACTGGGCCTTCGAGTAGTCGGACTGGTGCTGCTGGTAGTAGCTGTGCACGTCGGAGTCGGAGATCGTGATGGTCTTCGTGGCCTTGTCCTCGAGAGCCGTCTGGATCAGCTGCAGCTTGATCTCCTGGTGGACCTGGGCGTCGGTCAGGTTCTGCTTCTTGATCGCAGCGAGGTACTTCTTCTGACTGCCGCCGAAGTACTGCTTCTTGATCGCGTCGAGCCTGTTCGAGATCTGCTGGTTGGTGATCGTGATCCCCTCGGCGGCCGCCTTCTCCTCTTCCTCGGCCTGCTGGACGAGGAGGTTGACCACCTGGCTCTTGACCGTCTCGTAGTCGGTCGTCCCCTGCTTCGGGAACGCGCGCGAGTTCGCCTTGAACGCCTGCTTCGCCTGCAGCATCATCGCGGCGAACTGCGCCTGCGTGATGTGCTGGTTGCCGACGACGGCAACGTCGTCGCCCGAGAGGGACGAGCTCGAGCCCCCGCCGCCGCAGGCCGCGAGCATCGCCGCACCGGCGAGCAGGAACGAGAGTCGAAGAATGTGCTTCTGCATAGAAAAGCGCCGCACTAGGCCGCTCGGCGCGCCGCCAGCATAGCATCGACCAAATTGAGCGCTGCCTTGAATTCACTGTGCCTTAATGACACTTCACGACTTCCTGACGAGTACACCGCGGTGTCGATCAAGGTGCGCAATTCGCGCAGTTCGACCGACCCGAGAACGATCGGTCCGACCGAAGCGCGCCCGCCGCGGAACACGAGATAGTCGGCGCCGAGCTGCGCGAGCTTCAGCTTCGCCTCCTGGATCGAGAACAGGTTGGCGACGGGCTCCGGCACCGGCCCGTACCGGTCCTCCGTGCCGACGCGAAGCTCGTGCAGCTCGTCCTCGGACTCGCTGAGCGCGATGCGGCGGTGCAGGTCGATCTTGAGCGCCTCGGCGGCGATGTACCCCGCCGGCACGTAGGCGTCGACGCGAACGTCGACCCGGACCGGCCGTGCGGCGACGCGCCGCTGCCCGCTCAGCTCGGCGACCGCCTCGTGCAGCATCTCGACGTACAGCTCGAACCCGAGCGCGGCGACGTGGCCCGACTGTTCGGCGCCGAGCAGGTCGCCGGCCCCGCGGATCTCGAGGTCGCGCATCGCGATCGCGAAGCCCGCGCCGAGCTCGGTGTGGTCGGCGAGCGTCGCGAGCCGTGCGCGCGACTCCGGCGTCAGCTCCGACTGGTCGGGATAGAACAGGTAGGCGTGGGCGAGCAGGTCGCTGCGTCCGACGCGGCCGCGGATCTGGTAGAGCTGGGCGAGCCCGAGCAGGTCGGCCCGCTCCACGACGAGGGTGTTCGCCTGCGGGATGTCGAGGCCCGACTCGATGATCGTGGTCGAGACGAGCACGTCGGCATCCCCTGCGAGGAACGTCAGCATCTTGTCCTCGAGCTCACGCTCGCGCATCTGGCCGTGGGCGACGAGGAAGCGGAGGCCCGGGCACAGCTGTCTGAGCTTCTCGGCGGCCTCGTCGATCGTCTCGATGCGGTTGTGGAGGTAGAACGCCTGCCCGTTCCGGCCGACCTCGCGTTCGAGCGCCTGCTTGATCAGCTCGTCGTCGAGCTCGCCGACGAACGTCCGGATCGGGCGGCGGCCCTCCGGCGGAGTCTCGATCACCGAGATGTCGCGCAGGCCCGACAGCGACATGTGGAGCGTGCGCGGGATCGGCGTCGCCGACAGGGCGAGCACGTCGACCTCGAGCCGCAGCGACCTCAGGAGCTCCTTCTGGGCGACGCCGAAACGCTGCTCCTCGTCGACGATCACGAGCCCGAGCTCCTTCGGGATCACGTCCCGTGAGAGCACGCGGTGCGTGCCGATCAGGACGTCGACCTTGCCGTCGGCGAACTCGGCGAGCACCCGCTTCACGTCGGCCGGCTTGCGGAAGCGCGACACCATCTCGACCTGGACCGGGTAGTCGCGGTACCGCGATCGGAACGTGTTCCAGTGCTGCTGCGCGAGCACGGTCGTCGGCACGAGCATCAGCACCTGCTTGCCGGAGACGGCGACGGTGAAAGCGGCCCGGAGCGCGACCTCGGTCTTCCCGAAGCCGACGTCACCGCAGACGAGGCGGTCCATCGGGCGCGGCGCCTCGAGGTCCTCCTTCACGGCCTCGATCGCGGTGCGCTGGTCCTCGGTCTCGCGGTAGGGGAACTCCGCCTCGAGCTGCTCCACCCACTCATGGTCGACGTCGTAGGCGACGCCGGGCTGCGTCTGCCGCTGCGCGTAGAGCTGGAGGAGGTCGCCGGCGAGCTCGCGGAGATGCTCGCGGGCGCGCGACTTGAGGTTGTCCCAGGCCTTGCCGCCGAGCTTCGACAGCGCGGGCGCGCGCGCGTCGGCGCCGATGTAGCGGCTGACCTTGCCGATCTGCTCGTGGGGGACGTAGACGCGGTCGTCGCCGCGGAACGCGAGCAGCAGGTAGTCGCGCGTGACTCCCGCGACCTCCTTCGTCTCGAAGCCGAGCAGCTGCGCCACGCCGTGGTCCTCGTGCACGACGTAGTCGCGGGTCCGGAGGTCCGAGAAGCTCTGGAGCGCACGGCCCGGCGCCGCGGTCGCGCGCGGCGGCCGCTTCCGGAAGACCTGCGTGTCCGGGAGGAGCGCGACGCCGAGGTCGCGCCAGACGAAGCCGCGCCGCGCGGGCGACACGGCGAAGGTCAGGCCGGCAGGGCCGTCGCCCGGCTCGAGCATCGAGGCCGAGACGCGCCGCAGGAGCTGCTGCTGGCGGAGCGCCTCGCCGCGGTGCGGGAACGTCACGACGACGTCGAGCTCCTGCCGGAGCAGCCCGCCCAGCTCGTTCTCGGCCTCGGACAGTCCGCGCGCGGCGAGTGCCGGCCGCTGGGCGTCGAAGCTCGAGCGCTGACCCTGCGGCAGGGGGCTCAGCTCGGCCGCGCCGGCGAGATCGATCGGCGTCAGCCCCTCCTCGGCCCAGACCGCCTGCACGTCGTCGAGCTGCCAGACGATGTCGGGCGGTGCGGCGAGCGGCGGGACGAGGTCGTCGGGGACGGACGGAATGCCCTCGTCGTCCTCCGGCCCGAGATCGAGCTCGATGTCCTCGCGGCGGCGCTCCGCTGCGGGATACACCACGGCCTCGTCGACCTGGCGCAGCGCCCGTTGCGTGAACGGCGAGAAGACGCGAACCTGCTCGACCTCGTCGCCGAAGAGCTCGATGCGCAGCGGCTCGCGGCCGGTCGTGCCGAACACGTCGACGAGGCCGCCGCGGACCGCGAACTGCCCGCGCTCCTCGACGCGCTCGACGCGCTCGTAGCCGGCCGACGACAGATGCTCGGCGATCGCGTCGAGGCCGGGCTCGTCGCCGCGCGCGATCCGCAGCGCGGACGGCCGGTCGGCCGGCGGCGGCAGCCCCTCGGAGACCGCGGCGGCGGAGGCGCAGACGAGCCCGCCCCGCTCGAGCACCTCGAGCGCGCGGGCGCGCTCGCCGACCAGGTGCGGCGGCGGCTCGAGCCCCGAGCCGAAGTGGACGCCGCGTGAAGGGAACAGCGCGACCGCGTCCTCGCCGAGGAACCAGCCCGCAGCCTCGGCCGCGTCGCGCGCGTCGGCGTCCTCGGGGAGCAGCACGACGAGGCCCCGGCCGAGCTCGGCGTGGAGCCCGGCGAGGACGAGCGGCAGAATCGACTCCGACACGCGCGCCCGCTCGGGGAACGCCGCGGCGTAGTCCTGGAAGCGGGGTTCCCCGCGCAGCCGCTCGACGAGACCCGAGAGCAGCGTGGGAGCGACGGTGGTCAATTCACCTGCCGCTGCGCGGCCTCGAGCCCGTCGGCGTCGAGTGCCTCGACCGCGTCGGCCGCGCGGTTGACGATCGTCTCCGCGTCGTCGTGCGGCGCGAAGTCCGACAGCACCCAGTCCGCGAGCGGCCTCGGGTCGCCGCGCTCCGGCCTCCCGATGCCGACGCGCAGGCGCAGGAAGCCCGGGCCGCCGAGGCCCGACGCGACCGAGCGGAGGCCGTTGTGTCCGGCGAGGCCGCCGCCGCGGCGAAGCTGCAGCCGCCCGGTTTCGAGGTCGCTCTCGTCGTGCACGACGAGCACCGAGTCCGCGTCGACCTTGAAGAACCGCGCGGCTGCCTGGACGGAGCGCCCCGAGTCGTTCATGTACGTCTCCGGCTTGAGCAGCGCGACCTTGTGCCCGTCGATGCGTACCTCTGCGAGGCGGCCGCTGAACTTCGACCGCCACTGGCCGCCGTGGCGGCGTGCAAGCTCGTCGACCACCAGCCAGCCCACGTTGTGGCGGTTGCGCGCGTACTCGGGACCGGGATTGCCGAGGCCGGCGACGAGCAGGTCGAGCGAGGTGCCGTGCCGGCGCGGCCAGAGCCGCATCCCCGATCAGCCTTCGGCGTCGCCGTCGTCGCCCGGAGCGGCGGGCTCCGCTTCGGCGGCAGGCTCTGCGGCACCGGGTGCAGCCTCGCCCTCGGCGGCCTCCTCGGCCTCGGGCTCCTCGACGCGGGTCGCGAACGTGACGCTCGCGATCACGGTGTCGGGATCGTCGAGCAGCTTGACGCCCTCCGGCACGTGGAGCGAGTCGAGCCGGGCCGAGTCGCCGATCCCGAGCGACGAGATGTCGAGATCGAGATGCTGGGGCACTTCCATCGGCAGCGCCTCGACGTTGACCTCGATCGTCACCTGCGAGAGCACGCCGCCCTCCTTCACGCCGGCCGAGTCGCCGACGAGCGAAACGGGCACGGTCGCGTGGATCGGCTGGTCGAGGCGGACTTCCTGCAGGTCGACGTGCGTGATCACACCGCGAACCAGGTCGCGCTGGAACTCCTTCAGCACCGACGGGTGCACCTTGCCGCCGGCGTCCTCGACGACCACGTCGAGCACCGCGTTCAAGCCGCCCTCGGTGGTCAGCGCGGCCCGCAGGGCCCGCTCGGGGATGCTGATCGCAACCGGGCGCTCGCGGCCGTAGAGGATCCCCGGCACGAGCCCGCTGCGGCGCAGGCGCCGCGACTCGGCGGAGCCGAGGACGTCCCGCTGTGTGACCTGCAGCTGGTGGCGCTCGGAAGGCACGGCCGACCAGTTTAGCTTGGCGAGAGAATCTGCGGCTCTCTCCCCCGCGGGCCCCTCTCTCCCTCGCCGCACGACCGGCCGGCGTCACCCCGACGGTACGGGAACCGGGCTAGAACAATTGATTCTCGCCGCCGAAGATCGCGCTCACCGAGTCGTCGGCGAACACGTTCATGATCGTCTCGGCGAGGAGCGGAGCGACCGTGAGCACGGTGAGGTTCTCCGGCTTCGCGATCGGGTCGATCGGCACCGTGTCGGTGACGACGATGCCGGCGATGTCGGCGTCGACGAAGCGCTCGAGCGCGTTGCCGCAGAACAGGCCGTGCGTCGCGAACACCCAGACGTCCTCGACGCCGTGGTCCTTGAGCGCCTTCACGTTGGCGAGCAGCGTGCCCCCGGTCATGATCACGTCGTCCCCCAGGACGGCCTTCTTCCCGCGGACGCGTCCGGTGATCTCGGTCACCTCGGCGACGTCGTGCGCCGGCCGCGTCTTGTGCATGAGCGCGAACTCCGCGTCGAGCATCTCCGCGAAGCGGACGGCCATCTTCGCGCGGCCCGCGTCGGGCGACACGGAGACGATCCCGTCGCCGATCAGACCGAGGTCGCGGAAGTGTCGTGCGAACAGCGGCAGCGCGGTCATGTGATCGACCGGGATCGTGAAGAAGCCCTGGATCTGACCGGCGTGCAGGTCCATGGTCAAGACGCGGTCCGCGCCCGCGAGCTGGAGCATGTCGGCGATCAGCCGGGCCGAGATCGGCTCGCGCGGCTTCGCCTTGCGGTCCTGGCGCGCGTACGGGAAGAGCGGGATCACGGCGGTGATGCGCTTCGCGGATGCGAGCTTCGCGGCCTGGATCATGAAGACGAGCTCCATCACGTTCCGGTCGACCGGCGCCGATCCCGTCTGCACGAGGAAGACGTCCGCGCCGCGGATCGACTCGTCGAACCTGCAGTAGGTCTCGCCGTTGGCGAACGTGCCCAGGTCGATCTCGCCCAGCTCGACGCCGAGCTGCTCGGCGATCCGTTCGGCGAGCGTCAGGTGCGAGCGGCCGCTGAACACCATCAGCCGCTTCTGCGGACCGCGCTCGATCCAGTGCCCGGGGGCAGCCTGCGTCACGGGCTCGAGCGCCTCGAACCCGGGCAGTGCGAGCTCACTTGTCGCGCTGCTCGGCTGCATACCCCTCCTTGTTCTCCTGGCGCTGCCGGGCGATCGCAAGCGCGCCTGGTGGAACATCCTTCGTGATCACCGAACCGGCCGCGATCCATGCGCCGTCACCCACCTCCACTGGAGCGATGAAGCCATTGTGGATAGCGGTTCTGACGTTGCTCCCGATCGTCGTGCGCTTCTTCGGCTCGCCGGGCCGGTGGCTGTAGTTCGCGGTGATGTTGCCGGCGCCGATGTTGGAGTCCTCGCCGACCTCCGCATCCCCGATGTACGACAGGTGCGGCACCTTGGTGCGGTCTCCGATGCGCGAGTTCTTGATCTCCACGTAGGTGCCTGCCTTCGAGGACTCGCCAAGGCTCGTTCCGGGCCGAAGGTAACAGAAGGGCCCGACGATCGCGCGCTTTCCGATCTCGGCGTCGACCGCGACCGTGTGCGGATGGATCTCGGCGCCCTCGCCGATGCGCGTCCGCCCCCGGAGCACGGTGAACGGGTTGATCGTCGCGTCCTCGGCGATCTCCACCGTCGGGTCGATCCACGTCGAGCCCGGATCGACGATCGTCACCCCGTTGAGCATGTGCTCCTCGTTGATTCGGTCGCGCAGCACGGCGGCGGCGACCGCCAGCTCGACGCGGGTGTTCACACCCTCCGTCTCGTCCGGGTCCGGCGACACGTGGGCGGCGACGCGCTCCCCGGCCTCGACGAGCACCTCGATCGCGTCGGTCAGGTACAGCTCGCCCTGCACGTTCTTCGGCTGCAGCCGCTCGAGCGCCGGCCACAGCGCATCCGACCGGAAGACGTAGATCGACGAGTTGATCTCGGGGATCGCGAGCTCCTCTGGGGTCGCATCCGTGCCCTCGACGATGCGGACGACGGAGCCCGAGCCGTCGCGGACGATGCGGCCGTAGATGCGCGGGTCGGCAGGCTCCGCGGTCAGCACGGTCGCCGCCGCCCGCTCGGCGCGGTGGGTGGCGACGAGCGCGCGCAGGAGCTCGGGAGTCAGGAGCGGCGTGTCCCCGGAGAGGACGAGCACATCTCCGACGTAGCCGGCGAGCGCCGGCCGCGCCGAGCGGGCGGCATCGCCCGTCCCGAGCGGAACCTCCTGGACGGCGATCGTGACACGCTGCTCGGAGAACTGGTCGCGGCCCGACGGCGACGCGACGACGACGACCGGATCTGCACCGGCAGCGTCGGCGCTTGCGATCACCCAGTCGACGAGCCGGCGGCCGAGAATCGGGTGGAAGTGCTTCGGCACGGCGGACCGCATCCGGGTGCCGAGGCCTCCGGCCATGATCAGGGCTGCGAGCGGCGGATCGGGCATGTCGTCGTCGCCTCAGCGAGATGGCTGGGGCGCCAGGATTCGAACCTGGGATCGCGGGACCAAAACCCGCTGCCTTACCGCTTGGCTACGCCCCACTGCCGCCGAGTATAGGTGGGTCGTGATCCTGCGCTAACGACGGTCGGTGAAGAGGAAGAACAGCGCGACCACGGCGAGCAGCGCGACGACGGCGATCGCAACGGCCTTGACCAGGCCGAGCGCGAGCGGCACACAGAGGACGATCAGCTGCGAGGCCGCGAGGATCCACGTGACCTCGCGCACGACGTCCGAGCGGCTCCCCCGGCCGGCGAACCACCAGAGCCCGCCCGCGACCAGCGCGAACAGGACCGCCTCCCACCAGCCGAGGACGCCCACCAGGTAGAGCAGCCCCTCGACGGCCGCGAGGCCGAGCGTGATGCGAAAGCGCCGCAGCCGGAGCCAGCGGCCGAGCCGCGTGGAGCCATGCTCGATCGCGTAGGTCATCGGCGGTCCAAGCTACCAGGCGGGGGCTGCCACCCAGGTGCGCCCGAGGGCCGCCAACGAGGCGGCGGCGCGCCCGGCTTCCGCCCGCTCCTCGAACAGCCCGTAGACCACCGGCCCGGCTCCGCTGACGTCCGCGCGAAAGGCGCCTTCGGCAATCAGCGTCGCTGCGTGCGCCGACGACACCAGGTCGTTCGGAGGCAGGCCGGCGAGCTCGCGCGCGACGCTCAGGCGCGCGAGCGAGCCTCGCAGTGCTGCGGCGCGCCCGGCGAAGCCTGTGCCGCCGCCGCGCGCGTCGAACATCTCGTAGACGGCGCCCGTCGAGGCCTTCGCCGCGTCCTGTGGGAGGAGCAGGCAGACGGCGAAGTCCTGCGGCACGGCCACGGGCTCGAGGGTCGTGCCGGTGCCGCTCCCGAGCTGCGGCCCGCTGCGCAGGAAGAACGGCACGTCCGCGCCGATGGAGGCGGCGAGCTCGTGGAGCCGGCCGTCGTCGAGCGGCCGCTCGAGCTGAGCGTTCGCGAGCCGGAGCGCCGTCGCCGCGTCGGAACTGCCGCCGCCGAGCCCGGCGGCGACCGGGATCCGCTTGTCGATGGTGACACGCCACCCGTGGGGCGCCGCTAGCGCCTCGAGCGCGGCGGTGACGAGCGTGTCGCCGGGGAAGCCTTCGACCGTCGTCGAAGCCGCGGGCTCGACGGCGATCGTGTCGGCCAGATCGAGACGCTGGAGGACGGTGAGCACCTCGTGCATCCCGTCCGCACGGGCGGCGCCGACGACGAGCGCGAGGTTGAGCTTCGCGAGCGCTTCTCCGATCACGCGAGCGCCTCCGCGAGCGCCACGAAGTCGGGCGGGGCGAGCTCCTCGGCGCGGGCGCCTGCGGCGTGCCCGATCGCGGTGAGCCCGGCGACAGCGGTCTCGCGGGGGCAGAGCCCGGCGAGGGCGACCGCATTGGCGAGCGTCTTTCGGCGATGGGAAAAGGCGGACTCGACGAGGCGCTTCACGTGGCCGTCGGCCGCCGGACCGATGCGGCGGAACGCGACCAGTGCCGAGTCGACGTTCGGGCGGGGCCGGAAGACCTCGCGCGAGACGGGATGGAAGCCGGTGCGCGCAGAGGCGAGCTGCACGAGCACCGAGACCGCCCCGTACGCCTTCGTCGACGGCTCGGCGAAGAAGCGGTCGGCCACCTCGCGC
>Ga0335081_10010266_pt1 | contig 15121 bp, 13 predicted proteins | sample Lox_Sample_35_FD_206713 | JGI IMG/M metagenome (GOLD analysis project Ga0335081, IMG submission 206713) | Soil microbial communities from Loxahatchee National Wildlife Refuge, Florida, United States - Lox_Sample_3.5 | ecosystem: Environmental > Terrestrial > Soil > Wetlands | place: USA...
ACATGGTCGAGCGTGGCCAGCTTGATCCGCCGCCGCCAAGTTCGGATAAATTCCTCGACACGAGCTACTGGCAAGAGGCCGAGCGAACGCTCCGATAAGCAGCGTGTTCGACCGTTGCCTGCGCGCTCCTACAGCAGCGAGCCCGGATTCTTGCGGTAGCGGTTCACGATCGCATCGGCAGTCATATAGGCCAGCGCCTGAATGGTCAGCGTCGGGTTGAAGCCGCTCATGGTCGGATGCGTGGCGCTGCCCATGATGAACAGGTTCGGAATGTCCCAGCTCTGGCTGTATTTGTTGACGACCGACTCCTTCGGATTGCTGCCCATGCGCGCGCCGCCTTGATGGTGCGCGCCGGGCGAACCGGGGCTGAACGGCGCGGTCCAGACCAGCCTCGCGTCCATGGCGTGGCCGATCTCCACCATCTTCTTCTGGATGAACTCGATGCGCGCACGCTCGTTCGGCCGCCGCCAGTCGTAGGTCATGCGCGGCGCGGGCAAGCCCCAGGCATCGCGCACGTGCGGATCGAGATCGATCATCTGATCGGAGTAGGGCAGGTTCTCGGTCTGCCCGGTAAGCGCGGTGTGCCGCGTGTAGTATTTGGCATAGAAGTCGCGGAACGCGGCGCCCCAGCGCGGTACGCCGGGCGGCGGGTTCATGCTCATCGCGGTGCCAAGCGGGCCGCCTTCAAGCCCGGCCGGGCCGGCCGAGATTTGCGCGCCGCGAATGAAGCCCAGATCCTTGTGATCGAAATTGTCGCCGTTGAAGTCGTCGAGCGAATTCTTCTGCGCGCTCGGGCCCATATAGACGTTCACGTGACGATCATCGAATGCGGCGAAGGCGCGCGCGCCGATATGCGCCATGATGTGCCTGCCAAGGTGGCCGCTCGAATTGGCGAGTCCGTTTGGAAATTTCTCCGTCTTCGATAAGAGCAGGAGGCGCACGTTGTCGTAGATGAACGGCGCCATGATGACGATGTCGGCTTCGATGGTGTTGTCGTCGCCGCCTGGGCCGTAATACGATACGCCGGTCACCTTGCCGCTGTTGTCCGAATTGACGCGGTAGCACATCGCGCCGGTGATCAGCTTGAGATTGCCGGTGGCATCGGCTTCCGGCAGCTTGGTCACCAGGATCGACGACTTGGCGCCGACGTGGCAGCCGAACGCCTGGCAGAAGCCGCAATAGGTGCAGCCCGGCCGATCCTTGTAGGGCTCCGACAGGATCGCGTGCGGCGATGAGAATGGGTGCAGGCCGAGTTTCTTGGAAGCAGCGTTGAAATTGACGCCGACCTGATCGAGCAATAGAGGCTTCAGCGGATACTCGCGCTTGCGCGGCGCCTCGAACACATTGCCGCCGTCCACTTTCTTGCCGTCGAGATTGCCGGCCTTGCCGGAGACGCCGAGTTCGTATTCGGCGCGCTCGTAATACGGCTCAAGCTCCGCATAGGACAACGGCCAGTCGATTACCGACGAATCCGCCGGAATGGCCGCCTTGCCGTAGCGCTCGATAGTTGACGAGCGCACGCGAAAATCGTCCTCGTGGAAACGCCACGACAACGCACCGTAATGCACCGTGCCGCCGCCGGCTTCGTTGCCGTTGTTTTGTGACGGGATCGGGTGCGCCGTGGCGTTGGCGTTCGGCCGCCATGTCACCGGCATCCGCTTCGGGTCAGGCCGCAGGTCCTGGCGTTGGAAATAGCGCAACTCGTCGTGCGGCTCGAAATCCGCCGTTGTCAAGCGCGGCCCGCGCTCAAGCCCGATCACCTTGATGCCAGCCTTGCCGAGTTCGGCGGCGAGGACTCCGCCCGCAGCGCCGACGCCGACGATCACCACATCAGTCTTTAGCGTTGCCATGGCTTCAGCCCTTCCTTTTCTTGAGCTGCGACTGCAGGCCGACAATGGGCGCGCGCGTGAAGGCCTCCTTGCTTTGCATGTCGTCGGCCGTGAATTGCATCTGCGCACCGGGAAAGCCGACGAGCCGCCAGCCGGCAAAGTCGCGGTTGCCGCCATACACCGGGTCGGCGAACATGCCCTCTAATGTGTGTTTGTGCAGCGTGTTGAAGAACGCCTTCGCCGCCGGCCAGACGAATTCGGGCGCCTTGCCCTGTTCGAGCGCGGTGATGGTCTCGTCCTGTTGCGCGGCAGGGAGATTGCGGAAGGGCTTGCCGTACGCCTTGGTGCAGTGTGCATCGAGCTGGGCGAGGCCGTGCCGATAGAATTCCTGTTCGTCCTTGTAGGCGCCGGACAAGGCCAGATCGATGTAATTGAGCACATCGGCGTCGCTCGCGCCCGGCTTGCCCGGCGCGCCGGGCATCAGCCGTTCGGCGAACGCCTTGATGGTGCGGCTGTCGTCGTCGTTGAAGAATGCGCCATGGGCGTTGGACATCGGCGCCATCGCGGCCGCGCCCTCCATCATGCCCGGCATGGTGCCAGCTGGCGCATCCGCCGCGGCAACTTGCTGGCCGGATTTGGCGAGCGCGTCCGGAACCAGCGCGACGGTCGCGGCCGCTCCCGCTGCCGTGCCGACGAGGAATGCACGACGGCCCTCATCATGCTTCTTCATGAGCATCCTCCTCCCTTTGTGTGCACTCGCGTCATCAGTCCGGCGAGATCGGCACACCACTAGACTGTTCTCTTTAGTAACGCCACGCAAGGTACTTACGCGGTACTGAGATCGGACCGCGGCGCATAGATGACAAAATAACGAACGAAACTTCGGTGCCTTGCTAATGCATCGCAATTTCGGTGCGCGGTACGAGCGCGCCCGGATGACGAATGACATTGCCGGCGAGACGATGCGCTGCACCGGCCGACTGCGCCGGCGTATCGCCGTTGAGACGCGCGGCGAGATAGCCGGCGTTGAAGCCATCGCCGGCCGCGGTGGTGTCGACCGGAATGAACACTTCGGGCACCGGCACGAATTCCTGCGTGCTGCCGGTCGCCACCAGCGCGCTGTTGGGTCCGTTCTTCACCACGATCTCGCCGATGCCGAACGCCTGCAGCCGCGCCACCGTCGCCTCGGGACTCGGATCGCCCCACAGCACCGCTTCGTCGTCGAATGTCGGCAGCGCGATATCGACGCGCTTGAGCGTTTCGATGAACACCGTTCGCGTGCGCGGCAGGTCGCCGCTCCAGCCGTGCGGCCGGAAATTGCCGTCGAACGCCACCTTGGTGCCTTGCCGGCGGGCGACTTCGAGCACGGCGAGGAAGCGGCTCAGGCTCGTGGTCGAGAACAGCGACAGCGTGATGCCGGAAAAATAAATCAGCTTCGCCGTGGTCAGCGCTTCCGCAAGCAGCATCCAGTCGGGCAGCTCGAACAGCTGGCGCACCGGCGCCCCCTTGCGCCAGTAACGGGCGCGGCGTTCGCCGGCCGGCTCATTCTCGACCAGGCAGAGCGCAGGAAGCGCGTTGGCAACGCGCAGCACCAGGTTTGAGGAAATGCCCTCGGCGGCGGCGAGCGCCATCATGCTTTCCGAGTACGGATCGTCGCCGAGCGCCGTGGCGAAGGCGACATCGATTCCGGCACGCGCCAGATAAATCGCGGTATTGAAGGTGTCGCCGCCGCACGACAGCGCGAAGCGGCCGTCGGCGCCGCGCTTTAATTCGATCAAAGCTTCGCCGACGCAGATGGCGCGCGATTTTTCGGCGGACTGTTCGGTCATCTGGTCCCCTGTCAGGGCGCGACCATGCCCGGGCGCGCGGGCCTTGGCAATCGGATGAGAAAATAGCCGATCGCGCTCAGGAGCGAGATGCAGAAGCTGACCGGCCAATCGGTGTCATAGGCGATGGCGACGCCGAGCCACGCCTCGGCAAGCGCAATGGCAGCCGACAGCGCGATGCCGCTCCACAGACCGGTCGCCAGGCGCTGCGCCGTCGCCGGCGGGCCGACCATGAGCGCGAAGACCAGCAGTACGCCGACGATCTGCGCGCTCTCGGAAACCGCAAGCGCCACGATCGCCAGGAAGGCGACCGAGAGGAAGCGCACCGGCACGCCTTTGGCTTCGGCCAGTTCCGGCTGCAGACTCGAGAAGATGAGCGGCCGCATGATCGCGGCGAGCGCGGCAAGCGTGACCGCACCAAGGGCCGCGAGCGTCGCGATCATGCCGCGGTCGACCGCGAGCACGTCGCCGAACAGCAGCGCCGTCGCCTGGGCGGCGAACGCCGTGTAATAGTGCAGGAACAACAGCCCGAAGCCGAGCGCCAGCGCCAGCACCACGCCGATGGCGACATCGCGGCCGGAAAGCCGCTCGCCCATCAGCCCCATGCCGATGCCGGCCGCGATGGTGAAGCCCAGCAGGCCCCACAGCGGCGCAAGGCCGATAAGCACGGCGCCGGTCGCGCCGGCAAATCCGATATGGCCGAGCGCGTGGCCCGCGAAGGTCTGGCCGCGCAGCACGAGAAAATAGCCGACCACGCCCGAGACCACCGCCGCGACGCCGGCGGCGGCGAACGCGTTGCGCATGAAATCGTATTCAAGCATGGCTGTGGCCGTGATGATCGCCGTGCCCGTGATCGTGGCCGTGATCGTGCCCGTGATCATGGTCGTGCAAATGGTCGGCGCGTTCGACGTCGCGGCCGCGCGACAGCACGAAGATGGCGCCGTCGGCGTGCACGACGTTGATCGGTGTGCCGTAGAGCTTTGACAGCACCGGCGTGGTCACCACTTCGGGCACGGTGCCAAGCGCGGCGTGTCCGCTGCCGAGATAGAGCACGCGGTCGAGCGCGCCAATGAGCTGATTGAGTTCATGCGCGGAGAACAGCACCGTGATGCCGCGTTCGCGGGCAAAGCCGCGCACCAGATCGACCACCGCCTCCTGATAACGATGATCAAGGCTGATCAGCGGCTCGTCGAGCAGCAACAGCTGCGGCTCGCCAAACAGCGCCTGCGCCAACAGCAGACGCTGCCGCTCGCCCCCCGACATCTCCGCGAGCGGCCGCTCGGCGAGGTCGCGCGCGCCGATCGCGGCGAGTGTTTTCTCGATCGCCGTCAGGTCGGCGCGCGACAGCGACGGCACACCCCAGCGTTCGCCGCGCACCGAGCTGGCGATGAAGTCGCGGCCGCGCACCCGCAGATCCGGCAGCACGGTGCGGACCTGCGGCAGGTAGCCGATGGCGGGATCGCCGCGCCGCGGCGCGCGGCCGAACACACGGAGGCTGCCCGCGCGCGGCGTCATGAGACCGAGGATGGCGCGCATCAGCGTGGTCTTGCCGGCGCCATTCGGACCGAGCACGCCGATGAACTCGCCGCGGCGGATTCCGAGGCTGACATCGGCCAGAATATCGCGGCCGCCGACTGCGAGCGTCACGCGGTCGAGTTCGATGACGTTCGCCTGGGAACTCATGGCCTCAGTCATGAATGGCCTCAGTCATGAATGGCCTCAGTCATGAATGGCCTCAGTCATGAAGTGGGCCCGCCAGCGCTTTGGCGGCGGCGTCAAGCTCGCTCAGCATCCACGCCAGGTAGGTTTTGCCCGGCGGCGCGGTTTCCGTCACGCCGACGACCGCGACATGCGAGGCGCGCGCCAAGTCGATGAGATGCGCCACCAGACTGGTTCGCGCCTGCTTGTTGTAGAACAGCACGCGCACCGCGCGGTTTTTCAGCTCGTCCTCGAATTGCGCGAAATCGTGCGCGGCGGGTTCGGTGCCGTTCATGACGGCGAGCTGGAAGCGCGCGTTGTGCATTTTCAGGCCGAGCGCGGCGGCCATGTAGCCGAACACCGGCTCGGTCGCGGTCACGGGCGTGCCTGCATATTTGCTGCGGATGGCGGCGATCCTGTCGCCGAGCGGCGACAGCGAGGCGAGGAAGGTCTTGAGCCGCGCCGCGTAGTCGTCGGTGTGCGCCGGATCGGCCGCCGTCAACGCGGCGGCGATCGCTCCGGCCACGGCCGGCATGGTCTGCGGATCGTACCAGAGGTGCGGGTTGTCGCCGGCCTTCTTGTGCATCAAATCGGCGACGACGATGACGGAGCGGCCGGGCTTGGGCGACACGCGAATGAGCTTCTCCATCCACGAATCGTAACCGGCGCCGTTGAGCACAACGACTTGCGCGCCGGCCACCTGCCGCACGACCGCGGGCGTGGTCTCGAACAGATGCGGGTCCTGGTCGGGATTGTTGAGAATGCTGGTGACAGCGACGCGATCGCCGCCGATCTGCCGCGCCACGCCGCCATAAAAATTCTCCGCCGCCACGACGGCGATCTTGTCGCCGGCGGCTTGCGCCGGGAGGGCAGGGACGAGGGCAATGGCCAGGGCCGTCGTCAGCCCTATAAATAGTTTCATGTCAAAGCCTTGGGGCGTATCGCGGCTGAGATGTAATATTATAACATTACAGCGGCAAGCCGTCATTTCGAGGCGAGGAACCTGTGATCGGGCCGCAGAAGTCCACCTGCGTTCGTGACCAGAGCGCCGGTTCGTTTCCGCTTGCCTCCTGCAACGCGGGCTCCCACCCTGTGGCGATGAAGATCGCGACCTTCAACATCAATAACGTCAACAAACGTCTGGCGAACCTGCTCGCCTGGCTGCGCACGGCCCGGCCCGATGTGGTGTGTTTGCAGGAGCTGAAATCGACCGACGCGGATTTCCCGGTAGAGGCGTTGCGCCGCGCCGGGTATGAGGCGGTGTGGCGCGGCCAGAAGACATGGAATGGCGTCGCCATCCTGGCGCGCGGCATGAAGCCAGTACAGACTCGGACCGACTTGCCGGGCAATACGGCGGACAAACAGAGCCGTTACATCGAGGCCGCGGTGAACGGCGTCATCATCGGCTGCCTCTACGCGCCGAATGGCAATCCGCAGCCGGGCCCGAAGTTCGATTACAAGCTCGCCTGGCTCGAACGCCTCATCCGGCATGCGCGCGCCTTGCTCAAGGCCGGCGTCCCTGTCGTGCTGGCCGGCGACTACAATGTCGTGCCGACGCCATTCGATATCTACGGGACGCACTCCTACGACGACGACGCCCTAGTGCAGCCCAAGAGCCGCGCCGCGTTCGCGCGGCTGATCAAGCAAGGCTGGACCGACGCGATCCGCGCGCTGCACCGGGATGATCGCATCTACACGTACTGGGATTACATGCGGAACCGCTGGCCGCGCGACGCGGGCCTGCGCCTCGATCATCTGCTGCTGAGTGCCGATGTTGCCAAGCGTCTGGTCGCATCCGGGGTCGATCGGGAGGTGCGCGGCCAGCCGAATGCCAGCGACCACGCGCCGACGTGGGTCGAACTGCGCGACGTGGCCGCCACGCGCGCCAAGGGTCGGGCGGCCGTTGCGCCAACCATGCGCCGGCCTTTGCTGGTGATCGACGGCGATTCCTTTGCGCACCGCGCCTACCACGCTTTGCCGAAGACAATCCGGCGCGATCGCAATCGGCCCGCGGGCGCCATCCTCGGCTTCGCCAACATGCTGCTGCGGCTCTATCAGGCCGAGCAGCCGCGCGCGGTGCTGGTCGCGTGGGATACGCTGGAGGCGCCGACCTATCGCCACGACGCGCTGGAGAGTTATCAGGGTGGCCGGGAATTCGACGATGAGCTGGTCGAACAGCTCAAAATCATTCCGGATTTCGTCGCGGCCTGCGGCTTCGCCAATGCCAAAGGGGCCGGTTACGAAGCGGACGATTTTCTCGCCGCCGCCGTGGCGCGGGAGGAAAAGCGCGGCGGTACGGTGCTGGTGGCGAGCGGCGACCGCGACACGTTTCAGCTCGCCTCGGAGCGCTGCACGATTCTTTATCCAGTGCGCGCCGGCGAGATGGCGCGCATCGGCCCCGCCGAAGTCCGCGCCCGCTACGGCGTCGATCCGAAGCAGGTACCGGATTTCATCGCGCTGCGCGGCGATCCGTCCGACAGGATTCCGGGTGCGATCGGGGTCGGCGCGTCCGGCGCGGCCGATCTGCTGCGGCGCTACGGCTCGCTCAAGGCGATCCTCGCGGCGGGACGCTTCAAGACCCAGGCAGAGGACCTGCGGCTCTATCGCGCCATCGCCACCATGGATCCGAAAGCGCCGCTGCCGCGCATCGCGGATCAAAAGCCGAGCTGGGAGAAAGCCGCTGCGCTGGCGAGGAAATGGCAGCTGCGGCAATTATCTAAACGGTTGGACGCCATGTCTTCCGCCGCCATGTCTTCCGCCGCCATGTCTTCCGCCGCCATGTCCTCCTCCGCCATGTCCTCCGCCGCCATGTCTCCCTCCGTCATGGCGAAACGCCCTGGAGCAAGCCGTTGACCGCCACCGCACCTTGCGACGAAGGCGCCATCCGGGCGACCGCGCTTGCCGGCAATTGCGGCCCAAGCGCAAAAACCTGGGTCCTGGTCGGCACCATTCTGGCTTCGGCGATTGCTTATATCGATGAATCGGTCGTCAACATTGCGCTGCCGGCGATCGAAAAGAATTTGGCGGCCTCGGTCGCCGTCATCCAGTGGCTGATAAACGCCTACACGCTGTGTCTCGCGGCGCTGCTGCTGATCGGCGGCGCGGCCGCCGACCGCTACGGACGCCGCAAGATGTTCATCATCGGCGTCAGCGTTTTCGCGGCGGCGTCGCTCCTCTGCGGTGGGTCGCCAAACGTCACCGTGCTGATCTCGGCGCGCGCCATTCAGGGCGTGGGCGCGGCGCTGCTCATTCCCTGTTCGCTGGCGCTGATTGGCGCATCGTTCGACGAGGCGGAACGAGGCAAGGCGATCGGGACATGGGCCGGGCTTTCCGCCATCTCCGCCGCGATCGGACCGATCGTGGGTGGCTGGATCGTCGACGGTTTCAGTTGGCGCTGGATTTTCCTGATAAACCCGGTGCTGGCGCTGCCCGCGCTATGGATCGCGGTTCGGCATGTTCCGGAAAGCGTCAACGCTCGCTCCGGCACCTTGGATTGGCCGGGCGCGTTGCTTGCGCTTGTTGGATTGGTGGGCATCTGCTTTGGGCTGATCGTGGCGCCGGCCGTTGGCTGGGCCGATGCAAGGGTGCTCACATCGCTGATCGGTGGAATGGTTTTTGGCGCGGCGTTCCTGTGGCAGGAAGCCCATAGCAGTGCGCCGATGCTGCCGCTTCAACTATTCCGGTCGCGCACGTTTGCGAGCGTCAACCTGCTGACGTTCCTGCTTTACGCCGCGCTGGCGGCGGCGTTCTTCTTCCTGCCGTTCGCCCTCATTCAGGTCAACGGCTACTCGGCATTGCTTGCGGGCGTGGCCTTTCTTCCGTTCACTGTCATCATGAGCGTGCTGTCGCGCTGGTCGGGAGGTTTGCTCGACCGGTTCGGCGCGAGGTTGCCGCTGGTCGTCGGGCCCGGCCTCGCGGCGCTCGGATTTGGCCTCCTGTCTTTCGCCGTGCGCGATGGCGCCTATTGGACTTTTCTCATGGCGCTGAGCGTCCTTGGTCTCGGCATGGCGATCGCGGTGGCTCCGCTGACGACGACAGTGATCAATGCGGTGCCGCAGGACCAGACCGGCGTCGCTTCCGGCGTGAATAACGCCATCGCGTCGCTGGCAAATCTGCTCGCGATCGCGATTTTCGGTGCCGCGGCGCTCGGCCTCTACAACCGATCGCTGGATCGAGAACTGGCGCACGTTGCCGCGCCCGCCGCGCTCACGCACGCCGTTGATGCGGCGCGCGGTCAATTCGCCAGTGCGGCCGCCAGCGGGGCCGGTGATGCTGCAAGCACGATCATCCGGACCTCGCTCGGGCACAGCATCGAGGTCATGATGCTGTGTGCGGCGGCCCTGGCCTTCTGCGGCGCCGGGAGCGGCTTGCTGCTCCGACGCCCGCCGGCTGGACGGGACTGAGAGTTGGCGCTTTTTGCTCGACCGGAAGACCAAGCGTCTCAGTTCGGATGCAGCAGCGGCACGAGCTTGTTCTTCTCCGCGGCATCGACGGCGAGGTTGTGGGTGAAGCCCGCGGCGTCGGCGAAATAGTCCGCCGGCTGGAAGGTGTGTTTGACCACGCGCTGCGCGGCGTCGCTTTTCATCACATCGATGCAGGCGGTCTCGAGCTTTTTGACCACGGCGGCCGGCATGTCGGCCGGGCCCAGCAACCCGCCATAGCTGAGCGGCGCGACGTCAAAACCTTGTTCCTTGAAGGTCGGCACGTTGGGCAGCGACGGATTGCGCGCTTCGGCAAAGATGCCGGGCATTGGCAGGCCGGAGCCGGCTGCGGCGGTCAGCGGCACGGCGGCGAAGTCGATCTGGCCGGAGCGGACGTTCTGGATTTCCTCGGCCGGGCCTTTGAACGGAATATCGTTGAACGACACCTTGGCCTGATCGGCGAACGCGATCATGGCGAGGTGCGGAATGGTGGCGATGCCGGGAATGCCGACCGTCACCGCGCCCGGCTTTTTCTTCGCCGCCTCGACCAGATCGCGCGCGGTCTTCAGCGGCGAGTTCGGCGGCACCACGACGACCTGGTCGTTCTTGAAGGTCTGGCAGATCGGCGTGAAGGATTTCGCCGTATAGCCGGCCTGCTTGTCGACCAGCGGCTCGACGGTGATCGAATAGGTCGCGCCGTGCATCAAGGTGTAGCCGTCGGGCTTGGCGCGGGCGACATCGGCGGTGCCGAGCACGCCGGCAGCGCCGCCCTTGTCGACGACGATGACGGGCTTGCCGAACCGCGACGAGAAGCCGTCGGCGAGCACGCGGCCCAGTATGTCGGCGCTCGACCCCGGCGTGGTCGGGACGATGATCTGGACGACGTGGTCGGGGTAGGTCTGCGCGGCGGCGTTCATGAGCGGCGCCGCGGCGATCGCCCCCGTCAGACTGGCCGCGATGACGAAACGCGTGCGCATCATCTCCTCCCAAGTTTTCGCCGAGGCGTTATTGTTCGCCGTCATCCTGAGGTGGCCGCAAAGCGGCCCTCGAAGGATGCCGGCCGAGGTGCCCGGGCCGTCGCCCTTCGAGGCTCGCTTCGCTCGCACCTCAGGGTGACGGAGTGGGCAAAACGATACAAGAAGCAGGGCCTTGATCAAGCCGACCCACCTCGCGCAAACGCCGCACCCTGGCGGGGCGGTCCGGCTCAGGGGCGGCCAAAGCGCGGGGATGCAAGGCCCGCCGGATGCCTATATAGGGGAGGCCAACGGAGGGACGATATGACTGACAAAATCCCGGTCACCGTGCTGACCGGCTACCTCGGCGCCGGCAAGACCACGCTGCTTAACCGCATCCTCTCGGAGCCGCACGGCAAGAAATACGCGGTCATCGTCAACGAGTTCGGCGAGATCGGCATCGACAACGACCTCGTGGTCGGCGCCGATGAGGAAGTGTTCGAGATGAACAACGGCTGCATCTGCTGCACCGTGCGCGGCGATCTCGTGCGCATCCTCGATGGGCTGATGCGGCGCAAGGGCAAGTTCGACGCCATCATCGTCGAGACCACCGGCCTCGCCGATCCGGCGCCGGTGGCGCAGACCTTTTTCATCGACGAGAATGTCGGGCGGCGCACCAAACTGGATGCGGTGGTCACGGTGGCGGACGCCAAGTGGCTCAACGACCGGCTCAAGGATGCGCCCGAGGCCAAGAACCAGATCGCGTTCGCCGACGTCATCCTGATCAACAAGACCGATCTGGTCACGCCCGAAGAGCTGAGCGAGGTCGAGGCACGCATCCGCGGCATCAATCCCTATGCCAAACTGCACAAAACGGAGCGGTCAAAAATTGCACTGAGCGAAGTCCTGGACCGCAACGCCTTCGACCTCGACCGCATTCTCGACATCGAGCCTGCCTTCCTGGAAGGCGAGGATCACGACCATGACCACGACCACCATCATGGTCACGAGCACGGCCATGGTCACGATCACGACCATCACCACGATCACGACCACAAGCACGCGCATTCCCACGGTGGCTTGAAGCACTACCACGACGAGGACATGCAATCGATTTCACTGAATACCGACAAGCCGCTCGACCCGGACAAGTTCTTCCCGTGGGTGCAGGACCTGGTGCAGAAGGAAGGCCCGAACATTCTGCGCTGCAAGGGCATCCTGTCGTTCAAGAACGACGACCAGCGCTTCGTGTTTCAGGGCGTGCACATGATCCTCGACGGCGACCACCAGCGGCCGTGGAAGGCGGACGAGAAACGCGACAGCCGCATCGTGTTCATCGGCCGCAACCTGCCGGGCAAGAAGATCGCCGAAGGGTTCGAGAGCTGTATTGCGTGAGCGTGCGCTCACTCAGCCGTCATGCCCGGCCTTGTGCCGGGCATCCACGTCTTTACGGCTGAGAAAGAAAGACGTGGATGGCCGGGACGAGCCCGGCCATGACGAGATGTGATTGATCCATGACAGACACCCGCACCGATACCAACACCGTCTCGGTCGTCGAACGCACGCGCGCGGTCGCGGTGGGCGGCGCGATCGTGGGCGCGCATTTTCTGGGCCGCACCGCGGTCCTGGTGCTCGGCGAAGAGGCGCTGCTGTTCGCCGAGCCGAACGGCGAATCGCGGCGGATGGATGTGCATGGCGGCGTCATTCTCGCGTCGGCGAGCGACGGCAACCGCATCGTCACGGGCGGCGATGACGGCAAGGTGGTGACGACGGACCTCGGCTCGACGCGCGTGCTCGCGATCGACGCCAAACACCGCTGGATCGATCACGTCGCGCTCGGGCCGGACGGCGCGGTCGCGTGGTCGGCCGGCAAGACGGCGTTCGCCCAAGCCAAGGAGTTGCGCGAGTTCGAAGCGCCGTCGACCGTCGGCGGCTTGGCGTTTCTGCCCAAGGGCTTTCGCCTCGCGGTGGCGCATTACAACGGCGCGTCGCTGTGGTTTCCCAACGCGCCGAAGGCCGAACCCGAAAAGCTCGAATGGAAAGGTTCGCATCTCGGCGCGACGGTGAGCCCCGACGGCCGGTTCGTGGTCACCACCATGCAGGAGCCGATGCTGCACGGCTGGCGGCTCGTCGATCGCCAGCATATGCGCATGTCGGGTTACGCGGCGCGGGTCACTTCGGTCGGCTGGACCATGGGCGGGCGCTGGCTCGCGACCTCGGGCGCCACTCAGGTCATTCTCTGGCCGTTTGCCACCAAGGACGGGCCGATGGGCAAGCAGCCGCGCTTGCTGGCGCCGTCCGAGCACAAGGTCGAAGTGGTGGCGTGCCATCCGCGGCAGGACATCATCGCGGCCGGCTACGGCGACGGCATGGTGCTGATCGTGCGCGTCGAGGACGGCGCGGAAATTCTGGCGAAGAAACCTGGCGAGACGCCAATCACGGCTTTGGCCTGGAGCGCCGACGGTACGCTGCTCGCGTTCGGCACCGAGAGCGGCGAGGCCGGCGTGATCGATCTGGCATAACTCGTCATTGCGAGGAGCGGAGCGACGAAACAATCCAGCTCGGTGTTTGTGGCCCTGGATTGCTTCGCTTCGCTCGCAATGACGAGGTTCAGGAGGCGACAATGTTTCTTAAAGTCTCAGCTGGCGGTGAGCTGTCGTTCGAAGACCGCGACAATTTTCGCGCGTTCAAGCTTGTCGCCGCGGGTGAGCCGGGCAAGCTTGATGCGGTGCGCGCCGCCGTTGCCGGCAAGGCCGAATTGCCGGACGCGCAGACCGCGTGGGTGTTCGAGGACGCACTCCGCGCCTGGTCAGGCGTCGCCGGCAATGCCGACTGGCAGGGCCAGCTCTCCGCGATGATCGAGAAAGCCCGGCCGCACGGCTGGATCGACGACGCCCGCAAGGCCATCAAGGCGCACGTGGAGTGGGTGGAGAAGTGACGCCGTTATTCCGGGGCGCGGGCGAAGCCCGCAAGCCCGGAATGACGAAGTCGTCAGATCACATACTGCCGCAGCGGCGGGAAGCCGTTGAAGCCGACCGACGAGTACGTCGCCGTATAGGCGCCGGCGGCCTCGATCAGCACCTTGTCGCCGATGGCGAGCGTGACCGGCAGCGGGTAGGTGGTCTTTTCGTACATCACGTCGACCGAGTCGCAGGTCGGACCGGCGATGATGCAGGGCACGGTTTCGTCGCGGTCGTGGGTGGTGCGGATCGGGTAACGGATCGATTCGTCGATGGTCTCGGCCAGGCCATGGAATTTGCCGATGTCGAGATAGACCCAGCGCACCTCGTCTTCGGGATTGCGCTTGGCGATCAGCACGACCTCGGCCTCGATGACGCCGGCATTGCCAACCAGCCCGCGGCCGGGCTCGACGATCGTCTCCGGCAGGTCGTTGCCGAAATGCTTGCGCAGCGCGCGGAAGATCGCCTTGCCGTAGGACTCAAGCTTCGGCGTCTTGCGCACATAGCGGGCCGGGAAGCCGCCGCCGAGATTGACCATCGACAGCGTGATGCCGCGCTCGGCGCAGGCGCGGAACACGGCCGCGGTGGAGGCCAGCGCCCGGTTCCAGGCTTCGACATTGTGCTGCTGCGAGCCGACATGGAACGACACGCCGTGCGGCACCAGTCCGAGCTTGTGGGCATGTTCCAGGATGTCGGCCGCATAGGTCGGCTCGCAACCGAACTTGCGCGACAGCGGCCATTCGGCGCCGGAGCCGTCGCAGACGATGCGGCAGATCACCCGGCTGCCCGGCGCCGCGCGCGCCACCTTCTCCACCTCGGCCTCGCAGTCGACGGCAAAGAGGGCGACACCGAGCGCGAACGCCGCCGCGATGTCGGCCTCCTTCTTGATCGTGTTGCCGTAGGAGATCCGATCGGGCGAGGCGCCGGCGGCCAGCGCGGCGTGCGTCTCGGCCAGCGAGGCGACGTCGAAGCAGCAGCCCAGGCTGGCGAGGAGCGCAAGGATCTCCGGCGCCGGATTGGCCTTCACCGCATAGTAGACTTTGCTGTCAGGCAGCGCCTTGGCGAAGCTCAGATAGTTCTCGCGGACGACTGCGAGGTCGAGCACGAGGCAAGGTCCGTCTTGCGTACGATTCTTGAGAAATTCTCGGATGCGCGCGGATGCGGTCATCAACCCCAACTCCCTAATCCGGCCGGCGGCGCAGCCGCCGAGGTGAACCTCCTGCAACGCGTGTCGTTCCGCGCCATTGCGAAACGCCTGACGTCGCCGTGATTGCTGCCTTGGTCCGGATGAGGGAGATCCCGTTCCGCACTGCTGGCAAAGAAGGACAAAGCCCTTTCGGTGTCCCCGGCATTCGCGCCGGCAGTAACCAAAAAAGCCCTTCCGTCGTTGCTTTAAGCCGCGTCGCCCGTTGAGAGCGGGCTATGCCGGTTTCA
>Ga0335081_10010267_pt1 | contig 15121 bp, 11 predicted proteins | sample Lox_Sample_35_FD_206713 | JGI IMG/M metagenome (GOLD analysis project Ga0335081, IMG submission 206713) | Soil microbial communities from Loxahatchee National Wildlife Refuge, Florida, United States - Lox_Sample_3.5 | ecosystem: Environmental > Terrestrial > Soil > Wetlands | place: USA...
GCGGCGAGCGGGTCGCGCGCGTGCGCGCTGATGCCGGAGAAGGGCGTGGCGTGCTGGAGCGGGACGATGGACGCGCTCGCCGTGACACTCGAGTAGGTGGCTGCGATGCGCGCGCGTCGTTCCATCGTCGGGCTCGCGGTCGCGCTGGCGGCGCTCGGCTGCGGCGGGTCGAGCGGGACCGCGCCGCCGCCCGCGCACGCGCCGCCTGCCCCGGACGACGATGGCCGCGCGGCTCGGCGCGCCGAGCTGCGGGCCGAAGAGGCGAGGGCGCAGGCCGAGGCCGAGCGCGAGAACGGGACGTGCGACGACGAGTCCTACGACGTGCGGCGCGTGGCGTGCCGCTGGTTCTGCCCGTCGTACTTCGTGGCCAACGCGCCGATGTGCGACAGCAAGTGTCCGCGCGACGCCCCGGCCGCGCAGATCCCGGCATGTCAGGCGGTGATGGCCTGCCCCACGCCGCCCGACCGCCGCGTGCTCGCCTGCCTGCGCGACGTCGAGCAGCACTGGCCCGCGTGTGATCGCGCGCGGCCGGCGCTCGCCAATCCGCGGTGCGACGGCTGGAGCACGGTGCCCGGCACGCTCACCGACTATGCGGCCGAGCGCGACGGCCGGTATCGCCTGCACGTCGCACCGTGCGGCAACCGGGGCGTCGCGGTCGGCTGGCACGGCCAGCTTCGCGACACGCAGAGCGGCGCGATCGTCGCCGGCGGCGACTTCGCGGTCGTGACCGCTTCGCCGAGCGATTGCACGGCGGTCACCACGAGCGCGATCGATCCCGAGCGGATGCGGAACAGCACGCGCGTGTGGATGGCGCCGTGACGCGTGCGAGCGCGCGGTGAACCGGCGGCTCGGGCGATCCGCACCCCCGCGGCGGAGCCATGCCGAGGTCGTCGCGCTGCGCGGCGCTTCCACTCAGTCGTCGCGCAGGCGATAGCCGACGCCGGCCTCGGTCGCGAGCCAGCGCGGCCGGGCCGGATCGCGCTCGATCTTGCGGCGCAGCGCCGCCATGTGGACGCGCAGGTAGTGCGTCTGCTGCGCGCTGCGCGGTCCCCACACGTCCATCAGCAGCTGGCGGTGCGTGACCACCTTGCCGGCGTGGCCCGCGAGGTGGGCGAGCAGCTTGAACTCGATCGGGGTCAGGTGGACGAGCTCGCCGTCGACCGTCACCTCGTGGCGCGCGCGATCGATCCGGATCGGCCCGATCACGACGAGCGGATCCTCCGGCGCGAGCCGGGCGCGCGCGTGGCGCAGCGCGACCCGGATGCGCGCGAGCAGCTCGCTCGCGCCGAACGGCTTGGTGAGGTAGTCGTCCGCCCCGGCATCGAGCGCGGTCACCTTGTCCTCCTCGCGGCCGCGCGCCGACAGCACGATCACAGGCGCGGTCGACCACGCGCGCAGCTTGGCGAGGAAGCGCAGGCCGTCGCCGTCGGGCAGGCCGAGATCGAGCAGCACCGCGGCCGGCGGGGTCTCGCTCGCCGCGACCTCCGCCTCGCGCAGCGTGCCGGCCTCGACCACGCGAAACCCGCGCGTGCCGAGCGCGGCGTGCAGGAACCGCCGCATCGCGAGCTCGTCCTCGACCACCAGCACCAGCTCGGTCGGCTCGGTCATGCCTCGGCCTCCACCGCCGGCGGGTCGCCGCCCGGCAGCCACACCCGGAACGTCGCGCCGCCGCCGTCGCGCCGCACCGCCTCGATCCGCCCGCCCTGGGCGAGCGCGATGCCGCGGCACACCGCGAGCCCGAGGCCCGCGCCGGCGACCCGCGCGTCGGGGCCGCGGAAGAACTTCTCGAACACCTGCGGCTCCGGGCCGGGCGGCAGGCCCGGCCCGCGATCCGAGACCTCGATCGCCACGCCGCCATCGTCGCGCCGCGCGCGGATCTCGACCGGCGTCTGCGCCGGCGTGTGCTTGCCCGCGTTCTCGAGCAGGTTGAGCAGGAGCAGCTCGGTGAGCACCGGGTCCACCACCACGCCGACGTCGCGCTCGAGCTCGATCGCGACGTCGTGCCCGGCGAGCGCGGTCTCGGTGCGGCCGAGCGCGGTGCCGACCAGCTCCTCGACCGGCACCCACTCGCGGCGCAGCGCCGCGCCGCTCTCGACCCGCGTGATCGCGAGCAGGTTCGACAGGATCTCGCCGAGCCGGCGCGCCTCGTCGACCACGGTGTCGAGCGCCTCGACCTGCTCGGCGGTCAGGCCCTCGCTCTCGCGCAGCGCGGTCGCCATCCCGGTGATCGCGGCGAGCGGCGTGCGCAGATCGTGCGACACGGTCGACAGCAGCGAGGAGCGCAGCTCCTCGGCCTGGGCGCGCAGCGCGGCGTCGCGCGCGTCGGCGGCCAGCCGGATCCGCGCGTTCGCGACCCCGGCCTGGCGTTCGATCGCGTCGATCAGCGAGCGCAGGTCGCGGTCGAGCTCGTCGCGCGGCCGCCCGCCGGTGAGCTCGCGGACGTGCGCGGTGAGCGCCGCGTCGAGCTCGGCGGTCGTGGTCGCGCTCGCCGCCTGCGAGGTGAACGCGAGCAGGGCGGCGGTGCGGCGCTCGCGGCGGCGCAGCGCGGCGACCAGGCTGCCCATCGCGGTGCCGACCGCGAACATCACGGCGAACGTCATGACGTTGCGCAGATCGTCGACCGACAGCGCGTAGCGCGGATCGATGAAGAAGAAGTCGTAGGCCACGACCGCCAGCGCCGCCGCCGCGATGCCCGGCCCGCGCCCGCCGAGCGCCGCGAGCATGATCGCGAACAGGTAGAGCATGACGTCGTCCGCGAGCGATATCCCGGTCGCGACGCCGAGCGCGGTCGCGCAGGCGACGCCGAGCACGCCGGGCAGGTACCGCGCGGGACGAGTCACGCGCACAGGCTACCGCACTTGCCGTCGGGCGACCGCCGGATCAGAACCAGCCGACCGCCGCCGCGGTCAGCGTGGTCTGCGCGCGGCGGTTCGCGATCGGCGCGCCGGTCGGGTCGGTCTCGATCGCGCCGCCGTAGTACGCCTCGCTCGCCGCGCGGTCGTGGCGCACCTCGATCCGCAGGTCGAGCCCGTCGATCGGCCGCCATGCCGCGGTCGCGGTGGCCGAGGTCACCCACGCGACCGGCAAGACGATCGCGCTCGCGCCGGCGGGGACGGTCTCGCGCAGGTAGTCGATCCGCGCCGCGACGTCGATCCGGTGCGGCAGGTCGTAGCGCGCGTAGCCGGCGCCGCCGATCCACCACACGGTGCCGGGCATGTCGCGCTCGGCGCCCGCGTCGGCGTGCGCCATCACGGTGAGCGCGTCGGTCAGCTTGGTCTGGACGTAGGCGTCGCCGAGGTGGCGCCACACGTCCTGGCGCTCGATCCCGCCGAAGTACAGCACCTGGGCAAGCCAGCCGCCCGCGGTGTAGCCGGCGGCGAGCGCGAGCGCCGGATCGCGGTTGCTATCGACGTTGTTGTTCCAGCCGTTGCTGACCATCGCGGTCGCCGACCACCCCGAGTCGCGAAGCGGCAGCACCGCGCGCACGCCCGCGTGATAGATCGGCAGCGCGACGAACAGGTCGGAGCGCGACCAGTTCCAGTCGTCCCTGGTCTGCAGCACCTCGGGACCGATCGGCGACAGCAGCAGGCCCGCCGAGATCGCGAGCTTGCACGGCGTGGTGTAGGTCAGCCACGCCTCCTGGAGGTTGCGCCACGCGGTGTCGCCGCTCGGCGGCGCGGTGCCCGCCGGGGGCAGCGCCGGCTCGTGGCGGTAGTACAGGTCGGCGCCGTCGCCGACCTGCAGCGCGATCCGCGCGGTCAGCGGGCCGCGCGTGAAGTCGGCGTCGAGCACCGCGTTCTGCACGGTGAACGACCCGGCGCGATCGTCGAGCCCGCGCAGGTTGGTCACGCCGCTGGCGGGCTGGCCCGCGTTCCACGCGTCGTAGATCTCGAGGTAGCCGCCGAGCTTGACCGTGGCATCGTCGGCGCGCGCCCGTACCGAGACCCCGAGCAGGACCAGCGCGAGCACCCAGCGCACCGCGCCGAACCTATCACTAATGGAACATGCGGATCGGCATCACGATCATCGGCAGCCCGGCGAACTGCAGGCGGCGCTCGACCGCCGCCGCGGTCTCGTTGTGCAGGAAGCGCTGGTACCAGCTCTCCTGCTGGAAGATCAGCTTGCCGGCGAAGAACACCGAGCGCGGGAAGCGCAGCGCGACCTCGCGGCACAGGTGATCGAGCTCGCTCACCGCCTCGGTGCCGATCGCGAGGTCGCTGTCGGCGGCCCAGCCCATGTGCGTGCGCGCGAACTCGGTGTACTTTGCGAGATCGCTGCCGAGCTTCTCGCTCATCTGGTCGATCTCGTCCTTGCCCTTGAACACGCCGGCGTCGATCACGCCGACCGCGACGAACACCACCTGCTGGAACTGGCCGGGAAACACCCGCGGGATCTGGAGCAGGGTGTGGATGCCGAGCCCGCCGAACCCGCCGGCGAGCACGACCGCGGTCGGCTTTTCGGGATCGAGCTCGGGCGGCGCGGTCAGCGCGACCGGCGGCGGCGCCTCGAGCTGGAGCTGGCGCGACAGCTCGACCACCTTCGCGCCGACCGCGCGGTAGTGGCTGCGGATCAGGAAGCACAGCACGACCAGCGCGGTCGTGATCACCGTGGTCAGCCAGCCGCCCTCGGTGAACTTCTCGACCACGGTGACCACGAGGATCATCGCGCACACCGACGCGGCGAGCAGGTGGACGGAGATCGCGCGCTTCCACTTGCCCTCGCGTGCGAGGTTCGCGTGCCGGACCATCGCGATGTTCGACAGCGTGAACGTGATGAACACGTTGATGCTGTACATGACGACCAGCGCGTCGACCGAGCCGCCGGTGTAGATCAGCACGACGCCGGCCGCGGCGGCCATCAGGTAGACGCCGTTGCGCATGGTCAGCTGCTCGGACAGCGCCGCCATGCGGTGCGGCATCCACTGGTCGAGCGCCATGTTCGACATCACGCGCGGGCCGTCGACGAAGCCGGCCTGGGCGGCGACGAACAGCAGCGCGCCCTCGGAGACCAGCGTCACGATCACGAACGCGGTCCCGACCGGGCCCTCGCCGACAAACCTGGTCGCGAGCGCCGCGTTCATCGTGGTCTGGTCGTTCGGCGTGGGCAGCACGCCGGGCACGAGCAGGTACGCGAGCAGGATGCCGCTCGCGGTGATCGCGAGCGAGGTCGCCATCAGCAGCATCGTGCGCTTCGCGGTGCGGACGCGCGGCTCGCGCATGATCGCGATCCCGTTGGACACCGCCTCGATCCCGGTGAACGTGCCGCCGCCGAGCGAGAACGCGCGCATGAACACGAGCAAGACGCCGAGCATCCCGGCCTTGCTGACGTGCTCGCTGGCCTGCGCCGACACGGTGTGCGCGACCTCGCCGACCCTGCCCACGTTCGCGCCGACCGCGCCGAAGATCAGGATCGCGTGGGTCAGCAGAAACGCCAGGAAGATCGGCGTGAGGATCGTGACCGACTCCTTCACGCCGCGCAGGTTCATCAGGGTCAGCACCCCGAGCACGGCGAGGATGATGATCAGCTTGTAGGCCTTCCAGCTCTCCGGAACGAAGTCCAGGCTCAGCACGGCGTCGACGCCCGAGGCGAGCGACACCGCGATCGTCAGCACGTAGTCGACCAGCAGCGCGCAGCCCGACACCGCGCCGACGTACGGGCCGAGGTGCTTGCTCGCGACGATGTAGCCGCCGCCGCCGTGCGGGAACTCCTCGATGATCCGGCGGTAGCTCCACGAGATGATGAACACGGTCGCCGCGATCGCCGCGGCGATGAACACCGCGAGGTAGGCGTGGTCGGCGACGAACGTGCAGTGCTTGGCGAGCGCGGCGCTCGCCGTCTTCTCGCAGGCCCCGGGCAGCCCCGGAACCCAGCGGCCGAGCGCCTTGAACGCCTCGGCCGGACCGTACGACGACGACGACAGGCCATCGGCGCCGAGCCCGACCCAGGCCAGGAACGCCACCAGGCTCATGTGATGGAACACCTGGGGGTCGCGCAGGTTCTTGGCGCGCCCGAACAGGCGCTGCGCGAGGTTGCGCACGACTCCCATGCGTACGCCGACCGGCGTAAAGAATCCGTAAAGACCGGTCTACAGCTCGATCTGCAGGCCGAGCTCGACCACCCGGTTGGGCGGCAGATTGAAGAACGCGGTCGGCGGCCGCGAGTTGCGCGCGAGGAACGAGAACAGCATCTTGCGCCAGCGCGCGAGCCCGGCGTTGCCGGTGGTGAGCAGGGTCTGCCGCCCGAGGTAGTAGGTCGTCTCCGACGGCGAGACCACGAGGCCCTGCTTGGTGCAGCGCGCGAGGATCTTGGGCACGTCGGGTTGCTGCATGAAGCCGACGCGCGCGACCACGCGGAAGAAGCCCTGGCCGAGCTCCTGGACGGCGAGCGCCGAGCTACCCAGCGCGAACGGGATGTTCTCGGTGATGATCGACAGCAGCACGACCTGCTGGTGCAGCACCTTGTTGTGCTTGACGTGATGGAGCAGCACGTTGGGCATGCCGTCGGTGTTCGACGCCATGAACACCGCCGTGCCCGACACCCGTGGCAGCGGCGTGGCGGCGACGTCGGCGAGGAACAGCGCGTCGGGGATCACGCCGGTCGCCATCGTCTTGGACAGCTCGTGCCGGCCGCGCCACCACGTCGTCATCACCGCGAACACGCCGACGCCGACCGCGAGCGGGAACCAGCCGCCGGCCGCGATCTTCTCGAGGTTCGCGGTGAAGAACGACAGGTCGATCGTCACGAACGGGATGAACAGCGCGAGCGCGGCGCCCCACGAGTAGCCCCAGTTGCGCCGGCACACCAGGAGGTACAGGTACGACGTGATCGCCATCGTGCCGGTCACCGCGATGCCGTACGCCGCGGCCAGGCTCGAGCTCGACTTGAACGCGAGCACGAGCGCGACGGTCGCGACCATCAGCGCCCAGTTGACCTCGGGGATGTAGATCTGGCCCTCGGCCTTGTGCGAGGTGTGCACCACGGTCACGCGCGGCACGTAGCCGAGCTGCACCGCCTGGTTGGTCAGCGAGAACGCGCCGGAGATCAGCGCCTGGGACGCGATGATCGCGGCCATCGTCGCGAGCACGATCATCGGGATCAGCAGCGGTCCGTCCTTCACCAGGTCGTAGAACGGATTCGACACCGGGTTGCCATCGAGGTAGAGCGCGCCCTGCCCGAAGTAGTTGAGCAGGAGGCCCGGGAACACCACGAGCGTCCATGCCCAGCGGATCGGCGCGCGCCCGAAGTGGCCCATGTCGGCGTACAGCGCCTCGCCGCCGGTGACGCACAGCACGACCGAGCCGAGCAGCAAGAACCCGATCCGCCCGTGACTGGCGAGGAAGCTCACCGCGTGGTGCGGGCTCACCGCCAGCAGGATCTCGGGGTGGCGCAGGATCGCCGGCATGCCGGCCGCACCGATCGCCACGAACCACAGCAGCATCACCCAGCCGAACACCGCGCCGATCCGGTGCGTGCCGTAGCGCTGCACCCAGAACAGCCCGATCAGGATCGCGGCCGACAGCGGCACGATGACATCGCCGAGCGACGGGCTCTGCTCGGACAGGCCTTCGATCGCGCCGAGCACCGACACCGCCGGCGTGATCACGCCGTCGCCGTACAGCAGGCCGGCGCCGAACAGCGCGAGCAGGATCGGGATCGCGAGCCGCGTGCGTTTCTTGTCCTTCCTGTCGACCAGCGCGGCGAGCGCGAGGATGCCGCCCTCGCCCTTGTTGTCGGCGCGCATGATGAACACGAGGTACTTGACGACCACCACCAGGGTCAGCGCCCAGAAGAACAGCGAGGTCACGCCGAGCACGTTGCTCGGCTCGGGCGCGACCGTGACGTGCTCGCTCGACGGGGTCAGACATTCGCGCAGCGCGTAGAGCGGCGACGTGCCGATGTCGCCGTAGACCACCCCGAGCGCCCCGAGCGACAGCCACGCCAGCTCCTTGCGGCCGTGCGCCACGATGCCGTGGTGCGCGTGGTGCGATAGCGCCGCGGCGTCCCCAGCTGGAGCGGCTTCGCTCATGGAGTCGGGCGATCGTATCAGGACGCCGTGCCGGCGGTAGCCCCCGACCGCGGCGATCGCCAGCGCCGGCTGAGTGCGACCTCGGCTCGATACTCGTCGATCATCCGAGCGGTGGTCGCCGCGTTCCAGTCGAGGATGGCGGCGAGCCGCGCTGCGACGCGCTCGCACACGCCCAGGCCCTGATCGCGCGACACCAGGAGCAGCGGCACGCGCCGCGCGAGCACGTCGTCGAGCGTGCGCGCCAGATCGCGGCGCGCGGCGAACTCGATCTCGGCCCACAGGTAGGGCAGCTCGCGGTCGAGCCGCTCGCCGAGCGCGCGATCCTTCGCGATCGCGGCGCCGAGCTCGAGCGCGCGCGCGCCGTAGACGCCGCACAGGTGGGTCGCGCCGTCGACGTCGAGCCCGTGCTCGGCCATCAGCCGGCGGCCGATCGCGGCGACGCCCTCGAGGCTCGCCGGCTCGAGCCCGATCGCGCCGGGCAGCGGGCGCGCCTTGGTCGTCCCGCGCTGCGCGCGGGGCGCGGCTTCGCCGTCGAGCTCGCCGAGCAACTCGATCGCCTTGTGCACGGTCTCGCGCGCCATCCGGCGGTAGGTGGTGAGCTTGCCGCCCGCGACGATCACCAGGCCGTCGCGCCGGGTGAACACCTCGTGCTCGCGCGAGATCTCGGACTCGTCGACGTTGGGCGGCGCGGCGATCAGCGGGCGCAGCCCGGCCCAGGTCGCGATCACGTCGTCGGGGGTGAGGTTCGCGCCGGGAAAGTAGCCGTTGCCGCTGTCGCACAGGTAGCGCACGTCGTCGGCGTCGGCGTGGACGTCGTCGGCCGAGCCGGCGAAGTCGGTGTCGGTCGTGCCGAGCACGCTGCGCTCGCGCCACGGGATCGCGAACATGACGCGGCCGTCGAGCGGCGAGATCAGCGTGATCGCGCGGGCCAGCGGCAGGCGCTCGCGCGGCAGCACGACGTGCACGCCCTTGGTCCGGCGCAGCAGGGGGCGGCCGATCGGCAGGTCGAAGCGCGCGACCGCCTCGTCGGTCCACGCGCCGGCGGCGAGCACGACCGCGCGGCCCTCCACGCTCCACGTGCGATCGTGCAGGCGGTCGCGCACGCGCACGCCGGTGACCCGCCCGGTCGGGCCGCGCTCGAGCGCGAGCACCTCGGTGTAGGTGTGCAGCTCGGCGCCGAGCGCGGTGGCGTCGAGCGCGTTCTCGAGCACGAGCCGCGCGTCGTCCGTGGCGCAGTCGTAGTACTCGAGCGCGCCGCGCAGCCCGGCCGAGCGCAGCTGGGGCTCGAGCGCGAGCGCGGCCTTGGCGCCGCGGAACGTGCGGTGCAGCCGCGGCGCGCGAAACAGCGCGAGCGAGTCGTAGATCCACAGCCCGACGTTCATGATCTCGAGCCCGGGCCGCACGCCCTTGTAGATCGGGATGAGGAACGGCAGCGGGCGCACCAGGTGCGGCGCGACCTTGGTCTGGACGCGGCGCTCGGACACCGACTCGAACACCAGGCCGAGCTCGCCGTGCTCGAGGTAGCGCAGCCCGCCGTGGATCAGCTTGCTCGACTTCGACGACGTGCCCGACGCGAAGTCGCCCTTCTCGAACAGCGCGACGCGCAGGCCGCGCAGCGCCGCGTCGCGCGCGGTGCCCACGCCGGTGATGCCACCGCCGATGACGATCAGGTCGAACACGCGCAGGCGAATGATCTATAGAGGAGACGCGGCGCGTCAAGGGCCGGTCATGGCAGTGACGTAATCCTGCACGGTCTCGCCCGGATGGATCGCGACCTCGCGCACCGCGATCATCGCGGCCGTCGGCCACGCCGGCAGCGCGCTGCCGCCGTCGACCGCGACGAACACCCGCGCGCCGTGGAGCTTGCCGACGAGGTCGTGCAGCGGCGCGGCCGGCGCCGAGCGCGCCGCGAACACCACGACCGGCGGCATCGTGCCGCCGGCGAGCGCGGCGAGCGCGGCCGCGGCGGCTTCGAGCTTGACCGGCTTGCCGGGGTAGGGCTCGCCGCCGAAGTCGACCTGCACGCCGTGCGCGCCGAGCTGGCCGCGCGGCAGCTTGCCGACCAGCAGCTGGTCGCCGAGCATCGTGATCTGGTAGGCGCACAGCGGCTGCGCGCCGCGGCTCGCGGTCGGCAGCTCGAGGCCGGCCGCGGTGATCGACACCGCCGGCAGCGCGACCTCGATCGCCGCGACGTCCTGCGCCGCGGCGCCGCCGTGCGCGGCCGCGGCGCGGGCGATGCGATCGAGCGCGAAGAACGGGCCCGACATGAAGCGCGCGTCGGGCACCGCGCTCACCTTGTCGCGGCAGCCCTCGCCGAGGTAGCGCCACGGCGCGCGCGAGGTCGTGCCGCGCGCGGTGTCGAGCGTGCCGAGGAAGCGCTGCTTCGCGTTGGGGTCGCACCACGCGTCGCAGCCCGACATCGCCTGCTCGATCGCGACCCGGGTCGGACCGCCCTGGGCCTGCGGCGTGCTCCAGCGCAGGATCGGCGTCCAGTCGCCGCACACCTTGCAGCCGTCGATCAGCGCGGCGACGCGCTGGGCCTCGGGCACGCCCGGCGCGTCGTGCAGCGCGCGCTCGCAGCTCGCCCAGTCGACCGCGATCGCCGCGGCGTCGCGCCTGGGCGGCTGCACGATCGGCGCCGGCTTGTCGCGCTTGCCGCAGCTGGCGATCGCGACGACCGCGACGGCGAGCGCGCACCTCACCCGCGATCGACCTCGAGGTTGTACTTCTTGACCAGCCGGTGGATGTAGTTGCGATCGATCCCGGCCTCGGCGGCGGCGCGCGAGATGTTGCCGTGGTGGCGCGCGAGCAGCGCCGTGAGGTAGTCGCGCTCGAACGCCTCGACCAGCTGCGCCTTGGCCTCCTTGAACGGCAGCTCGAGCACGGCCGGATCGGAGCCGCGGCGGGGCTGGACCTCGACGCCCGGCTCGTGCGGCGGCGTCACGCCGTCGCCGAGATCGGCGAGCGCGGCATCGCCGAGCGACAGCGCGCGCTCGACCACGTTGCGCAGCTCGCGCACGTTGCCCGGCCAGTCGTGGCGGGTGAGCTGGTCGAGTAGGACCGGCGACTGCGCGAAGCTGCCGCGGCCCATGCGCTCGGCGAACCACGAGGCGAGCGCGGGGATGTCGGCCTTGCGCTCGCGCAGCGGCGGCACGTGGGTCGCGACCACCGCGAGCCGGTAGTACAGGTCCTCGCGGAACTGGCCGGTGCGGACCATCGCCCGCAGGTCGCGGTGGGTCGCCGCGATCACGCGGATGTCGACGTCGACCGACTGGGTCTCGCCGACCCGGCGCACCTGGCGGCGATCGAGCACGCGCAGCAGCTGGGGCTGGAGGTCGAGCGCGAGCTCGCCGATCTCGTCGAGGAACAGCGTGCCGTGGTGCGCGGCCTCGATCAGGCCCTGCTTGTCGGCGCCGGCGCCGGTGAAGCTGCCCTTGGCGTGGCCGAACAGCTCCGACGCGATCAGCTCGTGCGGGATCGAGCCGCAGTCGACGACGATGAACGGGCCCTTGGCGCGGCGGCTCGCGCGGTGCACCGCCTCGGCGATCGCCTCCTTGCCGGTGCCGGTCTCGCCCTGGAGCAGGATCGTCGCCTCGGTGGTCGCGGCCTTGGCGAGCAGCGCGAACAGCCGGCGCATCGGCGCGGTCGTGCCGAGCACGTCGCCGAACCGGTCGCTCGGCCAGTCGCCGATCTCGACGCTGGTGTCGATCGGCTCGAAGTCGACCTCGGTGTGCTTGCCCAGGCGCAGCCGCGCCGCGCCGGTGAGCACGACCTGGCCGACCCGCGCGCCGCCGTGCTTGGTGCCGTTGGTGGTGTCGAGGTCGCGGACCTCGATGCCGTCGCGGCGCACCCGGATCTCGAGGTGGTAACGCGACACCGTCGCGTCGCTGAGCACGAGGTCGTTGTCGGCGTGCGTGCCGACCATCGTCGTGCCCTCGTCGAGCATGTGCTCCTTGCCCTGGTCGGGGCCCGACACCACGCGCAGGCGGAAGCTGCGCTCCAGCAACAGCCCGCTGGCGTCGTCGGTGAATAACTGCGTATGGATGGAACTCAAAGGCCCCTATGCGGTTGTAACCCGGCGGCGCATCAGGAGCCAAGCCACCAGCACGCACAGCGCGACGTCGGGACGGTCGCGGCCGGCGCCGCAGCAACCGCCGCCGCCGCCGCCCACGAGGCCGTTGCCGCCGTCGGGGCGATGGCCATCGCCCGGCACGCCGGTCGACGCGTCGTCGAGCTCGCCGGCGGCGTCGACCCCGGCGTCGACCATCTTCGGGCAGCCGCCGGCCGGGCAGGGCTCGAGCGCGACCGAGTTGTAGTTGCGCATGTTCGACATGATCTGCGTGCACTGGGTCTTGGTGTAGTAGCCGGACTTCTTGACCGTGACGCACGCCAGGCGCGGCGTGACCGTCAGGAAGTCGTAGCTGCCGTTGGTGGTCGAGCTGTCCTGCACCGTGCCGTCGTCGAGCGTGACCTGCGCGTTGCCGATGTAGACGTCGGGGTTGCCGACGCAGTCGCTGATCGACTGCTTGCAGACCAGGCCGTACATCTCGCCGCTCGGCAGCATCTGGTACTTGAGCGCGAGGTGGTTGGCGACGGTGCGCTCGACGCCGTCGGACGGGTTCGAGATCAGCGTGCCGTCGACCACCAGGGTCGACGAGCTGCCGCCGTCGAGCGCCATCGCCATGTCGACGCCGATCGTGTCGAGCAGGAAGTTCGCGAGCTCGGCCGCGGTGAGCCCGAGCGAGCTCGACTGCCAGCCGTCGACCGCGACCAGCCACAGCGTGTTGCCGTCGGCCGACAGCGCGACCGCCGAGCGCGGCCCGCGCTGGCAGGCGAGCGTCACCGGATCGTCGCAGTCGAACTGGGTCTCGACCGCGCCCGAGCGCACGAGCAGCGGCCGGCCCGACACCACGCCCTCGGTGTACGGCGGCAGGTCCCCGACCGCGACGACCTTCTCGGGCGGGATGATCTCGGCGACCGTGATCGGGCCGTCGTGATGGAAGTCGAACACCGCCGAGGTCGCGTCGTCCGCGGTGTTCGACCACACCACGGAGTCGCCCATCGCCAGGCCGGTCGGCACGTAGCCCGCGACCGCGAACGAGTCGCCGTTGATCGCGACCTGCGCCGAGATCTCGCCGGCGTAGCCGCTCGTGGTCTGCCCGCGGTCGGCCTGCTTGGTCGCGAACACGCCGATCTCCGATGACGTGAGGTCGACCCGGATCAGCCGGATCACCGCGGGGATCGAGCTGTCGGTCCAGGTCTCGCGGTGGATGCCGGGATGCGGGTCGCTCGAGAACGTCAGGACCGGCGCGGCCGCGGCGGGCGCGGCGAGCGCGGTGACGACGAGCGCGAGCTCGAGGCGCATCGCGCCCGAGCATACTCCGCTACTTCGCGTACTTGACGTTGACGTCGACGTACATCGACTGACCGATCGAGTGATACTCGGCAGTTGGCGCGCTGTCGCTGAGGAGACTCGCCACACCGGCGAGCTAGATCCGGCCGAAGTCGGCGGCGGCGAGCTCGAGGTCTACCCGACGCGCGGCCAGCTGTGCTCGGGCGGCGTCAGGCCGCGCATGCGCAGCGCGGTCTTGGCCTTCACCGCCATCACGATGATGCACGCGACCGAGCTCCACACCGGCGACTTGGTCGCGATCATCACGACGGTGACGATCGCGCTGTTGAACACCTTGCCCATCGACGACCAGTTCCACCACCAGATCTCGCGATCGACCGAGTAGAAGTAGTTCGGGCTCTTGATCGGCCAGCGCATGAACTGGTTCGACAGGAACTGGTCGAGCAGCATGAAGTGGACGAGGAACAGCGCGGCCGGCACGACCAGCTGCGGGTAGAGCGCGACGTAGTTGAGGTAGAAGAACGCGGCGAGCAGGCGATCGGCGAGGATGTCGAGCTGCGCGCCGAACCGGGTCTCCTCGTCGAGCGTGCGCGCGAGGAAGCCGTCGAGGATGTCGAGCGTCCAGAACACGCCGAGCCCGACGTAGTTCCAGGTCGCGCTGCGCGTCGCCGCCGCGTACGCGAAGATCGCGACGCCCGCCACGATGCGCGTCATCGTCGTCACGTTCGCCCAGGTGAAGAGAGGCTCGCGCACGCTCTCTGCGGTAGCACGCCGGCGCGCCCCGCTCAATCGACGTTTACCGTGCGCCCGGCGATCACGCGCACCGTGGCAGAATGGGTCCCGGCGTCGTCACTGACGATCACCGCGTGCGAACCGGGCTCGAACGCCGCCTTGCGGACGCCCGCGCCGCTGCCGACGTGCAGCAACTTGCCGGGTCCTGCCTCGACGTAGCCGAACTCGAAGCGCTCGTCGCTCGGCGCGCTGCCGACCTTGATCGCGCGGGTCGCGTGCGCCGACGCCGCACCCGCGAGCTCCACGATGTAGTCGCCCGGCGCGAGCGTGCAGGTCGCCGGCAGCGCGAGCTCCTTGCAATGCGGCGCCGCGCTCACCGTGATCTTGGCCTCGAGATTGGCCTCGAACGTGACGTCGCTGCCGTCGACCAGGTGCGCCGACTTGGTCACGCTGTCCGAGCCCGGCGCGGCGACGAACGGATCGAGCACCGCGGGCACCTTGTGCGGCAGCTCGAGCGTGAAGCGCTGCGGCTTGCCGGCCTCGACCAGCACCTCGGCGGGCGTGACCACGCCGGCGAGCAGCTGGCCGTTCTGGATCACGCGCGCGCCGGGCGGCTCGGACACCAGCCGCACGCGCGCGAGGTCGGCCGACACCGCGAGCGGCTCGACCACGCGCAGCTCCTTGCCCGGGCCGGGCACGTCGAGGTGCACGGCCGCGTCGTGATAGCCCGGCTTCTTGAGCACGATCGACACGCCCGTGTTCGGCTTGAGCGTCGTGAGCACGAGCGGGGTCTCGCCGGCGAGCTTGCCGTCGATCTCGACCAGCGCGCCGGTCGGCAGCGAGTCGAGCTCGACCTTGGCGGCGAGCGCGACCAGCTCGATCGTCACCGCGTTCTGGCCGTCGTGGGGCTGGACGACCTCCTGCCTGGGCTCGTAGCCGTCGGCGCGCGCGACCACCGGGTAGGCGCGGCCGACCTCGAGGCCGGGGACGGTCAGCGCGCCGTCGCGCGT
>Ga0335081_10010268_pt1 | contig 15121 bp, 17 predicted proteins | sample Lox_Sample_35_FD_206713 | JGI IMG/M metagenome (GOLD analysis project Ga0335081, IMG submission 206713) | Soil microbial communities from Loxahatchee National Wildlife Refuge, Florida, United States - Lox_Sample_3.5 | ecosystem: Environmental > Terrestrial > Soil > Wetlands | place: USA...
CCCTTCCGCCCAGCGTGCAGACCCAATACAACCAGATCCTGGGCCAGCTCCAGTTCTCGAGCTACTGCGCAGCCCCCCTGCAATGAACCGAGCCAGCGCTCGCTGGGCCGCTCTCCTTCTCGCACTCCTTGGGGCGTGCGTCTGTCGATCTCCTGCCCCGTCCATCCAAGGTGCCGGGCCGCGCGTCCTGCTGGAGGCGCCGTCCGGCCGCGTGAGCGCCGTGCACGTGGAGGTCGCGCGCACGCCCGAAGAGCTCGAACGGGGCCTCATGTTCCGCGAGAAGCTGGGCTCTGCCGATGGCATGCTGTTCGTCTTTCCACAGAGCGCTGAGCACACGTTCTGGATGAAGAACACGCTCATCCCGCTCGACATGGTCTTCATCGACGAAGGCCACGCGGTGGCGGGCATCGTGGCGAGCGCCGAGCCGATGACGACGACCCCGCGGACCGTCGGGGTCGCGAGCCGCTATGTGCTCGAAGTGAACGGTGGGTTCTGCGCAGCACACGGCGTCACCAGGGGCGACCTGGTGCGCTTCGAGAGCGTCGACGCGCCTTGACGGGCGTTGCGCCCGTTCACTTCCGCACAACCCCCTGCGCAACCTCGAGCAGCCTCTTCGCCGCCACGGGGCCGAGGCTCTCCGCCATCAGCTTCTCCACGGCCTGTTCGAAGGAGGTCCGCTCCGCCTCGCTTCGCCAGGCGAACCGGATTCCCATGCCCGCCCCCGCCCCCGCCATCTCGACCTGGACGACCTCGCCCGCCAGCTCAAAGCCGCCGCTCGGCGCCGGTAGGGCGAGCCGGAACAGGAATTGGGTGCCGACCGGCATTGGCTGTTTCGTCTTGATGAACGTGCCTCCCTTCGAGATGTTCTTCGTGTAGTCGGCGAAGAAGCTATTCAGCTTGCTGTAGCCGATCCTGATCTCGAGGGGGGTGCGCGCGTGGCGGCGGTGCTCCGGCATCGTCCTCATGTTACCGCGACCAGCTGCACCGTGATAGCAGTCCCTGTCGACCGCGGGCGGTTCCTCCTGCTTGGCACCGGCCTATTCCATTGGCATGTGTCCCACATTTGAGCAATTGCGCGCCACCGAGAGCGCAATGCCGACATGTCGGCTCCTGGCGCAAAGGAACGCTGAGGTGCTCACGAGAAGCAGGCGAGCGCAGCATCGTCAAGCTGCAGCGCTGCATCACCCGGGGGGCATCACCTTGCGTGAGCGTCCGAAGCTCGAGTCTTCAAGGATCCAGAGGTAGTGCGCGATGAATCGGCGCGGATCGTTGGCCGACTCCACGCTCCGTTCGACGGCGGAGCTCCGGGGAGGCACGTGGGCTTCCGGTCGCAGTCCTCTCTGGGCATCCCTTGTGGTCAAGGTCCAGCTCAAGGTGCCGCGTCGCAAGCATTACGGTCAGCTGAGGGATGACATCGAGAGCCGCAAGGTGGCCCCGCCCCGAAAGATGGAAGGTCTCCTCGCCCGAGGGTATCCCGGGGAAGGACCACCGCGCACCCCCCTTCTATAGGCCGCGAGACATCTCGCGCAGCAACCGGTAGAAGTGCAACCCAAGGTCACTTCGTCCAATTGCAACGCCGCGGCGCGCGCCCGCACGTTTCTGCCCCAACTCCACATTGTCCGCTTGCTCCAATCTTAGATATTCGAAGCCAGGAGTTCGTTCGAACGCCGCACGACGGACGAGATTGAATGCGCCCACCCCGTCGACCGAGGATCCCGAACTGCCCAGGCCGGGCCGCCATCCAAATGAACCGCAAGAGCAGAAGAGCGCGTCCAGAGGGACACTCGACCAGAAGCTGGGAGGACCCTACCGTGGATGGTCAAGTCGCTCGTCCTCCAGGAACGAGACCGCACGTCGCAGCGAGACCGCGTGTGACGTGCAGATCGGCGTCACTGAACAGAAGGAGCTCGCCACGGGGAGCCCGGGCACCGCAGTCGAGGGCGAATAGCTTGCCCAGCCAGCCGGCACATTGCGCACGGATCGCCCGCACGCGACTGTCCTCGCGAGCGAGCTGGTGAGACGCGCTGCTCCGACCTCGGTGTCGAGGAAGGTTCCCAGCGTGACCTGCTCCTCGCCTTCGGGGGCGTGAAACGTGAAGAGGAAGAGGCCGCCCGACTTCAGCGCGCGTCAAGCCTCCAGCAACGCGGGCTCGATCTCGGCCAGCGAATTGTCACGAACGCCCAAGTAGGCCACCACCGCCTGCCGACTGCCCACCAGTGGCCGAAGAAGTCCTCTGGAAGGTCATGGCCGGGAACAGCCTCCGCTCGATCATCTCACGGGTCCGTCCGTCGGTTGGCGGCACACGCCGAGCCCCGCCAGGCAGGCCGAGATCTCGCCTGATCCGGCGCCCAGCTCCAGGACCGTCTCCCAAGCAGGGATCTGGGACGTGTACCAGCGGAGCAGGACTCGACCGAAGGGCTTGTCCCGAAAGCGCGCCGCGTAGCAGCAGCCGCTCCATACGCCGCCAGAATGCCACCGCGAGTGATCATGGCGCCTCGCGGTGAACGAGGTCGGGGGAGAACGCCGGCAAGCAGACGGCGATGTACACCGCCGGCCCCGGCGTCGCGTACTGGACCCGGATCCCTCTCGGGACCCGTATCGCCTGGCCGGCACGCACTACCCAAATCCTCCCGTGCGACAAAACGTGAAGCTCGCCCTGCACGACCACCGTGAACTCGTCGAACTCCGGCGTCTGCGGCGGCTCGGTCCACCCCGCGGGGCTCTCCATCCGGGCGATGCTCAGAATGGAATCGCTCGATGCCAGCCGTCCGACGAACTCCGAGATCCGTTTGGGCATGTTCCCGGCAGCCTCGACCCGTTTCGGATCAAGGATGCGGATTTCATCTTCCTGATCACGTCCCTGTCCCGTCGACATGTATGCCTCCTGGTGATGGGACAAGCGTGCCAGAGAACGGGACACATTGCAGTGACGGAGGGGTTGAGAACCCTAAACGCCCGCTTGGCCGGAACCACGAACGACAGGGATCCACGAAAGCAGGGGGATCTCCACTGAGAGGGCGTGCTTTGGAGCCCGAGCTACTGCGGTGTGGGGCGCCGATTGCCATCGTGCGCCGGCACATCGACCAGCAGCAGCGACCGGACTTTAGCCGGGGAGCAGGGGATCGACCCTGCTCCCCCGGCGCGCAATCCTTCAACGCCCTGAGGAACGAGGCTTGCCGCGCATCTTCGCCAAATCGCCGCCCCGAGACCGTGCACGCTCTCCATAGGCAGCCGCCGCATCAGCGGCTCGGTTCAATCTCGCGCTCGCTCGACGATCGAGACGGCTCCCATCCCCAGCATCAACCCCGCGGCTCCCCAGCAGAACGATTCTACCGATTCTGTCTTAGTCGGCTCGAACCGCTGCCTGGAACCCCTCGTCGCTGACCAGTGCCTCCACCGCCTTCACGTAGGCATCGGACACAACCTCACGATAATTGTCCTCGGAGAGTGATCGACCCCACCGGCTGGACTGCCCTGCGGCGACTCCTTTCCACAGCAGCCTGCCTGAGCCAGTGAGGGTGACAAGCAAGGTCACCTTGCCTTTGTAGACCTGACCTTCGTTGACAAAAAACTCAGTGACCTTGCCGCCCAAGACGAGTGCACGCGGAGAGTCCACTATTTCGATACCCGACTTCCTCAGCAAATCCGACATCCGCGCGGTAGCCCATAGGCCTACGTCGTCGGAGGTGAGAACCTCGATAGGGCGATCTGGATTCTCAATGTTGCGGCCGATGAGACCTCTTTCCTGGCGACCGTCAGCAAACGTCGTCAGGCGCACACTGCGCTTGCCGAGGAGTCCTCCCAAGGCATTAGTGGCTGGGGACAGGTCGTCCGTGGGCTTCCACCCCAGGCGAACATTGTAGGGCCCTTTCGGGCCACCGCAAGCAAGTAGGGCGAGCACAACCAAAGTAGACATCGAGCGGCACACGATCATGGCACCCCCTGCTGAAACTGCGTGTGAAGTTCACTCTACCTTTCCAAGTCAGCGGTCGCGCGTTTTCCATGGGCTCACTCGCGAAACGGCCCCGGCTACACTCTTCAGCGACCCGAGCCTTCCGCCACACAGTTTGCCACGAGTAACCGGAGCAGCACCCGCTACTACCGTCAGAATACTCATCGTCGAGGCAAACGGGAATGTGTAACATGTCGGTGCAGCGCCTGGCAGGGAAAGAACGCTGAACCGTCCACGCTCCCGTCTCGGATGGACTTGTTGGACTCGCGGTTCCTCTGTAGGGTGCCGATCTTCGGGTCGTTTCCGCCGCCCTTGGGTATGGCCTTTGCCCGCGTGAGACCCAGCGATGCAGCCCGGGGGAACCCTCTCCCTACCTACCATGGTGCAGGGACCGGAGCTTCCGAAACACTGTCGGTTGCAGAAGCCAGGCACCCCGGCCACGAGCGTCTCTGCAGAGACATTCCCTCCCCCATCGGCGCGAGAGCTGATCGCCATGCTGCCACTTGGAAGACGGCTGCGACCTGGCGTTTTGAGAGATCGCCTGGTGGAGGTAGTGAGATGCTGCGGCTGCAACACCGGTTGGATGACGCTGCTCGAGTGCGGTCGCGACGCCGGTGCCCGCAGGAGTGCGGGCTGAAGCGCCTGACGCACGAGCACTTCGAGTCAGAGGCCGCGCTCCCTCCCGGCGCTGACCGATCCCTACGACGCTCCGATCCGGACGGACTCGTTCGCATCGATCAGTTTGCGGTCGTCGCCTGCGCGTTCTACTCGCTACCGCTCGCCTACCGGGTCCCCGATCAAAGGGCGGCTTGCCACACGTTTCCCGGAAAGGCGTGAGCCAACCTCGGCGAGGTTCAGTCGTGGGAATCCGCCGGGTGGTCAACAGGTTCGACGACGTTTGGCCAGACGCGTTGGGGGCATTCGAAAGGACGCCTCTGGCGACGATCCGTTCGCGTGGTCAACTCCGAGGAAAGAGAAGAATAGCGGCGGGGATTGGCCACGTTCGCTGCAAGATGGGGAAGCATTTCCACGCCAACATTGAATTCAAGAGATTTGGCTATCAGCGAGAGGAGGAGAGCATTCGCCCGGGAAGCAGTGCTCGGCGGATAAGGGCGCACGACGCTGTTGTGTGCGAGGAGCAGAGACATCTTATTCAGGAGGGACGACGGGCAGTTGCCAACGTCGACCTCCCCTTCGATAGCGTCACCTTCGACGTTCCCCTCGTGCGCTCGCAAACAAGCGCCTCTCCGTCGTCGAGCGGGCGTTTCGGGCACTATTCAACTGTGTGCCACCGCTGAGCGGATATGCCGTATCGGGCGCGGGTCGTCACGAATCGGCGAGCTCGCGAGCGTTTCGTCACACCTTCCGAAAGATGAGCGAGGTATTGATACCGGCAAAGGCGAAGTTGTTGTTCATGATCGTCCGGGGCCTCGCCTCCCGTGCGTCGCCGATGACGTAGGCGAGCGGCGCGCAATCGGGGTGGGGCCGGACGAGGTTCTTGTTGGGGGCAAGGAATCCGTCGCGGAGCATCGCCAGGCAGAAGGCCGACTCGAGGACGCCGCACGCGCCCAGGGTATGCCCGGTAAAACCCTTGGTGGATGCGATCGGTACTGCTCCACCGAGCACGCGCATCGACGCGCGGCTCTCGCAGACGTCACCCAGATCGGTGGCAGTGGCGTGCGCGCTGATGTAATCGATCTCGGAAGGAGCGATCCTGGCGTCGGCAAGGGAGAGCTGCATCGCCCGGGTCATCCCCTCCTCCGAAGGCGCCGTCATGTGGTAGCCGTCGCAGTTCGTCCCGTAGCCCAGGATCTCGGCGTAGATCCGGGCGCCGCGCGCGCGGGCCCGCTCGTAGCTCTCGAGGACGAAGGTACCCGCCCCCTCGCCCACCACTAGTCCGTCGCGAGCCACGTCGAACGGGCGCGGGGTCTCATCGGGGCGCTCGTTGTACTCCACCGAGGTCGCGAGCATGACGTCGAACACCGTCACGGCCATGGGTCCCAGTTCCTCAGCGCCCCCGCAGATCATCGACTCCTGGATTCCATGCTTCACCGTCTCGTAACCGTATCCGATGGCCTGGCTCGAGGAGACGCACGCCGAGCAGGTGGTGATGATGCGGCCGCGGACCGAGAAGTACTGCGCCAGGTTCGCGGCGCAGGTGTGACTCATGAACTTCAAATACGTCGCGGACTGGATCCCCTCGAGGCTCCGGTTGTTGAAGAGCCGCCTGAGGTAGTCCTCGAGACCGGCGTCGGAGCCGCCGCTGGACCCGTAGGCGAGTCCCACCTTCCCGGAGGACAGGTACTCCGCGTCGAGCCCGGCGTCGGCGATGGCCTTCGTGGTGGCGAAGGTAGAGAGGAGTGCCACCCGCCCCATGGTACGAGTCCGCTTCTTCTCCAACCCCGACAGATCCGGAGCCGCCAGCGCGCCGACCCGCGTCTTCATGCCCGTGTACCCGGCCAGCCACGGCAGCACGCGCACGCCCCCCCGACCCTCCCGAAGCGCACTCGAGACCCCGTCCAACGATTCGCCGAGCGGGCTCGTGAGACCAACCCCGGTGATGACCACGCGGTTCTTGTCATTCATCGGTCCATCACCTCTCCTCAGGCGAGCCCGCCGTTGATCCCGATGACCTGCCCGGTGATGTACGCCGCTGCATCGCTGGCGAGGTAGGCCACCAGACTCGCCACCTCGTCCGGCTGCCCGAGCCGCCGGGCCGGGATGTACTTCAGCATCTCGTCGATGGACGCCCCCCTGATCATGTCGGTCTCGATGATCCCCGGTGCCACCGCGTTGACCGTGATGCCGCGGTGCGCGACCTCCTTGGCGAGCGCGCGCGTGGCGCCGATGAGGCCCGCCTTGGCCGCCGAGTAGTTCACCTGGCCGCGGTTGCCGGTGACGCCAGACACCGAGGCGATGTTGATGATGCGCCCCCAGCGGAGGCGCACCATGGGCATGACGAGCGGTCTCGTCACATTGAAGAAGCCGTCGAGCGTGGTGCGCGTCACACGCTCCCAGTCCTCCAACTCGACCGCCGGGAAAGGAGCGTCCCTGGCGATGCCGGCATTGTTCACGACGACACCGATGGGGCGCGCCTCGTCGGCGAGGAGACGCTCGACGGCAGCGCCAGCGGCGCGCGCGTCGGCGACGTCGAACCGCTCGAGTTCGACCGTCCCGCCGCCGCTCTCGATGCTCTCCTTCACGGAGAGCGCGGCTGCTTCATTGGAGTGGTAGTTGAGGATGATCGAGTGCCCGGCCTGCGCCAGCGCCCGGGCTATCGCCGCCCCGATACCGCGGCTGGCGCCTGTGATGAGCGCGCGTGCCTTCATTGGCCGGCCCCCCTGTAGACCTTCAGCGTGGCCGAGACCACCTGGCGACCGCGTTGCGACACCGCGCACTCGAAGACGCCGATCTCGTCATCCCCCCACACGTGCTTCACCTCCACCGAGAGCTCGTCCCCCACCTCGAACCCGTCGCTCTCCAGGGTCATCTCGCGCGTGCCGAGGAGGTATCCTATCTGTATTGGCTTTCCCGAAGCGATGAGCCCAAGCCCCACGTGCGCGCCGATGGCCTGCGCCATGTATTCGATGGCGATGATCGCCGGCACCTTGCCATCCTCCAGGAAGAGCGCGCCCTCGCGGATGACCACGCTGCACACCGTGCTCGTCTCGCTCGCCTCCGTGACACGATCGAGGAGGATCATCCTGCCGGAATGGGGAACCAGATCGGCGAGATCGGGGAAGGTCTTCATGTGCTCACCGGCGCGACATCTACGATCCACGCGCTGCCGACCGGGCCACCGAGCGACACCGACCCGGCATCGCCGCGCGCGACCGCGCCGAGGAGCGCACAGGCGCCGGCGCAGGGGTGGGCCGCCATGACGCCGAGGAACGGGTCCGCGTCGGCCCGGCCCGGGCGCAGCCCGGTGAGGCGCGAGCGCGTGCTGCACACCGGAGACGCGGTCAGGCGAAACGCCACCGCAGCCGCGGGGTAAGGCGGGTCGGAAGCGAAAGGCGGCGGGATCGGCTCGTCGGCCAGCACGAGCACCACCTCTCTGCGCGCCTCCAGGAGCGCCATCGCCTCGAGGAGCGCCATCGCCGTGGTGCGGGCTCCGGCGGCTACAGCCGTCGCGAAGCCGCGGTTCCCGGTGGCGATGGAGAGATAGCCGACGGCCGCGTTGTGCACGCTGTTGTGGAAGCGGGTGGGCGAAGGCATCCCCCCGTCGGTCTGAAACTCCCGCATCATCTCCACCGCCGCCCCGATCTCACCGTAGGCGGACCCGAGCACGAGAGGCGCGCGGGACAGGCCGGCTGCCTCCTCGCGCGTGGCCTGGACCGCAACCTCGGCCGCCATTCGCGCGAGCGCGCTCGCGCGGCGGCGCAGCATGGGCGGCAGGATCTCGGCCGGGGCAATGGCGACCGAGGGGTCGCGCGCACCAGCGAGCCAGGCGGCAGCGTCGCGAAAGCCCGGTGACCAGAAACCCACGCCCGAGACGTGGACCGCGGCGCTCACGAGGCCTCTCCGAGCAGCACGCTCACGTTGCTCCCGCCGAAGGCAAACGAATTGCTGAGCACCCTCCGATACCGGCCCTCGCGCCGGGCGAGGCAGAGGTAGAGAGACACGCTGGGGTCGAGCGGTTCGGCCCCCAGGCTAGCGGGAACGAAGCCGCACTCGATCGAGAGGAGCGCGAGCGCGGCCTCGGTCGCGGCGGCGGCCCCGAGCAGGTGTCCCGTGTAACCCTTGGTCGAAACAACGGGGACGCTCCTGCCGAAGAGCGCTACTATCGCGCCCGCCTCGATGGCGTCGTTCGCGGTGGTCCCGGTCCCGTGAGCATTCACATGGTCGACCGCCTCGGGGCCGAGGCCGGCCTGCGCCAGCGCCTCCTTCATGGCCAGCCGTGCGCCGACGCCCTGCGGGTGCGGATGGCTCATGTGGTGCGCGTCCGAGCTCTCACCCACACCGAGGAGCCGCGCCGGGCCGTCGCCGTCGCGCTCAAGGAGCAGAAATGCCGCACCCTCGCCGAGGCTCGTCCCGTCCCTCTCGGCGCAGAAGGGCCGGCAGGCGCGGCGCGAGATCGCCTCGAGGCTCCCGAAGCCGCGCAGCGTCGTCTGGCACAGCGTGTCTGCACCGCCCGTGAGGACAGCGTCGGCCAGGCCGGCGAGGAGGAGCCTCCGCGCGGCGCCCAGAGCCTTGCCGCTCGAGGAGCACGCCGAGGACACGACGTAGCCGGGGCCACCTGCTCCCGTCCGTCGCCGGACAACCTCGAAGAGCGCGTCGAAGGCATGTTGTCGGTCCAGATCGAAAGCGGCTGGGACCTCTCCGCACGCCGCGTATGCCTCGAACGCCCGCTCGGTCTCGAGGATGCCGCCCGTGCTCGTGCCGAGCACGACCGCGACGCGCTCCGCCCCCCAGCGGCGGCAGGCCCGCTCGACCGCGCCAGCCACGCCCTCCAGAACGACGAGCGCTATCCGGGCGAGGCGGCTGTCCCATGCCGCGAGAGACGGCGGGACCGGAGCGAGGACGTCGGGGAATTGCCCGCAGTACGTCTCGAAAGGAAGCTCGAATGGACACGGCCGGAGACCAGACCGCCCTAGCGCGAGCGCCTTAGCGACCTCCCGGGAGCTCGCGCCGAGCGCATTCCCAACGGCGTACCCCGTGATAGGGAATCCGTCACCACGCTCCAGGCCAGACATGCGGGTCCAGCAATAGCATTCGGGGTCGTGAGGTCAAAGCTGTTCCTGGGCCGAGAAGCCCGTAGGCCGGTGCGCGGAGGCCTACTGCCAGCTTGCTAATGACCCAGGAGGGCTGTATAGGGGGACGTTGGCGTGGCCTGGCGTGGAACGTATTGAAGTCCCGCTCGCCGCAGGAAAACCACTCTTCGGTACGGGGGCCGGGGACGTGAAGGGCGTCGGAACGGACATCGTCGCCATTGAGCGCCTGGCCCGAAGCATCCGCCGGCGTCCCGCTTTCCTTTCCGCAGTCTTCAGCGATGAGGAGCGCCTCTATTGCGAAGCGCAAGCACGCCCGGAGCAGCACTATGCCGCAAGGTTTGCCGCCAAGGAGGCGTTTCTGAAGGCGGTGGGGCGTGGCGTTTTCGGCGGCGTCGCCCTGCGGGACATCGAGGTCGTCCGCGAAGCGGACAGGGGACCTGTGTTGCGTTTCGGCGCCACCGCAACCGACGCGCTGTCCGCTGTGGGGGCTGTCGAGGCGCTGGTCAGCCTGTCGCACGACGGCGACATCGCGCTTGCCTTCGTGGTGGTCAAATGACGGTCCGCGAGATGCTTGCGCGGTGGTTGCGGATCCTTTTTACCGGCAGTGCCTTTCTGCTGTTCTTCCTGTACGGGGCATTGCTCTCCTACGTCATCTTGCCGATCGCGCGAGCGGTCCACGGCGGTGACGAGGAGAAGAAGGCGCGGCGCTGCCGGATGATCGTCGGGGCGTCCTGGGTGTTCTTCCACGCCTACATGCGCATTCTCGGGCTCCTTTCGTACACGCCGAAGGAGGCGCGCCTCGGCCTCTCCCTGCCCCCGCCACCCTTCGTCCTCGTCGCGAACCACCCCACGCTCGTCGACGTCACAGCCATCTGCGCCACCTACTGCGACCTCGCGATCGTCGCCAAGCGGGCGCTCTTCGCGAGCCCGCTCGTGGGCCGCCTGTTGCGGTACTGCGGGCACATCGACGGGGGCGACGGGAACGTCTTTTCGGGAATCGTCGTCGTGGAGCAGGCTCTGGAGCGACTCCGGCGCGGCGTCTCGGTCCTCATCTTTCCGGAGGGGACTCGCTCCCCTGAACGCGGGCTCGGCCCCTTCCACCTCGGGGCGTTCCAGATCGCCGCCCGGGCACGCGTTCCCATCGTCACGATGGTCGTCACCTGCGAGCCCCCCATGCTCATGCGCGGCCAGGCCTGGTGCGATGTCCCGTCGCGGGGGGCGAAGATGACCATTCGGCAGCTGCCTTCGCGCGACGTGACCCCGAGCCAGGTCCACGCCTGTTCGCGGGAGCTACACGTCGCCTGCCTCGCGGCGCTCGGGCTGGTCCGTGGACAGCAGTCCGCTGCGTTCCCTCCGTCGCCTGCGCCCGAGCGAGAGACAGGGGTGTCGAATGGATGAGATGGAACACGAGATCAAGCGACTCATCATCGAGACGCTGCACCTGGAAGGGATAACTCCCGACGCCATCGACAGCGATGCTCCCCTCTTCGTGAGCGGACTCGGCCTCGATTCCATCGACGCTCTCGAGCTCGCGATGGAGATTCGCAAGCGCTACGGGGTCAGGACGAACGCAGACGACGCACAGAACCGCAACATCTTCGCCTCCGCCCGCAGCCTGGCGGCGCACGTCGCAACTCACCGGCAGACGAGGGATTGACGATGGATCCACGTCAGAAGATCCTCGACAAGGTGGCGCAGTCGATGGCTGAGCTCTTCGACCTCGAACGGTCGAAGATCTCCGCCGAGACTACGTTCGAGCAGCTCGAGCTCACCAGCATCGACGCCATCGATCTGGTCGTGCAGCTCCAAGAAATGACCGGCCTCAAGATGACGCACAGCGCGATGCGCAATATCCGCACCGTTGGTGACATCGTGACGTTCATCCACGCGCATGCCGGTGGGGGCGTGCGTCCGTGATCCGAGCTCTGCTCGCGCACCGACCGGATGAGCTGGTGGCGATCGGCGAGGCCGGTGATCGCACCGCCGCGGAGCTCCTCGCGGACTCGGGCCGCGTAGCGACGTTCCTGCTCCACCGTGGTGCCGGCGAGCTGCTTCTTATTTGCCAGGACCGCTACCGCTTCGCCGCCGGGCTTCTCGGAGCGTGGCGAGCGCGCAAGGCCGTGCTCCTGCCTCCCAACGGGCAGCCCGAGACGATCGCGTCCCTGGCTCGCTCGCCGCGCGTGTGCGCGTTCCTGCACGACCGCCCCGGAGCGCCCGAAGGGCGCGACATCGACTCCCTGTCCGAAGTCCCCCAGCCGGGCCCCCTGCAGCCCCTCCCTGCCGATCGCCACGTGGCCACGCTTGCGACCTCGGGCAGCACGGGCGCACACCAGCTCAGTCCCAAGACGGCGGCACAGCTCCTCGGGGAGGCATTCGGCCTGGTGGAACAGTTCGCGGTGCCCTGGGGCGCCCGCGTCGTCGCGACCGTCCCGCCCCACCACATCTACGGCGTCCTCTTCAGCGTGCTCCTGCCCCTGCGTGCCCGCGGGGCCTTCCTGCGCGAGACGCCGTTCCACGCAGAGACCGTGCTGGCCGCGCTCGATAGCCACCGGGCCACGCACCTCGTGAGCGTGCCGGCCCACCTGCGCGCGCTTGGACAGGGCGACCCCGTTTCCTCCCTGGCACGCGTCTTCTCCTCCGGGGCGGCACTGCCGGCCGATACCGCACACGCGGTGACCAAGCGGCTCAGGCTGCCGGTGACGGATGTCTATGGCTCCTCGGAGACGGGCGGGATCGCCTGGCGCGAGGCGCCGGAGGCCGACTGGCAGCCTTTCCGAGACGTGAAGGTCGCAGCCGCGGAAGGAGGCCAGCTCCTGCTCGACTCGCCCCTGCTCGCCCCCGATGTGGAAAGACCGGCCCCGTGCGATGACCGGATCGCGCTCGCGGATGGCGGCCGCTTCAGGCTCCTCGGGCGAATGGACCGCGTGGCCAAGGTGGGCGGAAGGCGGGTCTCGCTTGCCGAGATCGAGGACCGCACCCTGGGGTTGCCGGGCGTGCTCGAAGCCGCCGCGCTGATGGTGGAGGTGGGCGGCGCGCGCGGCGAGGAGATCTGGCTCGCCGCAGTCGCACCGGGCTGGGAACCAGCCTCGCTCCGACGCGCACTCTCCCGCTGGTTCGACCCCGCGACCGTGCCGAAGCGCATCCGGATGCCGGCCGCGCTGCCGCGCGAGGAGAACGGCAAGCTCGTGCGCCGGCGGCTCCGGGAGCTGTTCGAGGTCCCGTCTGCCGAGGTCACCGAGCTCACGCCGGAGACCGAGACCGCCGGGTCCGACGCCCTCGGCAACGAGCTGCGGACCTTCGAGGTGCTGGTACCGCCCGACCTGCTCTTCTTCCAGGGCCACTTCCCCGGCCACCCGGTGCTGCCCGGCGTCGTCCAGCTGGACCGGCTCGTCCTGCGCCAGGCGGCGCGCGCCTGGCCAGACCTGGGCAGCGCGCGGCGGCTCCAACAGCTGAAGTTCCGGCGCGTCGTCTCCCCTGGTGAACGCCTCACCCTCCGGCTCGTGCGCGAGGGACCCGAGCGCGTCTCCTTCGAGATCGCGGCGGGCCAGGCGAGCTGCGCCACTGGCAGGTTCTGCTTCGGGCGGGCGCGACGATGAACGAGCCGCGCGTCTGCGCCGTCATCCCCACCTACGACAACCCGCGCACGGTGAAGGACGTTGTCCTGCGCGTGCGCGCCCACGTCGCGGACGTGCTGGTGGTCGATGACGGCAGCACGGAGGAGGGACGCGCCGCCGTCGAGGAGCTCGCCCGCGAGGGGCTCGCGCGCGTGCACCGGAGCGAGCGCAACCGCGGCAAGGGCGCGGCGGTGAAGGCCGGGCTCGCCGAGGCACAGGCGCAAGGCTTCACGCACGCGCTTCAGATCGACGCCGACGGGCAGCACGACGTCGCCGACGTCCCGCGTTTCCTCGAGGCAGCGCGATCGAACCCCTCGGCGCTGGTCCTCGGCCAGCCCGTCTTCGACGAGAGCGCGCCCTCCCTGCGCAACCGGGCGCGAAACATCTGCCGCTTCTGGACTGACCTCGAGACCGGCGGGCGCATCATCCGGGACCCGATGTGCGGTTTCCGGCTCTATCCGATCGCGGCGGCACTGCGCGCCGGAGCGCGCGGCAATCGCATGGATTTTGACCCCGAGATCGCGATCCGGATGATCTGGCTGGGTTGCCCTACCGTGAATATCCCGACGCGCGTCCGGTACCTTGCACCCAGCGAGGGCGGTGTCTCGCACTTCCGCCTGTTCCGGGACAACCTGCTCATCTCGTGGTGCCACACGCGGCTCTGCGTGCTCGCGCTCCTGCGGCTCGCGACGGGGAGAGGGCTCCGCGGCGGCACCGGCACCATGGATCGCCCGCAGACCTGGCAAGAGATCGCCGAGAAGGGGGGCGTGTTCGGCATCGCCTTCCTGGTGGCGGTGGCGACCGCCTTCGGCCGGCGCGCCGCCCGGGTCTTCCTCCACCTCATCGCCCTTTGGTACGTCCTCTTCCACCCCGCGGTGCGTCGCGCCTCGCGGCAGTATCTCGTCCGATTGCAGGGCCGCGCCAGCCTCGGCGACGTCTACCGGCACGTGCTCTGTTTCGCCCAGGTGACGCTCGACCGGCTCTTCGTGGTCCGCGGCGACCTCCACCGGTTCGACGTGGCCTTTCACGGCGAGGAGCACCTGCGCGCGCTGCGCGATGAGAAGCGGGGCGCGCTTCTCATCCTCTCACACCTCGGGAGCTTCGAGGTGATGCGCTCGCAGGCGCACGCCTTCGCGGTGAACATCCTCGGCTACTTCGGAAACGCGCGCATGATCAACGCCGCGCTGCGGAAGATCAACCCCGCCATCGACGCACGCCTCATCGAGATCCGGCCCGAAGGGGTGAGCTTCGCCTTCGAGGCGGCGGATCGCGTCGCTGCCGGCGAGCTCGTCGCCACCATGGGGGACCGCGTGGGCACGGAAGGGAAGTTCACTTGGGCTCCGTTCCTCGGCGCCGAGGCCCGCTTCCCCACCGGCCCGTATCTCCTCGCGGCGATCCTCGGATGCCCGGTCTACCTGGCTTTCGGGCTCTACCGCGACCCCAACCACTACGACCTGTATTGCGAGCCGTTCGCGGAGCGGGTGGAGCTGCCGCGCGAGAGGCGCGCCGAGGCGCTCGCGTCCTATGCGGCTCGATACGCCGAGCGCCTGGAGCGATCCTGCCGGCTCGTTCCATACAACTGGTTCAATTTCTACGACTTCTGGAGCAGCAGCTGATGTCGCACAACCCCGCCCCCGTCATCCTCGTCGGCGCGCGGCCCCTCACCATCGAGGATGTCCTGGTCTTCGCGCGAGGAGAGGCCCGCCCCGCGCTCGATCCCCAGGTCCGCGGGCGCATCACCGCCACGCAGCGGGCGCTCGAGGCGCGCCTCGAGCGCGGCGAGGTCATCTACGGCGTGACGACCGGCTTCGGCGACTCCTGCGAGACGTCGTTGGACCCTCGCC
>Ga0335081_10010269_pt1 | contig 15120 bp, 15 predicted proteins | sample Lox_Sample_35_FD_206713 | JGI IMG/M metagenome (GOLD analysis project Ga0335081, IMG submission 206713) | Soil microbial communities from Loxahatchee National Wildlife Refuge, Florida, United States - Lox_Sample_3.5 | ecosystem: Environmental > Terrestrial > Soil > Wetlands | place: USA...
CGCGACGAGAAGAAGAACGCCGTTGTTCTTCTTGGCTTCGCCGAGCTTCCAGAAACGGAACAGCTCATTGGCGTAGGTCTCGATGTCGCTGCCTTGCAGCGACTTCACCGTGGCGACGACGAGCTGGATGCCGGACTTGTCCTCGAGGTCCTTGGATTTTGCTTCGACCGCGCTGCGGCTCGCCGCCGTCATCACCCCGGCCTGATCGACGACGCGGCCGGACAAAGCCGGGAAATCAAAGGCGAGAGCAAAGGTCGAAAGGAAGCAGAGAATCAAGGCGGCGACGAGAATCGGCCGCTCTACTACGGCTTGCGCCTTTCGCGCGGATCGGTAAGCGGGCCCTTGCTGCATCACCAACTCCCCGACGCTCCGCCGCCGCCCGAGGAGCCGCCGCCGCCGGAGAAGCCGCTATCGGAGGAGCCACTGCTCGACGATCCGCTGCTGCCCCAGTCCGAGCTCGAATAGCCGCCGGATGGCGCGAAAATCGTGCGGCCGCCGCGACCGGCATTGCGGCCTGATCGCCTGCTGCCGATGATCCCAAAGACGATGATGACGAAGATGATGAGGATGAACAAGATCACGAAAATGGTTACGCCAAGCGAGTCGTTGGAAGGGCTCTTGGGTTTCGGCTGCCATTCGGCGGCGTCGCCTCGGAGCACGCTGATGATGCCGTCGACTCCCCGCTCGATGCCGCCGGAGAAGTCGTTCGCCTTGAAGCGCGGGAGGATTGCGCTCTGGATGATGACTGCGGAGAGCGCATCGGTCAGCGTGCCTTCGAGGCCGTAGCCGACCTCGATGCGCACCTTATGCTCGACGGGCGCGACGAGCAGGAGGACCCCGTTGTTCTTCTTGGCTTCGCCGAGCTTCCAGAACCTGAATAGCTGATTGGCGTAGGTCTCGACGTCGCTGCCTTGCAGCGACTTCACGGTGGCGACGACGAGTTGAATGCCGGACTTGTCTTCGAGGTCCTTGGACTTTGCTTCGACCGCGTTGCGGCTCGCCTGCGTCATCACGCCGGCCTGATCGACGACGCGGCCGCTCAGCGCCGGGAAGTCGAACGCGAACGCGGCGGCCGCAAGGCCGAGGATGAGCCCGGCGGCTAGGCCAAGCGTCATCAGGGACCTGCCGAAAGCGGCAGCCGCGCCCGCGGCCCTGCAGCGACGACGGAGGTTCATAGTCTCAGTTCGTCAGAACTTCACCTGGGGCGGTTTTTCCGAGCCTTCGGTCGCCGTGAATTCCGCCATCGGCTTGTTGCCGGCAAAGACGGTTTTCGCCCACAGCACCGTCGGGAACGTACGCAGCGCCGTGTTGTAGGCGCGCACCGCCTCGATGTAATCGCGCCGCGCCACCGCGATGCGGTTCTCGGTGCCCTCAAGCTGCGACTGCAGCGCCAGGAAGTTCGCGTTGGATTTCAGATCGGGATAGCTCTCCGACACCGCCAGCAACCGGCCCAGAGCGCCGGTCAGCGCGTTCTGCGCGTCGGCGAAGGCCTTGAGCTTTTCCGGATCGGTGAGCTGCGACGGATCGATATGGATCTGCGTCGCCTTGGCGCGCGCCTCGATGACGGCGGTGAGCACGTTCTTCTCCTGCGCCGCGTATCCCTGGACGGTGGCGACCAGGTTGGGAATGAGGTCGGCGCGACGCTGATACTGGTTCTGCACATCCGACCAGCGCGCCTTGGCCTGCTCCTCCAGCGTCGGGATGGTGTTGTAGCCGCACGCCGACACGGTGAGCCCGACGGCTACCACGACGGCGACAGCCGCGATGCGGGAGACGATACTCTTCATAGTGTGCCCCTCTTCGTTGCGGAGCGCCGCCGAGCGCCCCCTTGCGCTTCATCCTTCAACCGGCTCCGCACCTACGATTTCGATGCCGAAGCCGGAGAGACCGACATAGGTCATGTGCCGAGAGAACGTCAAAATTCGGATCGAAGTCACGCCGAGATCTTTGAGGATCTGGGCACCCAGACCGACCTCACGCCACTGCCTCGTCCGCGCCTCGCCGGAAGGCGTCTCGTTTGATTTCGGAATGGAGACCACCGGCACGCCGGCGGCACCGTCGCGCAGCATAACCAGCACGCCCCGGCCTTCGGCTTTGAAGCGATCGAGCGTGCTGTGGATGGCTTTGGCGCCGCCGAAAACATCCATGATGAGATTGGCGCGATGCAGCCGCGTCAACACGTTCCGGCCGTCGCCGATGCGGCCGTGAACGAACGCCATGTGATACACCGGGTCGAAAGGGGTGAGAAAGGCGTAGCCGGTGAGCGTTCCGATCTCGCTTTCTACGGGAAACTCCCCGGCCCGTTCGATCAGCTTTTCGCGAACCTGGCGATAGGCGATGAGGTCGGCGATCGAGACCCGCTGCAGGTTGTGCTGCGCTGCAAACTCCGCGATTCGCGGCCCGCGCATGACGGTGCCGTCGTCGTTCATCAGTTCGGCCAGCACGCCGACAGGCGGCAGGCCGGCGAGCCGGCAGAGATCGATGCAGGCTTCCGTATGGCCCGAGCGCATGAGCACGCCGCCTTCCTTGGCCACCAACGGGAAGACGTGACCCGGACGCACGAAGTCGCCCGGCCCCATATTGCCATTGGCGAGCGCGCGCACCGTATTGGTACGCTCCTCGGCGGAGATGCCGGTCGTGAGGCCGTGGCGGGCGTCGACCGAGACGGTGAAGGCGGTGCCAAGCGGCGCGTCGTTTCGCGCCACCATCGGGTCGAGGTGCAGGCGCCGCGCGTCCTCCTGCGCGAGCGGGGCGCAGACGATGCCGGATGTGTGGCGGATGATGAACGCCATCTTTTCCGGCGTGCAGAGGGAGGCAGCGACGAACAGGTCGCCTTCGTTCTCGCGATCGTCGTCGTCTACAACGATGATCAGTTCGCCGCGCGCGAAGGCGGCGACAGCGATCCGGATGCGTTGATGAGCGTCGTCTATCATGTCTGCTTGATGCCCGGCGGCTGCCAGCCAATCACGGGGGCGGCGGAAACGGCCATCGCGGCGCCTCGCCGACTTGGCCGCGGTGGCGCAGATAGTGATCGGCAACCACGCACGCCACCATGGCTTCCCCCACCGGGACGGCGCGAATGCCGACGCAGGGGTCGTGGCGGCCGGTGGTCGAGATCTCGGTCTCGACGCCGTAACGGTCGACCGTGCGGCGCTGGCTCAAGATCGAGGAGGTTGGCTTGACGGCGAAGCGCGCCACCACCGGCTGGCCGGTGGAAATTCCGCCGAGGATGCCGCCGGCGTTATTGGAGAGAAAGACCGGCTTGCCGTCACTGCCGATGCGCATCTCGTCGGCGTTCTCCTCGCCGCTGAGCGCAGCCGCAGCGAATCCGGAGCCGATTTCGGCTCCCTTGACTGCGTTGATGCTCATCAGCGCGGCCGCCAACTCGCCGTCAAGCTTGGCGTAGATCGGCGCGCCGAGACCGGCCGGCACGCCTTCAGCGACGATCTCGATGACCGCGCCGACCGAAGATCCGCGCTTGCGCACGCCGTCGAGATATTCGGCGAAAAAGGCGGCCCGCTCGGCGTCAGGACAAAAGAACGGGTTGCGCTCGATCTCGGACCAATCCCAGCGCGCGCGATCGATGCGATGCGGGCCGATCTGCACGAGGGCGCCGCGCACGCGCAGGCCCGGCACGACCTTGCGTGCGATCGCGCCCGCGGCGACGCGCATTGCCGTCTCTCGCGCTGATTGGCGGCCGCCGCCGCGATAGTCGCGCACGCCATATTTGATGTCGTAGGCGTAATCGGCGTGGCCGGGACGATATTTGTCGCGGATCTCGGCGTAGTCCTTCGTGCGCTGGTCGACATTATCGATGAGGAGCGCAATCGGTGTCCCGGTCGTCACCTGTTCGCCGGTCCCGTCGTCAACAAATACGCCGGAAAGGATTTTGATCTTATCGGGCTCCTGCCGCTGCGTGGTGAAACGGGACTGGCCGGGCCGGCGCCGATCGAGATAGGGCTGAATATCCTTTTCGCTGAGCGCAATGCGCGGCGGACAGCCATCGACCACGCAGCCGATTGCTGGCCCATGGCTTTCGCCGAAGGTCGTGACCCTGAACGAATGCCCAAAAGTGTTGAACGACATGGGCGCTGAAATGACGCTGGTGACGCCAAGCACGGCGCATCGGGGGCTTGGTAGCCCGCACGACACGGCCGGTCAAATGCGGTCCGAATGCCTTCACACGGGTCAAACCACTCTCGGCATTCGCAAAAACCGGCGAGAGCGAGAAACGACCAAGGCGGCGATTTTCGCCAGCATATTCACAGCGCGTTCATCTCGGTGAACGGCGATTAATGGAAACCTGAATATCCGTTAAGCTGCGGAGAAATAAGGACAATTTTCGATTTTTTCGTTGCGCGGGCAATGGTCCCGTGTCATCGTGATGATGGCAAGGGGGGCGAGGGCCCATGGGATCGAGCCAGCATCCGTAGAGCTTAAACTCAACCCTGCCGTAGTCCATGAAACGAGAAGGAAGCAGGCCATGACCGACACGATGAAAAAGAAGAAGAAGAAAAAGAAAAAGATGAAGAAGGAAGGCTGAGGCGGTGACGCGCCTCGTATGGGGCGCGCAGCCATCGGATTCACGAGGCGCCTGAGCGGTGTTGTCGTGACAGCGGCCGGACCAAGGTTCGGCCGCTGCTGTTTTGAGGCAAGCTAATCAGCAACGTCGTTCTTGCCGACGACGATGTCCGGCGCCTCCGGATGCTTCATGCCGACGACGTGGTAGCCGGCGTCAACGTGATGGATTTCGCCGGTCACGCCGCGCGACATATCGGAGAGGAGATAGACGCCGGCTTCGCCAACGTCCTCTACGCTGACATTGCGCCGCAGCGGCGCGTTGTGCTCGTTCCACCTAAGGATGTAGCGGAAATCGCCGATGCCGGACGCCGCAAGCGTTTTGATCGGACCTGAGGAAATGGCATTGACGCGGATGTTTTTCACGCCGAGGTCGGCGGCGAGATAACGGACCGACGCCTCGAGCGCGGCTTTGGCGACGCCCATCACGTTGTAGTGCGGCATCCATTTCTCTGCGCCGTAATAGGTGAGCGTGAGCATGGCGCCGCCGTTCGGCATCATCCGTTCCGCGCGTTGGGCGATCGAAGTGAACGAGTAGCAGCTCACCAGCATGGTTTTGGTGAAGTTGTCCTGCGTCGTGTCGACGTAACGCCCCTCGAGCTGATTGCGGTCGGAGAAGGCGATCGCGTGCACGACAAAATCGATTGCGTCCCAGTCGGAGCGCAGCGCTGCGAAGGCGGCATCGATAGTGTGCGGGATGGTCACGTCGCAGTCGCCTACCACGACCCCGCTCACCTCCTTCGCGAGCGGCTCGACGCGCTTTTTCAGCGCGTCACCCTGATAGGTGAAAGCGAGCTCGGCCCCATGCGCGCGGCACGCCTTGGCAATGCCCCAGGCCAACGAGCGGTTGTTGGCGACCCCCATGATCAGGCCGCGCTTGCCGCGCATGAGGCCCGAGAGTTCCGGCATTCTGCTGGCCTCGCTCCGCGATCTGGCCCCTGATCTCCCTATGGCATAGGGCCGCGGCAGCCTTCAAGCACACCCGGCGGAGCGGGGGAGGGGCGGGTCACATATCCTTACGCGGATCGTAGGGCTTGTCGGTGCGCCACTTATTCATCAAGGCGTCCAGTTCGGGATCGCTTTGTTCGGGGAGCATGATGCGCACGGTGGCGAGGAGATCGCCGCGGCCCTTCTTGCCGGGGAAGCCCTTGCCCTTGAGGCGGAAGGTGCGACCGTTGTTGGTCCAGGCCGGGATCGTGATCTCGACCGGCCGGTCGAGGGTCGGCACCCTCACCTTGGCGCCGAGCGCGGCCTCGTAAAGCGTAACCGGCAGGTCGAGCCTTACGTCGGCACCCTCGAGCGTAAAGATCGGATCGGGCGCGATCGAGACGGTGATGAGGACGTCGCCAGTGCCGCCCGGAGCCGTCATGCCCTGGCCGCGCAGGCGAACCTGCTGGCCGTCGGTGATCCCGGCCGGAATCTTGACTTCCACGTCCTTGCCGGATGGCAGATGGACCCGGCGGCTTACTCCTCGCGCGGCCTCCGGCAGGGTAATGGTCAATGCCGCCCTGACGTCGGCTCCGACGCCGAACTCCTCACCCTCGAACGGCGTCCCGCCGCCACCGCGCCGCGCGCGCGCCCCGGCAGAGCCAAAGGCGTCTCTGAGGATATCCTCGAAGCCGCCGAATCCGGAGCCGGCGCCGGCCCCGGCGCGGCCGCGACGGCCGGAGCGGGTAAAACCCTCCGGGCCGAAGCTGAAGGTCTCAAATTCCGCTTCCGGTCCATATCCGCCCGCGCCTGGCCCGGCCCCGGAAGCGAAGCCCTCGAAGCCCTGGAATCGGGGCTTGCCTTCGGCATCGATCTCGCCGCGGTCAAACGCCTTGCGTTTGGCCTCGTCGCCAAGGATCTCATAGGCAGCGTTGGCCTCGGCAAAGCGCGTGGCTGCATTGGGATCGTTCTTATTGGCGTCCGGATGCAGCTTCTTTGCGAGGCGCCGGAACGCGCTCTTGATGTCGGCGGCACTCGCCTTGCGATCAACGCCCAGCACGTCGTAGGGATCGCGCATCCCCCGCGGACTCCGTTTTCAATCTATCGGGCCGGCCCCGCCCGCCCACTCGCCTAAATGTGGGATCAAAGCGGGTTCGCTGCAATGCGAAGCCGAATCGACGCCGCGCGCGATGATAGCGCGATCAGCCGCGCTTGAGGGGAGTGAGGCTTTTGACTTCCCACTTCCCGCCACCGGTACGACAGGCCTCGCCTTTGAGCCAGGCCTCCGCCTCCCCGTGCACGTAGCTCGCCAGAAAATCGCGGCAGGTCGAGCCGCCTTCATTGTAGGAGACGGCAAGCGGCGTGATGTTGCCGCCGGCCCCGGTCTGCGGATTCTCCCAAGGCACGCTGCTGTCGCGGCCGCCGCGCGAGAGTACGTCGGCTGCTGCCGCGCGCGCGTAAGCGAGGTCCAATTCCGGGGGGAGGGTTGCGTCGGCCTCTTGTTTGGGTGGGTTGCCCGGCCGGCCGATCGAGCCGGTGGTCTCTGTGCCGGCATCGTTCCTGGGAATGAGCGAGCTCAGCCGATAGGAACATCCGGCGGCGGTCAACGCACACAGCGCCGCTGTCGGCGGAACCAGCCAGCGCGCCAGCCTAGATAGGCGTGGGCCCTCGCGTCCCCTATATAGAGGCCGCCGGCCCGCACTCCGATCGCCCCACGCGGGCACTTGGGTACTCCGCAGAATGTCCGACGCAGCCCCGATAGAACACCCGGCAGGGTTAACGGGTGGTGACTTCGCCGATGCGGCTGGCGCGGCCGAGCCGTTGCGGTTGTTCGCCGCGTGGTTCGCGGAAGCCAAGCGCTCGGAGCCGGTCAATCCCGAAGCCATGACGCTCGCGACCGTCGATGGCGAGGGGATGCCCAACGCGCGCATGGTGTTGTTGAAGGGTTTCGACGAGGGCGGCTTCGTGTTCTACACGAACCTCGGTAGCGTGAAGGGACGGGAATTGGCCGGCGCGCCCAAGGCGGCGCTGACTTTTTATTGGAAATCGCTGCAGCGTCAGGTGCGGCTGCGCGGGAGCGTCGAGCCGGTGGCGGCGGCCGAGGCCGACGACTATTTCGCCTCGCGTTCGCGCATGGCGCAGATCGGCGCCTGGGCGAGTAAACAATCGGCGCCGCTTGAAAGCCGCATGGCGTTCGAAAAGGCGGTCGCGGTCTATACGGCGAAGTTCGGCGTGGGTCCGGTGCCGCGTCCGCCGCATTGGTCGGGGTTTCGCGTGATCCCGAAGGCGATCGAGTTCTGGCAGGAGCGGCCGTTCCGCCTGCATGATCGCGTCGTTTTCACCCGCTCCGCGCCGGAAGCGCCATGGCACAAGACGCGGCTTTATCCGTAATCGGCTGGAACGCCCGGACGAGGGGCGAAAGCGGCGAAGCAATCCCGCACCGACCCCGCTTCGCGCCTCATGACGGCTAGGATGACGCAATGCCAACGAGCAACCAACCACGCCGGACGCTGCTTCTGACCGGAGCAAGCCGCGGCATCGGCCACGCCACCGTGAAGCGGTTTTCCGCCGCGGGGTGGCGCGTCATCACATGTTCACGCCACGCGTTTCCGGAAAACTGTCCCTGGGAAGCGGGACCGGAGGACCACATCCAGGTCGATCTCGCCGATATCGCCAGCACGAACGAGGCGATCGCGGAGATCAAGCGGCGGCTCAACGGCGAGCTGCACGCGCTCGTCAACAATGCCGCGATATCGCCGAAGGCGGATGGCGGTAAGCGTCTCGGTTCGATCGAGACCTCGCACCAGGATTGGCGTCACGTGTTCCAGGTGAACTTCTTCGCTCCGATCATGCTGGCGCGCGGACTTCTCGCCGAACTCACCGCCGCGAAGGGCTCCGTCGTCAACGTCACCTCGATTGCCGGCTCGCGCGTGCATCCCTTCGCCGGCGCGGCCTATTCGACGTCAAAGGCGGCGCTCGCCGCGCTCACGCGCGAGATGGCGGCTGATTTCGGTCGGCGCGGCGTGCGCGTGAATGCGATCGCGCCGGGCGAAATCGATACGGCCATGCTGTCTCCGGGTACGGAAAAAATCGTCGAGCTCATTCCCATGCACCGCCTCGGCACGCCGGACGAGGTGGCGAAGATCATCTACGTCCTGTGCACGGAGACGTCCTCCTACGTCAACGGCGCCGAGATCCACATCAACGGCGGCCAGCACGTCTGACAAGCGCGACCGCTCCGCGACGCTGCGAGGGGAATCGAGCGCACGGCTCCATGTACGTCCGAGACGAATCTCGTACGACCAAATAATTGCACTCGATCGGCGCACAAATCTTAAGCTCCTTGGACGCGTTGGAGCGCCGGCGACCCTCTGCCGTCGTCGACGCAACGCTTCTTATCTGTTCGGGACCGCCGTCATGCTTCGTCTTCGGACGCCGGCTTGTTGCCCACGGAACAGCGGAATTTTTCAATATGCCAGCCGGGATGCGCTTGGGTCCAGGCCGGGGCCGATTTTATGCCTTCGACCTGACAAGCCGAGAGGCCCACGAGCGGCCGGTCGATTGGAATGGTGACATGGCACGACTGACCATTGATCGTGCAGACCAGGAAAGAAAGCCAGACGATCATTCGGGATTTCTCTTTGTTTGCATCGCAGCCATCTCAAGTTCGGATCGTGCTGATTCACGACCGATCAATGCTATGCAACCATCGTGCCATCCAGTGCAGGCAGCCGCGACGCATGCCCTTGGTGCTGAACTGGTATTCTTAATCGTGGCGCCCGCGACAACTTGACGCGAATCGAGGTGATTCGGTTTTCGCCGTTGGCGTAAACGCCGCCGCAGCTCGGCGCGCGGCTCGACCAGAAACGCGCGCAATGTTGCAGAACGGCGGAGGCAGGGGGCAGTCCAACGCAATGCGGCCACGAGGAGCGGCGCAGGCCGCCTAGGCGGCAAATATGTGGACGCGGGTTTCGGGGGTGCAGGCTGCGGCGACCGTGAGAAAGTCGGGGTATCGCAGGGCGACACAGCCGGCCGTTGGCTGGAGCTTGCCGTTCACTTCTGCCGCCAGGTGCAGGAATATGGCACTGCCAGCGCCCGGCGTTACAGGCGAGTCGTTGTAGCCGACTACAAGCAGGGCGTCATACAGGTGATCCGCTCGCCACAAGCGCTCCGTGCTGGCGCGATATGGCAGCTTCACCAGCCGATTGTAATTTGCGTCCGACGGACTGTCGCACCAGCCGTCGTCCGGCCGCGTCTGATGAACAGCGAGGCCGGTACGCGGCGGCGGTATTCGGTCAGCCCGGTAGCGGAGCTCGCGCAAAGCAAATGTGCCTTCCGGTGATGCTCCATCACCTTCGCGTTTGTTTTCCCTAATGCCGGACCAGCCAAGCGAGCAACTCATATGGAAATTCGCAAACCGCAATATTCCAGTGCTTGCACCGGGCGCCGCCGAGACCTCAATGATGGAAACAGGGAGCATTGCGGAAGGCGAGCGCCTCGGCCAGCTCAATAGGGCCCCAGTCAAGCCGCCGAGCAAAGCCCGGCGCGGCAATCCACTACGCGGTTTAGAGCGTGCAATCAAGTTCGCTTCCATTTGCTCCGTGCAACTCCATGCGCTTCTGCTTATAAAGCGTACAGAGGTCGTGGAAGTTGCTCATGAAATCGGGGAGCGGCTGGTTGGGACCCTTCCAGTTCTGAAGAAATATCTCCCTGAGTCTGCGGGTCTTGTTCCAAAACTCTTCGGGAAAGTTGATCCCGGAAGAAACTTTATCGAAAGGCAGATGCTTTTCGCTCACACATTGACCGAACATTTCCCAGTAATGGCTGATTGATCCGTAAGCGCCCGAGGCAAACTTGTTGTCATAGTAGAAGGAACTTGCAGGCCGTCCGGCCGCGACGAGTTGCTGCGCGCGCTGCTCGCGTGCAGCCATGTCGCCCTCCGCGAAATTCGATGAACAATCCTGCCAGTCCGCATTGGTTGCCACGAGGTGGCTGCAGACATTCGGGTCGGGCAGACTGGGGACCTTCACAAGACATTGTGGCGCGTTCGCAAATTCGCCGCCGGAGTTCCTGCTTGCGAAAATAACGTAGGCAATCGCGAATAGCGCGATCACCGCGGCGCATGCGGCCAGAATAACCCACTTCCGGCGCGCGGGTCGGCGAATGTCTGGCGCCAGCCGCGGCGTCCTTGCGGTTCTTTCCGCTTCCGAGCCCAACAGGTGAGCGATAACGTCCGAGAGATATGCAAGATGCAGCTGAAGAGGGGGCGTGAATGCGTCCAGCCAGTGCGGCGTGTTGATGAAATATTCGAGCGAGTGGGTCGGTTTCACGTCCTCGATCCGCATGGGGATGATCGGCAGGCCGCGGCTTACGGCGCGCTCGACCTCCCGCACGATTTGCGGCGAGGCGTTCGAGTTTGCTGAAAAGATAAGGAGAAGAAGCTTGGATTGGGAGATCGCCTGAACTACTGCAGCCCCCCACTCGAGTCCCGGCACCACGTCCCTTGGCGCCATCCAACACCGGATGCCTTTTGATTCGAGAAAGGCGCAGGCCGCGTCGGCAGCGGTTTTGTCTTTTGACGAGTAGCTGATAAAGACATCGTGCGCCATTCGTTGGTAACTATAACACACCTGTCGGCAGTCTACGAACCCAACCGGCACAGCTCGCGCTACTGGGACTCTTTGGTCCAAGACGGAACTCATCACGGGACAACACTGACCGATCGCGCGTGTTCGTGGCAGGGTGACGAAATAGACCGCAGTCAGTCGGCCCGGATTTCATTGATCCGGCCTGTGTGGCTTGACCTCCCTCTCGACCAAAACGGGGGTGAGCAGCGAGAGTGCCAGCGATAACGCCCGCGCGCTATCGGCGCAGGAAATCGAGAACCGCGGTTTCGGCGAGCACCGCTTGGGGAATACCGTGGCGCACGGAGCGCGTGCGCTCCTCGGCGCTCTGCGTCGCCTGCAGATAGGCGCCGAGGTGGCGTGCGCGTTCGATGATCTTTTTTCCTTCCGGCAGCCGCTGCGCCTCGAAGTGCCGCAACCCGGTTGCGACGTCGGTTTCCTCAAGCGCGGCTGCGAGCGCCGCCGCGTCGTCAGCCGCCTTGGAGACACCGGCCGCCACGTGCGGACGCGCCACAAAAGCCGCATCCCCGATGATGGCGACGCGGCCGAAGGCGAGGCGGGGGCTCGCGAGGTCGTAGATCGGCTGCAGGATCGGCTCCTCGATGAGTCGGACGACGGCGCGAAACTGCGGCGCGAGGAGGCGCTCGGCGGCTTCGCGCATCGCAGCGATCGCGGCATGCGGAATGAGCGGCGGCGGTATCGAGATCGGATGGGTGACGCCGCTCTCGTCGGTCAGGAGCCGAGGAAGCTCCGCAGCTTCGTCGGCCGGGCGATACCAGACGATGTTGTAACGACGGTGTAGCGGTCGCAGATCATTGTCCGCACCGGCGACCGGGTATCCGAGAAACTGTTCGCCGGGCGGCAAGCAAAAAGTCATTGCCGCAAACAGGTCGCGATGAATCGCTGGCGGCAGCGCGCTTTCGGCAACGAGCGCGCGCCACGCGACATAGCCGGCGTAACACGGCGCAAGGGCGGGCAAGCATTGTTGGCGCACCGTCGAGCGCAGGCCGTCGGCGCCGATGAGCATATCGCCTGCCGCGGTGCTGCCGTCGCTGAAACTGGCAATGACGCCGTGAGCATTCTGGTCGAACGCCTCCAGGCTGCGGCCGCGGTGATAGCGCTCCGGGGGAAGCGCATCGCGCAAGACTCGATAGACCCGCTCCCACGCGGTGAGAATCTGTGGGCATTGGGTCGTCGCGATCACGCGGCCTTCCGCGTCGAGCACCTTGCGCGTTGCGATGGAGACACCGAGATCGCGCGTGTCGATGCCAAGTCCGTCGAGCCGTGCGATCAGGTCGCGTTGGGCGACGATGCCCGCGCCGCGACCGGCGAGTTCGCCCGCAACTCGCTCGAAAACATCGACCGTCCAGCCGTGGCGCGCGAGCATCGTCGCCGCGAGCAGCCCACTCATTGAGCCGCCGATGATCAGCGCGTGTCGCCCATCCCGGCACCCTCGCGTCGTGCCGGGCTCCCGATCCGGCTTCCCGTCTTTGCCGGCCGACGCTTTGCGGGGGAGGCGCGGAGCACCTGTGGCCATGGAGAATCCCGCTGTCCCCAATCAAAAGGGTCTCTATATACTGTGGCAACAATCCCTGGAGGAAAGCCATGGCCCTGACGATGCTGGACAAGACCACCGACCACGCCGACAAATCGGCGTGGCCGTCCGAAATTGCCGTGGAATTCGAACGCGAACGGACGAACAACAACGGCTGCGTCGGCGGCAAACTCGTTTCCGAAAGCGAGCGGGTGCGGGTCTGGATGATCCGGCTCGCGCCGGGAGAGCGGTTCGGCTTCCACCGCCATGTGCTCGACTATTTCTGGACCTGCGTGACCGGCGGTCGCGGCCGTCAGCACGTTCACGACGGCAAGACCGTCGAATACACCTATCAGCCGGGCGAGACGCGGCATGAGAGCTACGGCCCCGGCTCCTACAAGGTCCACGACCTCGAGAACATCGGCGACAAGGAGATGGTGTTCATGACGGTCGAGTTCCTCGACAGCGCCAATAAGCCGCTCGCGCTCCCGCCTGCCGTGAGCGCCGCGGCGGCGTAACCTGCCCGATTGCCTGGGAACCCCGAGACCCGCCTGAGCACGCCGCGCGCTGGCGCAAGGATGCGAAGCGCCGGCCGTTTCACCTGACGGAAGATGCGCAGCACGTCGTCGTGCAGCAGACGGCCGTGGTGCGGCCCTCGACTATCATCGTATCGACGTTGGCCGGAATCGCCGACTGCACGACGGTCGTCTCGGTATTGGCGAGTGCCGCGAGTTTGGCTCTTCGATTCGGATCAGGATGAATGCCGGCGGCCCGGCCCGGAGTCGGCGAGCCGGTCAGTCGGCCGGGTCGACGACCCCGCAGGTGCGCGATCGCAAGCCTGGCGCCGCGGAAGGTCGATTTGCCCTCGGGCGCGAAAATATGCACTAAGACTGGATTAGAAGCTTCGATGCGACCAAGCGAGGAAGCCGTTTTCGCCTCGCCGGACACAAGACGTCGAACCGCCTGCGCATGGTGCTATGACCGTACGAGGCGGCTGTCGCTACGGCGGGTGGGGGGAACACTGCGGACTCTCTTCGCAAGGCTCGAATGCACCCAGGCGCGTCGCCGGAATCCCACTCGACGCTCGCGAGGGGCCGAGGAATGATCTTTTCGTTCGATCTTCTCATCAACGCTATCGTCTCCGGCATCCTGATCGGCGGCTTCTATGCGGCGGTGACCTCCGGCGTCTCGATCTCTTTCGGCATCCTCGACATCGTCAACATCGCCCATCCGGCCTTCATCATTCTCGGTTCCTACGTCGCCTATGTCGCCAATGCCAAGCTTGGCGTCGATCCGATACTCGCCAGCATCGTGATGATGCCGGCCTTCTACGCGCTCGGCGCCGGCATCTATCAGATCTACTACGCCTCGTTCGAGAAACACGGCCAGGAATCGCTGCGCGGGCTCGCCTTCTTCTTCGGACTCCTGTTCATCACCGAAGTGATGCTGATCCTCTATTTCGGTGTCGACTATCGCTACGTCGAAGCACCCTATATCGGACCCACCTGGCGCCTCGGCGCACTCGATGTTCCCCTGCGCATCATGGTGCCCTGCGTCTTTTCGCTGCTGCTCATTGCGGTGCTGCAATTCGTGCTCGCGCGCACCTTTGTCGGTCGCGCGATCATGGCGGTGGCGCAGGATCAGTTCGCCTTGAAGCTCATGGCTGTCGACCCTATCCGCATCAAGCGGATCGCCTTCGGCCTGTCGATCGCGACAGCCTCGCTCGCCGGCGCGTTCCTCATCGTCATCCAGCCGGTGGAGCCTTCGGTCGGTCGCGAATATATCGGCCGCGTCTTCGCGATCTGCGTCCTCGGCGGCATGGGCAGCCTGACCGGAACCGTCATCGCCGCCATGCTTATCGGCATCGTCGAAAGCCTCACCGCGACCTTCTACGGTCCGTCCTGGGCGCCGGCGGTTTCTTTCGGATTTCTGTTGCTGACGCTGGCGGCGCGGCCTGCCGGCTTGTTGGGACGCTAGGCGTGCGCTCGGGCGTATTTTTCCTCGTTTCGCTTCTCGTCGGCGCCGCGCTCTATGCGGGCGCGGTTGCGCTCGGCAACGATTATACGTTCTTCGCGGGCTATGTCGTGCTGCAATATGTTGTGCTTGCCACCGCGTGGAACATCCTTGGCGGCTATTGCGGCTACGTGAATTTCGGCTCCGCCGCCTTCTTCGCGCTCGGTGCCTATTCCACGGTCGCCATGCACAAGCTCAGTCCGATGCCGATTCCGGTGCTTGTCGTCATCGGCGGCGTCGTGTCCGGCCTGGTTGGTCTGGGCATGGGCTACCTGACGCTGCGGCTGCGCGGGGCGTTCTTCGCGATCGCCACACTCGCGCTCGCTGTCGTGCTGCAGACACTGATCGTGAACTGGGATTACGTCGGCGGCTCGCGCGGCGCCTACATCGTGCGGCCGGAGGCGCTCGCGCCGTTTGGCGGCTATGTCCGGTATTTGTTCGTCG
>Ga0335081_10010270_pt1 | contig 15120 bp, 13 predicted proteins | sample Lox_Sample_35_FD_206713 | JGI IMG/M metagenome (GOLD analysis project Ga0335081, IMG submission 206713) | Soil microbial communities from Loxahatchee National Wildlife Refuge, Florida, United States - Lox_Sample_3.5 | ecosystem: Environmental > Terrestrial > Soil > Wetlands | place: USA...
GGCAGCGAGCCGGGAGCTGTGGCCAGGCCGCGCAGGCCGTACTGCTCCAGGAACATGCTCATCGCCAGCAGCAGGCCCTCCAGGGAGAGCAGCCAGCCGATGGCATTGCCGGGAACCCGCGCCGCGATCAGCCCCCCGACGCCGGCGTAGACGACGACCGCGACCGCAGCGAAGCCGTACGCGCCGATCTTCGAGGGGGGCATCACCCGCGCGTTGAACGCCAGCAGCACCAGCGCCCCGGTGAGGATCAGCAGGATGAGCCCTGCTAGCCCCCAGGCCAGGGCCCGTGTGCCTGGCCGGCTGGTGGCCTGGTCGGTCATGTAGCCGATTGTGGCGGCCGGCGGAACGGGGGGCCAGGGTGGAGGCAACACCACATCCTGCGTGCCACCTTCCCGTTCCCGGCGGGGATCTCCTGCGGCACCCGTTTCCCGCGCCGCCGGGCGTTACTCCGCCGGCTCCGCGGGAGGGCTGGCCCTGCCCGCGCCGGCCCGGGGGCGCTGGTCGGCGGGGTGCTCCACCAGGGCGACCACCCGGCTGGCCATGAACCGGGCGGTGCGCACCGCCGAGCCGCTGCGGGTGAGCTCGGTCACCTCCACCAGCCCGCGGCGGTTGACCACCTCGACCCGCCGCCCGGCTCGGGTGGCGGCCACCTCATAGGTCTTCGTGGCGCCGCCGGTGTCGATGACGATCTCCACCCGGTCACCCTTCACCGGCGGCTCCCATCCGCGGGAGCTGCCTGCCTGAAGAGGGCTGCATGCCTGGATTGTGCCCGCCGCGCCGCCCGCCGACGCGTGCATACGCGATCTTCGCTGCGGACGGCCTACATGGCGGCGCGGGCGCTCCAGCGGGACTGGCGGTACTCGACCACCAGCGGGACGCCGAAGCATTTGGACAGGTTCCGCTCGGTGAACACATCCGGCAGCGGGCCGGCCGCCAGCACCTGCCCCCGCCGCAGCAGCATGGCGTGGGTGAAGCCCACCGGCACCTCCTCCACGTGGTGGGTGACCATCACCATGGTGGGCGCCGTCGGGTCCGCGGCGAGGTAGGCGATCCGGCGCACGAGGTCCTCCCGGCCGCCCAGGTCCAGCCCGGCGGCCGGCTCGTCGAGCAGCAGCACCTCGGGGTCGGGCATGAGGGCCCGGGCGATCTGCACCCGCTTGCGCTCACCCTCGGACAAGGTCGCGAACCGGCGCCTGATCAGGTGGGCGCAGCCCAGCGCGTCGAGCAGTTCCACCGCCCGGGTCACGTCGGTGGACTCGTACTCCTCCTTCCACCGCCCGACGATCGCGTAGGAGCCGGTGAGGACGAGGTCGATGACCTTCTCCCCCGGCGGCACCTGGTCGGCGACGGCCGCGCTGGCCAGGCCGATCCGCGGCCGCAGGTCGAAGACGTCGGTGGCGCCGAGCCGCTGGCCCATGATCTCCGCGATCCCCTCGGTGGGGAACAGCTGGGTCGCGGCCACCTGGAGCAGCGTGGTCTTGCCCGCCCCGTTGGGCCCGATCACGACCCACCGCTCGTCGTCGTAGACCGTCCAGGTGATCTCGCGCAGCAGCATCGACCCGCCCCGCCTGATGCCGACACCACGCAAGCGGATCACCTCGTCGGACATCCGGCTCCCTCCAGCGCGGCATCTGTGAGACCGAACCTACGCTACGGCGCTGCCGCCGGCATCGGAGTCCCGGCGGGTCCGGCGGGCGCCCTCCCGGGGTCTGAACGCCGCGCGTGCCACCGGCGGCCGTGGGACGTCAGGACCGTGAACGGCGGGGCGCGGCACCGGGGCCGGCCGCGCCGCGGTTCGCTGGCGGCCGCCCCCGGCGGTAGCGTTGCGCAGGCAATGGATGCGGCAGATACCACCGTGCTGGTGACCCTGACCGGCCGGGACCGGCCGGGGGTGACGTCCCGGCTCTTCACCGTCCTGGCGGCCGGGCATGGCCTGAGCGTGCTCGACATCGAGCAGGTCGTCATCCGCGGCCGCCTGGTGCTCGGTGTCCTGCTGGCCTGCGGGCCCGACCCCGATCTGACCTCGATCCACCGGGGTGTCCGGGCGGTCGCCGCGGACCTCGGCATGGACGTGGAGATCACCATGGGCTCCGCGGAATCACCGCGGCGGCGCGGGCAGCTGCACGTCACCGTGCTGGGCAGCCCGCTGCTGCCCGCCGCCATCGCGGCCATCGCCGGCCGGATCGCCGCGAACGGCGCGAACATCGACCGGATCGACCGGCTCGCCGACCGGCCCGTCACCTGCATCGAGCTGGACGTGTCCGGCGCCGACCCGGATGAGCTGCGGACCGCGCTGACGCAGGAGTCGGTCACACAGGGGGTCGACGTGGCGGTCCAGCGCGGTGGCCTGCACCGCCGCGCGATGCGCCTGATCGTCATGGACGTGGACTCCACCCTCATCGCGGGCGAGGTGATCGACCTGCTGGCCGCCCGGGCGGGCTGCTCCGAGCAGGTCGCCAAGGTCACCGCCGCCACCATGCGCGGCGAGGTGGACTTCGCGGAGTCGCTGGCCGAGCGGGTCGCGCTGCTGGCCGGCCTGGACGCCACGGTGCTCGACCAGGTGCGGGCCGACCTGCACCTCGCGCCCGGCGCCAGGACGCTGATCCGCACCCTGCGCAGGCTCGGCTACCGGTGCGGGATCGTCAGCGGCGGCTTCACCCAGATCACCGACGGGCTGGCCGCCGGGCTCGGGCTCGACTACGCCGCCGCCAACACGCTGGAGATCTCCGGGGGCAAGCTGACCGGGCGGCTGGCCGGCCCGGTGGTGGACCGGGCCGGCAAGGCCGCGGCGCTGCGGCGGTTCGCGGCGCAGGCCGGTGTCCCGCTCAGCCAGACGGTGGCCATCGGCGACGGCGCCAACGACCTCGACATGATCGCCACCGCCGGGCTGGGCATCGCGTTCAACGCCAAGCAGGTGGTCCGGGACGCGGCCGACGCCTCGGTCAGCGTCCCGTACCTGGACACGGTGCTGTACCTGCTCGGCCTGTCCCGCGACGAGGTCGAGGCCGCGGACGCGGTGACCTGACGCTCCCGGTCAGGCCGGCGGCGGCTCGTCGCTGGAGACCAGCCTCAGCAGCGGCCGCCGGGGCCGCCGCGCCAGGATGCCGATGATGGTGGCCCGGGCGATGCCGGTGATCTGCTGGATCTGGTGGATGCTGACCCCGGCCTCGGCGGCCTCGCGGACGATCTCGTCCCGCCGGGCGTTGGCCTCGGCCCAGCGGCGCAGCTTGTCCTCTGCCGCGGCGGCGGGCGAAAGTGCCATGCAACGAACGCTAGCGGGAACGCGCCCGGCCGCATAGCAAATCGGGCCGGACACGGCGCCCGGATCCAGCCCAGTCCGCCGCTGCCCGGCACGGCGCCGGCCTCAGCTCACCGGCGGCCGGGCCGCCGCCAGCGCGGAGCCCGGAAGGGGCTCCACCGCCATCCGCTGCCCCGTGCCAGGCCGGCCAGGCCCGTGCCAGGCTGATCAGGCCCGTGCCAGGCTGATCAGCCGGTTGCCTGTGGGGTCTGCTCCGCGGCGGCATCTGTTTCCCCGGCGGGCCCGTCCCCAGCCGTTTGCGTCCCGTCCGGGCCCCGCGCACCGCCGATGGCCGCCGTGTCACCCGCCCCGCTGCCCGACAGGCTGGCGGAGCGCCGCTTGGAGATCACGATGGCGATGACGACGATGAGCACCGCGCCGACCGCCACGCCGGCCCGCAGCCCGAGGTCGTGGCTGTATTTCACCACGCTGGTCGCGACCAGCAGCGACACCAGGTTCATCACCTTGATCAGCGGGTTGATGGCCGGGCCGGCGGTGTCCTTGAACGGGTCGCCGACGGTGTCCCCGATGATGGTCGCGGCGTGGGCCTCGCTGCCCTTGCCGCCGTAGTTCCCGTCCTCGACCAGTTTCTTGGCGTTGTCCCAGGCGCCGCCGGAGTTGGCCAGGAAGACCGCCATCAGGACGCCGGCGGCGATGGCCCCGACCAGGTAGGCACCGAGCGGCGCGTAGCCGAACGCGAACCCGACCGCGAGCGGCGCCAGGATGGCCAGCAGGCCGGGGGTGGCCAGCTCGCGCAGCGAGTCCCGGGTGCAGATGTCCACCACCCGCCCGTATTCGGGCTTCTCGGTGTAGTCCATGATCCCGGGGTGGTCGCGGAACTGGTTCCGTACCTCCACCACCACCTGCTGGGCCGCCCGGCCCACGGCCCGGATCAGCAGGCTGGCGAACAGGAACACCACCGCCGCGCCGACGATCACCCCCAGCAGGACATTGGGCCTGTCCACCGACAGGCTGAACGAGCCGGCCGCCTTGCCCAGGGCTGTCTCGACGGTGGTGCGGAAGGCGCCGAACAGCGCGGTGGCCGCGAGCACCGCCGTCGCGATCGCGATGCCCTTGGTGATGGCCTTGGTGGTGTTGCCGACCGCGTCCAGCTGGGTGAGGATCTGCGCGCCCGGCCCCTCCACGTCCCCGGACATCTCGGCGATGCCCTGCGCGTTGTCGGTCACCGGGCCGAACGAGTCCATGGACACGATGACGCCCACCGTGGTGAGCAGCCCGGTGCCGGTCAGCGCGACCGCGAACAGCGCCAGCGTCGCGTTCCCGGTGCCGAGCAGGAAACCGCCGTAGACCGCCGCGCCGATCAGCAGCGCCGCGTACACGGCCGACTCCATGCCCGTTGCCACGCCGGACAGGATGACCGTGGCCGGGCCGCCCGCGGTGGCCTCCCCGATCTCCCGCACGGGCTTGCGGTTGGTTTCGGTGAAGTACCCGGTCAGCAGCTGGATGGCGCTGGCCAGCACCAGGCCGATGAGCACCGCGCCGATCGCCAGCCAGCGCGGGCTCCCCCCGTGCGCGAGGATGCTGGCGTCGGTGACCCCGGTGAGCTCACTGAACCTGGCGGGCAGGTAGAGGAAGGTGGCGCCGATGACGAGCAGCAGGGAGACGACCGCGGAGACGAAGAAACCGCGGTTGATGGCGCTCATGCCGCTGCGGTCGCCCTTGCGCGGGGCGACCACGAAGATGCCGATCACCGCGGTGACGACGCCGATCATCGGGACGATCAGGGGAAACACCAGGCCGTAGTTGCCGAACGCGACCTTGCCCAGGATGAGCGAAGCCACCAGGGTGACCGCGTACGACTCGAACAGGTCGGCGGCCATGCCGGCGCAGTCCCCGACGTTGTCGCCCACGTTGTCGGCGATCGTGGCGGGGTTGCGCGGGTCGTCCTCCGGGATGCCCTTCTCGACCTTGCCCACCAGGTCGGCGCCGACGTCGGCCGCCTTGGTGAAGATGCCGCCACCGACCCTCATGAACATCGCCAGCAGCGCGGCGCCGAACGCGAAGCCCTCCAGCACGTTCGGGGCGTTGGCCTTGAAGATCAGGACGACGACCGCCGCGCCGAACAGGCCGAGGCCGACGGTGAACATCCCCGCCACGCCACCGGTGCGGAAGGCGATCCGCATCGCACGCCGCTGACCATCGGACTCACGGGCCGCGGCAGCCACCCGGACGTTGCCGCGGACCGTGAGCGACATGCCGGTAAAACCGGTCAGCGCGGAGAAGAACGCGCCCACCAGGAAAAAGGCGCTGCGGCCCCACCGGACCTCCGGCGAATCGGCCGGCAGCAGCAACAGCACGAAGAAGATGATGACCACGAAGACGCCGAGGGTCCTGAACTGGCGCCGAAGGTAGGCCGCCGCGCCCTCCTGGACCGCGCGGGCGATCTCCTGCATCTTCTCCGTGCCCTGGCTGGCGGCGAGAACTTCCCTCACCAGCCAGCCCGCCACGGCAAGCGCGAGCAGGGCGACGACGGCGACGACGACAACCAGGGTGAGGTTGCCGCCGCTCAGACCGACCGCCCCGCCGTCCGCGGCGAGGTTGAGCCTCAACATCCGTCCTCCTTGACCGGGGGCACACGGCAATCCGCGCGCGGGCTGGCGATCCCAGGGTCCTGCCACCACGTCCGGACAGCAACCCACGGGGGATTGCGGATGCCACTGTGGACAGAGCCGGGATTCTACGCACGCTCGCCATGAGATAGCTCAGCGGGGTCAGATCCGCATGGTTTGCGACGCGTTCGTCAGACAAAGATAAACCACGCATTGGCGGCGGCGGCCCGCGGGCCGGTCATCGGCGGCGCGGCGGTGCCGCGTGGAAGGGGAGCCACTCCGGCCGGGCCGCAGGCGCACAGTAGCTGAAACGGCCGCAACGCGGGCCGCGCCACCTGCCGCGCGGTCAGGGCCGGGCTCAGCCTGCCGCGGCAGCGGACGGCCAGCTCATCCTGATGCTGAGGCCGGCCGTGGTGTGCGAGATCTCCACGTCGTCGGCCAGCCCCTCGATCACCGCCAGGCCGAGTTCGGCGGGCACCGCCTGCTGCGCGGCCTCGGCAACCGTGGCCGGCCGCTCACCGGCCGGCGCCGCGTTGCCGTCCGCCATCCCGCCGGGGGCGGGGGCCGCCGCGCCGGTGCCCTGCGCCGCGGTGTCCGTCACGACCACCTCGAACCGCCCGTTGTTACCGGTCAGGGCGACCCGGACCGGCTCAGCGGGACAATGCTCCTGATGTGCTTCCACCGCCCGCGAGCATGCCTCCCCGACTGCCAGCCTGACCTCATCGAGCAGCGCCTCGTCCACCCCGCTGCGCCTGGCCACCGCGGTGGCTACCAGCCGCGCCGTGCGCACATGCGCCGGCAGCGGCGTGAAGCTCATCTCGACCGTGGCCATCGTCGTCAGCGCTCAGCGGGATTACTTCTCGGACTTGCGGGCCGCGATCGCCTCGTCCACGCTGTCGTGGATGCCGAACACCTTGGTCAGCCCCGTGATCCGGAAAATCTTGAGTATCCGCTCCTGGGTGCAGACCAGGTCCAGCGACCCGTCGTGCGCCCGGACCCGCTTGAGCCCGCCCACCAGCACCCCGAGGCCGGTCGAGTCGAGGAACTCCACCTTCTCCATGTTCACGACGAGCTGGTAGTGCCCGACATTCACCAGTTCGATGAGCAGCTCACGCAGTCGCGGGGCGGTGTAGACGTCGATCTCCCCCTCCACATCGACGACTTCGATCCCATCCTTGGTGTGGTGATCCAACTTCAGATCCACAGATCCTCCCGCGCCTTGCAACGTCCGCCTGCATGGGTGCCGGGCCGGCCGGCGCCGCATACAGGCACCTTGTCCCCGCGCATTCAACCACGCTCTGAGGTCATGTCTACACGAGTTCAGCCTTAGAGGCATACCCGCGCAGGGATGACAGACTGGGACCCGATGCGCGCCCCTACCCCACCCGCCACCGCTGGGCCGCCTGCGCTCCCCCGCCCGCAAGGCCGGGGAGAGGCGGGCCCGGCCGGGCCGCCGCGCGCCCGCTCGCGGCCAGCCGCCGCGCCCGCCGGGCCCGCTGCGGCGCGGATCCTGCGCCACGGCCAGCGCACCCGCCGGCTCACCCACATGGCGCGGATACCGGCCAGCCCGGGCCACTGCCTGCCCTGGCCGGAGTGGGTCCCGGCGCAGGTCAGCAACGCTTTCGTGGCTGCCGGGATCGGCCTGCCCTGGGCGCACCAGGTGGCCATGGCCGAGCACGCGCACCAGGGCCGGAACGTGATCATCTCCACCCCGGCCGCGTCGGGGAAGTCACTGGGGTACCTGCTGCCCGCGCTCACCGCGGTGCTGGCCGGGCGGACCGTGCTCTACCTGGCCCCGACCAGGGCGCTCGCCGCCGACCAGGCGCGCGCGGTGAGCGCGCTCGGCCTGCCGGGCGTCCGCGCGGCGGTGGTGGACGGGGACACGCCAGCGCCCGACCGGGAATGGGCGCGCGCGCACGTGACCTACCTGATCACCACCCCGGACATGCTGCACCACATGCTCCTCCCCCGGCACAGCAGGTGGAACGGGTTCTTCAGCCGGCTCGCCTACGTGATCGTCGACGAGTGCCACGGCTACCGCGGGGTGTTCGGCTCGCACGTGGGCCATGTGCTGCGGCGGGTGCGCAGGATCGCCATCCACCACGGCCGGGGCGGGGAAGCCGGGGGCGGCCCGGACGGCCCGGTGTTCCTGCTCGCGTCGGCCACCATCAGCGAGCCCGGCTCGTGCGCCCGCCTGCTCACCGGGGCGGCGGCGGAGGAGATCACCAAGAGCACCGCCCCGCGCGGCCAGCTCACGTTCGGGCTGTGGGAGCCGCCGCTGTCCACCGCCCGGGGCGAGGCCGGTGTGCTGGTCCGCCGCAGCGCGACCATGGAGGCGGCGCGGCTGCTGGCAGACCTGGTCGCCCACGAGGTCCGGACGCTCGCCTTCACCCGCTCCCGGCACGGCGCCGAGGCGGTGGCGCTGGCGGCGCGGCGCTCCCTCGGTGACGCCGGGGCGGGGGCCGGCGGGGCGTGGGGGGCGCAGCGGGTGGCCGCCTACCGCTCCGGCTACCTGCCCGAGGACCGCAGGCAGCTGGAGGAGGCGCTGCGGACCGGGCCCATCCTGGGGCTCGCCACCACCACCGCGCTCGAGCTCGGGGTCAACATCACCGGCCTGGACGCGGTGCTCATCGCCGGCTGGCCGGGCACCAGGGCCGCGGTCTGGCAGCAGGCGGGGCGGGCCGGCCGGGAGGGCCAGGCGGCGGTGGCGGTGCTCATCGCCCGCGACGACCCGCTCGACACCTACCTGGTCCACCACCCGGAGGCCCTGCTGGAGCGGCCGGTGGAGGCGACGGTGCTCGACCCGGGCAACCCCTACGTGCTGGCGCCGCACCTGTGCGCCGCGGCGGCCGAGCTCCCGCTGGCACCGGATGACCTGGTCATGTTCGGCCCGTCCGCCCCGTCGGTGGCCGACGGCCTGGTCGGCCGCGGCATGCTGCGGCGGCGCGGGCAGCGGCTGTACTGGACCAGGCGCGGCCGGGCGGGGCAGGCCGGGCTCCGCGGCACCGGCGGCCGCCCTGTCAAGATCGTCGAGGGCCCGACGGGCAGGCTGGTCGGCACGGTGGACGAGCCGTCCGCCCACATCATGGTCCACACCGGCGCCGTGTACCCGCATCAGGGCGAGTTCTACCTGGTCACCGAGCTCGACCTGGCTCAGGGCGTGGCGCTGGTGGAACCGGGCGACCCCGGCTACACCACGTCGGCCAGGAACATCACCGGCATCGACGTGGTCACCGAGCTGCGCCGGGCCGGCTGGGGGCCGGCCACGGTCCACTTCGGCGAGGTCGAGGTGATGCGGCAGGTCACCTCGTTCACCCGGCGCCACCCGGAGACCGGCCAGCCGCTCGGCGAGTTCCCGCTCGACCTGCCGCCGCGGGCACTGCGCACCCGCGCGGTGTGGTGGACCATCTCGGCAGGCCAGCGGGCAGCCCTGGTGCGGCGAGGGGTGGACCTGCCCGGCGCCGCGCACGCCGCCGAGCACACCTCCATCGGGCTGCTGCCGCTGTTCGCCGCCTGCGATCGCTGGGATATCGGCGGTGTGTCCGCCGACCTGCACCCCGCCACCGGCCTGCTGACCGTCTTCGTCTATGACGGGCACCAGGGAGGAGCGGGGTTCGCCGAGCGCGGCTTCGCCGTCGCCGGGGACTGGCTGGCAGCCACCCGGCAAGCCATCGCCGACTGCGGCTGCCAGGCGGGCTGCCCGTCCTGCATCCAGTCACCCAAGTGCGGCAGCGGCAACGAGCCGCTGAGCAAGGACGGTGCGCTGCTGCTGCTGGGACGGCTGCTGGCGCCGCTGCGCGGAGGGGCCCAGGTGACAGGCGGCGGGGGCCAGACATGAGGCGACCCCCGCCGGGGGGGAGAGCGGGGGTCGCCGTGCGGCCCCGGATCCCGGGGCCGTCATCCAGAAAAGCTTAGTCCATTCCAGAAAAGCTTAACGCATACCAAGTTACCAACCGGTCACGCGCAGATGCCATCGATTGCGGTTGTTTGGCCCTATGCTGCCGGATCGTGGCCAGCCCCGTCGAGAGGACAATCCGCCCCGTTGCGGCCTTCTTCGATCTCGACAAGACCATCATATCGAGGTCGAGCACGCTCGCGTTCGGACCCTCGTTCTACCAGCATGGCCTGATCAGCCGCGCCGACGTGGTCCGCGGGGCACTGGCCCAGCTCGCGTTCCGGCTCAGCGGCGCGAGCCACCAGCGGATGGAACGGATCCGCGACCAGGTAAGCCAGGTGTGCCGGGGATGGCCAGCCGACCGGGTCGCCGAGATCGTCACCCGGAACCTGCCCGAGCTGATCCTCCCCCACGTCTACGCCGAGGCGCAGGCCCTGCTGGCCGAGCACCGCACCGCCGGCCAGGATGTGATCATCGTCAGCACGTCCGGCCAGGAGGTGGTCGCCCCGATCGGGGCGCTGCTCGGGGTCTCGTCGGTCATCGCCACCCGGATGGAGGTGGCGGACGGCCGTTACACCGGCCAGGTGGAGTTCTACGCCTACGGCGAGGCCAAGGCCGAGCAGGTGCGGGCGCTCGCGGCCGAGCGCGGCTACTCGCTGCCCCACTGCTACGCCTACAGCGACTCGGTGACGGACCTGCCGATGCTGGAGGCCGTGGGCAACCCCCGGGCGGTGAACCCCGACCGCGCGCTGCGCAGGATCGCCCGCCAGCGCGGCTGGCCCGTGCTCATCTTCAGCGCGCCCGGGACGGCGCCGGCCGCCGTGCCGCCCGGTGGCATGTGACCGGGCAACCAATCGAGATCACCGATTGGTAACGCCTGCCTCTATGCAGCCGGGCTGATCCGTCGTAGAAAGGTGTCACGGACATAGCGTCCGGGCATGGCATCCGGGCACCCACGCGCGACCAGCCGCGGGAGGCGAGCCGACGCACGGACTGCCCAGACGGCCGGGTACCAGGGACTGATGCCCGCGCCGGGGCGGACGGGCCGGCATGTGATAGGTGCACGCTTGGTAACCCGGGCTGACGTGCCAGGCGACGGCGTCCCTGCGGGGGCGCCGTTCGCCTGTGCCCACCTCAGGGCACCGCCACGGGCGGTATGGCTCGCCGGGAGCGGGGCCGGCCATGCCAATTGCGGTGTCGGTGCAGGCAGCCGATCATGCATGCGCCACACTAGTGGTCTGCACAGGGATCCATTACGCACAGCGATCCCCGGCAGATCCCACGGCGCAGGCGCAGGAGGGAGGCAGGCCGATGACCGAGCCCGCGGTCCCACGGTCACGGGCGGACGGCGAGGCGTCAGTCGGTGACCTCGTGTCGCTGGCGGTGCGCGATGTCACCCGGCTGGTCCGCTGTGAGCTGGAACTGGCCAAGCTGGAGCTGCGCGCCGACGCGCGGCGCCTGTTCATGTCCGTGGCCCTGACCGGGACGGCCGGCTTCGCGGGCATCCTGGTGCTGTTCATGCTGAGCTACGCCCTGGCTTTCGGCCTGATCACCCTGGGCATCTGGAACTGGGCGGCGTTCCTCATCGTCGCCGGGGCCTACGTCGTGCTGGGCGCGCTGGCGATGCTGGTGGTCTTCATCCTGATGCGGCGGGTCACCGCGCTGCGCAAGACCAGGGACACGGTCCAGGGCGACCTGGCGGTGCTGCGGGGCGACGAGAACGGCTCCCAGCCGGCCGCGGGCAAGGCCCTCCCGGCGGCGGACAAGGCGCGCGCGGCGGCGAACGGGGCTGGGTGACCGATGGCCGGCAATGGCGGGTCGCCTGTCTACGCCGACGGCCCGTGGGCACACCGTCTGGTCACGGCCAACGGCACGCGATTCCACCTCGCGGAAACCGGCGAGGGACCGCTGGTGCTGCTCCTGCACGGTTTCCCGCAGTTCTGGTGGACCTGGCGGGCGCAGCTCACCTCGCTGTCCGGGGCAGGCTTCCGGGCCGTGGCCGCGGACCTGCGCGGATACGGGGGCAGTGACAAGCCGCCCCGCGGTTACGACCTGATCACCGCGGCCTCCGACGCCGCGGGCATGGTCCGGGCGCTGGGCGAGGCCAACGCGGTCGTCGTCGGCCACGACTGGGGCGGGCTGGTCGCCTGGACCATGGCCGCCTATTTCCCGAAGGTGGTCAGGCGGCTCGCGGTCGTCTCCATGGCCCACCCGCTGCGGGTACGGTCCACCCTGCTGACCGGCATCGCCCGGCGCGGGACCGGCATCGCGCAGACGCTCGGCTACCAGCTGCCGGTGCTGCCCGAACGGCGGCTGGTCCGGCAGGACGCCCTGCAGGTCGCCCGGATGCTCCGCGCCTGGTCCGGGCCGGGATGGCCGGACCCGGAGGCGGAGCACCGCTACCGGGCCGCGATGTGCATCCCGTCGGTCGCGCACTCGGCGCTGGAGTACCACCGGTGGTTCATCCGGTCCCGGCTCCGCTCGGACGGGATGCGTTACGCCCACCGCATGCGGGCGCCGGTGCAGGCGCCCACCCTGCAGCTGCACGGGGCGCTCGACGTCTGCGTGCCGCCATCGACCGCACGTGGCAGCGGCCGCTACGTCGACGCGCCCTACCGGTGGCGGCTGATCGACGGCGCGGGGCATTTCCCGCAGGAGGAGCAGCCGGACCGGCTGTCCGCCGAGCTGTGCCACTGGCTGGCCGACCCAGAGCCCGAACGATGACCGGGCAGCGCGGCCCGGCCGGTGCGCCCGGCCAGGCCCGCGACCGCGATACCGTCGGCCGGCCGCGCAACGCCAGGCCCAGGGACGGCCTCGGCCGCCCGCTCCCCCGCGGCGAGACCGGGGAGCAGCGCATCCCCGACGACCTGGCCGTGCCCCCGCAGGAGGCCCTCAGCATGGCCCAGGACCTGCTCGACTCCGGCCGGCCCTTCCACGCCCACGAGGTGCTGGAGGCGTCGTGGAAGGCGGCCCCGCCCGCGGAGCGGGAACTGTGGCGGGGGCTGGCCCAGATAGCGGTCGGCCTCACCCACGCCCGGCGCGGCAACGCGACGGGCGCCGCCGCCCTGCTGCGCCGGGGCGGGCTGCGGGTCGGCGGTTACGCGGGCGCCGCCCCGCACGGGATCGACGCCGGGGGGATCGCCCGCCAGGCGGCCAGCCTGGCCGGCCGGATCGAGGCCGGCGACGCCGCCGCCGCGGCCGGTGACGGCTTCCGCCTGATCTGACGGGCCGCCCGGCACCCCGCTGCCAGCCAGCGGTCCCGCCAGCGCGGGCCGCAGGGTCAGTCGCAGCCCCGGGTGGAGACCGGCACGGTGTAGGCCCGGCCGGCGCTGACGTCGGGCGCGACCTCCCCGGCCGTCAGCGCGTAGCCGGTGTCGCCGGCGTCCACGGCGGCGGCGAACACCATCCCGTCCACCGAGCCGGTGGGCGAGAGCAGCGGCCCGCCCGAGTTGCCGGGCCTGACGACCGCGCGCACCGCGTAGATGTCGCGGGTCACGGTGCGCTCCTGGTAGATGTCGGGGCTGTTCGCGGACTGCTCGCTGCCGATGCGGGCCGGGTCGGCCGTGAAGTGCTCGTTCAGCGGGTAGCCAGCCACGATGGCGCTGGCCCCCCTGGCCGGCGGGGAGGCGAAGGCCAGCGGGCGGGCGCGCAGACCCGGCACGTAGATGACCGCGACGTCCCGTTCGGGGTCGAAGAGCACCACCTGGGCGCGGAAAGAGTGCCGGCGGCCGGTGGAGACCGTCACGCCGCCGCGCACCCCGGCGACCACGTGGGCGTTGGTGAGCACGTGCTGGGGCGCGAACACGAATCCGGAACCCTCCAGCGTGCGCGAGCAGCTGGGGGCCATGCCCACGATCTTGACCACGCTCGGCCGTGCCCGCTTCACCCCCGGGGCATTGACCACGGCCGGATCGGGGGCCGGCACGGTCAGCGCCCCTTCCGACCCGAGCGCGCCGAAGACCTGCGTGTAGGGGCCGCTGGCCAGCAGGCGGCGGAAGTCGGAGAACATGATGTGCGCGGTCGGCGGCATGAACCTGTCCACCCCGCGCAGCACCACCGACCCGCTCACCTGCCCGGCCACCGCGGGGAACGGGGCGTTGGCGACCGCCGAGCCGATCAGCCAGGCGATCAGCAGCACCGAGAGGACGCTGACCACGGCGCCGCCGACGGCGTCGACGAACGCGACCGGGCGCCAGGTCACGTGCGAGCGCACCGCCGCCCCGACCAGCGACGCCACAAGCTGGCCGGCCATGGCGGCAAGGAAGACCACGATGATGGCCACCAGCGCCTGCCTGGCCGGCCCGCTGACCAGCGCCCGCGCGATGGCCGGGGAGAACACGGCACCGACCGCGGCGCCGCCGAGGAAGCCCACGAAACTCAGCACGCCGATGATGAAGCCCTGCCGGTAGCCGGCCACCGCGAACGCGGCGGCGAGCGCAACCAAGATCAGGTCCAGCAGGTCACCGGGCACCGCCCCACCGTATAGGGCCATTTCGCGTGCCCGCACCAGGATGCCCAGCGGATAGCCCGGCCGGGCCATCGCTGGCCTGGGCGGACTGCCGGCCAGCGGGGCGGGGGGCGGCGGCCTGGGGCGTGTCCCATAGATCTTGGCCGTCGCGAGCGGTCACCGGCGGGACGGATCGCAAGCCCCACGCCGCGAGACGCCCGTCCGGCGGGCGCGCAGCAGGCTGGAGATCTACCAGACATGGCCTAGTCGCGGGCGGCCGATTTCAGCACGTCCGGCGGGAGATCCTCGACCTGGCCGGTGTCCCAGGGCCGCTCCCAGCCGCCGAGCGCCAGCAGCCGGTCCAGCAGCACGGCGGTGAATCCCCACACGAGCATGCCGTGCACGCGGAACGCCGGGCCGGCCGGGCCCGACGGATACCGGACCCGGAGCCGGTTCGCTGGCTCGGCCAGGTCGGCGAGCCGGACCCGGACCGCGGCGGTCACCTCCCCGTCCGCGGCGGGGGTCACCGGCACCGGCCTGGGCCACCACGCCAGCACCGGGGTGACGCTGAAGCCGCTGCGGGCGATGTACAGCTCCGGCAGCACCGCCAGCACCTCCACCCCCGCCGGGTCGACGCCCGCCTCCTCCGCGGCCTCGCGCAGCGCGGCCCCGACCGGGCCGTGGTCGGCCGGCTCGATGGCGCCGCCGGGGAACGCGGGCTGGCCGGCGTGGCGCCGCAGCCACGGGCTGCGCTGGACGATCAGCAGGTCGGGCCCGCCCGCTGTCTCGCCGACCAGCAGCAGCACCGCCGACGGCCGGCCACCCCCGGGCGCTGGCGGGCGCAGCGGCGGCGGCACCGTCATTCGTTCGGCATCTTCGGCAAGGGCCCGCAGCCACTGCGGGACCGCAC
>Ga0335081_10010271_pt1 | contig 15120 bp, 17 predicted proteins | sample Lox_Sample_35_FD_206713 | JGI IMG/M metagenome (GOLD analysis project Ga0335081, IMG submission 206713) | Soil microbial communities from Loxahatchee National Wildlife Refuge, Florida, United States - Lox_Sample_3.5 | ecosystem: Environmental > Terrestrial > Soil > Wetlands | place: USA...
TCCAGGGCGCGTGGCCGTTCGGCATCGTCGAGGGCATCTGGTCGCTGGTTGCGGTGCGCAGGTGGTGGTCACTCAGGAACGGGATGACGGCACCTGCGGCGGATTGAGGGCGGCGAGAGCGGCGGCCATTGTGTCTGCCGGCGACTGGCCGGCGGCGTCGACGACGATATCCGATTCCCGGTACGACTGCTCGCGGGCCGCCAGGAGGTCGTTGATCCTCCCGCGGAGCGCATCGTCATCCAGCGGCTGCCCCGACGGGCCGGAAATCATCGGCCGACCCCTCACGCCGCGGAGCCTTTCAAACAGTGTTTCCGCAGGAACGCGCAGGTAGAGAAGGACTCCGGCGCGCCGCAGCGCGGAGAGCGTCGCGGGATTCGTGAGCGCCCCGCCCCCGGTCGCCACGACGATGCGCTCCCGCGTCCCGAGCAGTGCCAGCTCCCTCTGCTCGATGGCGCGGAACTCCGTCTCCCCCCGGGCGGTGAACAGCTCGGGGATTGTTCTCCCCTCCTTCTCCTCGATCACCGCATCCAGGTCGACAAACTCGTAGCCGAGCGCATCCGCGAGCAGGGGTCCCACGGTGCTCTTCCCGCTCCCCATGAACCCGGTGATATAGATCCGCGCCGGAGCGCCGCGCCCAGCAGCGCCCGCGGCTTTCCCGGACCGCCCCGCGCCTCCCGGGCTCATGCGGCCACCACGCGGACGAGGTCGGCAAGCGTGACATCCAGATCACGGCCGCGATGCGTGACGGCCACGGTTCGCTCGCTCAGGCGGAACCCCTCGCCGGCGGCCAGGCGTATGAAGTCCCTCCCGATGGTCCGGCCGGGGTCCGCGACGAGGAACGACCCGCCGGGACGGAGGTTGCGCCGCGCGCACGAGAGGAGCGCCGTAAAGTTCTGCCTGTCGTAGACGATATCCGCGCCGATCACCATGTCGAACGATCCTGTCTCCCCGGCGTTGCGCCAGTCGAGCAGCCGGAACGAGACGCGTGTGAGCTCTTCAGGCGAGAGGTTCCGTGCGGCATTGAACCGGGCAAACTCCAGCGCATCGGGCTCGTAATCGGTCATGCAAACCACGGCGCCGGCCTGGGCCGCCGCGATCCCGGCAAGTCCCAGACCGCAGCCGAGCTCGAGCACGCTCTTGCCGGAGAGCCCCACGCCCTCCCGCAGGGCGCACGCCAGGGCGATCGACGATGCCCAGAGGTCCGCCCAGTAGGGGAGCCGTTCGTCTTCCTCGAATTGCGCGGGGGTGATGGCATCGACGAGGGAGTTGCTGTCGCGGACTGCAAGGAGCGACCAGGCGATGGAGCCGGCGCGGATCTGTTCTGTCACGACGTCGTAGCGGGCCGTGATCGACTTCGGCGGGAGCACGATCAGAATGTGTAGGCGAGTCCGAGCTGTAAGACCATCCCGTCCGTCTCCACGCGGGAGGGGAAAGGAGCCGTACCGACGTCAATGACGGTGTCCTGGTAGCGGATGGCGGGGACGTTAAAAGCGCTGACGGACGAGAACTGGAGGTCCCGGAATTTCAGCTCGAATAGCGCCTGGACTGCGTCGAGGAACCGGTAGCTGATGCCGCCGACGACGTGAATGGCGAACCCGGGGGTGTTCTGGACCGACGCGGCCTCGACGCCGCCGAGCGAGTACGTCCTGTTCCCGAAATAGACACCGCCCCCCCCGCCCATGTAGACTCCGAACCGCTCGCCGGAGAGGGGAAGAATGAAGTACCCCGTCAGCTCCACGTTGAGCGCCGTGTACCCGTCTTTCGTGGGAATGTCCGTGCCGGTGAGCGTGCTCGTCCCCGAGCTGGAGAGGTAGTCGGCCCCCAGGGCAATGGCGATGTTCGACTCGGGGAGCCTGTAGCGGACTTCCGCGCCGTAGCCAAAGGCGCCGCTCAGGTCGAACGTGTTGCCCTGCGCCACGGGATCGGCCGCATCGGGCGACACGTAAATCAACGAGCTCGTGGTGAGGTTTCCCTTGAGGACCACCGTGAACGGTCCGTCCCCCGCGTGCAGGGCGACGGGCGCAACAAGCGCCGGGAGGAGGAGCATCATGCCTCTCCACCCCCGGGCGGCGGTCCTACCGGTAGAACAGATCCCGCCTGTCTTCAATGTCGGCCTTCTCCTTCAGCTTCGCAATCCACTCCGACAGGAAGCGGCTCCGTTTTTCCTGCAGCATGCGCGAGCGCAGGACTTCCTTCTGGGCGGCAAACGCGCTTGAATCGAACGCCGTCCGCGAAAGGAGCTGGATGAGATATGCTCCCCGCGTCCCGAGCACGGGGGGCGAGATCTCCCCGACGTTCAGGCCCGTGACGGCGCCGATAAAGTCGAGATCCCGCCCGACGCCGTTCACCGAGCCCCCGGCGGTGAACTGCCCGGTGAGCTGCACCTGAACGGGAGGCGTCCCAAATGCGAGCTTCGCAAGGCTGTCGCCCGGGGCGAGCGACGCGCGCGCCTGCGCGGCGAGCTCCTTCGCCTTCTCCATCTTCTTCTTGCGGAGCGCCAGCGGCCTCAGCGCGTCTTTCAGCTCCTCGAACGGCCTGACCCCCGCGTTCTTCGCCTCGCTCACGCAGAGGACCACGGACCCGTTGGTAATCGTGTAGGGGTCGCTCACCGCCCCGACCTTGGCGCCGAACGCCCAGCGCACCGCGGCCTCGTTGATCCCGACGCCGGGGATGACGGTGGCCTTCTCCTGGATCTGCGTCTCGTGCACATCGAAGCCCGACTGCTGCGCCTCTTTCGCGAAGTCGTTGTCCCGCGCGTTGTACGCAAAGTCCTTCGCCCGGTCCGCGATATCGTTCTTGCTCTGCGAGCTGGCGGTGATCCGCATCAGGATGTGCGCGATGGTCACCTCGCGGTTGTCCCGTCCAAGGATCTTGATGATGTGCAGTCCGAACGGGGTGCGCACCGGTCCCACCACCTCCCCTGTCTTCCCTGCAAAGGCCGCCTTCTCAAACGCCGGGACCATTCGTCCCTTCGTGAACCAGCCGAGGTCTCCCCCGCTCCCGGCGTTCGAGCCGTCTTTGGAATACTGGCGGGCGAGCTCCCCGAAATCCTTCCCTTCCTTCGCGTCTTTCATAATGCCGAGCGCGAGCGTCTTCATCGCCGCCGAATCGGGCCCGCCCATCGGCAGGAGGATGTGCGCCGCGTGGACGTACTCGTTCGCGCCCTGTTTCTCCGCAATCACCTTGACCAGGTGAAGCCCGTCCTGGTCCTGCACCGGTCCGACGACCGCTCCCGGGGAAGCCGCAAAGACGGCCTTATCCAGCTCCGCGCTCAGCTCGCCGCGGTGGAACGTCACACTGCTGTCGGGGCGGTCCGAATACGTGTACACCAGCGAGAGGAAATCGACGCCGGACTTCGCCTTGGAGAGCGCGTCCTCCATGTCCTTCTGCCGCCCGGATGTGTCGGCGGCGGTGGGGTTCTCCGGGAAGAGGACGTACTTCAGTTTCCTGCTCGCCTCATATTTGTACTGGTCGATGTTCTCCTGGTAGTACGCGCGGATATCGTCGTCCGTGACCTGCACGTCGTTGTCTTTCACCAGGACGCCCGGATCGAACAGCGCGTACGCGGCCTCGTAGCGCACGCTCCCGTCCGCGTACCGCTGCATCAGCTCGCCGTCGGTCACGCGCACCGAGGCCAGGATGAGGCTCTGGAGCTTGGCCTGCGTCCGCTGCTGGCGGAGCATCTTTTCGAGATCCTGGATCTTCCGCATGCCGTAATTGGGATCCTGTCCCCGCGGGTCCTGGATATACTGGTTGGGGTTGCCCAGGACCTGCTCGTACATCTCCCTGTTAAAATTGCCCGTGGAGTCGGTAAAGTTCCGGCGGAGCTCCTGGGGGGGATTGTCGCCGAAAACCCAGTCGCGCAGCTCCTGGTCGCTCACGGTGATCCCGAGACGGGCGACCTCCTCGGCGACCAGGCGCTCAGTCACGATCGACTGCCACGCCTGGTCGCGCAGCTCGCGGCTGGCCGCTTCGTCAGGATCCTGGCCTGTCTGCGATTTGGTGTTGTCGCTCAGGTTCTTCACGAGCTCGGAGAACTCTCTGTACGTGACTTTCTTCCCGTTCACCTTGCCGACCCAGTCCGACTGGCCGCCCCGGATGCCGAGGTAGTCCATCCCCCACTCGAACACGATCGTGATCAGAAACGCGATGAGAAGTCCGAAAAGAATCACAGGCATGCTGTCGCGCATGCGCGTCATGATAGGCATACGAAACCGAAACCTCCGTGCGGAAGAGAAAAATGATGCTGGACAAAAAAAGATAACGCAAAGGTCCAGCAAAAGCAACGCTTTTCTCGTTGACTTTTAGAGCATGCGGGCGTATATTTATGAGCTTGGACGAACAGTGCTCTATCCCTTCCACGCAACTGATCCCCGTACGTTCGACCTCGGAGGCTTCTTCGTGAAAAAATACGCCGGCAGACTCATCATCATCGCGGCATGCGTCTTCCTCGCTGTCTACGAGCTGCTCCCGACATGGCGCGACTACCAGCTGCGCCAGGATCTCGGCAAGCTCGCGGGCGACGACAGCCTCTCGTACGTCACGAGGCACGAGACGGAGCTGCGCGACGCGCGCGCCAGGCGCATCAAGCTGGGCCTCGACCTGCAGGGCGGCATGCGCGTGGTGCTCGAGGTGAACGTGCTCAAGCTGATCGAGGACCTCGCCAAGAACAAGGACGACACGTTCAACCAGATCATGAAAGAGGTGCACGCGGAAGCCCGCACCTCGGAAGAATCTCCCGTCCTCCTCCTGAGGCGGAAGTTCGAGGCCCGGGGCATCAGGATGAGCAGGTATTACAGGAATCTCCGCGACAGCAACGACGATATCTACAAGTTCCTCGACGACGAGTCCACCAAGGCGATCGACCGCGGCATGGAAATCGTGCGCAACCGCGTCGACCAGTACGGCGTCTCCGAACCGTCGATCCAGAAACTGGGCGGCTCGCGGATCATCGTCGAGCTTCCCGGCGTCACGCACGAGACCGAAGTGCGGCAGCTCCTCCAGGGGACGGCCCTGCTGGAGTTCAAGCTGCTCAAGGAGCCCGACGTGACGTACCGCGTCGCCGAGTCGATCGACAAGCTCCTGGCCGCCAGCGCGAAGACCGACACCGCCCTGGCCGACAGCCTCTTTGCCGGGACCGCCAGCGCGGATTCCTCGAAATCCGACAGCACGAAAGCCGACACGCAGAAGATCAGCACGCCCGAGGGAGAGCTTTCCGCCGAGGAATTTTCCCGCAAGCACCCCTTCTTTTCGATCGTGATCTTCTCCCAGCAGTTCCCCGGCGAGGGACTCGTCTCCGAGGACAACAAGGAGAAGGTGCGCCGGTTGCTGGACCGGGAGGACGTCCAGAAGCTGATCCCGAACGACATGGAGTTCCTCTGGAGCGCAAAATCGCGCATCCTGGGGGAAAAAGGGCAGGAGAAGAAATTCTTCACGCTGTATCCTGTGAAGAAGACCGCCGAGCTGACAGGCGGGGTCATCGTGAACGCCAAGTGGCAGATCGACCCGAGCTACAACAAGCCGATCGTCACGATGGAGATGAACAGCGAGGGGTCCCGCGAGTGGGCGCGCATCACGGGCGCGAACATCAACAAGCGCATCGCGATCGTCCTGGATAACTCGGTCTTTTCCGCCCCCAACGTCCTTACAAAGATCACCGGCGGCCATTCCGAGATCGAGGGGATGGAGAGCGAGACGGAAGCGAAACTGCTGGAAATCGTGCTGAAGGCCGGCGCCCTCCCCGCTCCCGTCGACATCATCGAACAGCGGTCCGTCGGGCCGTCGCTGGGCGAGGACTCCATCCGCGCAGGCATCACGTCGTCCCTCGTCGCGATCGCGCTCACGGTGCTCTTCATGGCGGTGTACTACCGGACGGGGGGGCTGGTGGCGGATTTCGCGCTCATGTTCACGGTGGTGTTCCTGCTGGCAATCCTCGCCGCGTTCGCCGGGACGCTCACCATGCCGGGCATCGCAGGCATCATCCTCACGCTCGGCGTGGCCGTCGACGCGAACGTGCTCATTTACGAGCGCATCCGCGAGGAGACCGCCGGGGGGAAGACGCCCCGCGCGGCCATCGACGCCGGCTACAGCAAGGCGTTCACGGCAATCTTTGATTCCAACCTGACCACGCTCCTGACCGGAATCATCCTGTACCAGTTCGGGACGGGCCCGGTGCAGGGTTTCGCGCTCACCCTGATGATCGGCATCGTGGTGAGCCTTTTCAGCGCGATCATCATCACGCGCGTGGTCTTCGACATGATGGTCGACCGCAGCGGCGTCGCCGTCAACTTCGGATAACTCGCAAAGGGAATTGAGCACATGAGGTTCCTCGGAAAGACCAGTATTGACTTCATGGGGAAGCGGCACCTCTGGTACGCCGTGTCCGCGACCGTGATCGGACTGGGGATGATCTCCCTGGTCGTCAAGGGCGTGAACTACGGAATCGACTTCCTCGGCGGCACCGAGATCGTCGTGCGCTTCGCCGACAACGTGGACGTCGGCGACATCCGCTCGGCCATGGACAAGAACGGGTTCACGAAGGCCGAGATCAAGACGTTCGGCAGCGAGCGCGACATCCTCATCCGCACGCCGGAGCAGGAGGAGGGAACGGTGGTGGGCGACAGGATCCGCGCGGCACTCCAGGCGCAGTTCCCCAAGAACCCCTTCATCGTCCAGAAGGAAGACAAGATCGGGCCCAAGATCGGCGCCGAGCTGCGGCGCGACGCGATCTACGCGGTGCTCGCTTCCCTCGTGGCGATCCTCCTGTACCTGGGTTTCCGCTTCAAGTTCCTCTGGGCCGCCGGCGCAGTGGCCGCGCTGTTCCACGACGTGCTCCTCACGCTGGGACTCGTGTCGATCTTCGACGGCGTCATTCCCCACCTGAACCTGGAGTTCAACCAGACGATGGTGGCGGCGTTCCTGACGCTCGTCGGCCTCTCCAATAACGACACCGTCGTCATCTTCGACCGCATCCGCGAGAACCAGAAGCTCTTCCGGAACATGGACCTCCCCACGCTCATCAACAAGAGCGTGAACGAGGTGCTGAGCCGGACGATCATCACCTCCGGCACCGTCTTCGTGGTGCTCGCCGTCCTCCTCTTCTTCGGCGGCGAGGTGACGCGCGGATTCGCGTTCGCCTCCCTGGTGGGCATCGTGACCGGGACGTATTCATCGATCTATATCGCGAGCGCGCTGGTGGTCGAGGTGGTCGTACGGACAAGGACGCAGGGCAAACTCATCGACTAACCGCCATGGAGTTCACGACAACACAGCGGGGGACAGTCACCGTCATCGCGCTCCAGGGGAGCCTCATGGGAGGCCCCGACGCGACGGCGCTCAACGGCACGCTCCACGAGCTGGTCGGAAAGGGACAGGCCCGGGTTGTCCTGGACATGCGCGGGGTGCAGTTCATGAACAGCTCGGGGCTCGGGATTCTGATCGGCGGGGCCGGCACGCTCAAGAACGCCGGCGGCGGGCTCGCCATCGCGGGCGCCTCCGAGAAAATCCTGGCCCTCATCACGATCACACGGCTCGGGAAGGTCCTGGCGACCTACCCGACGGTCGACGCCGCCGCGGCGAGTTTTCCGCAGTGATTGCTTCGTCGCGCCTTCGGCGCCTGTGGCGCCGCAGGCGCCGCGACTCGCAATGACATAGATCGTCATTGATTCCGGCCTGAAAAACCCCCACCTTTCCGTCAGGAACGGCCGGGGGTTTTTTGTGCCCGGCCCGCACATTCACACGAGGTTGCAGACGCCATGCCAGTGCAGATCATCGTCGGCGCCCAATGGGGCGACGAGGGAAAGGGAAAAGTCGTGGACATGCTCTCGGAGCGGGCGGACATCGTGGCCCGCTACCAGGGGGGCGCGAACGCCGGCCATACGGTGTGCATCGGCGACAAGCAGTACGTGCTTCATCTGATCCCCTCCGGGATGTTCCACGAGAACATTACCTGCGTCATCGGCAACGGGGTCGTGATCGACCCCGCAGCGCTCATGAGCGAGATCGCGCAGCTCCGCCAGGCAGGGATCAGCATCAGCGGGCGCCTCCTCATCAGCCACAACGCCCACCTGATCATGCCGTACCACAAGCAGCTCGACGCGATCCGGGAGCGCGTCTCCGAGAAGATCGGCACCACGGGGCGCGGCATAGGTCCCGCCTATATCGACAAGGCGATGCGCACAGGCATCAGGATCGTCGACCTGCTGGACCGGGACGAGGTCGCCCGCAAACTCGCGGTGAACATCGAGGAGAAGAACCAGATCCTGACCAAAATCTACGGCGAATCGAAGCTCGACGTAGACGCGATCATCGCCGAGTACCAGAAGTTCGACAAGGAGATCGACGAGTACATCACCGACACCGCGGCGTACCTGAACTCCGCGCTCGCCGCCGGCAAGCGGATCATCGCCGAGGGGGCGCAGGGGGCGCTGCTCGACGTCGACCACGGCACCTACCCGTTCGTCACCTCCTCCAACCCCACCTCCGGCGGCGCGTGCACGGGGCTGGGGATCCCTCCCACGTCCGTGAACGACATCGTCGGCGTGGTCAAGGCGTATTCCACGCGGGTCGGCAACGGGCCGTTCCCCACGGAGCTGACCGACGCCACCGGCGAGCGCCTCAGGGAGATCGGGCACGAGTTCGGCGCGACCACCGGGCGCCCCCGGCGGTGCGGGTGGTTCGACGCCGTCGCGCTCAAGTACTCGGCCATGGTTAACGGCATCACACGGATCGCCATCACGAAGCTCGACGTGCTGGACGAATTCGACGAGATCGGGGTCTGCGTGGGATACGAGCTTGACGGCAAGCGGCTCCGCGCATTCCCCACCAACGCGCGCACGCTTGAACGCGTCCGGCCCGTGTACGAGACATACCCCGGCTGGAGATCGTCGATCGCCGGCGCGCACACGTACGCCGACCTGCCCGCCAACGCGCGCGCGTACGTTGAGGCACTTGGCAGGATCACGGGCACCGCGGTCTGGATCGTCTCGACGGGCCCGCGCCGCGACCAGACGATCACGCTCACCTGAGGCTCCACGGCAGGGCACGGCCATGAAAAATCCCTTCTCCGGACTCCCGCTCGGCCAGGCGGGGAACTTCAAGATCGCCCTTCTGGCGTTCGCGTCCCTGTTCGTCCTGGGGACGCTCATCTACTCGCAGCGTCTCACCAACCAGCTCCTGGTACGGGAACGGCAGGTGGTCGGCCTCTACGCGAAGTCGTACGAGTATATCTCGAGCCCCCGGTCTTCGTCGGGTGATTTCACGTTTCTCTTCGAGGAGGTCATCCGCACGGTCGATTTCCCGGTGATCCTCACGGATTCGGCCAACGTGCCCATCCAGGGATACTGGAAGAACATCGACATCGACAGCACGCTCAGCCAGTCGCAGCAGCTTGCCTACGTCTCCGGGCTCCTCCCCAAAATGGACAAGGAGAACACTCCCATCAAGGTTGCACCCTACGACACCGTGGTGCTCAACTACGTCCATTACGGGGAATCGGAGCTCGTGGCACAGCTCCGGTGGCTCCCCGTACTCGAAATCGTCCTCGCCGGGGTGTTCATCCTCGTCGCGTACGTCGGGTTCAGCTACATCAAGCGGACGGAGCAGAGCAACATCTGGGTGGGAATGGCCCGCGAGACCGCGCACCAGCTCGGCACGCCGCTCTCCAGCATGATCGGGTGGCTCGACCGCGCCAAATCGGAGGGGGCCGGCATGAGCGGCGTGATCGAGAGCCTCCAGGAGATGGAACACGACGTCGAGCGGCTCAACAAGGTGGCGGCCCGCTTTTCGAAGATCGGCTCGCGGACGGAGCTGAAGGAGGAAAACCTGACGGAGGTGATCGAGGGAGTCATCCGTTACATCGCCAAGCGGATCCCGCGCTCGGGCAACAAGGTGGACCTGGTGATCGAGACGCCGGGAGAGTTTCGCGCGGACATCAACAGGGAGCTGTTCGAGTGGGTGATCGAGAACCTGATGAAGAACGCGCTCGACGCGATGGAGGGGGCGGCCGGAAAGATCTCGTTCAAGATGTCGCAGATCGTCGGCAAGACCACGATCGACGTAACGGACACCGGGAAGGGGATCGACCCGAAGTTCCACAAGGAGGTCTTCCGGCCCGGGTACAGCACCAAGAAACGGGGCTGGGGGCTCGGCCTGAGCCTCTCCAAGCGGATTATCGAGGACTACCACAAAGGAAGGCTCTTCGTCAAGCAGAGTGCCCCGGGGGCGGGAACCACGTTCAGAATTCGGCTGGGGTGACGCCGCCTCCTGACCCGTTGCCGGCGGCTCGTGCTATCAGCGGCTCACGCAGCACGCAGATCACGCGGTCTGCAGCTCACGCAGTCGGGTTTCTGTTCACCTGCTCTGACAGGCCCGGCGGGATTGTCAGGTAGCGCCAGTCCGGCCCCTTCAGCATCTTCCCCAGGAACGCCATCTGCCCCACGTGATAGCTTGCGTGCGCAAGCGAGCGGTGGAGCGCGGCCAGGACCGAGAGGGACTGGGTGCGAATCGTCACCGTCCTTTCAAGATTCCCGTCGTCCAGCTCCGACAATGCCCTGAAGAGCACGTCCCACCCTTCATTCCATTTCCGTAGAATTTCCTCGCGTGCGACGCTTCTGGGTGCAAACTCAGATTCTCGATCCCTATCCGGCTTCTCACCGTCGCTCGTCAGGAAATCGGTGAACCTGGAACGAAAATTCCCTGAAATGTGCCAGGCGATCATTGCGACAGAGTTTCCGCTGCGGGGAGGGACTTCGCACAGCTCCCCCGATGTGAGCTGGTCTATTGTTGCGTCGCCAAGTTTCCTGTAACGGCGGAATTCAGTCTCGATAGAACTGATGACAAAGCGCATGTGCCCTCGTTTCGGAGTAAAACACTAGCCGAACTTGAAGGATTCCCGGGGGCCGCTCATATGGATCGGGAGTTTGAGGTACGCTCCGAACTCGTCAAGCATGAAACTTCCCGGAAAACCGGAAAGGGCATACTAGGGCATGACGATGAAGAGGCCGTATGCAATAAGCGAGTAACCCACGCGAGTCCCCTCCGGCGTCTCGGCGAATGTGGGCCCGAGCGAGAGACCAACGAAATGATATGTCGCCTCGGCTCCCACATGAACCATTTTCATCGCCCCAACGGCGTAGACGTCCACCAGCATACCCGCATAGGTGTCAACTCCTACGCGCCTCGTGACGCTCAACTTCGACGCCCAGTGTAAATCCGCCACGATCCCCGAACGTGTACCCGCAGCGCACGCCGGGGCTGATAAACGTCTCCCCCACCTGCGCACTTAGCAGCGAGTTGCCGAGGGCGAGCGACGCCAGCGTGAGGAAGAGAATCTTCATTGCCCGGATGAGTGGAGCCCTGCGTCGGATGATCCCCCGCCGGCTTGAATGGATTTCCCAGATGCACGCCGCTTTCGCCAGGCGAAGATCAGCCCCACGATGACGCATCCCCAGAATAAGCTATTTGCGATGATGATAAGCGTCTGCCCCCACTGGTCGGTCACCGTGCGCACGAGAACGTCAGCCGGAAAGAGGAACACTTCCATCGCGGTTTCCCAGAAGACCTCCCAGGGCGTTTCGGCGGAACGGAATATGATGAACCCGTTGTAGATCGCAAGGAGTGAGAGAGCAAAGTGCAGGCCTCCCACGATCGCCGCCCACAGCAGGTATCTCCCCGCGCGTTTCATCATTCCCACCGACATTACCGTGGCTCCACACCGCGGTGCTGGAAGCGCCGGAGCAGTGAATCGGGGGGGAGATGCCACGCCGAGTCCGGCCGGCTCCCCTTCCACGCTGGCGGCCTTCCCGCGATCGGCATGTGGTCGATGTTCATGGTGTCCAGGGGAGCAATTGCAATGAAATACCGCATCCCGTTAAACGGGACTGATGTGATGACCCGCTGTGGGAATGCCTGGCCGTGCGGCTGCTGCGCGAGAATGGAGTCCTGCGCAACTGCAGGGCAGAGGGGGGTGAGCACGCCGACGAGTATCACGGCGACCTTAACTACACGACGTGAGATAGCCATGGTAAATGCAGGATTGTCCCGGCAACTTTCCCGGCTACGCTGATGCCGTGTAGCAAACCTACAGAACAGAAAAAGGAAGGGCAAGTGAGGGGAATTGCCGCGGAATATTATCTGTCATTGGGGGCGAATTCTGCGGAGCAAATTGCGGAGACTGCCACGCCTAAGAGCGGCGTGGTCCTAGACTCGCAATGACCATGGCGTCAGATTGCTTCGCTTCGCTCGCAATGACAGACTTAGTTCAGCCCGAGGATCAGTCGCGCCTTGGCGCGGCCCATCTCGAAGGTTTCGCCGAGCTTGGGCTGAACGAACTCGGTGTCCTGGACGGGAAGCTCTTCATCGGGGGCAATGATCACGGGGTTGATCACCTGCTTCCCCCCTTCTTTGAACGAGAAATGTTCTGACGCGGCGTCGAATACCTCCTCGATTCCCTTCCTCTGTTCCACCGGAACGGAGTCCAGCACCACGGCACGGAGCTTCCCGAATGCTTCGAGATCGTTGTTCACATCTTTGACGGTGTCCATGTCGCGAAGGAAATAGAGATTCGGCAGAAGCTCGAGCGCCGTGCGCATGAGCATCGAGAATACGTTCGGAAATACCGCCCGTATGCTGTGCTCAGTGATATTGGGGTATGAAGGATACGTGTTGACTACGTACAGCTCGCTTACACCCCCGAGCTGGAGGACGCTCTTGATGGGTGTCTTGTTCGAGATGCCGCCGTCGGCGTACAACTGCTTCAGGTTCCGCAGCGCCGGGGGGACCCGCGGATCCTCCACGATGGTTTCGACCGGTGGGTACGCCACCGTGGTAATTGTGGAGGCCATGATGTATTCCATGGCCTTGTGTGTGTCGGGCTCGTCGGTGATCGACCTGACGTACGCCGCCCCGGTGTTGAGAGAGCTGAGTGAGACGTAGAACTCATCAACCGTCCGCTTCGCTTTCACCATGTCGTGGCGGAAGTAGTTCTTGACGTACCGGTTGTAGAGGGGGGTGTTGTCGAAAATGGAATCGACGCCGTGGACGAAGGGCCACCGGTCCATCCGCGTTGTGGCGAATTTCAGCATAAGCCCGAATATCCCCCAGCCGCGGATTTTGTAGACGTCAGGGTTGGTGAGCTGCTTCCACTGGCGCTCGATCTCGCGGCGTGCATCCGTAAGGTCCGCCGCCTGGGCGATGCTCATCCCGTTCAGCGCGCCGACTGATGTGCCGGAGAGGATGTTGATCCTCCTCCCGGTCCTTTCAAAAAATCCTAACAGTTCGACGAGTGCCCCGGCCTGAAATGCGCCGCGGGCGCCCCCCCCTGAAAGTACAAGCGCAAGTTTACCCACGAGGTGGCAGGGATGCTGAGTGGGACAGGACTACCAAGTGCAGAAGATACGAAACTGCGGCGCGCTATTCAAATCTGAGTCGGGCTCAACACTTCTGAAGCTGGTCCGACAAACTTATTAGCGGAAAGCTATTTATTCCTTCGGCGACCACCATCTCACCGAATTCTTGATATTGTCAAAGACGATGTAGTAACCCCCATAGTGCAACGTGGTGCTAAAGTCATACACAGAGCAGGCAATGCCGTTTGGAGACCCCATAAGCGACTTCACCTCGCGGTAAGACATTCCTTTCCTGAGTTTCCGCCAGTTCCTCGCGATGCGCTGTGTGTCGACCTTAGGCGAAATGTCCGCCCTGGCTGAGTCTGGCACGATCACATCCTGGATGACGATTTTCTCCTGCGCGGGCTGGTTATAAGGACCGGCGATCAGGAGGAACACGAAGAGGAGTATCATGCCCATTATACTCCCGGGGTCCGAAAATGTTCCAGCGACTCCCGGGCGGATCGAAATACGCGGTTCAGCATCGAGCGTGTGAGCCTGCCGGTGAACGTGTTCTGCTGGCTGGGATGGAACGAGGCGATGAACGTGTAGGGGCCGATCCGATAGCGCGCGCCGTGGCCGAAGGCGGGCCTCTTTTTGTATTCGATCAGGCCGAGCTCGCTGAATGAAGTCAGTGCGGTGTCAAACCCGATCCGGCCGAGCCCGACGACCACACGGACGTTCTTCAACAGCAGGATTTCGCGGTGGAGAAACGGCCTGCAGTTCCTGATCTCGGCGGGGAGAAGCTTGTTCTGGGGCGGGGCGCAGCGGCATGTCGCCGTGATGTAGCACCCCTTCAGCGTGAGCCCGTCGTTGCGTGATGTAGATTCCGCCTGGCTCGCGAACCCGGCTTCATAGAGGGCACGGAATAGCCAGTTGCCGCTTTCGTCTCCCGTGAACATTCGACCCGTGCGGTTCCCGCCGTGTGCCGCCGGCGCTAGTCCGACGAGAAGGAGCTTCGCCTCAGGATCGCCAAACCCGGGATTCGGTTTCCCCCAGTAGGTCTCGCCGGCAAATCGCCGGACTTTCCGGCGCGCGATATCCTCTCTCCAGCGAACAAGCCGGGGGCACTTGCGGCAGGCGACGACGTCCCGCCGGAGCCTGGCGAGACTGTCAGCCGCCATTCCTCATTTCCCTCCCTCCACCACTGGAGCGGGACCCAGGACGTCTTCCACAGTGAGGAATTTCGCGGGCGCCAGGTTCAGCTTTCTCACGCTCTCCCCCACTTCCTTCCTGTCTCCCACGATGATGATCGCCATGTCGTTCGCGTCGATATACTTGCGGGCGACTCGCTCGACGTCGGCCTTTGTCACGGCGAGGATCCTGTCGATGTACCTGTTGAAGTAGTCGTCGGGAAGATTGTAGATCACCAGCTCCCCGAGCTGCGCGGCAACCTCGGCGACCGACTGAAAACTTGCAGGAAACCCGAGAGCGACATAGTTCCTCGCCCGCTCAACGTCGGATGCGGGGATGGGATCCCGGATCCCCTTGAGTTCCTTCATGAATTCCACGAGCGCGCTGTCGGTGACCGCGGTCTGGACAGACGCTCTCGCGACAAACGGCCCGGCCATCGGCAGGAAATCAAACTGGGATCCCGCCCCGTATGTATAGCCGTGTTTCTCCCGGAGATTCATGTTCAGCCGCGATGTGAATGAACCGCCAAGAATCGTATTCATCACGACGATCGCATAATAGTCGTCCGTGAGTCGGGGCACGCCCACGCGGCCGATGTCGA
>Ga0335081_10010272_pt1 | contig 15120 bp, 3 predicted proteins | sample Lox_Sample_35_FD_206713 | JGI IMG/M metagenome (GOLD analysis project Ga0335081, IMG submission 206713) | Soil microbial communities from Loxahatchee National Wildlife Refuge, Florida, United States - Lox_Sample_3.5 | ecosystem: Environmental > Terrestrial > Soil > Wetlands | place: USA: Florida...
ATCAAAGATCGATATGAAATTTCGCGGCCTCATCATTGCCGTTGTGGTTCTCCTCGTTCTCGGCGGTTTGCTTTACTGGTCCAATCACCGCAAGCCGGCGCCGGAGAGCGCAGCCGCGGCGTCTACGGCATCGCCAGCGATCCTCAAGATGGATCAGGCTGCCACCTCGCAGGTCACGTTGACGCGCAAAGACGAACCGCCGGTTACGCTGGCCAGGCAAGGTGCGGATACCTGGCGCATTACGGAGCCCAAGCCATTCAATGCCGACTCCGATGCGGTCTCCGGCATGCTCTCGAGCCTGTCCAGCTTGAATGCCGACCGCGTCGTGGAAGACAAGGCATCCGACCTGAAGCAGTACGGCCTCGATCAACCGTCGCTGCAGGTTGAGATCGAGACAAAGGACCACAAGCAACACAACCTGCTCTTCGGCGACGAGACGCCAACAGGAAGCGATGTGTATGCCATGCTGCAGGGCGATGCAAAGGTCTATACCGTGGCCAGCTACAACAAGACCAGCATCGACAAGGGCGTGAACGACCTGCGCGACAAGCGGCTTGTGACCATCGCTCCGGACAAGGTCAGCCGCGTCGATGTGCACAAGGGCAACGAGGAGATCGAGTTCGCGCGCATCAAAGACGGCTGGCAGATTCAGAAGCCGGAACCGTCGCGCGCCGACAGCTTCGCCGTCGATGAGTTCGTGCGCACGGTTGCGGATGCCAAGATGGATCTGACCGGGAATGAGCAGGACCATGCGGCTACGGATTTCGCCAAAGGCGCTCCTCTCGCTAGCGTCACCTTAACCGGGGATCGCGGGCCGCAGACGCTGACCGTACGCAAGAACAAGCAGGACTATTACGCGCAATCCAGCGCTGTCGACGGAACCTACAAAGTAGACTCGAATCTCGGCACAGCCTTTGACAAGAGCCTCGACCCATACCGCAACAAGAAGCTCTTCGATTTCGGCTATGAAGATCCCGGCAAGATTGAATTGCATGAGGGGTCGAGATCCTGGTTCCTGACGCGCAGCGGGAACGACTGGTGGTCCAACGGGAAAAAGATGGATGCATCCACTGTCGAGTCGCTTGTGGACAGGCTTCGCAATCTCAGCGCGACGAGCTTCCCGAAATCGGGCTTTTCGAATGGAGATGTCGAAGCGACCGTAACTTCCAACAACGGGAAGCGGGTTGAGAAGGTGCTGATCTCGAAGTCGGGAAGCAACGATGTGGCCAAGCGCGACAAGGAACCGGAGTTGTATCAGCTCGATGCGTCGGCCGTTACGGCTGTGACGAATGCCGCCGATGCCATCAAGCCGGCTTCCGCTCCCGCCAAAAAATAGCGCGCAAACGAAACCCAGGGTCCCGAAATCGGGACGATTGTGGTCCCACCCTGTGCCTCTCGCTGGCGCGAGCGGCATAGGGTGGGGCACCCAAGCAGACGAGTCTCCGCTATCGGCCCAGGAACGATTCCAGCGTGCCAATTTCCCGGTCGGCACGGTCCATGTAGTCTTTTGCGGCCTTCAGATCGTCACGGTCGAGCGCGCCGCTGGCATCGCGCAGATCGCTGTTCATGCGATTCATGGCCGCCAGGATATCGCCGCGGATATCCAGGCCCTGCGCCTGCTGCTGGCTGCGAATCTGCTGCACGCCCTGTCGTGCGGCATCGGCGCGCGCGTCGAGGCTCGAATACCGGTCATGCGCGGCGCGAATCTCCTCGGGCGAAGGTCCCGCCGGTGCAGCCGGAGCGCTGGGCTGCGAGGCGGCCGATGCAGCGGCCTGTGAATTCGCCGCCGCCTGCCCTGCCTTCTTATAAGGTGTGCGGGCTGGAGGTGCGCTGGTGCTGGCCGCCTGATTTGTAGAAGGCGCCGGTGTTGTCGCCGGTGTTGTCGCCGGTGTGGCCGTGCTTAGCGGATTGGGCTGCGAAGCGTCGGCAGTCTGCGCAGCCGGCTGCGCGGCGCTGCCGGCGTCGGTCGCGGCCGCGGGGGGCTGGGAGTCAGTCGTCGCCGCCGCTTGTTTTTGGCCGGCATGAGTGGAGAAGACACGCGGCAGCAACGCAAACGCCAGCACGACGGCGATCACGGCGGCCGCGGCGCCCAGGCCGATCCACAGCCCGCGGTGGCTCTTGCCTGCCGGGGCCGCTGCTGCCGATGCGGCCGGGGCCGGGACCGGGGCAAATCCCGGAGAGACTGCCGCTGGAGCGGGCGCCTGCGCGGCTGCGGCCGGTTGGGCAGCATGCGGATCGCGCAGAGACTTCAGTGCTTTGCGAAACTCGTCCGCGGTCTGGAAACGTCCTTCGGGGGCCTTCACCATCGCGCGAAGTACGATGTTGTTCAGTTCGGCGGGCAGCGCCGGGTTCACCAGTGCCGGAGGAGTGGGCGCCTCGTTGAGTTGCGCGTTGAGCACGCTGTACGATGTCTCGGCCTGGAATGGCTTGCGTCCCGTCAGCATCTCGTAAAGGGTCACGCCAAAGGAATAGATATCGGAGCGCGCATCCACCGTGCCGCCGCGGACCTGTTCCGGAGACATGTAGTAGACCGACCCCATGGTCGTGCCGGGCCGGGTCAGTTGCATGTCGTTGGCGGATTTGGCAATGCCGAAGTCCATCAGTTTCACCACGCCATGAGCGGTGATCATGATGTTTGCCGGCTTGATGTCGCGATGCGTGACTCCGCGGCCGTGCGCGAAACTGAGCGCAGCGAGCACCTGGGTGGAGTAATCCAGGATCTTTTCCAGCGAGAGTGTCGACTGCGACGCCATCTTATCCAGCGTCGTGCCCTCCACGTACTCCATGATCATCACGAACTGGTTCTGGAACTGGAAGGCGGTGCGCAGTTGCGCGATGTTGGGATGTTCCAGGCCTGCCAGGGTGCGGATCTCGGCCATGAAGCGGGCCGCCAGATCCGTCTCCGAGGAAAACTCGGGAAGAAGGATCTTCATCGCTTCTTCGCGGTTCGAGATGATGTTACGCACCTTGTAAACGCGGCCCATGCCGCCGGCTCCAAGGAGCGCCAGGACTTCGTAATCGCCGACGCGGTTGCCAACCTCTAATGCCATAGGGCGCCTCTCTCGCTAATATTTCCGGGGAGCAGTAAAGCCAGCGGTACTGCGGAACGCCACGAGTTTACTCCATCGCGGCGCCGCCCGCCCAGAGATTTCCCGATCTACGTACCTTGATTGCCTCCCGGCGGGCTGGCGCGAGCGCGGGCGCCACCCGGCCGGAGCGATTCGGCTTGCCTAAAACTTGTAGGATATGCCGATCAGCGGGGTCGGCCGGCTGCGCAGGCCCGTGTTGTTGAGCTGTACGAGAAGGTTGCCCGAGAACACAAAGCTTCCCACAGGCCGCCACTTAAAGCCGGCGCTGAAGTTGTTGATGGTGTAACTCGAGTTTGAAACGGTGCTCGATTTCAGAGTGAGCGAAGTATTCGCGAAAGGCGGACTCGTTCCCGGCCTCTCGTCGAGGAGACTATTCAGCACGAGGTCGGCGGTTTGGACCTTGGGCGTATTGAGGTACTGGTTGCCCAGGATGTCGGCGGCCAGTGTCAGGCGCTTGAAGGCGGCCCAGTCGGCGCCGAAGTTGTACTGCACGCCGCCGGGCAGATTCTGGTTTTTTCCCGCCGTGTTGGTGGGGTTGTCCAGCTCGGAGGATGTATTCCACTGGTAGCCGATCTTCAGATGGGGAGAAAACCGCTGCAGGTATGAGTAAGCGAGATAAGGATTGAAGCCCCAGGCGCCGGCGCCAAGCAGATTCAGATCGTCGCCGGTGGGGGCGCGAAGGCTCGCGGCCGCGGCGAAGGTAGCGTGCTCGCCGGTGAATAACTGATATTTCCCGTTGAACAGGATGTCGCCGAGGCCGGACGCGGAGGCTGCATTGCTCTGAACCTGGGGAGTGTAGGGGCCGAAAAGCAACGCCGTGTTGTTCGCGTTGACGATGTAGGATTGCGGATTTAGCGTATGTGCACCCAGCGAGACGCGCTCGATGGGCAGGATGGCCGAAAGGTCGAGTTTGTTGGTCAGGCCGACCGTTCCGACAATCGTAAACTGATTGATCTTGAACGAAAGATCGGTGTGTTCCTGGGTGTAGGTGTTGCTGAGCACGACCGTGTTATTCGTGCCCGGCACATAGGCCGTCTGCACGTATCCGAAGGGCAGGTTGCCCAGGGATAAGCCGTCAATATTCGTGAAGACGAACTGACTGCCGGTGAAACCCACGAACACCTTGCCTTTGCCGATCGTCTGGGCGCGATCGACGAGGATCGGGCCGAGATTGCTGATGGTCTCCGGGACGCCTCCCTTGAGAATCACGATGGTTCCGGCCGAGGCGCTGGCGATGGGCAATTGGCTCACCTGCGTGGCGATGCCGATATTGATGCCGGTCGCCACAGTCACCGCCGAATTTGCCCCCGTGGTGCCCCCGCCGCCCAGAGCGTTCTGGTTGACAAGCACGCCGGTGGCGATGGGGAATTCGCAGACGATCTTAGAAGAGAAAGGCTGCTTGGAGCAGTCGATTTGCGCCAAACCGCAGGAGCCGGAGAAGGCGGCGAGCAGGAGAAATTGGAGAGTGCGTCGTTTCATCGGTGTTCCTCGGGACAACACGGGATTCATGGGGCGCGCGCGGCAGAACCGCCGCCGCGGCGCCCCTTTGGCACGTTAAAGTGTGATGACTACCTTGATGAGCGCTTCATACAGGTTCTGATCCGATCCCTCGCCCTGAATCACCAGGTCGTAGGAGCCGGGAGGAGTGGCTTTGGTGGTCAGACCGATCGTCAGCGGAGCGGTCTGAGTGCCGCTGCTCGCGGCAATGGAGCTCTTGTTGGCGGAGCAAGTGATTCCCAGAGACTGTGGAGCGCGGGCACTCGAAAGCGCTGGACCTGTGACGGCCACGCACCACGGCTCGCCCTTAATCGGGGGCAGCCCACCGCCCGCGATTGACAGGGCTTTTAGCGAGACGCCCTTGGGCAGCACGAAGTCCACCGTTCCCGAGGTTGATTTCCCGGATACGATGGTCGGCATCGTAGTCACTTCGCCCACGAAGACGTTGAGGGACTCCGCCTGGGTGGTTGTGAAGTGCAGGTTGTCCTTGGCGTTGGTTCCGGTCACCTGGATCTGATAGGTGCCAGGGGTGGCGCCGGTGGCATTGATCACGATGGGAAGCGATTGCTGCACGCCGCTGGGCCGGACGTTGAGCGAGATGCCGTTGGGCATGACGCAGGTGGGTAGCTTGGCGCCGGAGGGCGCAGTCAGGGCTTTGGCACTGCAGGTGATCACGATCGAGTGGCTGTACCCTCCGAATGGCGCGGGTGAAACCGTGATCGCGGTGGGGACGACAGGATCGGTGGCGGTGGTGTAGCCGTGGGCTACGAGCACCTGCGGGGTGGCGGAAACAGCGAGATTGAAGCTCTGCACCGTGACCTGGGTCTGGGCCAAGCCGACTTGCGGGTAACTTGGGTCGCCCGTGTAGACCGCCGAGATGGTCTCATGTCCGGTAGGATCGAAGGTGCTCTTCGCCGTGGTGTTGCAGACCGCGACTCCGGTCGGCGTCGCAGCTCCGGACAGGAAGGTGACTTTCACTGCGGCGCACTCGGTGATGGCGGTGCCGTCGTGAGTGAAGGCCATGGTTCCGGTGAAGGGAACCGGCAGCACCTTGTAGTTCTGGCTCCGGACGGCAAACGGTAACTGCGGCGAGAGGGTGGCGGTATAGGTCACCGCGTGTCCCGAGATCGCCGTCGCGTTCGCAGAAGTCACTGCGACCTTTGTCGGGATCGAAGTTACGCTGAGGGTCCGCGTGTCGCTGCTGACGCCGTAGTTGGCGTCGCCGAGGTAGGAGGCTGTCACGGGGAAGCTTCCCGCCCCGATCCGATTGGTCGTGCAGCTCACGATTCCGCCCTTGGCATTGGCGATCGGCACCGCGTCGCAGTTGGGGAACGCGACCGTCTTCCCGGTGTTTACGTCGGTGTATTGGGCTGTTCCGCCGGCGACGAGGGCGCCTCCCACGGTGAACTTGAGGTTGCCCGCGAGCGAGAAGCCGAGGAACTGCCGCGTGACGGTGCCGATGAAAGTCGTCGGCTGGTCGACGGAGACGGTCGTAGGCGTCTGAATGACGGTGGTTGTCGGAGAGCGCCCGATAGTCTCCTGTGAGGTTGCCGAGCCCGACGAGCTCTGGAAGTTGGAGTTGGCAGCCATCGATGCCTTGATGGAGTAGCTGCCCGGCGCGAGCGAAGAGTTGGTGCAGGTGGCAACGCCGGAGACAGCGGATACCGCGGCCGAGCAGGCAGTAATCGTGCTCGAGCCTTTGGTCGCGGTGAAGGTGACGGTTCCGTTCAGCGCCACTCCGCCGACGGGCGGCAAGGCCTGGCTCGGCGAAGCCACTACGTTCGCGGTAAATGTCACCGCCTGGTTGACGGCCGCGGAGAGCGGCGACGTAAGAACACTGGTGATGGCGGTGGCTTCAGGGGTGATGGTCTGCGTTACGCCGGCGGAGGCTGCGCTGGCGGTGTAGCTGGGATCGGAGACCGGCGTGAAGGTCGCCTTGATCGTGTGCGCGCCGCCCGCCAGTCCGATCGAATTGCAGACCGCGGTGGCCTTGCCGGTCCCCGCGTTGAAGATGACCGGGACCGACGCACAACCAGGCACGTTGCTGGAGGTGGTGGTGTCGCTGAAATTGACGTTGCCGGCGAGCGGCACGCCCCCGCCCGGAACCGGTGCGGCCGTCGGGGCCACCGTGGCGGTGAGGGAGATGGGGCTGTTGAGGACGACGGAGGACGGACTGGCTGGCGAGAGAGTGGTAACCGTGGATGCGGCAGGGGAAACCGACTGCGTTCCCGAGGCGACACCGCTGCCGTAGTTGTTATCGCCGGAGTAGGTAGCCACGATGTTATTCACGCCCAGCGTCAGGCCGGGGGTGGTGCACAATGCGGTGAAATTGCCGAGGCCGTTGGCCGTCGTGCTGAGCTGCACGACGCCCTTTATGCCGCAGTTCGGCGCGACAATCACGCTGCCGTTGGAGGTGAAGGTCACGGTTCCGGTGGGCGTGTGGCCGGCGCTGGGCGTAATCGAATCGGTGAAGGCAACCGCCTGGTTGACCCCGGAGGCGCCGCTGGGCGAGGCGCTCAGCGCGGTGGCCGTGAGGTTGGCCACGATCTTCTCATGAACGGTGTTGGACACCGGACTGTTGGCGTAATTCGCATCGGTGGAAGTGAACGCCGCGACGATGTCGTGCGTGCCCGCTGTCAGCGACGAGATGGGGCAACTGGCAGTGCCGGAGCTGACCGGGACGCTGGAGCACAAGACGGCCGGAGGGCCCGCCGAGTTGTCGGTGAAGGTTACGTTGCCGTTGACGGGAACCCCCGGCGAGGTCGGCGATCCGGAGTTGGGCGTCACGGTGGCGGTGAATGTGACCGCCTGGCTCAGGCCGGCAGGATTGATGTCTGCGGTGAGAGCCGTCGTCGTGTTGGTGGTGTTCTCGGTGTGCGCGGCGCCGCTGGCCGAAGTGCCGGAATTGTAGTTGGAGTCGCCATTGAAGGTCGCGTTGATGGTGTGCGGCCCATGCGTGAGCACCGTGGTGTTGCAGGAAGCCGTGGCCCCGGTCGTGGTGACGGTGACGGGAACGCCGATGCAGCCGGCGATCTGGGTCGTCGTGCCGTCGAGGAAGGTCACCGTGCCGCCGGCGGTGAAAGCCACAAGATTCGTCGCCGGATTGGGCGCCGGACTCGGCGTGACGGTGGCATTAAGCGTGATCTGCGCGTTGACCTGGCTTGAGGCCCCGCCGGAGACCGAGACACCAGTCGATGTGTTGGCCTTGGCTACGGTGAACGACACCGCGGCCGAAGCCGGGCTGGCGTCGTAGTTGGTGTCGCCGCCGTAGGAAGCCGTGATCTTGTGCGTGCCCGCGGTCAGCAGGAAGTTCGGGCAGGTCGCTTTGGCGGAGCTGATGGTCTGTGCGCTTGGGCACGCGGGGATCGGGGCACTGTTGTCAAGGAACGTAATGCTCCCGGTGACCGGAACCGAGCTGCTTACGTTGGGCGCCACGGTGGCCGTGAGCGTAGTGGTCAGCGGCTGGTTGACCGTGGAATTGGAGACCGCCGAAACCGTGGTGGTCGTGCCCGCCAGGTTGACCTTCTGGGTCACGGTATTCGAAGTACTGCTGGTGTAGTTCGTATCGCCGGAATACGCCGCACTGATGACGTAGCTTCCCAGGGCGAAGAACGCGGACGTGGGAGTGCAGGTGGCCGTGCCAACTCCGGTGGTCGTGCTGAAACTGACACTCGCCGCACTGGTGCATCCGGGAATCGCCGTGCCGCCATCGTGGGTAAACGTGACCGTGCCGCCGATGTGGACCGCCGCGGAAACTCCGGTGGGCGGCGCGATGGTCGCCGTAAATGTGACCTGTGTGCCGACCGGGGACGGATTGGTGCCGGAGGTCAGCGTGGTGTTGGTGGACTGCTGATCGATGGTCAGTGAGTAGGGGCTGTTGGTTCCCGCGGTGTAGTTGGCGTCTCCGGAGTAAGTCGCCGTGATGCTGTCCGGGCTTCCGCCGGTGGCGACGAGGCTGGAGAGCGTCGGCGTGCAGGTTGCCGTCGCCTGGCCGGTGGTGTTGTCGTAAACGACGGAGGCTGCGCTTGTGCAGCCGGCGATGGACGCACCGCCGTTCTTGAACGTGACCGTCCCGCCGATCGGCACCTCGTTGGCCAGCACAGTGCCGGTTGGCGGCTTCACCACCGCGTTGAGGGTCAGAGGAGCATCGATGGTCGCCGTAGCCGGAGTGGAGCTTGGCGTCGTCGTCGGAGCCGCCTTGGCGACCGCCAGCGATTGGGTGGAGTTGCTGGTCAGGTAAGGGGAGGCCGAGTCGGGAGTATAGGTCGCCGTGACGGAATACGGCGAACCCGCCACGGTGAGGCTGGATGCGGTCGGAGTGCAGGTGGCGACGCCGGATCCGTTCAGGTTCACCACGACCTTTGGTGAACTGCAGCCGGGCGCGGCGCCGGAGAATGTGACGGTTCCGGTGGGCGTGCCTGTCGCCTTGCCGGCGAGCTTGGAGACGGTTGCCGTGATGGTGACCGGCGAGTCGACCGTCGGCGTGGCGGAGAACGTGACGACGGTCTTCGACGTGCTGCCCACGGTAATGAACCCAAACCCGAAGCTGTTGTTGAAATTCGACGAGCTGCTCGAGTTGAACGAGGTGCTGATGAAATGCAATCCGTCGCTAAGCGAGCTTGCGACAATCGTGCATTGCGCCGAGGCCGTTGCCCCGGAGGAGTTCATGCCGGTCTGGTCGGTGCCGCTTTCGTGGCAGGTCGTCGGGCTGCCATCGATGGAGAAAGTGCCGGTGCCTCCGATCGAAACCGCGTTGGCCGGGTTGGCAGGCAGGGTGGCGGGGGACACCGTAGCGGTAACGACGAGGTCAACCCCATCGGATTGCGAAGACGGCGTCGACACGGCTGTAGACGTATCGGAAGCGTTGATGTCCAGCGTCGTCTGCGCGCTCGGATCGGTGGCAAGTATAGCGTTGTAATTGCCGTCTCCGGAATAGGCTGCGGAGATCGTGTCGCCAATGGCTCCCTCAAGGCTTGTTGTCGTGCAGGTGGCCGAACCGGAGCCTGCGACGTTGTCTGGAGTGACTTGCACCACGTTGTCGTTGGTCGTTGATTCTGCGCACACGATGCTCGGAGTAACGGTGCTGGCGAAGGTCAAGGTTCCTGTCGCCCCGTTTGGCGCCGTTCCGCCGGTTAGGGTTACGGTGAAGACTTCTGAAGCATCCACCGTGTCCGGCGAAGTGCCGGCACTCACGTTCTCGGTTAGATCCGACTTCGCATCGGAGTGGACCTTGAGCAGCGTGATGTCGGTGCCCATCGGAGTGGCGCCGTTGTTTCCGTTCGCCGTGACCAGATTCCAGAGTCCGCCTTTGCCGCTGGAGATAGCCACCATCGCTTCGGGTCCCGCGCCTACAGGCAAAGTCGCCGCTCGCCGCAGCGTGCCTTTGGCGGTTCCGTAGAGCACGTTGACTGTCGAAGATCTGAAATTGGAGACCGCCACATCCGGCCGGTTGTCGCCGTTGAATTCGCCGATCGCCAGCGAAGATGGCCCTTCGCCGACTCTGTACCGCGTCGGCGCGCCGAATCCGCCCTTGCCGTCGCCGTGAAGCACCTCGACGGCATTGCTGCCGCCCTCGGCAACGATCAGGCTCAGCCCTTTGCCGTCCAGGTTGGCGATCGCAATCGCCGATGGCGCGTTGCCCAGTTCGATCTCCCCGCCATCGCTGAATCGGCCCTTTCCATCGCCTTTCAGCAGGCTGGCCGTTCCCTGCGACTTGCAGGAGTTGTCATCGCCGCAACGGTTGGCGACCAGCAGATCGAGATGACCGGTTCCGCGCAGATCGCCGGCGGCAATCGAGTCGGGCGAATAGCCGAGGGTGTACGACTGCGCAAGCGCCAGTTTGCCTTCGCCGCGTCCCATCCAGATATCGAGGTTGCCCGGCTCCGCGCAGGTCTTGCGGCCGCAATCGGTCGCGATCGCGACGTCAGGTCGTCCGTCGCCGTTGAAATCCCCGACCAACAGCGCGCGCGGGCTGGCGGCCAGGGAATAGGTTTGCGACTCGCCGAATTTTCCCGTGCCCAGGCCGGGCTTCACCATGAGGGTCTTGTCGATCTGGTTGATGGCGATCAGGTCGAGCTTCTTGTTGCCGTGCAGATCCGCCAGCGCCACGGCGACCGGACCATTGCCGAGCGGGTAGGTATCGCCGCGCTTGTAGGTCCCATCGATATTCGCGAAAAGAACCTCCGCCGTTCCTCGGCTCTTGCAGGAGGAATCGCTGCCGCAGAAGTTGGTGACCACAAGATCGGGCCGGCCCATGCCGCGCAGGTCGCCGGCGGCGATGGCCTTTTGTTCAAGCTGGGACCGGTAGGCAGGAGCGGCCTGGAATGTCCCGTCCCCATGGCCAAAAGGCAGGCTGACGGTCGCGTCCCCCGCGTTCAGGATGGCGAGATCGGTGCGTCCGTCGCCGTTGAAATCGGCGGCGGCGAGGTCGACAGGGGAATTTCCGGCGGTAAAGTCGGCGGCGGGCTTGAATGTGCCGTCGCCTTTGCCGGCGAGCACGCTGAAAGTGTTGGCCGCCTTGTTGACGGTGATCAGGTCGCTGCCGCCATCGCCTTTCAGATCGGCCACCAGGACGGCTGCGGGGCCATTGCCCACGGTGTACTTAACGCCGGGCTCAAAACTCCCGTCCTCTTTTCCAAGAAGAACGATGAGATGGTTGGCCTTGCCCACGGTGACGGCCAGATCGGTTCTTCCATCGCCGCGGAAGTCGCCCGCGACCACTGAGGTTAACGGGTTCGCAGCGACCTTTGCGGCGGGCAGGGCGTGGAAGCGCCCGCTGCCGTCGTTGAGGAGAACGGTCAGGGTTCCATCGGCGTTTGCCACCACCAGATCGTGATGTCCATTGCCTTTCAAGTCGGCAGCGGCCAGGGCCACCGCCGGGTGGCTGAGCGGAATGCTGCGATCCAACCAGAATCGGCCATCGCCGTCGCTGGCCATCAGGGCAATTCCGGTCGCCGACGCGACGGCGAGTTCGACTTTTTCATTGCCGCTGAAATCGGCGGCCGCGATCCCCACCGGATGAGCGATCGCCGCAAAGCTCGCCGGCTTGCGGAAGGTTCCGTCGCCATTGCCACGCAGCACCTCGATGGCGCCGCTAGCTTCGTCGGTGACCACGATGCTGAGCCTTCCATGACCGGCCAGGTCCTTGAGCAGCACGTGCCCGGGCATGGTTCCGGCCGTATATTCGACGCCCGGCTCGAAGCCGCCCTTGCCGTCGCCGAGGAAGACCGTCACGCTGCCGGAGGCTTTGTGCGTCATGACCAGGTCCGGTCTCCCGTCTCCGTTCACGTCGCCGACGGCGACGCTGGTGGGCGCTGCCGGGACAGCAAACGCAGGCGCGACCACGAACGATGAACCCGCATGGGCCGAATCCGCAGACTGGGCACGCATAAGAAACACGCAGGTGGCAAGCAAAACGGCAGTCCACAGCAGCCGACTCGACGAAAAGGCAATGATTCGCCGCACCATCTCTAATCTCCGAAACTGCAAAGTTGAAAAGCCCGGGGACAAAAGGAAGACGTGCTGGTTGGCGCAGGACCGCCGCAACCTGTGAGTACCGTCGCGATCGCCCCAATCGATCGTGAACGCGCACTCAAACCGCCCAGAAATAAATCCGAAGAAATCTTTGGGACAACACGGCGAGCGGGGTTACCGAGGTCCGCAAGAATCGTGATCGTGCCCCTGAAAACGTTTCTCAAGTCTGAATCCGGCTTTTCAGGAATTCCGGAAGCAGGTTGAGCATCCTTCGAAATAGATGTATCCGAATTTACTGCCGCCTAACCGCCCTGACCCCACAGGGCGGCGGTTCCCCAGTTCGAAGCGGACACAGTATTCAAAAAATGCCGCAAAACGACGACTAAGAAATCCCAACAATTGGTGGTTGCTGAAACGTGGTTCATTCTAGGGCGGCACTATGTAAAAAGCAAGAATCTTCTTTGGCAACTTTACGATTACTATTTACCGCACAAAGGTCATATTCATCGAGTGCTGCCGATGCGGCGGCAGGCCCTATCTCCTGCGTTCCCGAAGATGCCATGGCGAGGTCGTCCGCGGACAAGATCGAGTATTCATCGCGCCGGTGATTCAACTCACCTCCGGGGGCGCGGACCCGATGTTCCGTCTCGACAGATGCCTTACTGCCAATCGGCGATCGTCCAGGAACCGCCGCGCTTGGCAAGCGTGAAGCGAATCCTGTTTGGAGGCTGCGGCGAGCTGCCCGGAACCGCGAAGCTGATCGAGCATGTCCAGGTGGCCGAATCGCCGGAGATGGCCAGCCCGGACGCGGGACAGGTGTCCGTCACCTTGATTCCGCCCTTGAAAACATCCTGCCATTTTTTGGCTTTCAGGCCCGGGAAAACGGCAAGCATCCCGTTGACGTTGCGGGCGCTCAGCGCAGAGTTGAAGCTCTCCACAAGTCTCCCGATCGGCACAGAGTCGTCGACGGTCGGCGGCGGCGGAGGATTCTTCACCGTCTCGGTCTCCTTGGTCTCGATCTTGGGCGGCGGCGGAGGCGCAACCACTGTGATGGTGACCGACGACGTCTGTGTGCCTCCCTCGCCCTTCGCGGTGAGCGTATAGGTTGCGCTCTTCTCCGGGGTGATGGGCTTGTCGCCGCTCGCACTCATCGGCCCTATGCCGTTATCGATTGAGATTTCGCTCGCGCCGGTCGTGATCCAACTCAGCGTAACGGACTTCCCCGCCTCGACCGAAGTGGCGCTGGCCAGCAGGCGCGCGGAAACCGGCGTGACCTGCTTGGTAGCGACGACGATCGGACTCATCAACAGGGTGAAATCCTGCTTCTCCCCCGCTTTGATCGAGAAGTCCTTCGTTGCCCCCTGATATCCCGCCAGGCTCACAGCGATGGTGTGCTTTCCGGGTTTCACCTGCGGCATATGAATGATGGCCGTGCTATTGGAATCCACTACGGCTTGCGCGGCGCCGTCCAGGCTGACGGAGGCCTTCGGAATCGAATGAATGGTCACCCAGGCGTCAGTCGCCGGCGGAGGCTGCTGTCCTGGGATCTTCGTCATCTGGCACTGCACTGCGACCTGGCCACCGGCTGCGATGTTCACCGTTTGCGCCGCGCATTCGGTGTAGCCCGGCTTGGAGAAGCTGATGGTGTGCGAGCCATGCTCGAGGGTGAGAGTGGCCGTGCCGTCGGGCAGCGTGAAGCCCTTGGTGTTGCCGGGCCCGTCGACGTTGATGGCAATCTCTTCGACGCTTCCTTTGACGAGTAGCGTACCGGTCGTGACCAAAGGCTGATCGTGATCATGCTTCGGTGGAGGCGGAGGCGGCGTCCGGAAGACGAAGATGGCTACCACAACGGCAACCACGGCAAGCAGTGCTCCGCCGGCGATGAGAGGGATGGGCAGCTTCTTCCTCTGCGGTTCTTCGGCCACCGCGGTTTCGAAGCCGATCTGGGGCACCGTGCCGGTTTTGCGCGCGGCCGGCCTGGAGGCTTCGCTGCCCAGGCGCTTCCAGTCCGCCTGCAGCGCGGCATCGGCAAACTCAACCTGATTTGCGACGCCCTTCAGGGTGTCCAGAGCGCCCGCCGAATCGTTCGACACCAGCGCGTTCCGCGCCGATTCCAAGGCAGCAGCCAACGACTCGTTGGCCAGCTGCTTGCGCCGCGTCTCGATTTCGGCGATACCGCGCTTCAGCGCTTCTGTCTCGCCGTAGGCGCGCTGCACGCTCGCCAGCGAATCGATCGCCTCCTGGAACTTGCCCTGCTCGATGGCTTCGGTGGCGGCGGTCAGCGCCTTATGCGTGGCCTGCTTGCGCGACAGCTCAGCGCGAATCTCGTTGAGCAGCGTGTAAGGCTGGCTGCCCGCGACGGCGGCAGCCGGCACCGCCTGCAACAGCTCGAGGGCTTCCTCAAGCTGGCCGCGCTCGCGCAGCCGCACGATGCGCACCATCTGCGCGCCCATCTTGCGTTCCGCTTCTTCCTGCTGCGCGCGCGCTTCGGCCAGGATTCTTTGCAGAGATGCGTCGCCGGTCTCGGCGCAGGCCGGATCGAGCAGGCGGATGGCCTCGTCGAAGCGCTGCTCGCCCATCAGCGAACGCGCCTGGGCGATGCAGCCGGCGATCAGCTCGCGGCGGCGGCGCTGGGCCAGGTCGTTCCTGGCCAACTCGAGCAACTCGCTCACTCCCTCCGAATCGAGGAACTCGAGCTGATACGACTCCAGGATCTCGATGGCCTGCTCGAACTGGCCCTTGTCCATCGCATCCTGCGCCTTGCGCAGATAGCGGCTGCGCGTCTGCTCCTTCTCGGCGGCTTTGAGCCGCTGCAGCAGCGAGTCCTCAAGGGCCAGCAGCCGCTCCTCGCCGGGCAGCTCCTTGAGCGCTGCCTGCACCACGGCCAGCGCCTCAGTGGGCGAATCGAGAAACAGCTCCTGGGCCCTGGCGACTGTGGTCGCGATGAACTGGCGAGCGCGATGGCTGCGCGCCTGCATCGCCACGCGCGTCTTGAGCTGGAGCAGCGAAGCCTCGCTGGGCAACTGCTGCACGGCGCGCTCCACCAGGTCGATGGCGCGAT
>Ga0335081_10010273_pt1 | contig 15119 bp, 10 predicted proteins | sample Lox_Sample_35_FD_206713 | JGI IMG/M metagenome (GOLD analysis project Ga0335081, IMG submission 206713) | Soil microbial communities from Loxahatchee National Wildlife Refuge, Florida, United States - Lox_Sample_3.5 | ecosystem: Environmental > Terrestrial > Soil > Wetlands | place: USA...
ACACAGTAACTAGCGAATTTCTAACAAAAAATATTACTCCTATATCAAGAAATACGAAAGACGACCCAAAATGAACCCAAGGTCATTTTTGCTATCAAGACTCACTCAGCGCCTTGAAAGCATCTTTCGGACAACTATACTTCAAATACGACATCGGTGATTCATTCAGATGAAGTGAAACATGAAAAGGCGATTGTTGAGATTCGATGAGATAGACCTTCGCCTGAAATATAAGGTCATTCATTGATCCCATGACTCTCCGATCCGTTATTTTAGAGAATGATATTTCATCGGCAAGAGGTTCGATGTATTTTTCAAATATGGATTTATTACCGTCGGCGGCCATGAATTGCTTTATGTAGGTCAGGACTCCCTTAATGAAATTCTTTTCATTGCTCATGCCATGCCCATACATAATCATGGAATACAAAGAAACGGTGTTGGTCAGGATGATGTATTGAACACGTTGTGCTGTGAATAGATGGGCGCTCCAGTCTGCATATGGATTCCCTTCCTGCGAAATGATGTGCAGTTGTGTGATTCTGAGTTTCTTTGAGAGTCTCTGTGTGAGTCTGAGTATCATCTTTCCGTAATCTTTGTTGATCCTATCTCCAATCCTTCTCTTTTATCTTAAAGAGCTGATCCACCGATATAAAGTGAATCAGGAGTTTTTCATAGCGACGCTGATAAGGGGATTTAATATTTGGACTCAGCACATAATTCTTCCCCTCAGGATAGAGTGATCGAAATACCATAAGATTGGCAGGATCAAAGTGGTCGGGATTGATTTTGCACTCAATGGCATCTGCTTGTTGCCCCGGGCCTCTGACCACAAAGTCCACCTCGCGTCCGGATTTGTCCCGCCAGTAAAGAACATTGTGATCGTTGATTAGTGTTCGCAGCATATCGAGTGCCAGGTGTTCCCACAAGAGACCACGATCGTCATCACGAATAGTATCCCAACCTCTGACAAACGTTACGAACCCGGTATCAAAGGCGTAGCATTTTGGTCTGCGCTTAATTTCGCGGCGGCCCCCTCCCTGAAACGGGGGAAGTAAGAATACCGCATGGGCAATGCCCATGGCTTCTACATGAGCCTTTACCGTATGCCTGCTCAATTCACTCAAATGAGCCAGATTGGTGTAATCAATTAGACTACCGCTTTGTCGAAACAACAAATGCAATAACTTCATGAAGCCGGTCCGTTTGCGGATACTGAAAAGCTCCTGAATGTCCCGGGCATAAAAACTATCCGTCCATTCTGAAAAAAAGGCGGCATGCTTCGTGTCCGAAAGCAACGGTTCCGGCAGTCCTCCATGGAGCAATCGCCGGTCCAGTTCCTTTATGTTGAAGTAGTCTATGCATTCGCTCCAGAGCACCGGTGGCAAATAGATCATGTGCTTTCGCCCCGTCAGGCTATCACGAAATTTCTTCGTAGCCGCCAAGGTGGAGGAGCCTGTTGCAAGTACTTTCAAGTGCGGATAGGCATCTGCCGCAATTTTCAATAGACGGCTCGGATCCTCTAAACGGTGGATTTCATCAAAGATGACAATGGACCTTTTATCGAGGCTGTCGTAGAAAGGCTCTGGATCGACTAATCGGCGCACCACTGAGGGCAGATCGCAATTTTGATAGACTGCCTTGGAAAACATCCGGGCTAAGGTTGTTTTCCCTACCCGGCGAACTCCCGACAGCCATACAATTGGTCGCTTTTTCCACGCCTCTTGAATCTGTTGTATCCAGAACGTACGCTCAATCATAGGAACCATATTTACCATTTAGACGTCTAAATGTCAAGTATAAGTGCATTAACAATAGTCATAGAACATGTTTAAGCCTGGCGTTCATAGAGCGGATGAGCACTTCGTCCGATCAATCTTACTCACGATACGCTGAAAGGCGTATGTAGAATATCTTTCCCCTCCGCCATTTGAGCTTTGTTCCAAATACTGAAGCGTGCTTTATTATTCCCGAGGCAACAGGCGTGCTATACATTTGCTACTCTGATGTTTGATGCAGGTGAACATCCGGGATGGGTACAAAGGATGATGGGACACGAGACCATGCAGATGATCTATAAAAAGTACTACTCATACATCGGGAATTACGAGAGGGATGAGGGTAAATTTTTCATGGAGAGGGTATTTAATTCTAAGACGAAAATAGATTCAAAAGACCCCCGAATTGTCTCAGATGTCTTGAAAAAAACGACCTAAAATGAACCCAAATAGAAATGGGGATTTAGACTATAAATCTAACCCCATAATCATTGAGAAAAAAGGTTCAATTTTGATGCCGAGGCCGGGACTTGAATGTGAAGTTGAAACTTTTAACAATATGTCGTGATCTCGGGCATTTCCTTGTAACTTCAATATAATACGAATATATTTTAATTCTTCAAAAGCCCCTAAAAAACCCTAAAAATAGGTTAAATTTTTAATGAAAAACGTCCCAAATTGACACAAATGCCAATGTCGGGACAGAAACCCGATTATCCTTTGCGAATCGTTACCAGATGTTCTTTCAGGCGTTTCTCAAAATCGTGAAGAGACTTTATTCCATCAATTATGTGTACGTGCATAACATGCATTTTTTTCTTTTTACCCCATCCATTTTGTACATGAATGAATGTTACTTTAGGTTCACAAATCGTATAAAATGGAAGTGCTTCTTCTATTCGATTGATTGGCACTGGGCGAAGTGAACAACATATAATATGAACGATGTCGTCAAGGGACCGATCAATCTTCTTTTCATGAGAATCTCCCCAACTAAAAAACATTGATGTGTGAAGCATCTCCAGTTCTTTTTTTGTGAATGATGGATTAAATAGAAACCTCACGCGGTCAGTTTTTTCCGCAGACGTCCTTATGGCAGTTAACCCACTTACATACTTACCGTTAAGGAAGATTCGTTTTTCTTCTGAAATGCGAAATGTCTTCGGTAGCTGGGATGCTGCTTGATGTCGAAGATTCTCAAACTTCTGTACTTGGGATAGGCGATTAAATGTTTCTTCTTCATGCTGCGTCGTTTCCTCTCTCTCTATTTTTTGGAGGATCGGTTTAATGACATGATCTATCCTTGAACTCAATCTCTTTTGAAAAGTGTCGGTGGGTTTCTTCCAACTGATAATATTCTTCATTTGGAGATCAAAATGAACTTTGAAATTCCCATATTCATCATCAACTCTTGGATTAAAGTGATCAGAACGTGCTATAAATATAACTGACTTTCGTAAACCATGAACTCTACCAGCTTCATAGTAAACTGATGGTCTTGCATAAGTGAGGTCAGCTATGCAGAAGTCACACTCATCTATCAACTCTAAAATCTTGTCATCAATATCATCATTGTGTTCTAGGCGATCCACTCTAAGTGGATTGATCCTTTTTATAGTAAGAACAGGTCTAATTACCTTAAAAAAAATATTGTCGACATCCTTTTTGTCGAAAGCACTTGCAATGAAGCATTTGAGTTGACGCATGGTTACTGTGTCCCATTTGCTCTTGAGGTGTAGTTATTCCTCCCATCACAGGGAACATTCATTTTCTTAAATCTTTTAATTTAGGGTCCAATATTTTATATCCCCCACACTTCATCAATCTTCTCTTTTATCTTCTTCTTGTAGGTCTCGATCAGTTTCTTGTTCGCATCCACCAGCTGCTGTTCTTCTTCAATTCTGGCGACGATCTCCTTCTGAATGTCCTGAGGGGGAAGGGGGATTTTCATAAGCTTTAAATCCGAAGATTTTATGCTGGCTTGATTCACTGCCTTCTGTGCGAAGGTTCTTGCATGTGATATGAACTTCTCACTTATCATAATTGCATAAAGAAAATCGGGACTAACCAATTCTTTATTGGGCATGAGCCTGAGTAGATTAATTCCGTGAATAACTGGTTCTCCTATGTTCTTGTATATTGCTGACTTTGCAAGATGTTCAATGCTATTTATGTGACTTAGCAGAATGTCACCTTCCTTTAAAAAATTAGACTCTTTAGGCTCATCGTTCGTCCACTTCGTTTTATCGAGATCAAAAACCCAATTCGATATTGACTGGATGCGTGACACACGATATTTACCTGGTTGATCTATTTGATTAACATTAGCTCCATTGCAAATATCAATACAAACTTTTCCCAACTCCACTACTTCCCAACTCGGGTCAATTTTTATCTCAGGTCTGTAATTGTCGACAACCTGTTTCGCACCATCAATGATCTTCTGGTAGCTATCCAGCTGTGAAACGATTTCCCGCTGGACTTCGATAGGGGGAAAAGGAATTTTAATCAGTGACAATTGATTAAGATAAATCCCTTTTTGAGCTACACCGACTGCACTGTCTGTTAAATTTTGCTGAACAAAATGACTCTGTAAAACAAAATTTAAATATGAAGAGTTTAATATATTTTTTAAGGGTTTCAGCACGGCAACAGAGCGTTGCAATACAAATCTTTCCACATAGTTTTGAACAACAGCTGAACGCCCAACTGTGCCAACTATAGTCAACAATACATCCCCTGCCTGTACACTTGTCCTCTTATCTTCTCTTTCAAAATCGACTTTATCAATCTCTCTAGCATTTTTGAAATTGATCTGGTTATTTATAATATTTTGTGAGCTTAACATATAGAAACCGCCATTTGAGGCTTCTCGTGGTGGATTATGAGAACCGTCCACAATTGTTTCACAGACTTCAGATAGTTCCATCAGCGGCCACTTCTGATTAACCAACGTTATCGTTTCTTTATAACGATCACCAGACAGATTATAATCCGCTGATTTGGATATTTTCTCAATCGGAACTAGACTCGCTGTCTTTTTGTCTTCATCGCATAGCTCAAATGGTTTCCCCGTCTGGATACTGATCTTGTATCTTTTCAGGATCTCAGTCGCAGCAGGAAGGTCATTTTTGTCGATAGGTCTTCGTTGTGCTCCCAGGTCAAACCCATCATTCTCAACTTTTACAAATAAGATGTATTTATTCTTCTTTGCTAAAACCTTGTTCATGAACAGGATACAGGTCTTGACACCGGAATATGGATTGAAAACTCCCGCAGGTAATGAAACCACCGCATAAAGATAATTTTGATCCACCATCATTTTTCTGAGAGCTTTATATGCATTCGCGGACTGGAAAATTATTCCCTCAGGGACAATGATCCCCGCTTTTCCATTGGGGGTCAGGTGCTCCATAATGTAATCGACAAAAAGGACTTCAGACCTCTTCGCCTGAATTGAAAATCTTTTATGAGGTTTGACCCCACCCTTGGGAGTCATAAAGGGAGGATTTGTTAAAATACAGTCAAAATCATCATCCCATTTATCTAAATTCCCCAGAGTGTCGTATTCGTGAATCTTGGGATCAGGGAAATCATGGAGATACATATTAACAAGTGAAAGACGAACCATGTCATGGGATATGTCATATCCGACAAAACTATTTGCAAACCGTTTTCTTTCATCAGGGGTGAGAGCTGAACCAGGTTTATTTGATCCCTCTTTGGTGTTTTGTCTCAGGATGTGTTGATATGCAGAAATGAGAAATCCTGAAGTTCCTACAGCTGGGTCTAAGATTTTATCTGTCTTCTGGGGATCAACAATGTTGACGATGAAGTTTATGATATGACGAGGAGTGAGGAATTGACCTGCGTCCCCTTGAGTCCCCATCACCTGAAGAAGGTATTCAAACGCATCACCCAACTCTCCATTGTGTCCATACCTGAATTCATCAATCTGTTTCAGAAAGATAGTCAGTACATCCGGATCTCTGAATGGTAAAAAAGCGCTCTTGAAGACATTGCGAAAAAACTGGGGGAGATTGGGATTGAGATGCATCTTTTCCAGTCCTTCCCCATACAGGGTGACTCTCTCATATGCGGAAAGACTTTTATCTAAAAGATGTCTCCATGCGTATTTCTGATAATCGCCAGTGAAGAATTTATAAGGTGCTCCCAATTGCACATTTTGTTCATCTATGTCGTTCATGAACTTATAAACAAGTGCGAGGGTAATCTGTTCTACCTGACCTGTAGGAGTGGGTATCTTTCCGACCAGGATATCTCTTGCGCTGTCTATCTTTTGTTTAATCTCTTGCGTTAACACTTTTTTTCCTTGAGTCACATGAACCGGTTGAGGTTCACATTATCTTTTATGTATTCGGGAATCTCTTTCAGTCTTACGGATCCCATCTTCGTCAAGATATGTGTCATCATGGGATCTCCCGCGAAAGCACTGTAGTCTTTCTTATTGATTTTCGTTCTGGTGTCTTCATCAACAATATAGGTCTTAAAAAATTCCCTTGTTTCATAGAAAATATCAGGAGGAACACTGGTATCGATTACGAATTTTTCAAATTCTTCTTCTGCAATTTCATCCTTGGTCTTGAACCTGTGGATCTTGCCAAACACCTTGTCCAGAATTTCCCAGAGACTAAGACGTCGATCAGAATTATACCCCTGACGTAATTTATCCAGATTAAAATAATATTCCGGTTTATCAAAGAGATGGGAACGAACATATCTTTCCATCTCCTCATAATTGCCACTATCAACGAAATCTTTAAATTCTGGCGACTCTTTATAAGTCTCCTTAACCTCACTCTCAAACCTATGGGAAAAGAGCTCTTTGTCAATTCTCCATTCCTCACCGTCAGGTTTGAAGATCACCATTGTTTTCAGCGGGTCCGGTATATCAATGACCGTTTTGTCTGGTTTTACTACTTGAGGGCCACCACCTTCTCCCTTTGTAGGGGGCAACTCGATAACTGCGTCATAGGGATATTTTTCCTCAAAGTATTCACAGTTCGCAAAGAAATCGAAGAGCTTAAAATTCTGCTTCTCCTGTCTTTCAGTAATTTCCTGTCCACCATCCCTTCTGGTATATGAGAAGGTATATTTTCTTGTTCCCCGTCCTCTGATCTGAACAAAGTCAGTTGGTGAAAAGATAGGTCTCATCATACAGAGGTTTAAAATATCTCGACAGTCGTATCCGGTAGTCATCATTCCCACTGTGACACAGACTCTGGTTTTACTGGTCTTGTATCCCTCAAGGAAATGGGTAAATCCTCGAAGATTATTGTTTGCAAAATTCATGGTGAACTGCTGCGCATCCGGTATATCTGAGGTTATTTGGATTGCAAAGTCAGATTGGTATTTACCAGGAAACATCTCCATGGCGTATTCATTAAGAATCTGGGTGATCTTGCCGGCGTGTTTTCTGCTGACACAAAAGATAATGGTCTTTCCTATCTCGCCTGTTATTGGATCTCTGTTAGCGTTCTCAAGGAAGGTCTTAACAAATTGTTTATTGGTCAGATCAGAGAAGAACTTTCTCTCAAAATCCTTCTGTTTATATATGACCTCTTCCTCTTCTCCTTCCTGTGTCTGAACCAATACCGCATAACCTTCATCTGAAAGAAGTTGAGTGGTGATGTCTGTTCTACAATCAACAGCTACCGGTCTGACCAGGTATCCATCATTGATTCCGTCTTCCAAGGTATAGCGAAATGTAGGGATGCCACTTTCACATCCGAAGGTCTTATAGGTAGAGAGTAATACTCTTCTTTCATATTCTCTTGGATCTGTGTCGGCTAATTCTTTCTCGTCCAGATTCTTCAAGTAATCTTTGGGTGTCGCTGTCAAACCCAATTTTGCGCCAATAAAATATTCAAAGATGACCCTGCTGTTTCCAGATATGGAACGATGTGCTTCATCAGAAATAATCAGATCAAAATCTGTGGGAGAAAAAAGTTTAAGGTATTTATTCTCATAGGAGATGCTCTGGATGGTGGTGACGACTACCTCTGATTTCTTCCAGTCGTCACGATTTTCCTTGAAAACAACAGATGTATAATCAGGATTGAGATAGCTTTTAAGATCCTTGTTAGCTTGATTTTCCAGTTCCAACCTATCAACAAGAAAAAGAACCCTGTTTGCGTTGTTTGTCCGAAGATAGAGTTTAATGATCGCTCCAGCGACAAGTGTTTTTCCTGTCCCCGTGGCCATTTCAAAGAGAAAGCGATTTTTATTTTCTGAAACTTCCTTTTGTATTTTTTTAACAGCGTCCAATTGATAAGGTCTCAGGAACTTCAGTCCCGTATCCTCGATGAACTGTTTTCTCTGGGATTCGTCCTTCCATCGGGGATCCTGCTGGTAATATGGGTTCTGAGTTAGGACAATATAGTTATCTCGGACATCTTCCCTGACCAGTTTGGATGTGTCTGGTGAGAATTTCTTCCGTCCGTTCAGGGTCTCTACGGATGGGAAGCGTGAAATTCTGGTAGGGTTTCCTAATTCCTTATCCCAGAAGTAATGGATGTTTCCATTGGAGAGGAGAATAAACCTGACCTTTTGAGAATTGGCGTAATCCCTCGCTTGTTCCTTTCCAATAAGGGGGTCTTTGTCTTCTGATTTTGCTTCAAGGACACATACAGGAAAACCACTTTCATCGAGGAGAAGGTAGTCTACGAATCCCTTCTTGATTTTTTCAAAGTCGTCTCCTGCTTCTTCTAATTTTACACTGGGTTCAACAAGGATTGTAGCAGGACCATCAGGAGTCTTGAAAAACCTCCATCCGGAGTCTTCAAGGAGTTTATTGATCTTGATGCGAGCTTTAGCTTCTTGCATAAAACATCAGTCCGATGTTGTTAGAAAGATTAGAGGATATGAGAATATTGCAAAAAAAATCCACAAAATCAATCGTTATTCTTGGGTCTTCCACGTTCTCCATTACAGAGAGTCAACACACAGAGAGAACAAGATTCCCCTTCGTCATCTTATTCTTCAATCCATGCGTGACCCTCTGGTTAACCCCCACTACCCCCACTTAACAATAGATCCAACCTAATTCCGGACTATACCTTCTTCTCTGATTCAACATTGGGTGAATGACGTTCTCCATGGATTCACAATCACCGACTTGTCTAATCCAAGTCTTGAGGTATGACAACATAGCATTGTGTGCCACCCAGTAATAGCCATACCAAATGTTATATCTTTCATTGGCGTTCTCTTTGACTTTTCCCGAGAGCTCGAACATCCGCGTTACTGCTTCCTGGATTAGATCGTCCTTGATACTCAATGCGACTGTATTCCTGGAGAAGGATCTACGAAAGACCTTCTTCGCGATCGTGTAGGAATAACCTGGATGGAAGTTATCCCTGTCGATGATGACCTGTTTTGTCCTGTAGTTTTTCACGATCCAGCCTTTTTTCTTGGCGCTCGCTGCGCAGGTGCCGGAGATGTGATATTTCTCCATCAGCTCCTTCACTGATAATTCAGTTGGGACACAGACGCGTTCCCTTCTTATTTCTTGTATAGTGGGTTCCATGCATGGTCCTTCCTTTCCGTTGTCTGGGGTTGAACAACAAAGGTTTAAAGATAGAAGGGGTGTGGACGTTATGGGGATCTGGGGTGTGTGGGGTGAATTACAGATGACCCACGTTATGGAAGAAACATGGTCATCCTGGACTCAAGAATTAATATATATGGTAGGAGTGGATTAGATGGCAAAAACGAACTGTGGTTCGTTTTACATGATCTCATGGATCAGGGTAATCTGAAATGGAAGAGGAATTGGTAGTTATTACCTATCATTATTCACCAATTCAGTTGCTATTGCATTCTGCTAACTAATGCAGTACAAGTCGAGCAATTAATTAGTTTCGCTCATGGCAGGGCTCAGATAATTGATTGTGTCACCAAAACGATGAACGTATTTTAATCGTCTGAGGGAACTGAAGTTGTTAATTATTTGCTGTAAAAACCTCTTGACACAGACAAAATTATATGCCACGAGGACATGAGCGAAGAGGTAAGATAAGTTATCTAACCCTAATATTAGGGAAAGAAACTGTGATGAGAGAAGAGTTGTGATCAAAAATGGCACACACGAGAGTGTGTGTTTTTTTGTCTGGCGGCACTAAAGTTTAAGGAGGGATAGGACGAAACCAGATATGGCTGATTGGAAAGGAGGCAATATCATGGAAAGAGAATTCAAGCATTGCTCAAGCAGTATGCTTAACTCTCTGGACAGACGTGGCGTAAAAAGACATATTGTAAATCAGCAAGGTGACACATCCGTTGTCAACGAAGTAAAGTATTTTGATGCATTAGACGACGCTTTTAGAAAATATGATCCAACCGGTGAAAAGGCTTTGAAGCTAATGGACAAATACGCAAGTAAAAAACGCTAAAAAATACAAATGATGAACTCATACCAGCGGGGTTAAATTAATTTTTAGCCCCGTTTTTTTTGATATAGGAAGATGAAGAATGAAAAGTCACGCACCACCACAAATAGAAGATTTTGGCCTCATCGTATCTTTCATACGAGTAAATATTGGCCAAGAATTTCATGTTGCTGATCGGCTGAAGAAAAGATTTACTGATGACAGTAAGGTGGCTTATTACACTTGTTATGGCCAATTTGATTTAATTGAAGTGCACACGGTAAACAGTTTGGATGCTATCAATCAAGTCCCATATGATCAAGATGTTATTGATTTTGAACTTTCTCTATTTCACGCATGGAAAGACATTTCAACACCCATTGTTCCTTGGGCTAAAAATTTTCCAGTCCTTGTTTTTACTTTTCTTAATATTCACCCAATACTTGAAGATTCTTGCACATTAGACATTGAGCAGAGAATCATTGAAACTCTTAAAGAAGAATTAGATGATAATATTACCTTCTTTTCTGGTATCGGAAGGAGTGAAATTTTAGTAATCTTTCGTGGTTATGATTTTGAAAATTTATTTCAAAAGATTTCAAAGTTCAGATATGAGTTAAATTTTGGGAAATTTGCTGCAAATTATGGAAACATTAAATTTGGTGAAGATGAATCTGTATTGATAGGTACTGCAAGTTTTCCCGCTATAGCGCACCCAACGCTATTGAATTTAAATAAGTATAATCCTCTTCAGGGTAAAGTGTTACCCCATACTGTAGTAGAGTGTCATCCTGGCAATGAAAAATATGTTGCCCTAAATAAGCCATCATCGTGTTCCACAGTGCGTAACATTTATGGAAGATATGATGTCTTTCTGTCGTGGAACGAGCCAATCGAACTTTCAACATATGCAAAAGAATTAACTTCTTTTCGTCAGAAATTGAGTGAAAATGAGGGGGTAAAATCAACCACCACAACGTTTGTTGGTCTGAATAGCATTGACCAATTTCAAGACCCCTGCAATGAGCACACATCAAGAAGTTTATTCGTGAAAAAAGCAATTAGGGATATAGATTCCATTTTGGGACTATCAAAAAACTTGAATCCAGTAGAAAAAGCAAAACTTATTGAGTTTCTTGGCAGGTTGAACAGTTATTACAACAGACCTGAATCAAGATCATCACTTGAAGATATGATGGGTCTCCCTTCTCCGTTATTTTGGCTATTGAATGAAGTAAGGAATGCCAGCAATGATAAATATTATACTTATCTTACGTATATATCGCAACTTGTGGATCTATCGAACGCCGCAATAAATCAGAGATACACTGGCTTAGAAACTCGTTTTGGATCAAGCAAGCACTTAGCGTATCCCTTTTTAATTGGTATTGACAGATGCATCGCAGCAGCATCTTTGATCCCATTTTTCATTTTTAAAAGTATGTATCCTGAAAAAAGTGTAATTGATTCATGGTCCGGTTTTGTTTTATTTGGCCAATCGTATTCTTACCAATATATGATAGGAAACATTCTTTCCTACCAAGCGAGTGCTTTATATAAACCGATTGAGGATTGGTGGGGCATAACCCATGAGGCCGGTCACGCTAATTTTCACATTACAGATTTTTTAGAAAAAGACTTACCAGGTGATGTGAAGCAACACATTCAAGATATCCCGATTCAGTATCAACTTTTTTTAATGGATATAGAAGAAATATATGTACACTGGTTTGATTTCACATACATCTTTAAGAGAAATTTAAAACGATACATTAATACAATATGGCGATCTTGGTTAAGATGGACACGTGTAAAAGTGCTAAAAAATGAATATGTATTTAGAAGCCTCGCAGTATTTATTCTTCTTGATTTAGACGAATTACATGTTCATAGACAAAAGGGTGGGTTTCCCGCGATAATTCCATATTTGAAGAGTAAGTTTCATGAAATGAAAGACAAAATAATTGCGGATGTTCCTGAATTCAAAATATTCATCGAAGATGTTACGGAAGAAGATATTAATAAAATCTGTGGCGTATTAGCGCACTTTATTCCTTATTTATATTATCTTGAAAATGAATACTTTCAAAAGAAGGTTGTTGAATGTCTAAACCCAAATTATCCATATGATACATTACGGGATCATATATCCCGTCTCCAGCAAGGATTCATTGTTTCAGAAAGAATTCCTGATCCTTTGAAGTTGTTACATGAGCTTTATGATCTTTACGTACCGGAAAAGAAAGATGTACCATTTAAACTAACAGCAGCAGTGATTGTTACCTTGTGGCATCAGTGTATAAAATATTATCGAGGCGAATCATTATGAGGTTCTCGGTATATCATGTAGAGAAGCTGCCAGATGGCGTGGCCGATGCAATCAAAGTAATGAATTCATATCAGACGGTTTTTCGTTTATGCATGTCTGATAGCAGCATCATAAGACCTGAGGCGAGCGATCCCGAAGATGTTACAAATGCACTTCCAAAACCTGAAGATTGTGACGCAGGTGATATATCATTCGTAATTGGAGTGATGCTAGGTTTTGTTCGTCAAAACAAGAGGCTCTCTTACATCAATAGAAAATCGCAAAAGGCGTTGGTTACGCAATTCGAATGGGATGCCATTACGATGGCAGCTGGTGACTCAACTCAACCTCATTCATTTTGGGTAATGGCTTTAACAAATATTTGTTTTCAAATATCAATCAATATCTGTGACCAAATTAATTGTATTGGATATCGTGACTTCACTGTAAAAAATTTGACTTCGGATATACTCAAGCTACATCTCTGTGATAATTGCAGAGATAAGCTATTGGAAGGTCGTTATAAATACCACATTGAAGAAATATTAAATCTAATAGACGCGATAAAGAAACTGGCGGGAAATATTATCGTCACTCCTGCATTCAAAAAACCAAATCTTCCCATTCTTGAAAAGCAAATTGAAAGGCAGGGCCTTAAGAAGAATCGCAATATTTTTGAAACCGTTGGTTTTATAGTAATCATGCATTTTTTGGCAGACTTAATTCCCTTTATAGAAGGGTTATTAAAATTAGGAGCGAAGAAGGAATCTATATATATACTAGTGAAACCCTATCCATATTCTCAACGAACCGAAGTTAATTCTTATTTTTATAATTATCATAATGAGATTCATATTGAATATCTGACCGAGCTTCCACCAAGAGATGATTTGTTATTCAAAATAGTGGCAGATTGTGCATTAAAATCAGTTTCGAGACATTTTATTGTAATAGAAGATGGAGGGTATGTTGTACCATTCCTACATCGATATTTTACTGACACAGGTGACGTTTGTATTGGTGCGGTTGAACAGACAACAAAAGGAATAAGACTTGATGAGAAAATTGGAGACGGAAGGTACAAATTTCCGATATTGGACGTCGCTAAATCAAAATTTAAAGATGACTATGAAGCACCATTAGTAGGTAACGCTGTTGTAAATAGCCTTCAAAAATTATTACCCGAGGAAAGAATTGCAGGGAAAAGAACTCTGGTTGTGGGTTTTGGTTCAGTTGGTCGAGAAGTGGCAAATGCTCTCCGAAATAATGGTGCCATAGTTACCATCTATGACGATAAATTAAGTCAGATAGTTTCAGCTCGTACAAGATCTTTTGAAGCAGATATTGATAGAACTACATTTAAAGATCAAGATATAATAATCGGTACAACAGGAAACACCAGTATTGGAGAAGATGTATTTAAAATTATTAAGACGGACACAATCCTTGTGAGCTCGTCATCAGATCGCATAGAAATAAATATAGAAGAGTTGGAACGGATAAAGTCCAAAGATCCCATGTACAAGGAAAGATTAGGCACATACTATTATATGAAAGTTGGTGGACAGCCTGAAAAAGCGCTTCTATTGTTGGCAGATGGATACCCAATAAACTTTTATTCTGGATCAGGCATACCAAATAAAGCAATTGATCCAATTCTAGCTCAGCTCTTCATAGGGGCAGTACATATTGGCGAAAAATATGGTTCTCTAGCGCCTGCCATTCACAAAAGTATGGATGCCTTAATAAAAGATAATCATCTGTACGAAGACATTTATTATTCTCTGACCGGCGACCAATCAATCTACAAAACATTAGACGCAGTTTAAAGTCGTCGCAGATTTAGATTATGCTTGGAAAACATCATTGAGATATAGAATGGTAGCATCTGTGGATTAAATAAATGGCTCATAATGACATAACCGGCGGCATCATCCTTCACACATCCTCCCCGCCACAGTCAGATTTCAATCCCAAGAACATTCTTAATACTGCCCTTCCATCTGATCTTTGGGTTATCCCCATACCTTTTATAAAGACCCTTGATATATTCATCCGACAATGATTCCATCAAACTTCGTGCTCGTTCCATCGTCATCTTGTCATTTTTATAGCCATTCATGGAAAGTCTCCCAATCAGCTTGTTTGGTTTTCCCAGCCAGATGGTCTCTGTTACATAAGGGAGCACCTTCTCAATAACATCGTCCACTCTGACATCCAACATGGGTTCGCATGATACACTGGTCTGATAGCCGGCTTTGAATGCATATTTCAGTGATTTGAGTCTTTCATCGAAATCAGGTGCATTTTGTTCCCAGAATTTAAGAGTATTGGAGTCAGCAGACCCGATCGTGAACCGGAAAAGGATATTCTCTTTGTAAGGATTAAATGCACTACACATTGATCTCACACAGTCGAGGTGAGGTTTTGAGACAATTAATACTTCATTTCCAGGTGCAAGAATATTACCCAGATAAATCAGATTCTCTTTCAGATGCTGAGGAGTGATGTCATGGGTTGATGGGATCATCAGTCGGTAATTTCTCTTTCTAAATTTCTTCTTAAGAAGATATGGATCTCTAATCACTTCATTCTTCCAGTTGCCAGATGTATTTTTCTTATATTGGACGGCAGTTGCCTTTG